>Ga0209700_100339_pt1 | contig 84552 bp, 43 predicted proteins | sample SiratroredBW_FD_187528 | JGI IMG/M metagenome (GOLD analysis project Ga0209700, IMG submission 187528) | Root nodule microbial communities of legume samples collected from California, USA - Siratro red BW (SPAdes) (version 2) | ecosystem: Host-associated > Plants > Roots > Nodule | place: USA... | reverse complement strand
TCTCCTTTTCCTTCTCTGATCTGAATCTTCTTTCTTATACTCTCTTTTTCATTCCCTGTATCCGTGTGTTTGCAAAATGATCCCCCCTCTCTCTTTCTTTCTTTTCCTAATATATCTTTTTTTTTTCTCTTATTTTAATTGATTTTTTTTAAATGACAGTAGTTTTAAGGGAAGTTACCACTCTTTCAGTCATTCAAATTTTTTTAAAAATTTAATATTAAAAATGAATCTTTAATATTAAAAATGAATCTATCCATGAATAAGACTTAAACTATTTTTCAACCGTAACAATCCATTATTTATTATTAATTTTATTTTTATTTAAGTGGAGAAGTGGGTTGTTATCTGAGCGGTTTCAAAATTATTATTTACAGATATTTTATTTTTATATAATATTTTAAAACAAATACGTCGAGTTAAGGAGTGAGAACATAGGAGTCTAATGCCATTGACTCATTCTTTTTATTATTTTATTTATTTATTTTATTTATTTATTTATTTATTATCTTGAACGTGTAAATCAAGTAAGCAGTTTAAAAGCAATCTTCCTTTTTTTATTATTTATTCTCTTTTTTTTGAATACATATTTATTTTTATTTTTTTTATTATTTAATCATTAATTATTTAATATTTATTTATTTATTATTTGTTATTTTCGTTTTTTTTAAATATTATTGTTTTTTAATTATTATCTCTTAATTACCACATTTTTTAATGGAAAAATTCAATATATTTTTAATTACTATTATTATTATTTTTTTTTAACAAATTTTTAATAGACTGATTTCCTTTACTATTTATTTTTATGAATTTTATTTTAAAATTTTATTCATAAAATATAATGGAACCAAAACCCTTTTTTATTATTTAAATGACAAAAGTATAATAAAATTAGATAACACACTCTTTTATTTTAATTTTTATATTGTTTTATAATTTGAAATAATTTATTTATCCGGACGAAATTGGGTGTTGACAGAAGTGTAGAACGTTTTTGAGCGAAAAAATTAGTAAAAGTTCAAATTTTAAGAACTAAAATAATATAAAATCATGTAAAACGGAAAATTTTGATACTTTAAACTTTCTGGGAGCTAAAGAATGGATTTGGGTGATTTTTGTAACACCTCAAAAATAACATGCATAAAGCTAAGCATTTTACTAATTATAATTATGATTCATTAACTTACTTTAATCTTTTAAATTAAAGTATTTTAAAATTCTATCTTCAAAAATAATTCTACTAAAACACAATTACAAAATATTTCCAAGTTATTTTTCAAATTTAACTTATGCCTAAAAGCACTACTCATACCAAATGATTCTCCACATATCCATCTACTTTTAGCTTATGCCTAAAAGCATCACTCATTCCAAATGATCCTCCACATATCCATCTACAACATTATATGCTCCGGTGTCAAAAACACGATCATTGTAGACAGATGTAAAAACACAAGTACAACAAAACAAATGGTAAGTTAACCAAATTTTTAATAATTCTAAGTATTTCAATTCAAATACAAAGATTAACACCACTCAAGTATTTCATTCAGTTACATGCACCATCACAATATAAGACACTGACACACTACAAACTTGACTCTACTTCCGGAAGACTCGTGCATTGAATGGACCCCGAGATATACACATGTCATACATCTCCAAACTGTGAATCCACACAAATAAATTGCAGTTGAAATTACAGTTAAATTCTCTCTAACAATCCCAATAACCTAAGCTCATCAGGAACTCGAATCTACATCAAAGGAACTATGATCAATGATCAAACTAACACACTAGGAAACTGAGCTCACAGAGGCACGATTTGATGGCTCAAGGCCACATGCAAGCTCAGTAAGCAAAGGAAAGCCAAAACCTAAAACTGACTCTAAGGGAAGGGACAGAAAACGAACTTATTCTATTGGAGATTCTAATGGGGTAAACTTGCTCTGTTCTCCGCTAGGAGTCCAACAGTTAACTCTGCTCGAGGAACTGATGGAAGACAAACATCTTAAAGAGAAGTTAGAGAAAAGGAGGCCAGGGTTTTTAGAGAGATGGTGGCTCAAATGGGAATGAGACTTGACTACTAACTTTTTGTTATATAAATACGTGTTTTCAGTTTAATAATATAAAATACAACAATGCTCATTTCACTTTTAGCACTTATACTCAGATGACGGATTTTATAGGTTGTTACAATTTTTTCTCTGCATAAATTTTAAAATATTATATTTTAATATTTATATTTTATATAAAAATATATATAAATATTAATTTTTAATTTAATTAATTTTTATTTTAAATTATTTGTAAAACAATATTTTAATTTTTTTAAATATATTAATAAACAAAAATTAATTTCTACCTATTATACTATTCACAAACTTTTCATTCAAATCCATTCAAATCTCACAACTTTTTTCTTATACCAAACAATTAAAATTTTCACTCACTATCACCCAAATCCACGCTCTCAACTTCACTCCTTCATCCAAACAAAACCTTAATTGGACAAATTTACTTTTTAATAAACAAAAAATAATTTATTTATTTATTTATTTAATAAAATAATTAATTGATTAATTTCTCTTTAAAAATGTGATTAATTGATTAATAAAATATAAAATCATAGTAATTAATTGATTCAAAATGTTTATTCACAATTTTATTACATTTATACAAAATAATATTAATTAATTGATTCAAAATATATATTAAAATATTTATTACATTAAAAAATATATAATTTTGTTATTTTAATAAGTAATTAATTAAAAATTAGAAAAAAAAATTATTAATTTTTTTCCATAAAATATGTACATATTATAATTTCCCGCCATTTGGGAAATTACATAACCAGACAAATGAAAAAAAAAAGGATTCTATCTTAATTTAGGGTTTATTGTATCACAATATAATAGATTATTTGGTAAATATTTTATTAATATTTATATTTTCTTTTATTGTTATAATAATAATAAATAAATAATATTAAACATAAAAGGTAAAATCAATTAATTCTAAATTTTATTCTTTCACTTCATTCATACAATTTCAGTTTTCATTTATTTCTATTATCTTCTCTCTCTTTTTTCTTTCTGACTCTCAGTTAGTATCATTTAAAATCCAAACACTAAATAAAATGGACTTAGATTTAAGAAATTTCATGAAAATAATTTTATAATTAGTAAAATAACATTGAAAATTATTAAAAAAATTAACTGATATAATTTAAAATATATTTGTCATAATAGTATGAAAAAACTATGTAGTAATTACCTTTTAAAAGAAAAATTATTTAATTATTTGAAAATAAAAAGAAGTTGTTCAACAATTTATTTGATTAAATAAATAAATAAATTTATTAAAGAGTAAAATTATGTAATTAAAAGATTACACCAAAACAAGTTACCGAGTTATGTATAAAATATATTAAAATTGAATATATATATTAAAAAATTATATAATAGTTACTTTTTTAAATAAAAATACTTAGTTATTTCAAAATAAGGAAAAACTATTCAATTATTTATTTTATTAAATAAATAATTTTTTATGTATTAAAATGTAAAATTATCTAATTAAAAGATCACAGAAAAGGAAATTAGCAAATGATGTGCATCTTTATATTTTGGTATAATTACTTTTTATGAAAACCTTTCTATAATTTGATAATATATTTTTATCTCAATAATAATAATAATAATAATAATAATATAATAACAATAATAATAGAAAAATAATAATTAAGCCAATACATTTTCCCTAATAATAAAATAATAATAATCACAATAATAATAATAATAATAATAATAATAATAATAATAAATATTTATTGTTGCAAAGATTTATAAACTCGTTGCAGAGTAATGTGTTATAAGAAAAATATGTTATTATTAAAGTAAAAGTTTATCTTTTGAATATAATGGATTTAATTCATATTTTTTTATTAGTTTGTTACTATTTTTATATATAAATAAATAATTCATATGTGTATTTTATATAAAGAAGATTAATTCATAATTATTTTTTCTTTATTTTAATATGGTATTTAGGGTCTAGAGTTAGGTTAAACTTTTTTCTTGGTGAACTCACTATTCACCATTATTTTCCTACAATTGTCCTGCTCCGCTGTTGTCTACGGCTACTCTTCTCAATCAGAATTTGTCTGATTTTTTAAGATTTTTCTCTCTTTTTTAAAGTGATTTCTCTCACTTTATCCATGTCTCTTCCGTTATTGTATCTGATTCATCCATCTACACTAATTATGTTTATGCTCATCTCTCCATTGACAAATTGGATGGAACGAATTATGATACATGGACTTATTAAATTATGACTTAAAAGTTAAGGATATATTGATCATCTTACCAAGTGTGGTGTCGATGTTGATGAAATTGAGGTTTCTAATTGGCTGAGAATTGATGCCCAATTGTGTATTGTTATCAAATCTACCATTCACTAGTCTTTAAAACAAATTTTTCGTTCTTATGAGACGTGTTTAGAGGTTTGAGAACATGAAAAATTATTATACACCAATGATACTCAACATCTTTATGGTGTATGTCAAAATCTCTACAATATTATTGCTCTCAGACGTCTTGATGGTACAATGGCAGAATATTTGGGTAAAATTCATGCTCTTCTTCATGATTTTAATGAGTTATTGCCTTTTGCCTCTACCCTTTCTCAAGAACCAGAGCAAAAATCCAAACTTTTCATGTTATTAGCCTTACATGGACTTCTTGATGATTATGTCCATGTTCGTGACCATATTTTGGAATCTCCTATTGTGCCCAATTTTACTTCTACTTGTTACACCCTTTTTTGCGTGCCAAGTAAACACACCATTAATATACCTATTAATCCTGTTGATGACTCTTCTGCTTTGGTATCTCAATGTGATGATTGCACTCGCCCTTACAAGTTGGGTAAAGGGTGTCACAAGTGTTACCATTGTGGCAAACTTGGCCACAAAATTGACAGATGTTATGTTTTACATGGTCCCCCCTCCTAAATCTACATCGTTTGCCCAAACTGCTCCTGCTATGCAACCTTATATTGTGGATCCTACTCTATTTGATACTTCAGACCACCCTGCTATTTTCAATGAATTTCTTAAATGGTATGAGGATCTTCAAAACTTTGGTTCCACTACTTTTGTTGTACATACAACACATACAGGTACATCTCACTCCAATTCTCTTAGTCCTTCGATTCTAGACTCAGGTGCCATAGATCACATTAATAGTAATGAAACTTTTTTCTCTTCTATATTTATCTCTGATTATTTACCTTCTATTACCATGACTAACGGCTCTAGGCTCTCATCCCATGGTTTTGATACTATTATGTCCTTCCTTCGTTATCTATTGAGAATGTTCTCTATGTCCTTAGGTTTTCCTTTAACTTCTTATCTATTAGTCGTCTCACTCGTTCCCTTGATTGTGTTATTTCTTTTACCAAAGATTTTGTTTGTTTACAGGAGCAGAGTATGGGACAGATGATTGGCACTGGATGTGAGTCTCATGGTCTTTATCACCTACGAATACCTACACATCTTGGAACGGTCATGAATTCTTCATCTTTCCTTGATGCTTAGTTGGATCATCCTAGTCTTGTCAAGATGCAATAACTTGTTCCAAGTCTGTCCATGTTATCCAATTTCTCTTGTGAGTCATGTCATTTAGGAAAACAAATTCGTAAATCATTTTCTAGTAGTGTTTACGTGTTTCATCCCCTTTTGCCTTAGTTCATTCAGACATTTGGAGACCAAGTCGAGTTAAGTCTAATTTAGGATTTCAATATTTTGTTACTTTTATTGATAACTTTTCAAGATGTACTTGGTTTCTTTTAATGAAAATTTGTTCTGAGTTATTTTCTATATTTCAATTTTTTTTAATGAAATTAAAACCCAATTTGGAGTTTCAATTTGAATCTTACGCAGTGATAATGCTTGTAAGTATCTTTCTCATTCTTTTAACAATCTCACATTCTTCACCAAACTTCAAGTGCTTATACTCCTCAACAGAACAGGGTGGCTAAATGCAAGAATAAACATCTTGTTGAAACTAAACAAACTCCTTTAATTCATGGTGGGGTTCCTCAACGGTTTTGAAGTGATGTTGTTTTTAGTACATGTTATTTAATTAATCATATGTCATCTTCATTTTTAAAGAATAAAATTCTTCATTCTATTTTATTTCCTCACCCTTACCTCTTAAAGTTTTTTGGTCTTGTTGCTTCGTTCACAATTTTTGTCCTGGTCCTGATAAATTATCTGCTCGGCCACACAAATGTGTCTTTTTAAGGGTTCACTATATCTCAAAAAGGATATAAATGTTTCTCACCCTCTCTTAATCGCTACCTCATTTCTAGAGATGTTACATTTATTGAGTATTCTTTTTATTTTAAGTCTTGAATTTTTCCACCTATCTCTCCATCTAATCAAGTACATATTACAGTTGTCTTTGATACTCCGATTGTGTCTAGTGTACATAAAGATTCCTCTCATCCACCACCTCTTTAGGTTTATAGCCATCGTCAGACTTCTTAATTGTCCATGTGATGACTCTCTTCTCGTGCCAGCTATTCCGCCCCCTCCAGCTCCAATAGTTGAACCTGATATTCCCATTGTCATTCGTAAAGGTATATGTTCTACTTGTAACCCCTCTCCACATTATACTGCATTAAGTTATCATGAACTATCTCAACCCTTTTATAGTTGTCTTTCATCTATTTCTTCTATGTCCATTCCAAAAATTGTAGGTGAAGTCTTAGCCCATCTTGGTTAGCGTCAAGCAATGCTTGACAAAATAAGTTCTCTTTAGAACAGTGGAACTTGGAAACTCATTTCTTTACCTTCTGGGAAATATATTGTTGGTTACAGGTGGGTTTTTACTATCAAAGTTTGTCCTAACTGTACTATTGATCGTCTCAAAGCTCATCTTGTGACTAGAGGTTATAAACAACTTTTTGGTTTACACTATGGTTATACTTTTTATCCAGTGACAAAGATGATTTATGTTTGCTTATTCATAATTATGGCACCTCTTCAAAGACATTATCTTTATCAATTGGATTTCAAAAATACTTTTCTACATGGAGCAACCTCCAAGTTTTGTTGCTCAAGGGGAGCCTTCCGGATTGGTATGTCGTCTCCACAAATCTTTATATGGCCTTAAGTAGTCTCCTAGGGCTTAGTTTGTAAAATTTATTAGTGTTGTTCAAAAATTTGGTATGACTCGCAGTGAGGCAGATCATTCAATTTTTTACCGTCACTCAAGTGTTGGATCCATCTATCTAGTGGTATATGTTTATGACATTGTTCTTGCAGTTAGTGATCACCATGACATCTCTTAAATAAAACAACATATTTGTCACCACTTTCAGACTAAAGATCTTGGCAAACTTAGATATTTCTTGGGGATTGAGGTATCATAATTTAACAATGGTATTGTTATCTCTCAATGGAAGTATGCATTGGACATTTTGGAGGAAAATGGGTTAATGAAATCAAAATATGTTGACACACCCATGGATCCTAATGCTAAATTTCTACCTAGTCAAAGGGAAGCCTCTTTCAGATCTTGAAAAATGTAGAAGATTAATTGCAAAATTGAATTATCTTACTGCTATTTGTCCTGATATTTCATTTGCAGTCAGTGTTGTAATTCAATTTATTAATTCCTCATGTGTTGATCATTGAAATGTAGTTATTCGTATATTGAATTATTCTAAAGGTTCTCCTAGAAAAGGCTTACTATATGATCATAATAACGATAGTAAAGTTGTATGTTATTCAGATGTGGATTGGGTAGGATCTCTGTCTGATAGAAGATCTACTTCTAGATATTGTGTTCTTATTGGTGATAATTTGATTTCTTGGAAGAGTATGAAACAACATGTTGTAGCAAGATCTAGTGTTAAAGCAGATTATAGAGTTATGGCCTTAGCTACTTGTGAGCTTATGTGGCTTAAATATTTACTTAAAGATTTACAATTTGGAGAGGTCACTCAAATGACACTCATATATGATAATCAGGTTGCTCTTCATATTAGCTCAAATCTTGTCTCACATGAAAGGACTAAACATATTGAGATTGATTGTCATTTCATTTAAGAGAAAATTATATATGGAGACACCAAGACTGAATTTGTTAATTCGAATGATCAGTTAGCTAATATTTTCACTAAATATTTACGGGGACCTACAATTGATTATATTTGTCACAAGTTTGGTACCTATGATTTATGTACACCAGCTTGAGGGGAAGTTTTGAATATAATAGGATTAGCCATATTTTCTATTAGCCCGTTATTATTTTTATCTATAAATAAACAACTCCTCTGTGTGTATGTTACACAAGGGAGATTAATTCATAATTACTTTTTCTTTTATTTTAATACATATAAATAGAAAAATCAAGTTATTCGGGTTTCACTTTTCTAAAATCATCATTTCTCTAAAAGTGTTTCCCTTAATATAGTTTTCCATTTCTCTAAGTTTTTGACTCTTACTGTCGTTAGACTGACTATCAAGTTCGTTCTCACATTCGTGGCAGTAAATAGAGCAATTATGTCCAATCATATTTTGAATTTTGAGTAAGTTCAATTCTACCCCTTTTTTCCTTAGTTAGTTTTTGAGTATATGTTTCTCCTTGAAAGTAGTGCTTGCATGTAGTGTTTGATGCTTCAGAGTGAGTCTCTATTAGCTTAATGTCTTAGCGGTGTAGTATGATTGTTAATCAGACCTATGTGGTGCAAGTTCGAGCTAACCAAATTTTTAATAATTTTGAGTCATTCAATTAAAGCACAAAGATTAACACCACTCAAGCATTTCATTCAGTTGCATGTATCATCACAATATAAGACACTGACACACTACAAACTCGACTCTACTTCCGGAAGACTCGTGCATTGAATAGACCCCGAGATATGCACATGTCATACATTTACAAACTGTGAATCCACACAGCCTCCACACAAATGAATCATCAATCATATATGACAGGGTTAGTCCCCCTCAGACTTTCCTGACTAGCTATGTTTCAAGTTGCAGTCACCCAGTTCAGACCTCCTTCGACTTCACCGTCTAGTAATAATCATATATTTGATTCCTATTATTAATTAAGTCAGGATATCAATCGTTATTGATATGGTCCTTAGACAATGCACTTCCTAACTGACCTAGGCACGGGTGTTTCCTTTCCTGAAAACACTATGACTAGATCTTGACCAACACATGAACACTTTATCAATTTCAGAACATAATTTAAATCTCTTCTCATGTAATCATTCTCTTTTCAATCTCAATCTCAACCTCAGATCTCAAAATTTAACGAAATCACTAAACCATCAATATCATTAAATTTAAATGATCAATTAATCTATTTTATTAAATTCATACATTGCATTACCAAAGAATCAATCAATCAAAACAGAAAGCCAAAATAATAATAATAATTTTTTTTAGGGTTTAGCTTGGGCAAAAATCTAGCTTGAGTGAGAATCCCCTCACTTGAGCTAAAATTATCTCGCTTGGACAAAAACAGTCCAGAGAGCACACCTATTCCAAGGTCATTCTCGCTTAGGTGATTATACCTTTGCTTGGGCGAGACTACCTCCTCGCCTGAGCCTGAGCGAGACTACCTTTCTCGCCTGGACGAAGCACTTTTCGTCTAGGCGAAATTGGATCCGATAGCACCTTTCAAGTTTCCAAGTGACTTCACTGGGCGAGATTGCCTAGCCTAGGCGAATAAATGCAGAAAAACCAGCGGTATCCACTACCTCAGAGTTACCATGCAAGCCTCAGATGACTAAATTGAGTGAAAATCAACCCACATACACAACGAATGATCTATCCTAGCACAGATTATCTATTCAACAGATCAACATACCATCAATTTTCACAAAACCACATCATACATGCAAGAACAGACATCAATAAGAAAATTAAATCTCAATTTCAGACCTACGGAGACCTTCACATATGCATTTCACAAATCCTAACCTATCAAACCCTAACCTATGATCACACCCAAGTCAGACAAAAATGGAGGTCAGCTTCCCTTACCTGAATTACACTAGAAGTTCTCTTAACCGCCACAAAGCTTAAGATCTTCAGGAACTCGAATCTGCATTAAAAGACCTCTGATCAATGATCAGACTAACACACTAGGAAACTAAGCTCACAGAGGCACCGTATGATGGCTTAGAGGCCACATGCAATTCACAGAGACTCACGAACTTACTCTAATGGAGATTCTGATCAGGTAGGCTTGCTCTGTTCTCCGCCACGAGTCCAATGGTGAGCTCCGCTTTAGAAACTGATGGAAGACGAACATAGAGACTTAAAGAGAAGTCAGAGTTTAGGGAGGTCGGGGTTTTTAGAGAGATTGTGACTCAAGTGGAAATAAAACTTTACTACTAGCTTTTTCTATAAATACTTTCAGTTTAATAATAAAAAAATCAAATACTCATTTCATTTTTACTACTTTTACTCAAAATGGCATATTTCTAGGTTGGTACATCGTACATGATACTATATTAATTGCATAAAATCTTCTTCCTCTAGTCATTAGAGTTATAAATAACACACATTTGAACGAGTTCTTTTACATCATTTTTTTAAAAGAAAAGATTAAATAGATCTTTTCATAAATTAAGATTAATTTATATACAAATCAAAAGTAAAATTTTTAAAATTACATATATTTTTTACAAATTAGTTTTTATATAAATAAATTTAGTTCGTTAGACAAGTAATTCAATTTTTATTTTTTTAATTGTTAGTGTTTTTACGTTTACTACTGCAAACATGTTATATGTTCAAATGAAATAAATTAATATATTATTCTTAGATTTGGGGACAGAATTTAACAATATAATAACTATGATACTACATTACTTGTAGCCTGCACCAGGTTTTGGACGGTGATTAAAATATTATTTATTTTCTTAATCTTGATCTGAGTGTGTGACACAAATTCCCTGACATGGAAGATTGCACCAAAATTGTAATTTGCACGCATAATTAAGATTTCGAGGTAAGATTAATAGATGATTATGGATTTTATTAAGAGGTGCAAGGCTCATATCATAAGATATTACATTCTTGATTTACGTTGATGGAAAAGTATCTTATGAAAGTTATAATCACTTAAATATATTTCAGTATTCAATAAATTATTCCTAGGTTCTGGTAATGGATATTCTAGTTGATAAAAAAAGTCATTTATATTCTAATAAACTAGTTATACAATTTTTATTTTATATTATAAATATAGGCTTTTTTTCTATTTTGGTGTACTCTAAATTAATTTAAATATTAGAAAATATATAAACATGTAATTGATAAAATAATAATTAATTAATTGTGGATTTTAAAAATGATACATAAATAAAAAATATTTTTTAGAAAAATTAAAAAAAATAAAGGGAGTAAATTAAAAGTGATATTTTTCATTTTATAAGTATTAAATCATAACATTCCATGCTTTACTTATTTTTCAAATAAAAATATCATTAATTATGAGATTTTTTATTTCAAAAAATGTTAAGTGAAATTATTGAACTTTTTGAAGTGTAATTGTAAAATTAATACTTTGAAATCTTATTTTGATTATTCTCCAATAAATTTAAAACAATAAATATGTTAATGACGTAAGCACCGTATTTTTCAAAAGAAGAAAAGTACAATTCTCGCGCTTTCTTTATCAGCTTTTATTTGTTTTATATTTTCTTTCTAACTTCCTAAAACGTTTTTTTTTTTTCTTCAAACATATTTTTTCAGTTAGAATGTGATCAAATATATAAATCCCTTCCAACTTGTCATAATCATAATATAGGTAAATTTGTTTTGTATGCGTAGCTAGCATTAGTGCATATAAGATCTAACTTAAATAATTGCTTCTATGTTAGTCTATATATATAGTAATGTGTTATACTACAAAATAAGTTAGAACTTTGCTACCTTTTCAAAGTTTTGAAAAAGTTCTCTAAATAATACAAGATTTAAGATAAAGGACGTTGAACTAAAAATATTTTATCTATTTTAAATTAATTCTATGATGTTAAATTGTTGGATTAGAATGTTGAATTTGGAGACTGTTTATGAATTATGAAAATATATTATAACTCCTCTTAAGGGTTAAGAGTTAAGGGTTTAGGATTTAGGTATTAAGTATGTATATTTTGAATTTTTTGATAATTCTAAGTAACTAAGTACATAGTAGGTGTAAATTGATACTACGAAGGAGACAGGATTTTCAAAATTGGTAAAATTTGATTATGTATCAATTTGTGTAAATTATAAGTTATTTTATTTTCTGAATATGTCGTTTCAGTTTGAGCAACGCTTGAGTTTAATGATGTCATTTGTTACATACACAAAGTACAATCACACGAAATCTAATAGATGGCTTAATAATATTCATCACTCAAACTATAGTTTAGAGTTTGAGAGAGACATCAAACAATTCTCTCCTTTCTAGAACTCTCATTGCTTAAGTGACAATTGGTCGTTCAAGTAGTGAATATCTGATATGTGAGATAGTTCTGGAAAAAGGTAGTTTTATATACAAAATCATATCGCTTAAGTGGTGTAATGTTTGAGTGATGAGACACAATGTTGACTCTCTTTCCATAAAAAATTGAAAGTTCAAACATTTGTTCGTACATTTAAACAAAGAATGGTCAAACCAACATGATTTCCTCTTAAGTTATTATTCACAATGTGATGCAAGCTCACTTGATCAATATGATGTAGTGCTCAAGTGGTGAAGCGACATATGATCTCCAATACATTCTTCTCACAACGAGACTACTCAACTCGTGCATGAAGACTAAATATTTGTGGTTGGTGGCCTGATAAGCCCATCAATCTTGAATAGGATAGACTCTGATACTATATTGTGAATTACAAGGTGAGGATTGTCCCACTTATATACCATGAATTGGCTTTATCTCTAGTCGATGTATAACTCCACTTTACAAAACCAACAACTTTACAAAACCAGCTTACAAGGTGAGAATTGTCCCACTTATATACCATGAATTGACTTTATCCCTAGTCGATATGGGATCTCCTACATTTTGACTTAGATGAAATAAGTTAGATATCACTAATGTTATGATCAACAAGTTTGTGATTTCTAGTATTAAGTACATAAACTCATTATGAAAGAAAATGCCCTTGTTTGGTTTAAATAATATATATTAAGATATCATACAGTGAGAAACTTGAGAGAATTTCATATATTATTTTATGAGAAACTTGAGAGAAGTTTATATATCATTTTATGAGATTTATCATTTTATGAGATTTGAGGATAAAAAATACTTAATATGAGTTAAATGTTAGTATTTAGTAAAACATATGAATATTCTTAAAGAGATTTAGATGTTATTATGATTTCATTGAAGATAAGGTTTACTAACTTACAATAATGCTTTAAAATATATCAAACATATATGGTTTGATTTGATTATATTAAATTATCTTGATTTCATGAAGTCGATGATATACACCAAACAACTGTCAATGCAGGAATTTTACAAGACTTACACTCTAATCAATATTTTATTTGGTTATTAGTAAAAAAAAAAATTTCAAGATAAAAAAAAAATGTCTTGAATTTTATATAATTTCAGTATAAAGGTCTTATAATATCTCAATCTTAAACTTATGAGTCTATACCCTAAACTTTACAATTAAGATGCCTTAATTTACACTGTATGTGTAATTGTGGAGTTCAAGGTTCTTGGTCCCGACCCTCTTGAAATAGCTAGCTAGTTTGGACCACTTAATTAATTCAATGCTCCTGTTTCAATATAAAGGAAAGTTTTCAAATCAAATAATTCCACACCTTCATCCATACATGCATGGTTATCTAAGAAGAAGATCCCTCCCTTCACGTGTCCTTGCGTGCTTCTGGACAAATTCTATATTTAATATTGGAGATCAAAGATATAAATTTGGTTCGTCAAATTATACCCCAATATTAAATATAAATTGTATATTTAATGTAGTATTTTATACATTAAGCTTTAATCAAAAAATAAAAATTTCCATTTCAAGTATGGTATAGAAAATTTTCATTTTTTTTAGTATTTATCTTTATTGGATCAATATCAAACGTGAAAATGGTAAAAATAACGAATTCTACCCTATGAGTCCTGAATGAGTATTGAAAAAGAATTTTTATATGATGTCTTTGTAGCGTTTCTCTGAGAAAGGAGAATCTAATCTTTGAACATTAATGGCGCCTGTTTGGACGGCAGAATTCTGAGAATCTACGATAACGGCCTCCCTCAGTTGCTTCCAAACTCAAAAAGTCTAAAATATTCAATGCCAAAGCAGAGATAAGCTATGGTTTTCTCACCACATTTATTGCTGTTTTTATTATATATAAATATATATAACTTGGTACCTCCTCACCAACATGAAGCAACCATTTTTACACATCAAAGCTAGCTAAAATTGCACCCAAAGAAATCCCCCATTTGAGAGAAACAACAAACACATCAACAATATGGCTAATTGGTCCCCTGAAAATGCCAAGAGAGCTTATCTCCAAACACTCAAAATGGTAAGAACAAAGACCAAATCCTACATCTAGCTATCCATTTTCAATATTTAAGATGAGTTTGTCTTATGTTACTTCTTTGCCTCTTTTGTTCAATAAGATTTTCTGTAGTCATGATTTGGTTTAGATCTAATAATCAAGGTAATGAATTTGTTAACTCCTGATTTTGTTTCTTAAGGTGTGTAGTAGGTTAGAGGACTAGAGTTATTATAAGTTATCATTAATCTTGATTCATGAGGATGTAGAATTTTTGGACATATAGCTTCTTTTCTGTTAATGATTGAGGTTAATTACCACATTTCATGTATTGTCTGGTTTAAAATTTGGTAATTCTTTGTCTTTGTGGATTAAAGGAAGAGGGTATGTATAACATATCTTGATCTCAATTCTTAAACAAGTCAGACCTTTTAAATATACAAGAATAAATATGAAGTTTTACACTAGATTAAGATAGAAAAGTTGAACATCATATTATGAGAATGATCCAATCTTAAGTATAATGTTAAATTGTCTTGTGAAGTTGATCGGTGGTGTTAGTGAAGATGATTGTTTCTAATACCCTGATAAGGTTGTCATATTTTTTGGTTTGTTTATGCAGACCAAAAGAGATAAAGAACCTGATGTGGCTGAGTTCATATCTGCTCTTGCAGCAGGAAACAATGCACAGCTCATGGTGGTGGCTGGTGCTGGTGTGGCCAGTTCAGCCACGCTTGCTCTGGCTGCAGCTGCTCATCAAACTGGTGGCCGTGTGATATGTGTGTGTTGTGACCAAATAGAGACACGTCCATTGAGAAAAGATCTAGGAGTTTATGCAGATCGTGTTGAGTTTGTTGTAGGAGATGTGAGAAGCCTTCTGCTAGGAGATTACAAAGGAGCTGATTTTGTGCTTGTGGATTGTCACATCAGCAATGCAAGGGAAGCTTTTCTAGCAGCATTTAAAGGTGCCAGCAAAGATGGTGCAGTTGTGGTTGGATACAATGTTAAGCATAGAGCCTCAAGATGGAGACAACTGAGAGCATCTTTTTTACCTATTGGAGAAGGGTTGTTGGTGGCCAAAATAGATCCAAATGATCACAGGGTTGTCCAAAGGAGGAGCCGTTGGATTGTTCAAGTGGACAGCTGCACTGGAGAGGAACATATTTTTAGGGTCACCTCTCCTCATAAGAAAGTGCAGATTGAAGTCTAAGGCTACAGTTTGATAGGTTTTGTTTTGGATTATGAATAATATGAAATGGTAGAAGTAAACATAGATAACATGGTCTGAAGGGTACCTCTTAGGAATGTGTAATAGGACAGAAGCTAATTTGGTATTCGGTGGTCTTGTATTTTCCTTTTTTTCATGTGTTTTAGTGTATATGTGTGTATAAATCATTTGGCCTGTTAATTTTTTTCACAGGCCAAAGAAGCAATGACTTTAGTTTAAGACCATGTCATCAGTCATCAAATGTTGTTATGTATCTTTCATGAGTATGAAAATTGGTTCTACACTACATAATCAAATGTTTTTCACTTGTATCCATTCATTCATTTGTCATTAATCTTTGATGGATCAGTTTAAAGTTTTAAGAGAGAATTTCAGTTTTTATGCTGCTGCTTTGAAGGTCTTAGAAGTATCTGCATAAACCAATGTTTCAATGCTGTGTCTGATAAAGCTGAATCTTGTTTTAGATTATTGAAGAATTTCAATATTCCCTGTAACCAAATAAAATTTAATTTTCCTTTTCAGAATAATTTTACATGAATTACACAGTAATAATTAGAAAGTGTAGAAATGGGTGTGATATCAAAACTTTTTTTCAGAAGTTGTAGATGATACTCCCTTCAGCTGTTCCAAAACCAATATAGCATCATCATAAGATAAAGGAATTTTCATTGGCTGCTTGATCTTTCAAAATAGTAAGAAAACCATCTTTATGATAAAAATGTAATAAATTTACTTTCTTCAGCTTGCATCTATACATATGACCTAAAGAGCATCTAACAACCACTGCATTTTACATAGCAACAATTCTGTCATGCATTTCATCAAACAGTTTCTTAACAAGCAGTATTATCCCATTCAAAATAGGCATTGATCATTATTAAGGAAGCTATTAAATAATTTTAGTTGTAAACAAAATAAATTTGTTTGGTGGAATTATCGTTGATTATTAGAATACTCTATTAAGTTAAATAATGTAATAAACATGAAGTTTATCACTCCTCCCTTAGTATTTCATGCTATGCAATTCAATTTGGAATTGATAATTTTGTTAATCGGAAATTATTTAATATTTCTGATGAATGTTGTGATTCTTTAAAACTATTTGCCAAGATATTTGTGTGTATTTCTGAATTGAGAAATTTATTGGTGTGTTTTGGGTTGGCAAAATCAAAACTCTTATTGCTTTCTCCCCATGTGTTTCATAATGTGCTCGAATCTTCATTATCTAAATAATACTTTTATATTCATTGGAGTTTGAAACACTTTAATTTGAGCACCATTAGAAAGTGTTGAACGTTTGCAAAATCATCTTTTAATGCGATTGCTATTACTTATTTACAAGGTTATGTTTAAAACTATAAATTATTATTTATATTATCACTTAAGGACCAATGATTACCACATTTTTACTTCTTCCCGTACGATCTAACACCTTAATAATTATGTTTCTACCAGTCATATAAAATATAATTTGTTATATGTATATATATATATACATACATATATATATACATATATATATATATATATGTATATATATATATATATATATATATATATATGTATATATATATATATATGTATATATATATATTAATTATGTTATGAATAGTTATATGAATATTATTATGTGAAAATATATATAAATATCGAGTAGTTTTACTGTAACTTTTATCTAATTAGAATGTAGAAAATAAAAATGTAAAAGAATTGAAATTATTTTACTTTTTAATTTATCAAAACATAACTAAATTAATAATTAGATTAATTTCTGTCACGTATCTGTATCTAATACTGTAGGATACTTTACTAATACTTATTGAAAATGTATATAATCTATGAAACACTAATTCTTTTAAGAATGATACTAGTATATAATTTTTTATTTTGATAATGTCTAATAAATATGATTTTAATTTGGATATGTATAATTATAATTGCATATTTATTATGTTGTAATAATACCACCAATTTTTCAAAAAAAAAAAAGAAAAGAAAATAAGATAACTATAGTATGGGCAATTCTGTTTTTCTATATATGAAAAAATAATGTACAATGAGGTATTACACATGTTTTGTGTGTTCAAAAAGCATTTTCTTGGGCTTGTAGTGGAATTCCGAGGTATTAAGACTTGGAAGTTTATTGTTAACCTTCATTTATTTAGAAGTTCAGGTAAATGTCAACACTTAGTGATTTATAAAAAAAAGTAATAATTTAGAATCTAAAATAATTATTTCACAACTATATAATAAAATATAAATGAATGGTTTTAAATAAGATTTTATATATATATATATATATATATATATATATATATATATATATATATATATATATATATACTTGTTCATATTAATTAACGTGTTACATAATATAATTGTCAACAAAAAGAAAAAGTGTAGAAACTGTGTCTTCGTTTAAATGGATTACGAAGGATTTGCGAAAATAGATTTGTGAAGCACTCTCAATTATATTGGTTTGTGTGAGTTTCATGAGTGAGTGTAATGGCACTGATTTGGTGTCTCCTGTTAACATAATAAAATAATAATAAAATAATGAAAAAAAAGTAATTAAAAATAGTATTAATAAAAAATAATCGTATATAAATAAAAAACAAGATACTAAGACCACATCAATCGTCATCAAATATCTTAATTTATGTTGATTAAATGTTAAAAAAATACTTCAAACATTATAAATATACTAATAATTATATATGAATTTTCAATATTTTTCTACTTTTTAAACTATAAGCAATCTAAATGTTACTCAAACAAAAGTTTCTAAATAGTAATATCTATCGAGTGCTTATCACTAGATAAAAAATTATAGTCAATAGTCATGACATAATTCTTTCTATTTAAGAACATAACAATCTAAACTCTATAATTGAATTATAATTTGGCCTACTTGACATCCGTCGTGAAACAATTGATGTCACTTGCAACGATTCATTCTTCATTCTTCTTCACTACTTATTTACAAATAAATAAGAACACAATGTCTACAATTCATATTAGTCAGTTGTTATATTGTTTTCCTCAAATAATTGTAGCCATGTCCCATTTTCATTTTACATAATAAATTAAAAATAAATAAATAAAACCCTCGACAAAAGAGAAATACCATTTAGTGTTTGAGTCCATTTTTTTCTTTTACTTTGTTAATTGAAACAATTCATACTAGTGGTTTATAATTATTGTTTCATGGTTACATTTTGGTTCAAATATTTTTGTTCGTGGTTTAGATTTATGTGTAATTTGATTGTGTAATTTTGAGATGCTGGTGAGTTTGATAAAATGAGTTGTTGTTGAGTCGATTGAATGTAAGGGTTTCTATTAATTTGAATAATTACCAGAAAGGACAAACACAACTAATGCCTCAAATGTTAACACCAAGATTTTAATGGAGAATGAATATTTGTATATATAATTCACTTGCATTATCAATTTTTATTTCAAATATGAATATAACTGAGTTTGAAGGTCTAGAATGTATGAAATTGTAGCACTTTATTTTGTTTATGTATTGTTGCTGACAGTATTCGAACTTTAGTTTCACATATGAAGTATTTTATTTGATATCCACCATTACGGTAGAGCTTTTCTTTTATTGATATTTTGTTAATATTATTGCAGGTTAACCTTTAAGAATTTTTTCTCTGATGCCATATTTATACAGAATTGACATGCACATTATTATTCTATTTATTTTAAATTTAAACATTCAAAATATTTCAACAATACACAATCCTTTACGAAACACAAATAGTATTACCACATCACCTTCACATATGGATTATCTATTCTAAAGTTCTATCAAATACATAAATAGTTTTCTTTATCTAAAATGATTTATTTCTAAGCAAGCTCTGAATTCCTCTGAATTCAATATGTAATGTTACAAAAGTTTGGGGACCTAGCAAATTATCCAAACATAACTAAATTTAGTGTAAAATTAATCAAGTTAAGAAGATCACTTTTCTCAACTGATTTCATCAAGATTAATGACAAAATCTTAAGAAAAAAAAGAGAACAAATAACCTTTAGAATAAAAAAGAACTTACTCTATTTGAAATCTAATCGAGTTAAAATAATCTTTGATTTCTTAACTATTGAGAGGTAAGATCAAATTCTTGAAGAGATAAGATATGATAGAAAAATCTTATAGAGAAAAACAAAAAGATAAAGAGGAAGGGATAAGTGAGAATGGAAAGAGACAGTGAATGTTACCAATTTAGTTATAGTTATCAATGGTTAAAAAGAAGAAACTTTATTTTAGTTCTCAAATTATAAAAAAAAATCTAAATTTAAAGAACTAATATAATTGTTTAAAGTTATTTTTAACCTTCCCAAAAATTAAAATATATTTTAAATTAGAACATTAAATATTTTTTATTTGGAGGAAAAAAAATTAGATTCACCTTAATAAAAATTTTCCCCTCCCCTTCTTTACTTATCAAAGGTATACATATATGTAAAAATTTTATGAGAATACACAATTTTCCAATTTTAACCATATAATAACGAATAGACTAAATAAAAATAAGTTATAAAACAATTATATGTAGAACTAGTATAATCTTTTTATAAAACTTTTTTATTTAAATTGGTCGAATTATGTGCATCAATAGAATCATAACTTTTTCTCAGGATACATTTTGTAACTTTTTGTAATTTCTCATCAATTTATTGCACGTCTTTGAAGTTAACATGTCTATCCTCTCAAATAATATGTCAACTCAAAAAATACACTTTGATTTTTGAAACATATAACTTATTGACTTTGCTACATTAGTTTGGATTTCAAACATAAAAGCTTTGTAAAGCTTGTTATGTTGTCAATAAATGTTTGATTGTCCCCTTTTATGCTTTATCCATTTGTGTAAGTTTTTTTATATCATAAAAAATTTGAAAATTATCTAGTGCCAGTATTAATAATTAGTAACCTACAATTTATCCCATTATTCATCTTGTTGAGAGTCTTGAAGGAAGTATTTTACCGCATTGAAGTTTAGAAAAAATAAATAAATAAAGATTCATTCTTTATAGATTCATTCTTGTTGACATTCATTCATTATTCATTCTTTATATATTTTTTATGTTGGATCCGAAGGAAATTGGTCAACGAGCTGCATAAAAGAAATATAGAAATAATATTAAATATTTTATTAACTTTGGTTTCATTAGTTTTAGTTATGAAATCTTTATACTTCATATGTTTACTATCTTTTTTTTATCATGTCACTTACATATCGAAAATCATTCTATACATTACAACCATTATCTATTTACATTAATTTTGCTATCTTTAATTGATTTAATTGTTTATTTAATTATTTCATGAAAGTGAATAACTATTTTCTATTTTTTATTAAATATAATTTATTATATTTTCACATTTCAATAATATTGTCTAAAAGAAAATAATTGGTGACGAAACATATAAACCACACTTTTAGATCTATTACTATTGATTTAAAAGAATAAATCACATTTTTTGAAACTATTGTGAGCATTTTCTAAATGTATAAATACATTTTAAAACTATTATTTAACTAAAATAAACTGTTTATTAACTAATTTTATAAAGTTTAAATGTATAGTAACATTTATAAAATATTAATTGTTTTGCTACAACAAAAAAATATTGATTAAAAGATTGACAACGTCTTAAAAAAAAAGTATGTTTAAAATGCGTAACAACATTTAAAAAAATTAAAATAATTAAGATAGAAAATAAACTTGGTAACAACCAGGACATTGTGTATACTTTTGATTTCATAACAATCAAATCTATATGTCTCTTACCCCTTTAAATTTTTTGCTAATAAAAACTAAATGTAAACCTCTTAAATTATCAAGATTGGATCTCCTTTTAATAACTTACTTTAATAAAAACCAACACAAGCGTAGTTAAAAACATCATTTAGATTTATTATTATAATTAATTAGACAAGCATAACCAATCACTATTATATATGAAAGACCTATTTTTTAACCTATATCTTGATTTATTTAATTAAGATGACTATTAGGAATCCAATTGTGAGCTAAGTCTCACATTAAATAAAAATGATAAAATTAAACACAATATAAGAAAAAAATCTACAAATCCAATGTTTTAAGGTTTTGGATTAAAAGTGACATTATGTACTAAAAAATTTAGACAAAAATAGTATTTTGTAAATTGAGAAAATAAACTTAATTATAAGTCAAGGCCTAGCTACCTAAATTAGAAATCCTAATATATAAAAAATAAACATTCTTATCACCCCACAAACATTCTTATTAACATATATGACTACTAACTTTAAGATCAATTTAGATATTGATCATTTCAAAAGTAAATTAAAATAATTTCAGTATTGATTGCCTAAAGTAGTGTTATACTATCTAATACTAAAGAGATGGTAGTATAGATAAGGAAAAATTAATCTCAAGTTATCTCGCAATGAATCCATGAATCCAATAGTAAATTCAGTCAATCAATATCAAAACTTAGCTGCAATAAAGTGTAATAACAATGAGGGTTTGAGAATTGTTGTGTGGGGAAATTAAAATAGATGATTTAAAAATAAATCAAACAAGCATCCATCAAATCCAACATAATCTTATTAGCAAAACAAATGTCTACTAATATATTTTATATATCACCTTGTCTTCAAGCGTATACTCAATGAGATGTATATCTTTTATCTCTTGACTAAGCTTACAAGAAATTAATTAAGACTAAGCGAATCAACTTTTTAAATATCTTCTTTCCAGTAAAATTGTAGATTTTACATCTCCTAATTTCTTTCAAATATTTCGTTTCCAAATTTTGTTCCATATACTAGCTCATAATAATTGAATCTATTGTAGATATTGCAAAATATTTGAAGGAAATTTACTCTAAATCATATAAGAATTGCAAAGGATCGTAAAAATCTAAAGAATATCTTTTCCAAAAAAGATTTAAAACCTATAGAATTTCTACAAATAATTACAAACAAGAAGAGAGTAAGAGAATATGCTCAAAATTCAATTTTAACTAATAATCTCAATTAAAGTCTAATTAATCTTGATTGAATTATTTGAAATAATAAATTTAATCTTAATTACAATCTAGGAAAATCAAAATTAAACACTATAAATATGAATAAAAATATATTGATGGTATATTTTCTAATTGCTTATATAAATAAGTTTTAAATAATTTCATGTACCAAAAATTTACAAATGTAAAATGTTCTAAAATAAGACCCCATAATCTTGGTTTTTCTTATTTTACCTTTCATCGGTAAAAATTACAAAAAAAAAAAAGAAAAATAAGTAAATTCTAATGAGATATACGTAATTAGTATTTTAAAATATAACTTTCTTATTAGAACTCATGTCTTTAAAACGACTTACATGTATTTTCAAATTTTCTTTAAATTTACACAATTTGGTAAAAATTATACTATTTCAACATGTATATGTCCAACAGTGGCTGTTAAACTTTTAGTGTTGACTTGCGTGCCACAAACTATCATAAAAGTAACCAAAATTCTTGCATGATTGGCATTAACCCACCAAAAGCTTCTACCAAGTTGACATTATATAACTAATTGACATTGAAATATATCAATTTTTAAAATCTTACAGCTACTCATTGAATAAAAAAAAGTGGGGAAAAAGATTATTTATCTCTGGGTGATCCAACTGAGATATTGACTTGAACCAAAGTTTTTTGTACCTATTATAACTTCCGAGTTCTCGATCTTAATTTACATATATAAAGTCGCAAGTAGTTTTCAATTGCCATTTTGAAGAACAAAAAAGTGTGAAAAATATGCCCTTTAATACAAAGACTTGGTCAAAGAAAAGCACGATTTTGGCTACAAATACAAAAAAAGCCTCTGAGTATGACTCTGTAATATTTATCCATCAAATTGCTATAACATAAATGAAAGAACAACAAAGTCAAGGTTCTGCAAAATACAAATAATTTTGAAAAACAAAACTGTGCAATATAAGCATTAAACTAAGCATATGTATAACTGCAAAACTTATAACATATATTATCACTTCATAAAAAACCATACCTCTTTCTAATCTTAGCCATCATCCCAGTAATAAAAATACTATAGCCGAATCCATCATATATACGTCACGATTTTTTAAGAAACCCAGTTAAGAATTTGATCTTCATCATCGATCTCTGACTTATTAACAACACATCTTAATTAGATTTTCAAACTAAACCCACCATGTTTGATATCCGAAAATTTCATAGAGTGAAAACAAAACATGTTACTATTTATGATAAATAACATGTTTAGAAACACGTTTTGAACAGAAGAAATCAGGTTTAGACATATCTGAAAATCAAACGTGAAACCAAACATGTTAATATTTTATAAGGACAGTCTAAATAGTTTATTTAATTATGTTCTTATATCTAAGTTATGAACAAAATGGATCACTCTCTGAAGAGGTGTTCTTCTCCTGATTGATCTATGCGCTTGATCCAACGGCAAGGACCCTTTGAAGCGGTTGTTTGCGGCGGTGATGGTGGTGGTGCTGCACCACTTCTACTACCTCCTATGTATGCAATATCCAAACCCTTCCCAACAGGGAGGAACACTGATCTAACCACTCGCACACCCCTTTGGAGCACCACGCTCCATCTGAACCCTCCACGCAAATTTCTCTGCAATGCGTTCTTGCATGCTAAAACTGCTCCTTTAGGGCTAACTCTGGCCACCCTTAGAACCCTAGCGAACTCCCTCCTCTTGCAATCCACCACCAGAAAGTCCACCCCCACCAGCCTTGACACCGCCGCCTCCGCCTCCCCCGGCACAACCTCCGGCGGCGGAGACACCCCCCTCTCCGCCAGGGCCTTTATGTACTGCACCCTTGACTGCTCATCCGGGACTATGCACACGTGCCTTGCACCCGTGTTGCGAGCTGCAACTGCTAAGCCCACGCTTGCGGCTATAGGGCCACCGTAGCACCACGATTCCACTATGAACTTTGTGTTAAACCCTGCAGCCATGGCCGACAGCAACTCCGGCACCCCAGATTCCTTGAATCTCTCACACTGCCAAAACAAACAAATCAAACTCAACCCACATACCCTTTTTGAAAAAATATCAAATCTTTTCTAGAAAGCTAGCATCTTTTATCAAATTTATCAGTCAATTTTCTACATAACCATAAACCCACCAGAGAATAGACCTAAGAAGCAAGAAAACTATACATGGTTCTTGAATCTTGATGTAAAGGGTGCTTACCGATTTAACGGTGTCTATGTAAGCTTTTAAGGCTGTTTCTGGGGACCAAACGAGCTTCATGGTTTATGTGTATGTACGTGGTTTCTTCTATCTTTGTGGTTCTTTGTCTTGGAGTGTGTTATCTTGATCACTTTTTCTGGGTCAGGATTTTGATATTGAAGGAAGAATAGAGGTACACTTTGACGTACTTGGTACGTAGTGTTAGGTATATGTGTTGAGAAAAATGGTGTGCTGAGAAGATTGATATATACACAGAGATAAAGACAGAGGCTTCAGAAATGAGAGGGCGTTGACATTTTTCTTGAAAATTTTAACGTGTGGATTGAGCCTAATGAATAAATAATCTATATATGCATGCATTTATGGAATTTATTTTAACCATTCTTCTATTTATTTAAATATATTGCCGCTTTTTTTTTTTTTTTTTTTTTTATTTTTTTTTCCTTTTTTTTTTTTTTTTTTCTCTTCATTGTTGTGTCTGATTTGGAGATGATAAAACCTAATTAGCCATCTTCAGCTGACTAATATTTGTTCTTATCCTTATTTTATTTATTTTCCTTTTATTTTAAAGCATATAGACACCACATGGTATTAAAACAAAACGTGTTTTTGTTTAACATTGCCATAATGTCTTACCCTTTTTCACATGTATTTATCAATATTTTATACCTTTAAATACTTTTCTTTCTTTTACGCGCATTTCAAATATTAATTATTAGAAAAGTAGTTTTAATTGCTTTTTTAAATATCCGCGTGAAATAATGAAATGATCCAGAGATTCTAATGAGGAAAAATCAGTTAGTTGCTATAGAAAAGTGTTTTTATCTCCTCATTCTCAAACAGTCAATTTGAGATACTTTATTACGTGTCTCTGTTTAATCTATTGTTTATTATTAATAAAAATAAAAGAATGTTATTTTTAAGATAAACTTGTCACTTAATTACCACATCTAAATTAGTGAGATATAAATTCAAATTAAAGAACCTATAATAATTACATCAAACTAGAATGCAATAATTAATTTAAGGATATTAAGAATTTGTTCCATTTCATCATAACTAAAAACTAAAAATCTTACATGATTTATGAGAGAGTAGAAGGTTAAGGATATTATATAATCTTTCCTAAAATTTACTATAAAAAAAAGCACGTAAGACTCTAAAGCCGACAATATCTTAATACTGTAATTGTGATAATGGATTATTAATTTATTAAAACACTAATATTTAAGGTAATAACTTATAATGGAGTGTTACAAAGTAAAATTAATTTGTTAGACATTAAATTATTTAGTAAAATTAAAATTGGATAGTGTTTTAGTAAACTTTTTTCTTTTTTACTCAATAAAGTTAATTTCCAATTTTCTGTGATGACTTTTTAAAAAAAAAATTAGTTAAAAACCATTTTGGGGAAAATTTATTTTACGAAAAATATTCTATTTTAAATTTAAATTAAATATAAAATGACGTACTTTTTCCAATTTTAGATTCTCATAAAACTCTAAAAACAAAAGTTCTACCAAACACACTAAAACAATGCAACATGTTTATACTAAAATTTTATATTATCACTTCAAACACTTTTTGTGTACCGAAATGTAGAAAAGTTCATCATCGGAGGCAATTTTATGTGAAGAATACTTTCTATTTCACTTGTAAAGAACACTTTATTATTATTTTTTTTACAATAATCATTATTTTTTATTTTTCGAAAACTTATGTCAATATACCAATAATAGGATATTTGTTTTCCCATCAAATTAAACAAATATCATTCCTAATTTTCACATCTTCACGTAAACTACTTTTAGCTTCAATTTTTTACGAAAATGATCCACATTTCCGTTCAAAAGTTGAACCAACTCATGTAATTATCACCGTAATTGGATTAAATTTTATGTTTAGTTGTTTATAGTGATTTGGATTCATTTGTAGATAAATCTATTGTGATTAAACCTTTTAACTTAGTTGCCCTTTCCGTCTTTCAATAGATATAATGATGAGATTTCAACGTTTTCATGTTTTAATTGTGTCAATTGGATGTTTCAAAAAGGAACATTGAAGAGCACCATAATGGCGAAAGCAACCACTTTTGAACAAGAACTATAACTATCTTGGATGTGACTGATACAAACTATGCAGTGTACAAGGAAAATTAAAGGGTGATGAACCTTAATTTAAGAGGGAAAATACAATGGACATGGTGGGATTAAAAATCATAAAACCCTCATAGTGTTCATTCATGTACTTACTCATTGCATGTATTTACTTTTTCTTCTTATTACTTAGTTTGAATTTTATTGTATTTTATTCTCTACACTTAAAAATTTCTCTTTCTAATCATTACATGTATACTTTTTAACTTATTTTGGTTCATACATGTATCTTTTTATTTAGCCTTTTTTTCCCTGTATAATGTAAAAGTTTATTCTACCTACCCATATTAACAACTGGACTATTTTCATTATATTTTTAACAATTATTATATTATTATTTATAACTTTTATCCTAAAAATTATGACTAGTAGGAATATGTATAACAACAAGTTGAATCTATATTCTATCTTATATTTTATATCACTTCTTTATTTTTATTATTTTTCTTATTTACTTAAATGTTAAAGAGCTTTTTACAAGTTAATTTAGTCCTACTTTATACTTCGTAATAGTATATTTCTTTACAGAAAGCTAACTCAATTTACGAAAATTCAAAACTTTCACCTCATTAATTACTCATACTTTTTCGATGAAAACATTTAATACCTACAATAAGATCCAAATTCTAAATTCATCAAATTGTCCTATCAAGTAGAATGTCATGAAATTGTCCTAAGATTAAACATTCATGGAAGAATTTTTTTTATCCTTTTATGTATTTTTATGCGAAGTTGATAATAATATCTTACAAAAATTGATTTTAAGATTATTTTATTTATTCAAACTTGGTATTGATAACCTTCTTCTATCTTTCTAATATTATCTAATCTTTCCCGTTATAATATAAGTATTGTAATACTGATAAATTTATTTCTTCTCATTATATTGATAAGTATTCACCTTAAAAATTTAGATATTCAATATTAGATATTATTTTTCTATATTTATTTTTTTCATTCAAACTCATTTGACGAAAATTTTATTGAATCAAGACAAATATTTTTTCATATTTGATTTCGAGTTTTAATTACATACTAGTTAATTTTATAAATATCATGAACTTTATTGTATTAAAGGTGATTTATATTGAAATAAAAGAAAGCATGTTTAGCTTGACTTCATGTATGGAGTATCTTTAGCTTGATCTTAAACATTAAGCATTTCTAGCTCATTCTCGTGTTTTAAATAATTATTTATTGACAGATACAAGAACATATTTAGTTTGGCCTCAAATCTAAAGAATTTCTAACTCGACTCCATGACTTTAGCATCAATTATCTTAGCTCCATAAGTTGTGAATCTTTAGCCCAGTCTCACATCTTGAGCATCTTTAGCTTGATTTACACATGTGAAAGATTTTTAGCTCATTCTCACATCTTAAACATCTCTATTTCAACCTCTTTCTTTGAGCTATTCTTTATTGACAAACATGAAAGATTGTTGCATTATCAAAAACATGTTCAAAATTCTACTCAACATAAGCATCCAAGTTATGCATCGAGTAATATAAAAAAAGCATAATCAATACTGCTTAGCATAAACACGATAGTTATGCACCAAGTTATATACAAAAAATGACTAAAACTACTCAACACTTCAAAATTATGCACTATGTTATATAAAAAAGTGTTACCAATGTTACTCAACATAAACACCTTAGTTATGCACTAAGTTATATAAAAAATTTAACAATATTACTTAACATACATATAACAACTATTCACCAAGTTATATTAAAAGGCTTAATCAATGTTGGCTAGCATAAAGGCCTCATTTATGAGTTTTTCTTTTATCAAAAAACATTATCACCACTAATAAGCATAAGCATCTTTATTATACATCGAGTTATATCTAAAAGCATGACTATTGTTACTTAGTATAAATATGACTAATGACACTTCACATAAACATCACAACTATACACTTATTTATATAAAAAAGTATTATCAATACTATTCATATAAGCACTACAATTATCTAGTGAGTTATATCAAAAAGTATGACCAATGCTACTTCCCATGCAACACAAAGTTATATATAAAAAAACATGATCAATCCTACTTACATAAGCATCCCAACTATGCACCTAGTTATATAAAAAGCATGATCATTGTTGACAAGCATAATTTCCCATCTATGGACAAAGTTATATTAAAAAAAGTATGTTACTCAACAAGTGTCCTAGTTATCCACTAAATTACATAAAAAAATGAAAATTAGAAAAACTCTTAGTAAAAAAATAACAAATATGATGAGTTATGTTACATAAAAATCAAAAGCAAGATCTTTTGGTGAAGTTGTTACAGTGTCACTAAAGCAACCTATTTTCACCTAATAGAAGAAAGTTCATAGTTTGATCGACATATGTCATTAAAGTAATACCAACTTTAAAGGAGAGAGTCAATATGGTCTTTCTCGCTTAAGCGTTTATTTATTGTTTGGGTGACCATCACTTAAGCGATACTAGTTTTTTAAGAGAGAGAACCAACATTGACTCTCATTATAAGAAAATTTTTATTTATCTACTGATGATTACATAAGATAAAAATCCGTAGATAAATTTAACATTACCTATGAAGTTTATCTATGAAAAAGTTTGTAGGTAATACCTACATATTTTATTTACAAAAAAAAACATAGATAAATTACATATAGATAAAAATTCGTAAGTAAATTTAATATAATATATGGATTTTACCTACATATTTACTACATACACAAAAATCTAAAAGTAATTATCTACTAATTTTATCAATAGAAAAATCTAACAAAATAATTATTTATGGATACAAATCGTAGGTAGTTACAGATTTTTCTGTAAATAAAATTAATAATTAACTTTATTATTCATATTATCATTAATATTGTTAATATTATGATTATAATTAATATTACTAATATTATTATTATTATTAATATTATTAATATCATTATTATTACTACTAATAATAATCATAATCATAAAATTAATAATAAATAAAATATGATTACAAAATTCATATTTAATGCTGATAATAAATATTAGGACTTAGGTTTGAATATCTTTTACAATAAACAACAAAATTTTGAATAACAGTAATAATAATACAAATAAATTATTTATACTTATCAACCGAAAATCTTTTAAAAAAAGTTAAGATTTACTTTTCTAGAGAGATTAAATTTAGATTGAAATAAAAAAGAAAATACTTCTAAACTTTTTCAGAAAACTTTTTTCATTCTTAATTTACTTTAAATCATATATCTTAATATAATTTAATCAAGTCTTATTTTAAGAATTTAAAATTAACAAATATTTTTTTAGAAACTACAAACAAGAATAACTATATTTGTAGGGATTATACATTATCAAAATTAATTTGAGAAATTAAGTTGAAAAATTAAGAGGAAATAAATTAAATGAAAAAGAAAACATTACCAGGCTAGCAAAATGTGTTTTTCTTTTTCTATCATATTTTGTGCCAAGCAGATACAATATTTCTTCATATAGAGTATGTCTCCCTACATTAATTAGTGATTTAGGTGCAATCTATATACCCTTTTAATCATTAGGTCAATTCATAAAAAAATGAGAAAAAAAAAATAGAAAGGAGTGAATGCGAAGCATTAGCAGACTAGTTCAATACAAGATCAGAAGAAACCAAAGTAAGAATATTATAATTTAGCAAGTTGCGAAGTGTGACACATCATATTAGTCATAATCATCTATAAATATCAATCTTAAAATAATATTATCTCTCTTTCCTAACTTTCTTCCATTGATTAATGTATAGTGGTAGATAGAGAAAGGTAATGTTCCAGCAAGATTTAGTAACTTAAACTCACATCACAATTGTTATTTTTTCAAATTAAAATAACTATAAGTTTCATAATCACCAAAATCCTCTCTAGAAAAAATGTATATGGTGAGTTATGGTACGGTATAGTTTAGTTCTTAGATTACACGAGTACGTTAGTTCCTCTAATAAAACAATTTAAATTATATTTAATGGAAATGTTACTTAATACATTTACAAATGGATTAATTTGCATTAGAGAAAATTAATAACTTTAAATTTTATAATATAAATACATGTTAATTAGTATATAACTAGTTCAAATGTTGTACCTGTTATCTGTCAAAATTTGAAGTTATTAATTTTCACATTTCATAGGCAGCACATTCACAGTGTGTACAAAGTCATCAAATTAGACATTTTGAAAGCTTTTAAAAGATTTACATGGGTTGAATTTAGACATAAGATTTTGCATTTATTCTTAGAAAAAAAAAAGGTTTTTTATTAATATGATGATAAATTTTTATAACTTGCAATAAGTTGGTTTTTTTTTTTTATTTCACACAGAAATCTTAAGTATATCTTTATTGACACTTATTACCTAATATTTTTCTTCTTTGTGTGAGTTTTAGTAATTAGTAGAGTTAGAATAATCACTTTACATAATATTTAACACTAGACAACACATAAGATAACCTCCCTAATAATTTGGTAAAAAACATTTTCACATTACATCAACAACTTCAAGTCACATATTTACATTTCACAACTCATCAGTTACAATTATATTTTCTATATAATATAATTCAACTAATAAAATTATAATTTAAAAAAAAAAATCCACGACACTAATTTTCCTTAACCCAATCTCTTGGGTAAAATCCTCATATATGAACTCTTTTCTAAGTGTTGACGATTTTGAGATCCACTGAATTGATTATTAAAATAATATTTGTTTACGTAAAAATCCAAACTCAATCAAACACCTAATGTACCAAATCTAATTATAAATTATCATGTATATATTTGATTACTCCAAACTCTACTAACATATTCATTCACATAATTTCTTCATTGTTCATATTAATCAAATTTATTTTAAAAATTTAAATTTCTATTCTAAATTACTATCAATTTTCAAAAAAACAAAACATGTTCACAAGTTCATATTTTTACCCTACTACATGAATTTTCACTTGAAAAGTACAAATAAGTTCCCAAACAATTTCCAAAATCACAAATCATTATCACAATCTGATAACTCTCATGTTCATTTATTTTTATACATCTTCAACAAATTCATATCAATACATTATTCTTATACAAAAGTTCATCATTGTAACCAAGTTCCATCCATACAGTCCAAATCTTCTATCCCAACATGTTATCAAAATTTAACTAATCTCTCTTACTCAAAATTCTAACTACTTCAAATAAAATTCAAACCTACCTACAAAAAATTTTGATCATCAAAAAAATACAACAATCATCCTATATTAACATAGATTTGTTTTTTTTTTTTTTCATAAAACTATATGTGCAAACACACATCCTTAAACATGCAAAGCACCCATCATACATAACTCAAGAAAAAGGATGAAAAAAAAAATTGCATTACTCACAAAGCAAATATAATTAATAGATCATACTATTCTCTACCCTAATAAAAAAATCTCTCAAATTTTTTTTTTGAAAAATATAATAAATTTTATAAAATAAAATTTAAATAGTTAAAATTTTCAATTCATAAATATTTTAATATAACTAATAGAATATTTAAATTTCAGCATGCTTGACACATTTAGTTAGTCATTCTTGTCTTCATCAAATCTATTTAAAATTAGTTGACCACAGATATTCTTCAATGGTAGGTACCGCAAATTTTTAAAAATATACGTATCAGTAAAGTAATAACTAATTATAAATTATGTTTGTTTATGTTTGAATATTCTACCCAAACGAAATTTCATCATTTTTGTATACATAGAAACAAATTCATCATTTAGCCGCCAAATTAATTGAATAACTTTTTCTATGTTTCGTCACTTCAGGATTGAATTTTTCATATTTAATGTTATCCTACTATAATCCATAGATTAATTAATTAAGAGGATAAAATGATGTACTTATCCTTTATTACCATTTTCATGATTTTTGACAAGAAAAAAATATATTTTGTTCTTTTTATTTTCGTAAAAAATTAAATGTGTTTTTAGTCCATATAAATATATTTTAGTTGTTTTCATTCAACTAAATAATATGTTTAATCTTTTTATATAAATAAATAATTACTTATAATTTTTTTACTTTTTAATATATTATAACAATAATTTTCATTTTAGTCTTTAGGATAATAACTAATCTTTTGTTAAATTTTATTTAAAGAAAGTCATTCCATATAATTTTTTTAATAATTATATATTTATCATGTTACATATGTAAAAAAATATTGGAGACAAAATATATTATGAATAAATCATTTTATATTAGATTTAAATTTTGTTAAGATAAAAAAGTGGTTTTCTACATTATAAATATTTTTAATATAATATAATTAGTAATTCTAAGATGCTTAAAACTTATTTTACTAATTTTTTTCTTTAGAGATGAAACCTCTATTTTTTAAAAAAATAAATCATTACAATAATTCAAAATTATAGTACTAAAATAAAAATACTATAAATAAATTATAAACATCTAAACAAATTATAATTATTCTAAAAAAAAGTGTTAAAAAGTATATTATTGAATTAAAAATATAAATAATATGCATAATTAACTTATTTATATTAAATAAATAATATATCACTTAATTAAATTACGTAAAGAAAAACTTAATTACCTTAATTTAAAACATATTTTTCCCTTAATTACATTAATTAATATTTTTATTTTTAATATTAAACATACCATGTTTTATTATAAGGATTAAAAAATAACTATTAGAAAATGGTACTCATAAACTTCCTAACCAAACTATACTTTAACCATTGAATTTATATATTACACTTAACAACAACACACAAATATATAATGGTATCGGCTTTAGGGTTAGCAAGTTGTGAAGCATGATACATAATCTTATGCAAATTGTTAGAGTCTTCCTCATCTTCATATTAACTATATATGAATTAGACATAAAAAGAAAAAAAAATAAAAAAAACTCTATCATTCAAACCAGCAAATGATGACACCATGAGCAACACCTTCTTAGTTTCTTTTGTCCTTTTGAGTATAAAAATATTTGAAGTGATTAACATTAAGTGATTCCTTCGTTTTCAATTAAGTCAAAACGACTTATCTCACTTTTTAATTTTTTTTTTTCTCTTTCATATCTTTAAGTATGTTGCAATACTCCAAGCTACTTGCAGCTAAAAACAAAACTTCAAACTATGGGATAAAACTATGGGGCAATAAATATGAAAGTTAAAAAAGAACAAAGTAATTAAATGCATTGTGTTGTTTTTGGCAAGAGAAAATAATAATTTGACAAGTGGTTTAAGTTGTATTTGGAAAAAGTCAAATATTTTTTTGTTGCCTACTGCTTGGGTTAGAAAACGATACAAATGGTCAAACTTACTTAGGTCTAAAGTGAATTTATTTTAATATTAATTAATTTTCTTTTAAGTGATCTGATAAATTGTAATTACAGTGTATGTTATAGAATCGAGTATTAATTTTATTTATTTCAAAATAAAATTTTCTATTTATTTGATTAAAATAAACTTTAAATAATTAAAATTACAAGAGATATTGGTACGTGTAATTAATTTAAATAAATAAACTGAAAGCAGTTGCAATTTAGAGTGAATACGGACAGTTTAAATTGAAGAAAAGTGATGAAAAACATCAAATTGACATATTTACGAAAGTTGAAATTAAAAAAAGTAACATTAAAGATGATATTAACTAAGAAATTGAAAGGTCTTGAAAATATAAAAATATTAATTACAAAGACCATGGGAAGTGTCTTGAGAAAAAAACATGCAATATTAAATATTTTTATTCTTAAAAGTAATGATTGTAAATCAATATATAATTGTGAGAAAATAGGATTTATAACTATAAGTCGTATTAAATTTAACAATCACATAAATAATATCCTAAAATAGAGTAGATATTGAATTTATTTATTATATTATTGACTTTATTAAATAGAGAATTTTAAGAAATTGATTTTTTTAGAAAATTTATACTAAATATCATTATGAATTTTAATATCTTAATTGATTGATATTACAAGATTTATTAATTATATGTGATCATATGAAACATTTAGGAAAAGAAAAAAATTAATGCAAAAAAATAATAGAAAAACACAATCTCCCATCTAAAGTCTAAATAAAGGGAGGTTAAAAATGTTATTGAAAACGTCCAAACCAATACAAGGAAGTAACATAGGGGTGTCAAATAAGATCAGACTTATTATTCCTTCGAAAGTTAACTAATTTGTCAACGCAACAATTTTCTTCCCTAAAGATATAAGAAACCTTGAATTTCATGTCTTTACATCTTTTTCAAAACCTTTTACATCTCCTTCTAATTAACTAAGAAACCAAAGTAGTAGAGGAAATAGTTTGACAAAACAAAGAAAAGTCATTCTCTAGTCAAAGTCTCTTATGATCAACAATCACAGTAAGCTCAATGGCAAGAATAACATTCATGATTTCAGTATACAAAGAGTTATGAATTCTCAAATATGTAGTTGTCCCGGGCTGGGGTGAATTTTAGGCTCAAAATGAAATTATGATGGTGTAAAATCCATTTATGACATGGAAATTATATAAATACACACCTATCAGGAAAGATACCATTAGGAGGCCTAGTTTAACTATTAAAAAATCATAGCTTACATAAATTGTCATTCTCTAGAACCATATTTGATTATAGACATCTCTGTTAAATTGTTAAGATTTAGCACTGGATTGTTAATAATAACTAAGTTTCGTAAAAATTCGACGTGGAAATACATAGAAGGAAAAATATAAATATAGGATACTGGGGTATGAAAAAAAAACATTTTCTATTTGGACTAACCAAAAGCGATCAAAAACCTTAGTGGCTAGAACAGTAGTAAAACTCTCAATATACTCTCATCTACTACCTCTGAAGATCCTGGGGCAAACAACAAAACCTGAAAAGTGTAGCAACCTGCATCTGACAAAGACCTCCTTACCTATACTACAAGACAATTGATGCACCTTGAAATAGATATTCTATTCTAATACTTAAGGATTTTCTCACTTTTTTGTATGCACATGTAATGTTGATTATGTCTCTCAAGACTTATTTTTCAAATTTTCTAATTCTTTTCTTACATGGTGGTACTTCTTATATAGATGTTTAAAAAGGACTATTGAAGGATGTGTGTTTTTAGAGTCATGACTTGTTAGAGTTTTCTAAAAGATAATGACTTTCTGGTGACATCCTCTGACTTGTAGTACTTTGAAGTGGTTGAAACACACTTTTTATCTTTACGATTAACTATGTGTCATTGTTAATACCAAAGAGACCTTTGACAGTTAATACTTGTGTCAATATTTTCATAAGATAGCCATTAAGGTGAATTATAAATAATAAACGACATAACATTCCAAGACTGTGTCTAGTGAAAATTACTTTTAGGTTGCATTTATTTTGCTTGACTTGAGTCGTCTGAAGATTTATGTTTATATATGAGACGTCTATTGTTAGACAATACAATATAGTCATGCGATTTTGATTTTCTTCAAAGAGTAGTATGCTCTTCATAACTTAACATCTAGTGAAACATTAATCTAAATATACTTATAAACATCTTCTCTTTATCTTCTTCTTCACTTTTTATGTTACATTTTTTTATGCTTCTTATTAGAAGGTTTTTCCATCACAAATTTCACAACTTCTATTCTTTTTTACTTAAAAGGCGCATATGTCATGTCATTAGGATAAATTTTTAAGGTCATGAAAAATATGATAGTTTATACATGACATAATTGTCTTGTGCTTTAATACTCCTTTACAACATACATTTCTTTTATTTATTTATTTAATAATATTTAATACTCTTTGAGAGCTTGAAATGAATTTGTATTACAACATACATTTCTTTCTTTCTTTTATTTAATAATACTTAATACTCATTGAAAACTTGGGATGAATTTGTAAAATTCATAGTTTTTCTTGTAAAGACGTATATTATCAATTTGTCTACTCTTTATTATCAATCTTTTTTACTCTTTACTTTTTGCATATGACTTATATTTTGAGTACTAATTTTCTCTTATAAATAATCAAGTATAACTTTTAACTTATATATATAATAGATTTTTTGAGTTTTCTTTACTGAAAAAGGAAAGAGATTTGAAATTCGAACACATTAGTGATGACATGATATGCTATTGAAAGAGATTAAGAAGTGTTGTAAGTTGAGGACAATGAACAGGAAGAGTTGTCCATCAAATAACGTAATAAAAACTTGAAGGTAATGTGGGCGGAAAATAAATATGATGAGACAACGTGAATTGAGGTACATATAGAAGATACAAAAGGCAATTGCAATACAGTGTACCTTGCTATCACCTTGATGAAAAAGACACAAATCACAGAAAACAAAACAATTGATAAAGAAGGAAAAAGTCTTGAGCCAAGGATGAGACGACACGATTAAGAGGTAGTTATGGCAAATAATGAGACATAAATTAATATACGAAAACTCTATTGTATATAATTTTTAATGTGTATAAAAATAATTTTAATTTAATTATGAAAAATTATTTTTAGATATATAATACTAGGGAAGTGATTTCCCAACAAGTATCTGTTCTTCCAAGATGCTTTATTTCAGCATTCTGACACAAGAGTCGTAACATATTTTAAAAAATAATATATATATATATATATATATATATATATATATATATATATATATATTTATTTATTTGTAATATAAATAAATTAAAAATTAAGTTTTGAAAGTATATTTTATTTAAAATATTATACATTAACTTTTTAAAAATATTTATTTTTATGTTGTATTGTTAAAAAATATTTCATAAAATAATAGTATACATAAAATAATAAATACTGACATTTGAGGAAGGATTTGAACCTTTCACCACAAGTTGTACTACGAGTTTAGACAAACATGCATTATGTTTTCCAAAATTTAAGTATTCATATTTGATCTTCCAATCTAATATTATAAATAAACTATAAGATCTTATTTAACTTCATCATTTCCTCTCATTTTATATTAGCTTAATTACAATTTTAATTTTGTATGCACGATCTTAATTACGTAAAGAACATTTATTAAGACACAAAAACGTAAAACGACATAATTATCCTCGTGGAAGAGAAAGATATTCGTGCATTTGCAGACAAAAAATTCTAGAAAGACATCATCATCGCTGTGAAAGGGAAAGAGGTTGATTCATGCATTTGCAAGTTGAGTTGCAAGGAAAATGTAAATCTTTGTGTCTTTCAATGAACCAATCAATTGCAAGACTTTGAGATGAAGTGACATAGTAGAAATATCTTGGTAGTGGCACACAAATATCTGCCATTGCAACCAACAAACCAGTCACTGTCTCTGTCTGCATAACTTGAACTACATAATGTAGTTTTTGTGTATTCTTTCAAATTTTTGGCAAAAGTGAAATCATATATGCTTAAGAAAAATAGTAACAAACAAACACTTATTAAACCAATAAAGAATGGTTTAGTGGAATTCAAACTTTCTTACAAGACTTGTGAGTTTCTTGAGTATATTATAAGCTTTTTGAGGCAACCCTAATGAGTCCTCCATTGAAAAAGAGACCTATATAGTGTAAAGACAAAAGAGAAAAGGAATGAAGAGAAAAGAATGCATTTTCCTCTTCCATGGAAACAAAGATAACCTTATCCAAATGGGAGGCAATGAGCCACCATAGATTGTTGAAATGAAACTAAGGAAAGGATTATAGTACTACACATTGGTGACTCAACATACCAAACAACTTTACACTAAAATACACTTTTTTATAACCAAAATATCTAAAAGTTTGAACCATTGATGGTTGTTTGTGTTAGTTCCTCTTCACACCAGCCATGGGCTTCACCCATTTCCACACTCCCAAAATGCACAAATGCAGAACACGTGAACCAACTCCATGCACGCATCATTACAACTGGGTTGATAAAAAACCCTTCCTTTACTACCAGACTCGTCCTCTCTTTCATTTCCTCACCCCATGAGCCTATTGTTGAGTTTGCTCGTTATGTCTTCTTCAAGCACCATGCTTTTCGCCACCCCCACGACGACCCTTTTCTCTGGAACGCTGTTATCAGGTCCCACTCTCATGGGTGTGACCCCAGAGGGGCCCTGGTCCTGCTCCGCTTGATGCTTGAAAATGGGGTGTGTCTGGATGCGTACACGTTTTCCCTGGCTATGAAGGCCTGTGGGAAAGGGGGTTTGGCGAGAGAGGGAATGCAGGTTTGTGGGTTGCTCTGGAAAATGAATTTTGGGTCTGATGTGTTTTTGCAGAATTGTTTGATTGGGTTGTTTGTGAGATGCGGGTGTGTTGAACTTGCACGGCAGGTGTTTGACAGAATGCCTGACCGGGATGTTGTTTCATATAACTCGATGATTGGTGGGTATGTGAAGTGCGGGGCGGTTGAGCCTGCGCGTGAGTTGTTTGATGGTATGGAGGAGAGGAATTTGATTACTTGGAATTCGATGATCGGAGGGTATGTGAGGTGGGAAGAGGGTCTGGGGTTTGCGTGGAGTTTGTTTGTGAAAATGCCGGAGAGGGACTTGGTTTCGTGGAACACGATGATTGGTGGTTGTGTGAAGCACGGGAGAGTGGAGGATGGCCGGAGGTTGTTTGATGAGATGCCAGAAAGAGATTTGGTGAGTTGGGTTACCATGATAGACGGTTATGCGAAATCGGGTGATGTTCTTGCTGCGAGGTGGTTTTTCGATGAAATGCCAAGGAGAGATACTATTGCATGTAATTCGATGATGGCTGGATATGTTCAGAATGGTTATTACGTAGAGGCTTTGAAAATATTTCATGATATGAAAAGGGCAGCGAATGTGTTGCCTGATGATACTACATTGTTGATTGTTCTTACAGCGTTTGCCCAATTAGGACACGTGGAAGATGGAGTTGTGATACACCATTATTTGATGAAGAAGGGATACTCTCTGAATGGTAAGCTTGGTGTTGCTCTGATTGACATGTATTCAAAGTGTGGTAGCATTGAGAATGCTGTCTCAGTGTTTGAGAATGTTGAGCAAAAATGTGTTGATCATTGGAATGCTTTGATCGGTGGCTTGGCTATTCATGGAATGGGTGAGATGGCTTTTGATTTTCTCATGGAGATGGGAATGGTGTCTGTTATTCCTGATGATATAACATTCATTGGAGTGTTGAGTGCTTGTAGGCATGCTGGCATGTTGAAGGAGGGAATGATATGTTTTGAGATCATGCAAAAGGTGTACAAACTGGAACCTAAAGTGCAGCACTATGGATGCATGGTGGATATGCTTAGCAGAGCAGGGCATGTTGAAGAGGCCAGGAAACTCATTGAGGAGATGCCGGTTGAAGCCAATGATGTGATTTGGAAGGCTTTACTCAGTGCTTGCCAAGTTCACGAAAATTTCTCTGTAGGAAAGCCTATAGCTCAGCAATTGACTCAGCTATATTCATGCAGTCCAAGTTCCTATGTGCTTCTGTCTAATGTTTATGCCAGTTTGGGCATGTGGGACAATGTAAAGAGGGTTAGGAGTGAAATGAAAGAAAGACATTTGAAGAAAATTCCAGGTTGTAGTTGGATTGAACTGGGGGGGACTGTTCACCAGTTCTCTGTACAAGATAGGACACACCCTCAGGTTACTGAGATTTATTCTTTGTTAAGTAGTTTGTAAATTCCTATTTTGAAGCACATCCATGTGATATTGTTTGGGGTAAGATAATGGTGTGTATCTAACAAGAACATGTTCAAAAAGCATTTGAAAAAAACAAAAATTAACAGAATCGACCACTAATCAACATTTAATACGGCTTTATAGTCAGGAATAATTTGCAAAACATTGGAGAAGTTACAGTAGTGGACTTTGCTCCAGCTGTTCATGGTCCACAGCATTCTAAATCAATGTGATGAGTGATTCTTCGTGCACCTTTAATCTAGAATATATATATATATATATATATTCTGAACTACAAATCTATAGTACGAAAATTATATTCTAAATTATGTATTTTAAATTATACAATTTGAAATATAGAAAAAAAGAATTGTATTAATTCAGAATATAAAAATTATATTCTGAACCGTATAATCTAAAAAGTGATATTTTTAGTATTTTAAAAATATGGGGGATGTATAAGAATCATTCCAACGGGATTCAGTGACTTCGGTCATGAGGTATTGTTAAAAGAACGACAAGAACGAGAGCAAAAGTTAAAAATATAGCAAGAAAAAATTAAGTAAAAGAAAATATTTCTTTTATGTAATTTTCTCACTTCTAAAAAAAAAATAAAGGCAAGACAAATTTCAAAGATAATTATTATGAAAATCAGTATACTCGTTTTACATAATGATTTGTAGTTAAAAGACAGTGAAATTGTTGTTTTATCCTGTCAGTGTATAAACACTTTGTTCAAATAATTGATAAATTAATATTAAAAATTTGTGAAATAATTAATTGTGGAAATTTATTTTTAAAGTTGGTAAAAAATAGTTGTGCAAAAAATAAGTGATTTCTTTCTATAAATTATTTCTCTTTAATTATCGGGCTCCAGGCAAAACCCACAACAGACAAAGTAAACCAACTAGGCCAAGCCCAAACGAAGGACGGCCCGATCCAACGAGGTTTACCCTAGTTTTCACTACCTTCATATTCTCAGGGTTTCTCCTCCTCCTTTCTAATTGTTGGGTGCAGGCGCAGCACAGAGACAGAGAGAGTGTCGTCCTTCTCCAAACGCGGTCACCATGGGGCGTATGCACAGTCGCGGGTATGTTCCCGTGCTACGTTTTCACGTTAGAGAATAGGGAGAGAAAAGTTCTTCTCATTTTCCTTTTGTCTAACGTTGTTGTGTGTTGGTTCGCTGAATGTTTTTGTTTTCAGTAAGGGTATCTCCAGTTCGGCTCTCCCATACAAGAGGACACCACCTAGCTGGTTGAAGATTTCGTCTCAGGATGTAAGAACTGGACACCCATTTTACTTTCTTTCTTGTTCTTTGGCCCCAATTTGTGTTGATGTTACCCATCTTCTTAGATGCTTGAAAACTGTGACTATTAACTGAAAAATTTGTTTTTTTTTTGTGTTTTTGTAAAGGGTGGATTGTTATTGTGTATTTTACTTCATTATGCTTGCATACAATTAGTTTTAATTATTCTACTTGTTTAATTGGAAACTCTGTAGTAATGTTAGATCAAGCATTTGTCATGTGCAAGTTCGTAGGTTGTCGATGTGGTTGTAGTTTGTTGCGATCTGTGTTATTGGAAAAGTTTGTGAAAAAAATGTTGAAACCTTGTTATTTTTCAATTATTTTGAAGCAATGTCAAAACTTTTAGTGCAAAAAATTGTTAAGCATTGGTGGAACCTTGCTCTTTTTTGAAATTATGAAATAATGTTGATGTAATGTTGAATAATGTTGCTGTAATAAACATTGCTGTTTTGACGCTGTCAAAGGTTCCTGTAACGTTGCAACTTTATTTGCGGTTGTGGACTGATTTTTAAAACCTTCTTCAAATATATGTAGGTGTTAGCCTGCTACTTTTCTAATATACTTATAATTATGGTTTCAGAGTTCTGATTGGTATAATTTTGAATGTTTGTTGCCGTGTTAATCATAGAGTGGGTGCAGTTATGAGTTCTGTTGCTTATGCTGTGATATTTTGGAAATTTCATAGGTGGAGGAGAACATCTGCAAGTTTGCCAAGAAAGGTCTCACTCCATCTCAAATCGGTGTTATTCTTCGTGACTCTCATGGAATTGCTCAGGTTAAGAGTGTCACTGGAAGCAAGATTCTCCGTATATTGAAAGCCCATGGTATGATCTTTTCCATCAGTGACGGCTATTATATTGTGTAGCATTTGGAATTTGACAATAGGAATGCCACTGTCATTTGTAGGGCTTGCTCCTGAAATTCCTGAAGATTTGTATCACCTGATCAAAAAGGCTGTCTCCATTAGGAAGCACTTGGAAAGGAATAGGAAGGACAAGGATTCAAAATTCAGGTTAATTTTGGTTGAGAGTAGGATTCACCGCCTTGCCCGTTACTACAAGAAAACCAAGAAGCTTCCACCTGTGTGGAAATAGTAAGTCCTCAACTTTTATCCTTTGTATTGACAAGCTTTTGGGTTTGAAAATGGTTGATTTATGTCCTAATTTTAGTCTTTTTGTATAATTAGACACAAGGGAATGTGCACTTAATTAAACTTCCAAACCTGTCATTCTTGTTCTTCCTTTCCTTTTGTTAAAGGCCTTAATGAATGATATGGTTGTTTGCAGCTTTTCTTCATTTTCAATGTCTAACTAGCTGAGCAACCCTGTTTGCTATGCGTTTTGAAATAAGTTGATCACAAATGATTTGCTTAAATATTTTATCTTTAGGATGGTTTGAAATCATGGCGATTTTAATTGTTCACAAGGATTGCTGGTACTGAATTCTTTGACTAATCTTCCCGGTAGTTTGAACAATATATTTGCCGCTTTGATCAAAGCTTTGATCAATAGTTTTTCTGCAATTATTCATACTTATCACTGCTGATCTGTCATCACTTACGGATTGTGGTGTTTCACCTTGATTCTATGTTACTAATATCATATTTTTTTGCTTTTAGGTGCAGCTATGATAATTTATTGTGTCCTCATGTTATTTCTAATACTTGCTTTGTTTATCTTAATTGCAGTGAATCTATGTCAAGTTAATTGTGTTTTCCTCTTGTTATTTCTAACACTTGTTTTGTTTATCTTAATTGCAGTGAATCTACAACTGCCAGTACCCTTGTGGCTTAGAGTGAATGTTTTAAGATATGATAGAATTCTTCCATCAATGTACTTTTTGATAAGCAAATTTATTTCTTTGATGAGATTTTCGAGTTTTCAATTCATGTTAAAACACTTATCCAGTGGTAGTTTTGACGATGGATTTTGTTTTTATTATTGATTAACGAAATGCCGTTTTTGTTTCTACCATGGGATTGGTATTAGTAGATATCGTTAGAGGAATTACATTCACTAAGATAATACAAACATGACCTTGCAATAATAATCTTTCAATGTTGAACGTTTACAAACATGTATCCATTAAAGAGACTAGACAATGGCTTCTGTCTTCAAGTATCGATAATTTTCTACCTTGAATATGGAGTGGTAAGACGTTTACAAGTTTCTTTCCCACCATTTCATAAATCCTTGATTGAATTTGTGCTAGTATTAATTGATAGAACTAGATTGGTAGAAGCTGCGAATAGGTTTTTCTCAAAAATAATGTATATAGGCCCAAAATCAGTGTATTTCTTGTGTATATCATTTGTTATTTTTGAAGTTCTTAGTTATTGTATTCAAGCAAAATTTTCTTCAGTATTTCAGCATGTGAAATGTTTTAAATGTTCTTATAATTAGCTTTTGAACCTCATTTTCAGCTCTTACAAGTTGATAAATTATCACTTTCACTCTAGGTGGTGGTGTTTAGAGTCATGAAAAATGGAAGCGAACACTTAGTTAATGATTATTTGCACAGCACGGCCTTTTGATCATGCACGGTTCTATTTCTACTTTTTCAATAGTCATTTTGAAAATGACAGAAAATAATAGTATAATCTAAAGCATATCTCAGATCCATTTTAATTGGCATACTTATTGATAGTAATTAATTTGTGAGTGTCTTTTTATTAAAGAAAATGATAGTATTATTTTGATTTGGAATATGATAAACTAACGAGACACATTATAAGTGATTAACGACACATGAAATAAAGCACCGAATTAAACCAAGGCATGAGAAGAAAAACTTTATTTGTAGTTATGTTTTAAGTAATTGTAAAATCTACTCTCTTAACTTTTGCTTAGAGATCACAATTGAACATGATGTTTCCAATGGAGCTAAGGTTCATACTTTACAGTCAACTCAATAGTGACAACTTAAACCAATATTTGGTTTCTAAGACCTTGACTTTTTGCTTGGGATATCAGCAGAGTAATGAATTCAGTGATACGTGCCCATTTTCCACGTTTAATCTATCTTCAATGTTCCAGTGAACCCTCTTCAAACAAAAATCTTAGAATTCCACTGTGTAGAAGTGTTTTGCGCGTCTTTAGACTTAGTCCCATTCAAGAGCTCCAAAATTCAAAAGAAAATTCCAATTTGAAACCATAATTACATGCCAGTATCATATGTTCATAGGTCTGGGACCAATACCATTGTCATTGCGTTCAACAAGTTATTCAAATTTGTATGTACCATTGAAAATTCTTAATAAGCACTTTAAGAAAGAAAATTAAGACAAAGAAATAAACTTTTTTAAGGTAAAATTATCTTTTTTTAAAATAAAAAGTGTCATTATGAACGTTGACATCCTAAAATACGATATTCATATAGATTAAAATTATCTTATATTTAAAATATTATGTTTAACTCATGATTAAACTAATTTTAATTTAAAGATTGATTAATTAATTTTAGAGTTCTTTTTCTATTTTTTTCTAAAGTACTTAAGAACTTTCCTCCAAACAAGTCCTAGGTGACACTTTATTTGTGGCCACCTCACATGTCTCATTCTATCATCAAACATAATTTGAAAAGTCTTTTGTGAAAAACCTTATCTTTAAATGTTTGTTGTCCTCACATGTTACTGAAAATTGCAAGGAAAGTTCAAAATTTAATCCTTAATTTCCACATAATTCTGCTGGACATTGCTTAGGCTAGTGTCAAGCATATAATTAGTCCAAGGCCAGTAGCATTATAACCAAGTTTCTCATTACAAATTGAAGTCATTCAAATTTGAATTAAGCATGGAAAACTCATATAGCAGTTTACTATTGGTGGATCTTGTGTTTGTTACCTTCTTTTATGTCTTGTTCCTACAAGGTGTTATTGCTAACATCATAGCAACTTCCAATTCCTCATCCACTAATGAGGAACAAAAAGCTTTGCTTCAGAGTAGATGGGGAGGTAGAAATATCTCAGAATATTGTAAATGGAATGGTGTTGTGTGCAATGAAGCTCAAAGTGTTATAGAGATTTCAACTAAACAATATTTCTATATTCCTTCAACAGAAGCTCATTTTCAGTATTTCAATGTGGCTGCATTCCCTGATTTGATCCGTCTAGAGCTTAGTGGATCAGGACTCAAAGGAAATATTCCTTCAGAAATAAGCTCTCTTAAAAAGCTTGTTCATCTTGATCTGTCCTCTAATTGTCTTCAAGGTGAGTTGCCTAGTTCTCTTTCAAGTTTCACTCAACTTCAGACACTTAATATTTCCAACAATTTTCTTACTGGTGTGATCCCTTCTACTTTGGGCCAATTGAAGAATTTGATCCTACTCTCCCTTGACTCAAACCAAATTGAAGGCCACATTCCTTCAGAACTAGGGAATCTAAGAGGCTTGCAGCAGTTAACTCTTTCAAATAACTCACTCAATGGCTCAATCCCTTCTACTTTAGAGCACTTGGTCCATCTCAAAGTTTTGGATCTTTCTCATAATAAGATTTTTGGTTTTATACCAGAGGGGACATCTGCACTAACCCAACTAACTAGTGTTCAACTATCTTGGAATCAAATAACTGGTTCCATTCCACCTGGGATTGGGAAAATCCTAAGACTTGAAAGTTTGGATTTTTCCAACAACCATCTTGAGGGACCTATCCCAAATGATGTTTTGAACCATTCTTGGTGGTATCTGCAGTTAAGCAACAACTCTTTAAATGGAAGCATTCCTTCTCAAGTAGGAAATATTTCATATCTAGATCTTAGCTATAATAACCTCACAGGCAACATACCTGAGGGCCTTCATTCTGCTTCTCACCTTAATTTGTCATACAATTCCTTTAATGCTTCAGATCACAGTTTTTGTGGTTTTCCAAAAGACTCTTTAATTGGTAACAAGGATATGAATTATTCTTGCTCTTTGGATGTTGATATTTCTCATCATGCTAATATTTCCCTAGTGATGATACTCGTCTTTTCTACCTTCAATGGCATGGTTTTTTCAATGGTCCTTGTCTGTTGGGGAATTCATGTTTTCTGTCCCCTCCATAATGAGTTTGGAAATGAGCAAAGGAGAAAGAATGGAGACATGCTTTCAATTTGGAACTATGATGGTAAGATTGCATTTGAAGACATAATTAAGGCCACAGAAGACTTTGATATAAAGTATTGCATAGGAACAGGTGCTTATGGAAGTGTGTACAAAGCACAACTCCCCAGTGGCAGAATTGTTGCACTCAAAAAGCTTCACAAAGCAGAATCTGAAAATCCATCCTCTTACAAGAGCTTTTGCAATGAGACCAAGATCTTGACAGAAATTCGGCATCGTAACATCATCAAGCTTTATGGCTTTTGTTTGCATAACAAGTGTATGTTTTTAGTTTATGAGTACATGGAAAGAGGAAGCTTATTTTGTAACTTGTCTTATGATGTGGAAGCTCAAGAGCTGAATTGGAGCAAGAGGATAAATGTTGTAAAAGGGATAGCTTATGGCTTGGCTCACATGCACCATGATTGTACCCCTTCCATTGTTCATCGTGACATTAGCAGTAACAACATTTTGTTAAACTCAGAGTTGCAGGCTTTCATCTCAGACTTTGGGACAGCAAGACTTCTTGATTTCCATTCTTCAAATCAGACTCTTCCAGCTGGTACTTATGGATATGTTGCTCCAGGTAAAGTTTTATCATTGTTATAGAACCATAAATTCAATCTCTTTATGGACAAACTTTTGCATGAAAATAAATAAATAACAAAACCATATACATTTATTAAGAAATAGACTTCAAAGACGAACTTAACCTTATAAATCAATCTGACTGATAAGGTGAGGTTTGCATCCAATTACAAATCGGTCTCATGTTAATATTGTCAAACTGGTACATGAGACTAAATATTTATAAGTAATCTAATAGTGACCCGATAGCAGATACTACAATATGTACATCAAACCTCGATAGGATAGGTTCTAATCCCATCTTAAGAAAGATACTTAAGTCTAACACAACCTTATAAAATCTACAAAAGACTGTGATTTTGGCTATCTATTTATTAATATCATGAATTTTAAATAATTTTGTACCTCACAGTACATACATACATGTAATTTTATATTACTCATAATGATGCTCAAACTTTTCACTTAAAGTCATGTTCAATGTATCTGAATCCTATGATTCATAATTCGAAAAACAGTTATGCAAATCTTGATTTGGTAACCCTTTTCAAAATAAGAACATACAATGTTTGTTTGCTACATGCAGAATTGGCTTACACTTTGACTATGACCACCAAATGTGATGTGTATAGCTTTGGAGTGGTGGTTTTGGAAACAATGATAGGTAGACATCCAGCTGAATTGATTTCTTCTTTATCAGAACCATCCATTCAGAACATGAAGCTGAAAGATATATTGGACACACGAATTCCACTACCATATTTTAGAAAAGATATGCAAGATATTGTGCTTGTTGTAACATTAGCATTAGCATGTTTGAGTCCCCACCCAAAATCCAGACCATCAATGCAGGAAATAGCTAATGAGCTTTTAGTTTCCAAACCACCATTGCTTTGGCATTTTGATGGCATTTCCATCCACCAACTCATGAAGCAAAAACTATATATAATTGGTAGAAGTTAGGATAACTCTCGTGACTGTTTATGATGTGATTGTATTATGTGATTCATTAATGTTCTATCTTTTTTTTAATTATAAGAATTTTGTTTGGTTAATAGTATTTTTGTTTTCTTTTCAATTTCATCTTATTATTTTGAATTATTTCAGTTTGGTCTCATTATTTAAAAAGAAAAACAAGTAAATATACTTCCTTTTATCAAATTCATAATAATCTTGTTCTAATTTTGATTAATAGTGTGGTATTCATTGCTCATGTCGTATGTTATTGCCACCCATTTGATGGAAAAAATTATATTTATTTTCTCAATTTTGAAATATATTATTTTAATATTCTAAGCGCTTTCTAAATGACATTTTTCCCTTAATAAATAATCATTTACTAAAAGTCATACATTTCAAAATAAAAGAATAACAAAAATACAAAATAATGTTAGAGAGACTAAAACAAAACTTTACTTAAAGAAACCAAAAACATTTTTTTTACTATAGTTTTAATTACTTGTGAAATCAAGGTTAAACGCATACTTTACTGCATGTGTTGTAGACTATCAATTTGGTTACTGTATGAAAACAAATTATTAAATTGATTGCATTTATTCTTTGATGTTATACATAATAGTTAACTCCTTTATTCATATGCTAGTGTTTCAGGCCCTGCCTCCACTACATATAAAAAGAATATTATATTTTTTTAAAGAAAATATTTTGAAACATAAGTCTTAAAATTAATTAATGTATGTATAAAGTATTCCTTAATTAAACATAAAAAGTATTACAACGTTATTTCTTTTTTAAATTCTTCTTGAAAATCTAGTTTCAACTTGAAATATATATTTTTTTCTTTGAGGTCCTTTAATATTATATTCATATTTCTCTTTATCTTTATCCTGTATAACAATCTTAGTTATTTGAGAATGAAACCATCCATTATCTTATATGAATTATATACTTAATATCTCTTTTTAGGATATTGTTAAATTTGTAAGTGTTTTTTTGTTGGTTTTAGATAGCAGCTCCTTTTGACTTTGAAAATTAAATTGGTTAATTTTATTTCTTGTTGATTTTGAAATTTATTATACACGTTATAGCCTCTAGCGTGAAAATTAACTTATTATAATTACTTGCATTCGAGATACTCAAAATATAACTGGAACATCATATAAATTAATTCTATTAACAAATCAATTATTATAATAGTATAAAATATAAAGTTTAACTATTCAATTATTTTTTAATTATCAATTATAACCACTTTTTCAAGAAATAATTATGTTATGATTGTTGATATATTTTATCTTAAAATGATGACTATCATTCGAACTCGTATTATTTTTTTTTATTAATTTACACTCCAGTAACTATGTTACTAATTCTTAAGGTGAATTTCCTTTCCTTGCTCACTCATACCCCATCAAAAGACATATATCCTCAACGGTATCCCAAACTTAACCTACAAAGGTCAAAGGCTTCACCTCATTAAGTATTGGACTAGACACAATCAAATTTTATTAATAACATACACCACCAACAATGAGGTCTCGATAAAGCATTTTTCGACCATATGAATAACAAAATCATTTACTTTCTTTTAAGTTATTAGTAAATATTAATTTTTTATTAACTAGAAGTACGTTTTCTATATGATAAATTTTGGGGTCTCACTAAATTATTTTCCTGGCCACAAAATAAAAAAAAGCTCTCATCTTATAAATCATTTATGGCAAAACTTTGTATTAACTAAAAAAATGTTTTTTTATATGAGCACTCTTCTCACATTCATATGAATATAATTATTATTTGTGGTCAAATCTCTAGTACAATTCTCTTTTTATGAGTGTGTTTTTCGCATAATTCTCTTTTTATGAGTGTGTTTTTCACATCATGTAGATGTAACCACACCTTGTGTGGTTGAACATCAAGTGAAATTTTGTGTGTAAGCATTCCTTTTACACTTATATGGATGCAACCATACTCTTATAATTGAACCTTTTACACTTTTATAATACTAATGTGGATTCAGTCATATCTCTATAGTCTATCTTTTTATTAGAATTAATTTTAATTTTTTATGAGTGTATCTCCCATACCTCTGTAGATGCATACACATCACAATGGTTAAACCTTTGGTAAAATTTTCAATATGCATATCTCCCACATCAACATAAAGTCAACCAACTCACATGATTGAGCTTTAATGTAATTTTTATGTGAGCGTGTCATTCATTGGCCTATGGTGTAATTTTTTTTTTTTTATGTGTCTCCCATACTTATGCGGATTCAACCACACATAAGTTATCTTTGAAAGAAGTTGAGCTAGACAAAAGTTTGTAAAAAATTTAAATACACAAGTCATGAATCTCATTTGTATTAAAATTTATCTGTGGAATGATTTACATTGTTCCATATGTTGGTGTTTATATGTATCCGTAACACATAATACCTATAAATTATGAAACAAAAGCTTATACTCATATAGATAATAAAATGTGGCTAACTAATTTTGAATATTTAAGCTTAATCACAATTTAAGCATAAAAGTGATTAAAGCAGTTATTTGAGTATATTATGTTAGGTGTCTAAGTATGAGTCTAGTCTTACATTGAGTAAAAATGTGAAAGTTGAGCAACATATAAGAAAGAAAACCTACAAACCCAATGTCTTAAGGTTTTGGGTTAAAGGTGTTGTCAATCTCTTGTATGAATTTGACACAATTCTTGTTCTTGTTCAATCTCCTCGATGTTTCTCCCCTTGATTTTCCCAACAAGTGGTATCATGGTGGCTCGGGTTGAACAAATTTTTTATTTACAAGTATGTGAACTTCTCTAGCATGACTCTACACCTTAAACATTTTGAGTATAATTTCACCTTAAATGCTTTTAGTTAGGTTGTTCGGCTTGAGTATCTTTAACTTGGCTATACACATTAAGAATATTTGCCTCAACTCCATGTCCTTAAACATAGAGCATCTCTTATTCAAATACATGTCTAGAATATCTTTACTTTGGTTTCACACCTTAAGCACCTTTAACTTGGTTCCACAAATTGAGAATCTTTAACAGTCCTGTACCTTGAACATTTATGACCCAATCTACTAAAAATGACTTATAACTATTTGAAAATGAGTGACAAATACTAAAAATAATAATTACAAACTATTAAAAAAGTGTGACCACTACTTAAAAATGAGTAGTTATATGATACAACAACTTAAGAATGAGTGACAACTATTTGAAAATGAGTTATATGATATAACTACACAAAAAAATGAGTGATGATGACTACTTAAAAATGAATTATATGTTATAGCCAATAAATGCGAGTGACAATTACCCAAAAATGAGTTATACCAATGCTACATTTGAAATGATTACTTATAAATAAAGACATTTATTTGTCACTTTGTGAGCTCGAATAAAATACTATTATCAAATGCTCTAATGTAAAAAATAACCAACCATGAGCTCAAATACTATAAACTTGAACATCACACTAAGTCGCATCATACTAAGTCACATGTAAACTAATAATATGTTAATTATTCCCATAAACTTGAAACTTTTTGTCGATTTATATTTAAGAAATTTTTAAAGCTCATTCATCCTCCTAAAAAATAAAAAAATAGAGGTCTAAACTCAACAAAAATTATCTACCTTCTTATAAAGTTGTCAAAGTAGGTCAAAAATTAAAGGTTGACTCGACCTACCAAAGTTCAAACCAGCTTAGGTTGAAAAATAAAATTATAGACTAATTAAAATAACACAAAACTCGATCTAGTAATGAATTGACTCTCTCGAATTAAACTCATGGTGAGTCAAACTAACTCGTATAACCCACTAAATTGAATAAAAAAATTATAAATTCAGAGAGAAATAAACACACAATGTAGTAGACAATGTTAAATTTCTCATCTCAACCCATAATTGATTACATAGTTTTCAAGATTCAATAATTTTTTTAACTTGTCATTACTCCTTTGTTACTAATTTTTTCTATCACTTAGCAATTTATTTTTGTTAGTTAACATTTTTTTATTCTTTATTATAGATGAAGATAAAATAGATACTAAAAGTGATGAAATTGTTATAGATTTATCTTATCAATATTTTGATATTATTTAATATTGATGAACAAAGAACTCTAACAATATGAAATTATGTTTTCTATTAAATTTTAGTATTTTGTAAGTTGATGAATAAAGACTTAAAACTTATATTTTGTTTAAAAAAATTATTTTATGATCATGTAAAATTTAGTGAGAAATTATTATTTAATTTGATTAGAATTGTTCAACAAAAATTAATTTTATAGGAAAAATTATTTATTTTTAAACTAAATGGATTAATCCATTTAACCTACCAACTTGTAGTGGGCTAGTTTAGACCAACATCTTGAGTTGACCTATTTACTAAATGAGTTAGGACAAGTTAAGCTCGAAGGACCGAGTTGAACTATTTTGATAATTCTACTATCTTATGTACTGACATTTGTGTGTCTACCTACATTCAAGATATTAATAATATAACTCAAAGATCATATAAATAAATTTTGCTATCAAATTAGTTGTTAAGCGTAAAAAGTAAAGTCTAACTGCTTGAAAAAAAATAATTATTTTATGATTATTTATATCTTTTATCAAAGAAATATTCATAAAACCTATATAATACCTTCTATATCATAAACAATATAATTGAACTCATATTTATATTTGTTCTTGTATACTAATTGACGTCTTTATTATTCTCTTACTGACTCTAGCATAAAAACAAGTGAGTCTCTTTTAGTTGTTTGTATATGTCATATCAAAAAGAGTGATATTATTTTAATACTATTGTTCACGGTGTACGCCCATTTCACTGCCATATATTATTATTTTATTTATATATAATATTATATTAATAAATAAAAGTGTCAAATAGAAGTATTTTTCAATAGTAGTGTCAAATCATCATTTTCCTATCAAATAAAGCTCTATGATCAATTAGATCCAAAACTCAAATGTTCCACCTTATTAAGAATTTGACTAGAAAAAAAATCAAATTTCAATAAAAATATTTATCTTAAAAACTATGAAGTTGACTTGAAGAAAGTAATGGAAGCAAACACCTCAATGTGATATTCGTATTCTTGACATATATTTTTCTGTTTTTGAGTTTCTCTCACATCTATATAAGTAAAAATAATTTATAAATAAAAGTACAATAATAAATTAAAGTTAGAAGTGAAAAATTTAAAAAATAAAAAAAATCATATACCATACCCATACCATTGAAATCTTATATTTCACAATTAAAGCTCATGTTATTTTCTTAAAGACACATTTAAGGGCAACAATAACTTGACTTAGTTAATAAAATTGAGTTATTTTCAACTTTAAAAATTTATATTGCTTGAAGGAGATAAAAAAAAAACATAACATTCAGAATACAAGAGCCACATAGTTGAATTTTGAAAACTGATAATAGTGGTCATTGGAGATCTTTGAAAAAAAAGTTATTTCAACATTTATAAGACATTTAATAATTATAGTAATTGAATAAACAGCCTGTATATGCGAAAAAAAACACTCCTATTGACTTTGAAACCAAATGATTGAGATATTAACTAAAATAACCCACCACTTAAAATGAAAGAGTATGGAAAATATCATAATTAAGATTTTGATACATATACATCCTTATAAGAAAATGTGGTGACATCACGTTCTATTAATCACAAAATATTTATTATTTAATGTATGTATCTAAAATTCTTAAAGTTCATTCATACTTTCTCTCGACGTGAAGTATCATCTGTTTTGAATTCCTTTTCACCTTCCAAAAATAATGATTGATTTTATATACATGATTGAGTATAGCATGTAACAAAAAATCTATTATTTATTTAAAATTTTATATTTGGTTACAAGCTCTTTGTTACGCTGTGTTTTAAATTTAACCCTTTTGAGTTTAGTAGCATACATAAGAATATAACGACATGAGTTAAATAAAATGGAAGATTAAAATACTTTTTATCATAAATACATAAGGAGTAAAAAATTAAAAAATATAAATCGATCCATTTTACCATTACAGAAACTTCAGCAATAGATATATCTCACGTGACCGTCCGTCACTAACTTTTCACAACCCTTGGGTCAATAATAAACACTTTTCGTAATCTTTACCATCGCATTTTATTAAAAATTTAAATAATCCGAAACAAATAAAATTCTTCTTATTTCATTTTCAATTCATAAACCTTTCCTCAGTAGTTCTCCTTCATTCCGTGGTCTCAACCAATTTCCAATTCCTGTTTCGTTATTCTTCGTGGAAGCTCGTTCAAGCGCACGCGCTCTCTCTCTAGAACTTTCTCTTTCTTCATTTCGCACCTCGTCAACACCGCAATCTCGTGAACTCCGACGCGATCCGTGTTCAATTTTCCGAAATCAGGTCAAATTCTCACTCGATTCGGGAAATCACCGGCGAGAATTTGTTCATTTAAGTAAGAAATATGTGCATCATTGGAGCTTTGAGCTCATTTTTCTTCTTCCTTTTGCTGCAGGCACGATGATGGCTGAGGATCTCGGTGTGGAAGCGAAGGAGGCAGCCGTTCGCGAGGTCGCGAAGCTGTTGCCTCTACCGGAGCTGCTTCAATCGATCTCATCCATCAAGGCTGATTACATTTCGCGCCAACAGGTTTCAATTCTATTCGATTTGATTCAGTTTATTGTATAATATTTGTTTTAATTTTTTGGCTACTGTTGCTGTCGCTGTGTGTGTTTGAATTGTTATTCAGGTTGTGTGATTCTCGAGCTCCGGTTTGAGCTACTTGTTTTTATTATTATTTTTTAATTTTTTTCTCAGTGGATTTTGATTTGGTTTTTACAAGGGCGGTTTTAGCTTTAGGATGTAACATTTGAGATATTTACTATGAAGGGCATTTATGGATTGTACGTTTACCTGTAGTGTGAAATCTGAATAACTTTATGGAATTGATATTTAGACGCTGCAGTAGCTGTTGATTATTTGAAGATGAATCACTTTACATTTGTTTAGGAAATTGAGTCTCGTACACTTTAAGTACAGGATGCAATGCAATTAAATTTTATAGCCATCGGTTTTTTATTTTATTTATGGGTATGTCTTGGGGGTTACTACCGCCCCGTACTCACCACAAAGTAGTGCTCTTCTGCCCTTCAATGGAGTGGAAGGTGAGAGAGAGAAAAAACAATGGGCAGGATGGTTTGAGTTTATTGATGAAAGATTTTTTGAACTTTTGTCTATCTTTATGTTTTTCTTGAATGAAATAAAAAATTAATTTGGATGAGTTATCAAAAAACTTCAAAAGTAATGATGTCAAAGAATATTTTTTCTCTGATTTTTCTATCTACTATATATTAAGAATCATCTATAAAAAAGTTAGTCAAATATAACAATATGAACAAATTTCACTCCCTTCTTGATCATCATCATTGAAAAAAACACTTTAACCGAGATTCATCTAAACAAAAATTAACAATTCAAAGAATTCCATGATATATGAAGATATGATATGAGAATAAATAAAAATGTTCCTAATAATACATATATAATCTAAATATTCCAATTATATAGAATTTGTTACTCCTTTCTATAATTATAGTATAAACTTACAATTAGTGTTTGAGTTTCTAACTTACAAAAAGATCAGTGTCTGTCCTCATTAACATTGTAATGGAGGTGTATCATAGGCCAAAAAAGAAAACATCGGAAACTTCAACAGAGTGTCCAATATGTATCGTACGAGTGTTGGTGTCCATTACCTATTTGACATAGGGACACGCCATTACATAGACATGTCTGAGCTGCATAGATTTTCTGATCAAAAGCTATTTTGTGTTGTATCTATCTGTAACCTAGACTCCTAGAGGTAAACTCTATTATGTTTTTCTCAGTTTTATAGCAACGACCTATGCATAGCATATTGCCTATTTGTAATCATGTCTTGTTTGCAACGACATTTATAATTATTGGATCATGTATGCGTATCCATCATTGATTAGTATTGGAGCTTTTATTCAGAATTTAAGGAGCTACCAATTCTAAGTGTGTATATTTTGCATTATTTTTCAGGCCAATGATGCACAACTTAGTACAATGGTTGCTGAACAGGTATTTTTTTTCTTCCTTTTTATATTAACTAGATATCAACAGGTTGGATGCAGGTTATTAAAAAAAGAAACCTTTTAGTAGTTGGAAACCTTTGAACTATTGTTTCTTTTACCCCATACAATGTCATAAACTGCCTGCTGGGTAAATGTGTTTAAGCTAGCTTCAATCTTGAGAGAGATTTTGTATAGAAATAAGACTATTGGAGAGATGGGGAGCATGCAACACATTATTTAATGGTATTGAAGGATGGAGGAAAATGTTATCACTTCTGGAAAGTGGGTTATCAGTCAGAAAACATGAAGGAGGGGTTGTTATATAGTTAGTACTCAGCAGCACCAAATCCAATCCAATTATCCAGTGATTTTCAGGTAGAGTTCTAGAAAGTCTAGAAACATTAAGGATAAGAGCTTAGAATTGTTAGGAGAGAAAGTATTAAATGACTTAATAAGAGAACCATGAGGCTTCTTAAACGCTCCAGTTCAACTTTGATATGGGCAGGTATGTCCTCAATTGGCTGGGTTAATTGACTGCCTTAACGACTGTGGTTGTTGGAGTTGCAACCTGCAAGATAGTGAACAAAGAGAGTAGGGGCGAACGAGTCTGCTAGTACTAGTGCTGTTGAGTTGCATGTGTGCAAGTGGTAGCAACAAAGTTCTGGTGTGTGAGGGTGAGCAGGGGCTCCTCTGATAATGGATCTTTGGGATCTGGCCAAGTGTGGTTTTGTAGGTGAGATGCAGGTTCAATCTGGCTAGTTTCTGGCTTTTGACTGGGGCAGCATTGGTGGTAAAGTTGCTGGAAAGCTGTGTTGGCGTGGGGATGAAGGGGCAGAGCAGGGGACAGGTTGTCTGCAATGAAGGTGGTTGGGATAGATACAATCACCTCAATAAATATGGCTAGGTTTAGATGCCAGAATCAGGTTTTCAGATAGGTGATAATAAATAGGGTTGGGTTTTTTTCTTTTTGTATGTTAATTAATGGGTGTGTTAAAAAAACTAATGAAGATAATGGATAGGTGCAGGTAAAAGAGAAAGGCATATTTTAGCAAGAAACCATCACAGATTAACTTCAGAAGCTCTTGACTGACTTTAAGAGGTTCAGAGAGAAAGAATGGTTTTTATAATCCTATTGCCATCCTCTTCCTCCTTGCCAAACCCCACTAAACATAAAAGGTCTTCAGGCTTACTACTTCCTTACACCATGACTGAAAATTATTTCAGAACTTGGAAGCTGAAATTTAATTGAGATCTCAATTAATGCTCTGTCGCTATTTTGTCTGTACATTTTATTTCCCTGAACATGCTGTTGCTCTTGATATTGACTTAACTGAGGTACTGAATCTCAAATCTTCATGTGCTTTACCCAAAAATGTTTCTGCAGGTTGAGCAGTCACAGGCAGGACTAAAATCACTATCCTTATCAGAAAATACGATAAATCAGCTTCGTGAGAACTTTGTCTCTATTGAGAAGTATGTTAGAAATGAGACAGACTGAAACTGTTTTAACCTATCAGAGCGTGATTGTTTGGTCGAGTTAGCTTACCACCAATATTTTTCACTTGGAACTTACAGTGATTTTCTGATTTCTTGTTGCATCAGGTTATGTCAGGAATGCCAAACATTAATTGACAACCATGATCAGATAAAGTTACTTAGCAATGCAAGAAATAACTTAAACACAACCTTGAAGGTGCTTTTCTAGATTAAAAGGCTAATTGTCCAATTCTCATTCTACTGGTTCATAGTTAAGAGTTGTTACTGGAACTTTCCCTCTCCCAGTTTTCTGCAGTAGTATTGAGATTGTTATCTACGACTGTCAGAAAATGGGTTTCTCTCACTTTATACGTACATAATCACTGTTAAATTAGCAGATACTGTTATGTATTGAGGTTATTCGCTCAAATACTGCCTTCATTATATCAAACATTTTTAACTTAGTTAATTTTTCATTTTTAGAATGGTTGTTACAAACTGATGATTGTGAGTCATTTGTCCCCATTTAAATTAAATGACTGGAACCCAGTTGTACACCTGTACTGGTATGTGCATATCCTGTGTTTATAATTTGGGCTGATTTCTTGGTCTTCTGATAGGATGTTGAAGGTATGATGTCTATCTCTGTTGAGGCAGCAGAAGCTCGGGATTCTTTGAGTGATGACAAAGAAATTGTCAACACTTATGAGGTAATGCTGGTCTCACTTATAGTGTAAGATATTGGTTTTATTATAAAATGGCATAATGTTTTTCCAAATCTAAAGTGCATTTGAAACTTCATTTTCCATTTTATCTCTATAACTTCTATGGATTTTGCAGAGATTAACAGCATTGGATGGAAAGCGCAGGTTTGCATTGGCAGCTGCGGCATCTCACAAGGAAGAGGTTGGAAGGCTAAGGTGTGTCTTTTTTAGTGCACTGTCACATTCATGGTCTGGGTGAGCAAGAATCCTGGAGGGGGCTGCTACAGATTTTGGAATGAGAATTTCAATCTGCATAAGCCCTCATCGTTATGTAATGACCCATTTATTTTTGTAGTCAGTGGTACACATTTAAATTATCTTTATTGGTCTTTTCAATCTTCAAATTGATGCTTTCATCATCCAATATGTTGGTATTTTTATCAGAGACTTTGGTAGTGGCTGTTATGAATCTTTTATTTTGTAGTACTGGAGTGTTGAGTTTTCTTTTGACCAAGTCGGAATATTTCATGTTTTGAGAAAACTGAATGAAGTAATTAATCATCACATAACAGGATCTATTCAACTTTCTTAATGAAAAAAATTGGTATTTTATTTTGTGGTCCGTTATATGCATGATCCAAATCTCCATCATCAGAAGTTATTTTTGGATCTTCTGATGCAGACTTTGTTATTCCTATGGTCAATTCATGGTGTAGGAGGGAATTGAGAAATATGTAGGTGGGATGTTAGTAATGCACTATGTTGAATTAAGAAGTTTTTGAAAGGGATTCTACAGCCTGGAAGTATTTTATATTCTTTTAGAAGAAGGTAACCTGAAAAGATCATCTCTTTTTATCCTCTGGAACTTGGCACATCCTTTTGTACCTTGTGCATCATATTTAAATATGCTTTGCATTGTCAAGTCCATATCAAAACTACTTAGATTTTAAACCCAACTGAGATTCCTTCACATGATGAAACATAATGTGGTAAGAATGACTCAACCATGTGAGATTTGCTAAAAATTACTGTTTGGTTTGGCACCAAGAACAAATGTTGATAACTCTCGATCAAATACAAATGTAGCTATTTAAAAGCGCTTGTGACAATCAGGGGGACATGCCATTTGATTGAACTGCAAAGGCAGTGCAGTCTTTAAAGTTCGTTTTTTGCCACTGTTAAAGTTAGTATATCATCTATAGGTCAAATTTCTGTTCGTTTGTTGCATTAGTCATCCCTCCCTATGTGCGTAAAGGTATCTACTAGACTACTTGTCGTTCTGCATGTTTCTTTAGTTAATTTGTTTTATGCTGGGCTTATAGGGGTCACTGAATCATTGATTTGAAATTCCAAACCACTTGTGGCTAAAGTCGTTATTTATTTATTGGTTGAGTTGAGCATTTTAATGGCCATTAATCATCAAATTTGGTGATTTAACTAGTTTTGTTATACACAAACTCTAATGAAAAACAAGGGTTTAATGCTTGCATTGTGAAGATGACATGTTTTGCATGCTTTTAGAACTTTAGTTTAAGTATTTGAAAGATGACCACATATATATTTTGAGATGTGATAATGATTATGTTTTGATAATTTTTTTTTTTTATAATTTTAAGGCTAAGTATCTGTTTTACCACATCTTGTGTATGTCTCAGAGAATATTTTGAAGATGTAGATCGAACCTGGGAGACCTTTGAGAAAACGCTATGGGGACATATTTCCAATTTTTATAAACTTTCTAAAGAAAGGTTTGTACACTGTTTTGAATATTAACATCTCAAATAACATGGTCTGTTGTTCGGATGAAGCTATCCCTCTTATTTTATTGAGTGCTACTTGTGATATTTGAAACTAGTACATTTTATATTGAGTTTAGTTTGCATATTTGAGTCATTTTGTTTGTTTAATTACTTATTATTATAATTTTTAGGCTTGGTGATATCTGTCTTCTTGTCTGCAATCATTAAGTGTCAGATTTTGCTTTAAAATATATTAAAATCAAAACGTTATCTTGTAGCAGCATGGAGTGGTCGTTCTCAAAAGTGGGGCAGTTGGATAGCAGTTAGCGGGATGACCACTATTTTTTTATATTTTAAATAATTAAGGCTATATATGTAAATGCTCAGAAAGAGAAAATTTACTCACTTTATACACCGTCGTCATTAATAATAAGAACTCATAATACCTAAGCAAAACATAAAGTAGATTGCAGTAAAAGTCAGAGAAAAAAGTGCTTGAAGACCTAGAAGTCAAGAAGCATTTTCAAGATGCCTATTAAAAAATCTTTATGATATTTATTAGCTTTCAATTACTTTTTTAAGAAAAATATATCATCACCTTTGTAGAAAACTTTGAAGTTAATTTTTTAAAGTTACAAGTCATTACACTATTCTTTCTAAAATCTTGTTGCTAAACTAGTTTTGCTTAAAATTTCCTTATATTAGTCTCTTAAAAGTTTGATCAGCAAATTAGTTTCTCAAATTTTAATTATTTCAAATTAATTCATTAAAAACTTAAGATATCATTCTATTCATCACTGTGGTGGCATAACTTTTGAAAAACTAATATAGTAGTTATTAAACAGTTAAGAAACTATTTATAGTTATTTTTTAAAAGATATTATAGAGATGCATATAAGATTCGAAGTATATTTTGTTGATAAATGAATATTATTTTAACTTTTATTTCTCAAATGTACGATTTCAAACATATTCTTATTAATATATTTTTAGTTAAAAAATGACACTAACGTCAACATGTGTTTGTGACTGGAGAGGTGATATTTATAAATTATAATTACAAAATAGGGTTCAAAGTGGGAAAATTCGTAAAGTCAGAAGCAGATCCTTGGCTTATAAGTGCGAAACCCTAATTCATTTCTCTGGCTGCAGCTTGAGAATGCTGGTGTACAAGCAATGTCAAAGACTATTATGAACTTTCTTGTATTAAAGAGACTTTTTTGGATGTACATGGAATGCTGGTCTAAACCCACTCTAGTTGTTTGATACACTCTTTAGCAGGGATAGATGTTTGAGCAGTTGTTTGTGCTTGGTAAGAAATTCAAAATATAGGAATGAACATCTGGTGGCTACAGTCTATATTCCATTTACTTAGCATGGTTGGATTTGTTGTGCTGTTAAATGTAAAGTATATGCTTTTGATTGTGATATGATCTGCAACACTCTTTTCTAATTACTATTTCTTTTCCTTTGCAGCCCACAGACTTTAGTTCGAGCTTTACGGTATGTTGTTGATAGTCAATTGCACTTATTTTTTTTCCCTTGTCAGTTCATTGCCTTCATCATTTTTAGATGGTAGGTTGGATGATTGGAAGTCTAAATGACAGGTTGGATGATGGGAAATTCTAATCAGCTTGTAGACGATTTTACTCTTTCCAAAAATATTGTAATCTTATTTTCCCTTTGTTTTCAACATTCCAGGGTTGTCGAAATGCAAGAGATACTTGATCAACAGATTGCAGAAGAAGCAGCAGAGGCTGAAGGGGATGGTGACATTGCACCAGTTGCAAATCCTCGTAAGAGTGGCATGTATGTTGTAATATTTTGAATTAATTTCCATTATGTCTGATCAGTTGTGTGAATCTTGAAATATCTATTGCAATGGAAACAACAATCCTTGCAGCCACCTTCTTGTATGATTTCTTTATAGTTTTACTGCATTTACTTTATATACTGGTTTGGGAAATCATCTAAACAACATAGGAATGCAATCAATTTTCTAAATATTATGTGTTTGATTTATTTTCTTGTTTTTTTTCAGGATAATATCTTTATCCTCTGCCTATGTATCTTTCTTTCGTTCAGTAAAAGAACTTCGAGACTATTACTTTGATTAAGATATTAAAGATCATCTCATCTTTGTATAGACAAGTGGTAAAGATATTAAAGATCATCTCATCTTTGTATAGACAAGTGGTAGAGTCATATGATGGAATCCTTGTGGTTCTCCAACACAATAAAATAAGATATTGTAGATTTATACATTTATATATGTGTATATATATATATGTGTGTGTGTGTGTGTGTGTATGTATATCATGTACATTGCATTACATAGAGGTCGGCCCTGACCCATATATTAAAATACATCTAACACTCTCCACAAGCTGGTGTATATAAATTATATGCACCAAGCTTGTTACAAATATAATTAGTTCTAGGACACCGCAATGTTTTGGTGAAGACATCTGCCATGATCATTGGAGTTAACAAACTAAGTAGTAATGTATCCAAGTGAAATCTTTTCATGAATGAAGGGACAATCTATCTCAATATGTTTAGTTCTCTTATGAAATGATGAAACTGAGCTAGTGTGAAGGGCAACTTGGTTATCACAAATGAGAGTCATTTGTGTGGTCTCTCCAATTGAGCCAAATAAGCTCACAAGTGGCTGAAGCCATAGCTTTATGCGCTAATTTTGCCTTGCTACCACATTCCGCTTCTTGCTTTTCCAGGAAATCAAGTAGTCACCTATAAAGGCACAATATTCTGAAGTGGATCTATGTGTCATTGGGAGGGCTTGCCCAATCTATATCTAAGTATCCCATAATCTAAGTATGATTATTGTGTCTGTAACAAACATTTTCCTGGGGATCCTTCAATGTACTTTAGAATTTGAATGACTCAATTCCAATGTCTTCCATGTACAGGATATAGAAATGACTTACTACACTAGGCGCAAAAGAGATCTCAAGATGAGTGACTATGAAGTAGTTCAGTTTCCCAATCTGACTCCTGTACCTCAGCATCTGAAAGTGACTCTCACTAACATGATAAAAGTTTAGTATTGGGATCCATAGGTGTGTCAAGGGGCATGGGCTGGAGTTCATTTGTCCAATCTCCCCTAAAATATCCAATGTGTACTTTCTCTAAGATATTACAATTCCACTTTTGGATTGTGCTACCTCTGTTCCCAAGAAGTATCTAAATTTGTCAAGGTCTTTTGACAGTAAATGTGTTGTTTTATGCAAAGCAAAATTATTTAGAGGACATGACAACTGCCAGAGATAAAAAGTTTTCAAAGGATGCAGTAGCTTTGGTCATCGCACAATAAGGCGATACCAGCTCTGGCATTTGCCGGTTGAAAAAAGAATGTTGGAAGTTTGTAGACAACGATGGACAATGAAACATGGTAGGAAAAATATAAGCCAAAATAACTAAAAGGTTCCTGAAAAAATTTACACCTATGAGCAGACAAGGAAAACACAGATTAGGGTTCCATTCTCGTTAGGATCTTGATACCATGTTGAGTAGAGAGAAATATGATTAATTTTATGTGTTTAGACTACAGCAAAGCTATTGAATATATGGGTGAGGAAACATAATTATAAAATATTCGGTTATCTCATATTAGGTTAAGAACATAAATATGAAATTAATATAATTGATCCTAATATTAATATATGTTCAAGATTCTTAACATGGTTAAATTAATAAAATTTAAATTATTGAAATCATAAATTAAGAATTCACATTCTAACATAAAGTAAAGACTTCAATCAAATGTGCAATTTTGGTCCATATAAATTTCTTATTGCAAATTTAGTCCTCTAGTTTTCCAAAATTAAGCCATTTTGTCTATTCTTAATATGTCATTTTCTTACTACCAAAATTTCCTACATGTTTGTAAGTGATAATAGTGTAAATTAGTTATCCACTTAAGATATTAATTGTAAGGTTTAACAACAACTTTAATACATGCTATTCTAACATATACATTTAACATTTTCTGTGATTAGATGATATATTAACTGTGGATGAAAATTGCTCAATTTTGGAAAATTAGAATTGGAAATTAAGTTTTATAAATTATAATGACAAAAATTGCACATATGTTTAATCCTTTATTTAACCATTGTGGTATCCTACACTCATTGTTACAAAACTTTAAAAGAATACTTTAAAGGTATGGGTTGTATCTGAACCTGACTGGATACATGACTGGTGTTGGTTTAAGAGTCATTTTGAAGTATTGGTGGTGCTTTCTAGATTTTTATTTGAGTTTGTACATCTAATTCTTGGTTGTTAGGGGTATTTCTTTGTTTCTTTTCTGTTTATTTTCTCAGTTCTAACTGACTATGTAATTCTGATGTTCTTAATATCTAGTTCTTCTTATTCACTGATTTGGCCAAAATCACCTAACTTTTCTAAATTCAACGGTTCAATTTCTCCCTCCCTTCCTTTTCTCTGGTTCTGTTTTAGTTGCGCATTTTCCATGACTCCCTTTTTTCTTATTTGTTACTGTGTTCTTATTTGGGTGGGGTGGTCCTGTATATTATGTACAATGTTGTTTTCTTTTCTCTGTACATTTTTCATCATTGAGTCTTTGCCTTGGCTCATTTTTGTTCCAGACATTGCTTGTCTGTATTTGATGTTTAGTTGGTTGCATAATTTCTCCCCATTGTATTATGCATTATAATGGGTTCTAGCTTTTACAAGTCAATGTTTTATTTTCCTGGTAATTTCAATTTTACCCACATTCTATTAGAAAAGTATTTTATTTTAAAAGGAAATTGGTACATGTTATTTGTTGAGAAGAGACTTTATTGATTTATTTATGTTTTTATTCTTTTTTCCCTCTGCTGAGGTATGGGAAGATTCACTATTTCTTTCTTTAAGTTCAAGTTTTTGAATTGAACTATTTGCCTAAAATGCTTTTTAATGTGCTGATTGTTCTTGATATAAACTACTCAGTAATTTAATTTAATTTTTATGATTAGGTTTATTGAATTTTACATTTTTCTAGCATTGCTCGGTTTCTACTGCATTGATTTTGGTGCAATCCACCATGGGGGATGTTTGGCCTCTGCCATGGGGCTCATTGACAGCTGTGCTACTGCTTAAGTTAATAATAGCAATCCATGTCCCAATTGCAATGTCACATAAAAAACATCTTGTTTATTATCGTGAATAAAAAATTGTCTTATTTCTCTCTGTTATACCTGCTTGTTTTATCATGAGACTGTGCTGAGATTTTTAACTGGATATATCCCAACATTTTCATCTCTTCTTACTCTGTATACCAAGCTGATCTGTCAGGAAAGTCCCCCCACTCTCATCACTCAAAGTTCTGTTCACTGATAATTACAGAAAATCGACAAGCACAATGCCTTCTTCAAAAAATTTAACACAGCAAAAACTTAAGGTTCAGGGAAAAGGCTATAAGGATAAATGCTATGATCAAATAAGGAAGACTGTAGAAGGACGGTTTAACAAGCTTCTCACTGAGGTTAGTTGATCTGACTGTTCTACATGTTCCCTCTCCTGCTACAAATATACAAATATGCTTGCACTACTTGCTTGTACACCAATGTGAAATTGCTATTCTTTATGCAACTCACTGTTAATTTCATTTATGAATCAGTATGTGTTTGAGGACTTGAAAGCAGCTTTAGAGGAAGCAAGAGCGGTATGTTTGACTAATTTTTAGCTTCTAATGTTTTTACTTTCTGTAAAAGCATTTATAACATATTGTATACTCTAATGATCAACATTTATAATTTTTTGTTCGGCATATTGGCAAAACATTTGTATACTCTAATGATCAACCTCCGGACATTTTCAATTAGGCTTTGGATACCTGGCTCAACTATATATTTGATAAGCTTGGCATTATGATAGGGTATCCTGTTTACATTGTAGAAACAATTAGCTGTAATCAATTAAGTCTAATTAAAAACTACCGATAAATGCTCATATTTCAATAAGATTGAGTTGGGTATTTGATATAACTAACTTTTAGTAGCCATTGTATTTAAAAGTTTATGCTTGGTAAAGATTGGACAATTGAGATTATAGCCCAGATATAGAAATAGAAAAGGACATTCTAGAAAACTCTCCTCTATCTAATTCAATCCGAGTCCTATGTGACTAGGGACGGCCACCGCTCTCTTTCATGGGAAGACTTTGGACTCAATCTCTATTCACGTAAGAAGAAGGACACCATCTTGTTGAGGAGGCTCTTACCTAGACCTACTATCAGGCTATGGTGAGATCGAGCAAAGAAGAGCCTATTACAGTAAGATTCAAGTATTCTTTCTCTTTCCCCAGCTGCTGAGAAGGGCCATGACGAGACTAATAAGGCCTTGTTCCTCTTCTCTCTTGCCTACTTCAAATGAAAATCGGAGATTCCTTTTCCCCATCCGCTCTCACTACTCATCCTATCCTACCCTTGTCTGCTATGCCATCCTGATAAAACCTGTAAAGAATGGATTCCGTTCTGGAAGGACAGCATTATGACAGTTCACCAAAATGTAATGACCATTCCTTGTGAAACCATATTGTTAAGCGTTATATATAAACTGTCAATTGAGTAAACTTATATTTTAATTGGAAATGAATGAGGAAGGGCTTCCATATCCCATTATAAATGGTGTATCTCCTCCATATCCCACTTAAAATCTTAAATCTTGTATATACTCCAACTATTTTAAAGCTGTTAGTTATCCAAGTGCAATGCGAGAATCTTGTTTGAGTTATAATATTCATATTTGTATATGTTGATATATTATTAGGTGGAAAATTATATCGTATATTTTTTAATCTCATTTTTAATAGTAAATTTTCTCACTCATCTGCTCCCCCCTCTCCTTTTGTCAATTATTTGATGCACGGAAGTCTGTTATACCAACTGGTGCATGCTATGAAGGAATTCCATATTTCTCTTTATCTCTTATTTACAGTACATTTGTTAATGTAATTATTCAAAATATCATATAATTTCTGTACGTGAGGTCCATTATTATTCTCTTTATCTCTTATATAGATTGGGGAAGAGCTTGGAGATGTGTATGACTACGTAGCCCCTTGCTTTCCTCCAAGGTTTGCTCTACATTGAATATACTACCTTTTCAATCTTCACAGCATTTGGACCAACTTTCTGCTAATTAAAGCTGTCATTTTAAGATTTTTGATGTGCTTTGTTGTATAATTTCTCCCTGTTTAGGTATGGCATGTGCTTTTATGTCACCAAAGGTTTTTTAAAAAATTCAAATTAGTTTTTTCTGGTCAGGGTTTTCTGAAATATAAGAGTATTTTGAAAAGTGATAGGAAAAGAAAGGAAAAACAGAAAATGTGAGACATGGAGAACAATATGTTTTACTAGTTACTTACAATGGTTCCACATCATAACCTGACCGTCTACGTCCATACTAATACATGTTATGGAGAAGAAAGATGCGAATGTTGTGTCTCAGAGGTACGAGTGTGTATTATCCATAATAACATACTGGAGTGCAAAGGGAATCAGTCATTAATACAATCAAATCATTAATTATACATATGTAAATTTAATATTTAATTAATTTTTATTATTAAATAATAAAAAAATACAACACATTTTAATTAAATGTAAATTAATTTTGAAGTTTAGTATACATAAAATGTTATTCAAATTAAAATTAATAGCAGCTTTTAAAGTACATGCAAAGTTGAACATTCCTTTCTAATTTATACATGGAAGTAAAAATATAAATTATAATAAAATGAAGAAAACTGTGAGCCTAGACATGCCAAAAAATTCTGAAAGACACCAATAAAAAATGTGTGCCAACATTGAGACACTTCCCAGCATATAAAAATGGAAATCTTTTGCCCTACAGTTAAATATTTCAATATTTAAAAGCAATATTATATTAAGGGCCCACAATATGCAGATAAGAAACAGTTTTTGTGCAGAGAAACCGAAAACTTAAATGGGTCCCACAGATTACTCTCCAATGGCAAATATTATGGAATGGATTTCTCTTTACTGGGTGAATGGGAAGAGAAACTCCCATTGGAGTTGCTTTTAGAGACACATGTTTACTTTTCTATTACATGTTAGAGTACAGAGGGAATCAATCATTAATACATATGCTGTAATGTCTATCTTACAGATATTAACACGTGCTATTCTAAAATTTAATACTCGAACTGTTCAATTCTTGTACCCTTCATATTGGATCCATGCACTATGACTAACTAATTGGTTGAGCCCAGAGCCCCCACCTTCCTTATTACTATACTATATCTTAACAAGTTCCTAAGGCATAGTTTTCAGCTTGTAGTAAACGTAACCCAACTTAAAATAGAATAAGGAGAAAAAGAAAAAATCAATGCATCATTTGAAGAACTTATTCTAGCCCTGTCCAACAAAACCATTGTTTGAGGTCCCCTTCTCTTCTTAGTGCTGCCTTGACCTTGTCTTGGCTTCCTAAGCCCATGTTTGAGCTACCCGAGTCAAACTACTCAATTCACTTAATATAAAAAGCATTTATTGGTAGAGGGTTGTTTCATGAAAGGTGAGATCCATGGTGATATAGACATGATGACTCTTAGGATAATAACATTTATACCCTTTTTTATTAGGAGGATAATCAATAAATACACAGTTAAGAGCTCTAGGATTTAATCTACTCTGATTAGGATTATGAGAGTGAACAAAAACAAAACATCCAAAAACTCAACAAGGTAGACTTGACACTAAAGGAGTAGAGGGACAAAAGATAGATAAGACTGGATAGGACTGAAGTTAATTAAGATACGACTAGGTAACCTGTTGATGGTATGTATTAGTTAACACAACTTCTCCTCAAGAGATTTTAGGAATAGACATTTGTAAAAAGAAGGCTCTAGCTACCTCTAGAATATGACGATTTTTCCTTTTTGCAGCTTCGTTTTGTTGTGGATGTATGTTCATGAACAATATCGTTATGAGACAACTTTGGAGAATTCTTGATTCAAATATTTAGTACCATTATGAGACTTAATTCTTTTGATATCTTTTCCAAATTGATTTTGGACAAGACTGACAAAATTAACAAAAATTTGAAAAACCTCGTATTTCTTTTCATAAGGTATGTCCATGTGACATGAGTACAATCATCAATAATAGTAACAAATCATTTTGCTCTAGAAATAGGTTCCCAAACATCACAGTGAATGAAGTCAAATGAAAAATTACAACATTTTACCAGATATGGGATAATATGCATGATGATGCTTCGAAAGTTGAAAAATATTACATTTGAAAGATTCAACAAACTTGGTAGAAAACAAATGAGGGAACAAAGATTTTATAAGGTTGAAAGAGGGATGCCCAAGTCTTTTATGATGAAGCCATATTTGGGAATTTGCTCATGTTTCCGATGTTACTTGTTGGCTTATGACCTTTGTTTTGTTTTGGCCGTTGGATTCCAATAGATACAACCCAGTGTGGTCCTTAGCAATTAAAATTGTCGTCCTTGTGGCAAGTCTTGAAATACGCAATAAGAAGAGAAAAAAATTACTAAACAATTGAAGTCTTTTGTAAGCTTTTGTATAGTGATAAGACTATTGGTGAGTTGTGGGATATATAGAATAACCTTTAATACAATAGATGATTCTAGATTTATATTCCCTGATTTGCATATGGGTACATTGTCACCATTTGTAATTGCATTGAGTTGTTCTCTGGTCATTTTAATGAAAATGAGTGATGTGATCAGTTGCTTCTGAATTAAGAATGTAAACACTTTGAAGCAAAGGGCCAATAATGTTGCATGTACTTTTATCTTTCATGGGTAGGATATACGATCTAGAGGACTTAGTCATTGATTCAATCATTGTTTTCAAATGATCTAGTTCCTCTTTAAAAGCTTTCATTACTAAACATTGAAAAACGTACAAGGAGATAATAAAGATTCAACCTTTATCACTTTGATTCGTAGCAAAAAAAAAAAAAAAAAAAACCCCTGTTTAACAATGGAACCAGATTGGAGTCAGATAAGACACCCTCCCTACCCAAGAAGTCCTGATGACCTTGTTTGTGGTGGCAGCGAGTGGGGCACACCTTTCTATCCCACCACTAACCTCAACAGCGATGGCAAACAGTGGCACTGACGGAACTGACACAGGGCTCTCTGTACCAACTTGAAAAATAAAGAATTATTTTAGTGATATCAATCAATCATACATTCTTATCTTCTCTATTTATAATAACCAAAAACTTAAAAAAAAAGAAATAAAAAATATGCTGAAATAAATAGGAAGAATCTGAAGATATTTTTTTCATAATTACTATGGAGATATTGAGAATATTTTTTATCCTAATAATATGTTATTTACAACAGGTTTCTTTATGTACGTGTTTTCATTTGTTCTAATTCATTTTTTAATTCTGGCAGATATGAAATATTTCAACTGATGGTAAATCTTTACACTGAGAGGTTTATTCAGATGCTAAGATTGCTTAGCGACAGGGCAAATGAATTAACGAACATTGAGATATTAAAGGTATTTCTCTGGAGTTGTTTTTAATGCATAACATGTTGTCACTTGCTTAAAATGTCATATTTGTCCCAGATAAAGTAGAGCCATCCTTAAACTTTCCAAGTCTGTGGCATATGGAAAAATATCCTTCCAATTTATCTGTATTAAACACTATTTTGTTATGTGATATTAACATTAAATGGATTATATGTCATGAGGGAGAAGAGAAAGGAAGAAGATTCTGGGGAGGTAATCTTGTGGTAATCGTCAAATTGAGAGGAGAATCTTGGAGTGCGGAGCATAATAGGAATGGTGAAAACACTGTCTCTTGCAGATCTTCCTGACATGGCACAGTAATTAGGAAGCTTCTTCATAAAAGTTGTGGTGGCAGCTTTGAACACCCTGTTGGTAGTGGCAGTGGCAAATTTCTTCTCCTTATTCTTTTTGCTTGTGTCTCTGACTTAGCTAAGCTGCTTCAACAGAAATCAGAGACGTACTCCGAAAAATCGATCCGGTCCAACACGTTTCTGAGTAGTCCATGCTTCATATATGTGGAGAACATATGCAACCAAAAACTCTAATTAATTGATAGTCTGTAGGTCTTTGAAGAATGACTTGATAAGGTGGAGTGGTTTTGAGAAATACAGGGTAGTCCATTAGTGGGGTATACTGTTGTGTGAAACACGTGATATCAATAGGGTAGAGGCTTGGAGGTTTTTGATAAAATAGTGAGACCTATTTGTACAATATGGTAACACTAACATGTTGAACCACACCATTTAGGTAATGTGCGGGAATGCGCGAGCTTATGACTCATGGCAAGTTCATTTAGATATTGGGTAAATGGCTCAAATTCACCTACCAATCTGTTTGAAGACTTCTAATATGCCTATTCAATAGCAGTTCAACTAAAGATGTGATTTGTTTGAACATAGTGCGTGTTTCAAATTTCTGTTTGGCAAAGTAAATCCAAGTCTAATGGCTAAAGTCATCTACAAAGGTGATATGCTAGTGGTATCCCGTAGAAGAAGGCACAGGTGCAAGCCTGGACAAGTAATTAGAAAATAATTCAAGTGGAGCAGAATAAATAGTTGTAAAAGGAGAAGAGGGGAGTCAGTGAGATTTTCTCATACAACATGCAAAACAAATTTCTACAAGATTTTATAACATTACATGACTGGAGTACACTAGGCAAAACAGTAGAATTTTGATGACCTAGGTGTTTATGCGAAAGAGGAATTCATTGGAATTTGAGTTATTTACAATAGTAGCATGTATAGTGGGCACAGAAGAGCCATGAACAAAAGTGGGAGAAAACTTGGAGAAGGGCTGAAGAAGATGAGGAAAAGCGTAGAGACCATCTTGAGCCAAAACTTGGAGAAGGTGAACTTTATTAAAAACGTTTATGGAGTTAAATGTGTCTAAGTGAGATTCAGAGACAACGTGATATTTATTGCTTTCCTTGTTTTTCTCAAGGAACTTGAGCTAATTGTAATGACTAATCTCTTAAAAGTCGAAAAGATCTGTTTTGCTATTGATCAGAGTGACCAAAGTTTCATATTCAAGGAGAACCCTCAAGAATTTTATCTAGCTGTTCTTGAGAAGAAATTGATTCACCAATTGAAAGTGACAAATCAACAATAGCTTTTATTCACTTAAAAGAATTGAGCAATAGGTTTATGGCCTTTCTTTGTATTGTGATGTTCTGTTCACAGATGATGAGTTTTAGCGTTAGTCTTTCCTAAAAATGATTACGTATTTCCTCACATAGTTTCCATGATTCGACACAACCAATGACATGAAAGGACAGCTCTGGAGAGTGGAGTTCGAAGCCAGCATTCACATCAGAATCTGCTTGATAAAGGATTTGTGGAGGGATCTAAGGACTAACAACAAATCGGTGAAGGCAACATGCATTCAGAACAGGTTCAACCTATTGTCTCCTTACACGAAAATTGTTAGTCAAGTTTCTCTGTAATTTGATAGGCGTAAGTGATTGGAGTACTGTCCAGAATTTGCCTGAGAAAGCTGATCTGGTGGTATCAGCACAAGTGGATTAGGATGCAGAGGTCGACTGAGAAAAGGATCAATAGCCATGATAGTGCTTTGAAAGCTCAGATTACCATAGATAAGTCAGAGAAACTGCAAAAAATGAAAGTGAAATTTTATTAACTTGTAAAATGAATTCATTACACACAGAGAGCCATTGAGCTCATTTATTTATACAGAGAAATAGCTTGGGCTACGAGGTAGACCTAAGCCCAATCAACTCCAGCTGTCATAATAGAATGACAACTGGATAATCCAATTAATTCCAACTAGCATAACGGACTGATGGTTGGCTAACTAACAATGACTATTGCTGACTCAGCACTATACATATATAAGTATACTCTATTGTCTGAATGTTTTATGTGAAAAAAAATATATGCTTATGTTTTTTTTACGAAGCAGGTAACTGGTTGGGTGGTTGAATACCAAGATAATCTGATTGGGCTTGGAGTTGACGAGTCTCTAGCCCAAGTGTGTTCTGAGAGTGGTTCAATGGATCCTCTAATGAACTCCTATGTTGAGAGAATGCAAGCTACAACTAGGGTAATCCTAACTATCTTGCTTATTTTTTAGCTTTAGTAATCTATGATGTTTAGGGCTAAGCTTTATTCTTAATGTTTTCAGAAATGGTACTTGAATATTTTAGAGGCAGATAGAACTCAGCCCCCAAAGAAAACTGAAGATGGGAAGTTATATACCCCTGCTGCTGTTGATCTCTTCAGGATACTTGGTGAGCAAGTGCAAATTGTTCGGGATAATAGCACTGATCTCATGTTATACAGAATTGCCCTGGCAACCATTCAGGTAATATCAGATAAGATATAGATGTAGCGTAACTGATGCTTATTATACATTTATCTGTTTGAAAACTAAACTCTAGGTAAATAAAAGTAAAACTGGGCGTAACTTAGTTTTTGAGACTTGAGTGCATGATTATTGGAAGAATATCACCAGAAATCTATAAAGTTTTCCTCACAGATAATATGTAGTGCTTACTTCTTATATTAGTAGCTTTGTATCCTAGGTTATACTATGTATTTTTACAGGTAATGATTGATTTTCAAGCAGCTGAAAAGAAGAGACTTGAAGAACCAGCCTCTGAAATTGGTCTGGAACCTTTATGCGCTATGGTTAGTGTAATTCTTTTTGCAAGTGTTGGCTTATTATTTCAGCATATGATTTTTTTTGCTAACATTACATTCAATACAACATTTTATTTAGATTAACAACAATTTGCGTTGCTATGACCTTGCAATGGAGCTAAGTAATAGCACCATAGAAGCCCTTCCACAGAACTATGCTGAACAGGTCTGAACTTCTGGGATTTTGTTGTTTTTCCTAATTTCATTAACTTGCAACTGTTGGTTATTGACATAGTCTTTGGGAACTGAAGTTCTTTAAATTTTGTTGTGAAAGATCATGTATATTCTTTCGTTGATGCATGTTGTGAATGAGGAGAAAACACGTGCTTTGCTTTCTTATCAATCTGTCATTCCCAAAAAAGAACATAACAACACTGCACTGAATTATTAACAAAATTGTAACAAACAATATGTCGTATTTCTCAAGAATTGGCTCCCAAGTTTAGGATTCTATGTTTTGAGTCCATGCTGCATTGAATGACTTGGATAATTGGTAGTGACTGACCAATATGCACAGCCTCCCTCTCGTAGCCAAATCATCCTATCCAAAAATAGTCTTGATTTTTTTGAAACCATTTAAGTGATTGATATAGAACAAAATTAGTATAAGGGGGATATTATTCTTGATGTGTCTAAGTTCTTCCAAACGGAAAGCCAGATCCTAGGTTCGTAAGACAATGAATTTTCTTCGAAAACCAGCATGAAAATGACCAGCTGTTCCCCATCATATCCCATTCTTCTATTAGCATACCACCGCCTAAGCTTGTATAACTATATCCATAGTTATTTCTGTTTCTTGTGTGTGTATACTATCAGCTAAGCTTGCATAACTAGTTCTCCCCTTAGTTAGCCCACCTGCTGATCCATGTCTTGCACAACTTCATTCACATCATCTACTCGGTTACTAATTCAGAATTATTACTTTAATAATTGCCTTATAAGAAACTTCCTATAGTGCCTCCTAGTACAGTAGCATCTTTGTTTTTAAAGGAAACTGTGCCTTCTTGATCAACATTTGAATTTTGTTCCATAATTCAACCTTTTCTGATATTTCTCCTTCTGATTCTCCTTCATCCTCCTCCAAAATAAGCACTCTTAACTTCCTTTCAAGATACCCATGGAATGCCCAAAATTGACGGCCACATTGAAAAACAATAACCTTCGTCCCTCCTCCTTCCACTCTCGGTATGCAAATATCAATTGCCTTGTTTTTTGAGACTGGAGACCCCCCACTTGGTTTGTATTTCTTTTATATTTATTTTATTCAATAAATTTAAGGTATGCTGCAAATGATTGATATAGTTTGGAGTGTCAACCTAGTTGGTGTTGCAATCTGTGTAGTGATGTTTTTGAATACCTAGTTTAGTTAAAAAAACTGCTTTGTTTCAGAACTGAGAAGATTGTCAATTACCTGTAGTAGAAGTCCAACTAACTGAGCTGTTTAAGAATTCTAGATTGATGTTGTTTGCTTCTCTTCTGCTTGGGTATCACCAAGTTGAATTGTGTTAATGCCCAAAGATGAAAATTCCCTTAACCCATCAGTTTCCTGTTCTGTTCCAAATATTTTGGGTTGTTTTAAAAATTGTCGAAAACTCACCTGATTAATTACCCAATCATTTTCTTGACTTTATATATGTGTTTCTGTTTCACTACAGGTTAATTTTGAAGATACCTGTAAGGGTTTTCTTGAGGTAGCTAAGGTATGGAAGAGTGTTCAATTTTTTTATTCTAATACTTTTCTTGTGTGTGTGTGTGAGTGCATTGTTTTTGCAAAGCAATTATTGATGCATTTAATTGACATTCAGCTTCTTCAACTTCTACAAGCATTTATTATTCTGGAATTTTGTGAAATTATCTCTATAGCATATGTTTGTATGTCTCAGTTTCTTCACACCAATATTTCAATAATCTCAGATATTTCAATGTGATACAAATCGTGAGATCGCACGATTGTGGATTTGAAACCAGTTATTCCTCATTTTTGTGAAATTAAAAATGATATAAACCAAGGTTTTAAATTGGTTGCAGTTTTGTCATAATTCTGGAAGTTGAGGATCGTTAATCACATACAGAATTGATCATTGGTTTATTGTAGATCACAGTGATTTATGCTTATATTGAAAATTATGATCTGATAAATCATTGCATTATGATGAAGAGATGAAATTACTAGAAGGTTGGAGGATATAGAATCTTCATTGACAGTTGATATTGGAGCAAAAACAAAGGACAACGATAGGAAAAAAAATCAATTGAGAAAAAAAATTCCCTTGTATGTATGTTTGGGAAACTCCATTCATTTAAAATGACCATGCTTACATAAGCAAAAATAGAAGCCAAATGCCAAATCTTAGTTGCAGATGTTTGTTTATCCAAGGGCGTGACAAATTTGTGTAGTTGTTTAGAAATGATCAAGAGTGGTGTATGACAGATATGACTAATTCTATACATATGCCATAACCTTTTCATCATTTATTTTGTTTAAATCTTTTTATTATCTTGTAATTACAGTTTGTAAGTCTCTATATGCTAAGTTTGTGAAAAAATGTTGTGGACTGTTAGGCATCCGGGGCATCAAGGACAGGATAATAAGTATAAGGGGTTAAAGACTTATTATAGGAGGAAATTAAAAATGTAACAGCGGGGGAGGAAGTTAGAGTTAGTTAGAATGTTACCTTGTAAGGATTGATCTATTTAAAGAGATCAACCTTGGGGAAAAGGAGAGAGAGAGAGAATTTAGTCGAGAACAACAGGGTTTGGCCTGTGTGACAGGAAAAGTAGTTTCCTGTGTGTATTATAGTCACAGTTTTCAATTCAATAAAGAGGAATTTCAGTATAATTTTGGAGTTTCTTAACTGGTGTTAACAACGGTGGTTCTAGTAGCGTATCAAGTGGTCCGACCTACCGGATTCGAGGATTGGAAGAAAAACAAGAATGGAACATAGGATGAGTGCTATAGAAAAATGGGCCAGCGAACAGGGATGAGCAATTGCAGAACTGAAAAATGATATGGTGGCGGTCAAAGAGGGTCTCTTGGATCTTAGAATTTAAAGAAGCTTTGAAAGAATTCAAGAAACATGAGAAAAGTTCAGAAGGTGGGGAAAATTCTGTGAATGGAGATGAGAAGAAGGGGGAAGTGTTTGAAAGAGACGGAAACTCAGAGGAGGAGGAGGAAGGAGGAAAAACGTGGGCAAGGAGAGTGGAATTACCCACATTTGAAGGCATAGACCCGCAAGGATGGGTGTCAAGAGCAGAAAAATTCTTTGAAGTGCAAAATGTATCGACAAAGGAAAAGTTGAAATTGGCTTTCATCAGTATGGAAGGAGGGGCCAATCATTGGTTCAAATTTTGGAGAAAAAAAAATCTAAGAACCAGTCGTGGGATGAGTTTACAGAAGCATTAATTCAAAGGTTTGGAGGACGGGAAAGAAGTTCCATTTTTGAAAGATTGGCTAAGATCAAACAACAAGGGAACATGGAGGATTACATCCAAGAATTCGAAATTTTGGTTTCGCAAGCACCCAATATCACGGAGGAACAAATGATGGGCTATTTTTTGGCAGGATTGCAACCCAAGATTAGACTTCAAATTACACGACATGATCCTAAGGAGCTGACAAGGGCTATGGAGATTGCGTTGGATTTAGAGGAAACATCGAATTGGGACAAATACGCAACAAACAGTTATCGAACAGGCCAGTTTCGATATACAGGAGGCACAGGGGTGATGACAAGGAGTGATAATCACAAGGGAGGATCCAGAAATGCGGGTTCCAGCGTTGTCAATGATGCTAGGAAAGAAAATAGGCATAATACAGTGGGAATTGAGGGAACAAGAAGTAGAAATTCCAGAACTTTACCATACCCGGAAAGAAAATAGGCATAATACGGTGGGAATTGAGGGAACAAGAAGAAAAAGAAGAGAAGAAGGTCGTTGCTTTCGTTGTGGGGGTGCCTACAATTATGGTCACAAATGCCCAGATAAAAATTTAAGGGTGGTGATATGTGGTGAAGGAGAAGATTTGGAAGATGAAGACCTGCAGCACACTGAGACAGAAGAAGAGAAGGAGGATGAGGAGGAGAGTGACAGATCCAAACATGAGCGCCGATGTATGAATCTGTAGTGCTATCAGCAGGAGGTTTAACTCAACCCCATACTATGAAACTACAAGGAGAAATGATGGGGAGGAAGGTGTTGGTCTCGATAGATAGGGTGCTTGCTAGTCACAATTTTATTTCCACCAAACTAGTGCAGCGTTTAAAACTTACAGTGGAAGGCATGCCAACTTATAGTGTGAAGTTAGGAGATGGGTTTAGAAGAAGCACCTGTGGATTTTGTGAGAATATAGTGATAAAACTGGAAAACCATATTGTTAAGGAAAAATTTTATGTGTTTGAATTAGGAGGGGTGGACGTTATCTTAGGAGTGGCATGGCTAGGAACCTTGGGAGACGTGGAGGTGAATTGGAAGGCTCTAACCATGACGTTCCCATATGGAGGGCGAAGAATTCAGATTCGGGGGGACCCTTCATTGAGAAAGACTTTGCTGACTCCCAAAGCCTTGAAGAAAGAAAGGGAGATAGCCGCCTTGACTTGTTGTGGGGAACAAAGATGAATGAGATAGAAGGTCCACGAGGAATGGAGAATTTGACAGAGGTGCAACAGGGGGAGTTGGCTGGAGTCTTAAAGGATTGTCAAGGAATTTTTGAAGAAATCACAGAGTTACCCTTAGCTAGAGAGGTGGATCACAGAATACCGCTAAAATGGGAAGTGGAGGCTATAAATGTTAGGCCTTACAAGTATCCTTATTTGATGAAATCTGAAATTGAAAAACAAGTAGAAGAAATGTTGAAGGCTGGAATTATGAGACCTAGCAATAGTCCTTTTTCAAGCCCTGTCATTCTAGTAAAGAAAAAGGATGGGAGTTGGTGATTCTGTGGACTATAGAGCCTTGAACAAAGCCACTATACCGGATAAGTTTCCAATAATCGTGATAGAGGAATTATTGGACGAACTACATGAAGCTTGCTATTTTTCCGAAGTGGATTGCGTTCGGGATACCATCAGATAAGAATGAGGGAGGAAGATATTCAAAAAACTGCTTTTCGCACTCATCATGGGCACTACGAATCACTAGTAATGCCCTTCGGACTCACTAACGCCCAAGCCACCTTCCAGAGTGCTATGAACTCAATTTTACACACCCATTTGAGAAAGTTTGGTTTAGTATTCTTTGATGACATATTAGTGTACAGTAAAACATGGGAAGAGCATTTAAAACAGCTTAAAGAGGTGCTTCAAACGCTGCAACAACACTGGTTCTTTGCCAACAAAAATAAGTGAGTTCGGGAAGCAAGAGATGCAGTATTTGGGCCATGTGATTTCAAAAGAGGGTGTGAAGATGGATCCACAGAAAATTGCAGCAGTGGAACAGTGGCCTACCCCGAAAAACATTAAGTCCTTGAGAGGATTTTTGGGCTTAACGGGATACTATAGGAGGTTCATACATGATTATGGAAAAATAGCCAGACCACTTACTCAATTACTAAAGAAGGAAAGCTTTGTATGGAATGATGACAACACACAGGCCATGGAACAGTTAAAAAGGGCGTTCACCACTGCACCAGTTTTAAGTCTGCCAAACTTTGACATTCCCTTTCGCATCGAGTGTGACACTTCAGGCAAGGGCACCGGGGCAGTTCTATCCCAAAATAAAAAGCCCATTGCTTATTTTAGCAAGGCGCTAGCAGATTCCTCCTTAACCAAATCCATATATGAGAAGGAGTTAATGGCTTTAGTGCTGGCCATCCAGCATTGGAGGCCATATCTGATTGGTAAAAAATTTACAGTATACACATACTAAAGGAGTCTGAGATACCTGCTAGAGCAGAGGATCACTACCCAAGACCAACAAAATTGGTTGGCCAAATTACTCGGGTATGAATTTGATATCATCTATAAATCAGGAGTAATGAATAAGGTTGCAGATGCATTGTCACGCTCTTTCGAAGAGAAGGAGGAAAGCACGGCGGAAATAAATATGGTATTCAAACCATATTGGCAAGATTGGGAAACAATAGAGGACGAAATCCAGAGAGATCAGGAGTTGCAGAAAATTATTGCTGAATTGACGAACAATCCAGGGTCAAATGGGAAGTACACATTGGAAAATGGAAGATTACATTACAAGGGTTGATTAGTGTTATTTGCAGGATCAACATGGATTCCTAAACTGTTACAGGAATTCCACACGACTGCCTTAGGAGGTCACGCAGGGGTTTACCGCACCTTAAAGAGGATTAGCCAATCTTTACATTGGATTGGAATGAAGAAATGGGTTACTGAGTATGTAGCAACCTGCATGGTGTGCCAATGCAATAAATATTTGGCCAGCTCACCCCAGGGGTTGCTGCAACCTTTGCCTATTCCCGGTGAGGTCTGGGAGGAAATCAGTATGAATTTTATCTTTAAACTACCTAAATCTAATGGGTATGACTCTATTCTCGTGGTTGTGGACCGTCTCAGCAAATACGACCACTTTATCCCCCTTAGACACCCCTATTCAGTAAAATCAGTAGCGGATGTGTTCGTGAAAGAAGTGGTGTGCTGACATGGGATTCCAGCATCAATTGTGAGTGATAGGGATTCCATTTTCATGAATTCTGGAAAGAATTGTTCAAATTACAGGGGACTCAATTAAACATGAGCACCGCATATCATCCTGAATCGGACGGTCAAACAAAAGTATTAAATAGGACAGTAGAGACGTATTTGAGGTGATTTTGTTCAGAACAACCTAAGAATTGGATACACTACGCGTCATGGTCAGAGTATTGGTACAATACTAGTTATCATGGGGCTGCGAAATGCACTCCATTTGAGGTGGTGTATGGGAGACCTCCATCCTTAACCCGATATGTACCAGGAGAATCAACAGTGGAACCGGTGGCTTAGGACCTAATCAATCGCGACGAAGCATTGAGACAACTTAAATTCCACCTATTGAGGGCACAAGATCAAATGTCGAATTTGCCAATAAGCACAAGAGACCAGTGTCAATTAAAATAGGGGATGAAGTATACTTAAAGATTAGACCTCATAAATAGCAATCCATGCCAACAAGATTGCACCCAAAGCTGTCGGCAAGGTATTATGGCCCTTTTAGAGTATGGGCTCAAGTGGGTGCAGTGGCTTATAAATTGCAATTATCGGATGAAGCTCACATACATCCGGTATTTCATGTATCCCAACTTAAAAAGGCGATTGGAAATGAACGAATAGAGGTGACAATTCCTCCTGAATTTAAGGGGTTAGAAGAAGAGAGGATTCTGAAAGAGGTGTTAAAGACCAGAGTAATTGACCGACAAGGGGAAACAGTAAAGCAGGTATTAATCCAGTGGGAAAAAGGGGGCACCGAGACTGCAACCTGGGAGGACCTGACGACGATGCAAGAGCAGTTCCCAGAAGCTCACCTTGAGGACAAGGTGGATCTTTTGGAAGGGAGAATTGTTAGGCAGGCGGGGCATCAAGGACAGGATAATAAGTATAAGGGGTTAAAGACTTGTTATAGGAGGAAATTAAAAATGTAACAGCGGGGGAGGAAGTTAGAGTTAGTTAGAATGTTACCTTGTAAGGGTTGATCTATTTAAAGATATCAACCTTGGGGAAAAGGAGAGAGAGAGAATTTAGTCGAGAACAACAGGGTTTGGCCTGTGTGACAGGAAAAGTAATTTCCTGTGTGTACTATAATCACAGTTTTCAGTTCAATAAAGAGGAATTTTAGTATAATTTTGGAGTTTCTTAATTGTTGTTAACACCAGTGGGTCTAGTAGCGTATCATGGACCAATGATTTGTAGCGCATCTGGTTACTGGTTGTTTTTTTTGTTATTATTTTGATTATTATTATAAAACTCTAGGGAAGAGAGAAACATTAAGCAAAAATTGTGTTTCTGAGACAGCACAAGTGTTTTACTTATATTAAGAAAAAAGAATTAATACACTAAATATAGGAGATTTGTTATCCTCTAACAACAAAGATATGATACAGTAATTAATAAAAAAGTTCCTAATAATATGTATATAGATATTCTTGATTATATAGGATCAACTCCTTATTTCTATAATTATAATAATTATTATCTGATAAAATGGGAAATTCATTAAGATAAAGGATTTCAAAGATAAACAATAATGATTTTTCCTAAACATAAGAGCAAAACAGGAAAAACCAACTAACATAAAGGAAAATGAATGTGACAAAGGTTCGTAATAACAAAAGGGGGCAACTCAGTGCAGGAGTCTCTGAACTAGTGGGGTTTCAATAGAGTAAATGTACACAACCTTATTCCTCGAAGAGGAGAGCTTGCTTTTTTAGGATTTGAAGCCGTAAGTGAAAAATCAGACATTTTATTTCTAAATTTTACATATCACTTTTCATTTTTCTGCTACTACATTTTTTGATATTAAAATCAGACAAGTTCACTGTAATTGCAATTTCTGTGAATATATTTTGTTTGGGAGAAATTTGACTTCTGATACATTGAATTTCTTCTTGGTGATAGGAAGCTGTGCATCAAACTGTTAGTGTGATATTTGAAGATCCTGGTGTCCAGGAGTTACTGGTGAAGCTATACCAGAAAGGTAAAATAGTTTTTATTTTACAATTAGCTATCTGGGTCTTTCTGGTTTATGCTTATAACTTTTACCTAGGTTTTTTTTCTATTAGAAGCATTCCTGTTTTTGGAACTGTATACACTTCTGCAATAAATTCATATAGTCAAATAGGAAATGCAGAGTGGCTTATAACAGCTTGCAAACTATTGTTAATTGTTTAAAGCTTGTGAACCAGTTTACATTTCTTGTACTTGATACTTGCTGCTTAGTACTTGCATGTTTGGATTAATGTTGTACTATTATTGTTGGAGATCAGCGCATATCAATCAAAATCATCCAGTTCTGATTTGTATAGCCCATAGGATTTAATGTTAATAAAATCAGTTTTATTTCCTTATTTAGGTACAACATTTATAGGGAGAATTATTTTCCTGATTTTCAGGATAGATTAGTGTACAGGTTTATTCCCTTGTATTCTATTTATACCTCTTTTGTACTTTTTTCCAAATCAGAAAATATACATCATATTTTCTGCAATTATCAATCATTATCCTGTACAATATCCTCATTACTGTTTTCTTTTAGATATCATCAATTAAATGCTTTAGCACCTTGTTTAGTGCAAAACTTGAGTTTTCATTTCTTTGCATTTATCAGAATGGAGTGAGGGGCAGGTTACTGAGTACTTGGTTGCAACATTTGGTGATTATTTTGGCGATGTAAAAATGTGAGTATTTGTTGTCTATGTCATTTTACTTTGTTTAATTTTCCGTATGTGCTATGGCACTTTCTCTTGTATCCGTGTAGAAACTTTCATATGTTTAGTAAGGATCTACATGCGATTTTATAGACTGCTAAACTTCTAAGGTTTAGCAGGGTTGACAAATTTGTTGATCCTGTATTTTACATGGGAGATAGAAGTATAAAAATATTATATCATAGCATGGAATAGAAAATCCCCACCACCACAAGTGTGCACACAAGTGAGGGTGTATTTTTTTCTCAGAGTAATAGAAGCAAGTACCAAGTGTTGACCATTTGATTTATATGAATGATTGAGATTAGAACAAAGTGATGTGCATTTTTTAAGTGCTCATGTAATCTTTAAGTAAGTTTAACCTTGATTATCCAAATACAGTTGCGGTCAAGCTTTTCTATTCTCACTTACCATAAAAGGCCTTCTTGTTTTAGACTTGGGTGTTGCACGCACTTTCATGTGTTTGTTAACACAATAAAAAATGAAAGTAAAATTCACATTTAAATATATTCTATTTCATAGTGCATAATACATGTGAATTTGTATGTTTCTAGACAAGCCTTATGCCAAACGAAGACTTCTGAATTAAACAGCCAAAGACAAGTCTTATACTAAATTCTCCCATCTGATGG
>Ga0209700_100338_pt1 | contig 84579 bp, 33 predicted proteins | sample SiratroredBW_FD_187528 | JGI IMG/M metagenome (GOLD analysis project Ga0209700, IMG submission 187528) | Root nodule microbial communities of legume samples collected from California, USA - Siratro red BW (SPAdes) (version 2) | ecosystem: Host-associated > Plants > Roots > Nodule | place: USA... | reverse complement strand
CTCTCTCTCTCTCTATATATATATATATATATATATATATATATATATATATATATATATATATATATATATATATATATATATATGCATTTGTTGATGGTTTGAAATATTTTTCCAGTGCATCTTGGTGTCTGAAGAAGACGAGGAAGCAACATTTGTGGAGCCTTCCAAGCGTGGAAAGTTGTTAACCTATCTATAATTTTCTTCCCAAGTGATTGTTTAGTCTTGGTTTTTCTGAGTCTAATCATTTAGTAGGGAATTTTTTTATTGTGCAGGTACATTGTTGTTTTTGATCCGCTGGATGGTTCCTCTAACATTGATTGTGGTGTTTCCATTGGCACAGTATGTCTCTCCTCTGAAATGCAATCCATGTTTTTTCTCTTTCCATTATACACACACAGTTGTCAATTGAGTGTGTTGTGTTCCATTTAGATTTTTGGGATTTATTTGGTGAAAGAAAACCGTGAACCAACCATAGAAGATGTTTTGCAACCTGGGAAGAACATGTTGGCTGCTGGTTATTGTATGTACGGAAGCTCTTGCACGGTATGTCTTTTCTCTCAGACAGCTTCAGTTTCTTCACTTTTGGTCATCTTATTACGCTGATTATGATAATATTTTAAGGGACAGTATATAAGTTACTGAAGGTAACTATTTTTATATGAAAGGATTAGCTCAGTTTCTTTTGTTTGTTTTCCTGTGCACCTGTGGACACTGAGTTGTCGTGTGTTTTAATTTTAATTCATTCCAAAATTATAAATTTTCTAATCAATGATTTGGGGTATTTTTACAGCTTGTGTTAAGCACTGGAACTGGTGTTAATGGTTTCACCCTTGATCCATCTCTTGGAGAGTTCATTCTAACTCACCCTGACATCAAGGTATTAATCTACCAATTCATCAATAACTATTGCACATTGCTATTATGTGTAAATGCTCTTTCCGGGAGACTCAACGCTTTAAAAGGTCGCAGAGTGCTTTATATTCAACTTAGGTCCAAGTCTCATCAACTGAGAAGGAGATGTGATGAACTATACTAGGCCATATAAACATGCTAATTCATCTTGGTTAAGATGACAATTCATCTGCAACCCTGTCTCTTAAGCAAGTATTTGATCAGTATATTTATCACAAGTAACTACATAGATAATATACAGGATTTGATCTCCTTGAATCTAAGACTATATCCATATGCTTTACAAAAAATCTTTCTTGTAGATTATTTTTTTTTGTTGTCAAAGAACAACTGATTGAGCATTTGTAGTTGTGACTGAATGGCTGTTCTCTCAGTTATTTGTCTATCTTTTAATGAGAACATAGTGAATGAGTTGTCATACAGAGTTTAAAGATTAAGGATATGAATGATCTTTATTGAAGCCGTCTGTGGCATACTTGCTTCATGTTAATTGCTTGATCTATGGTTCACCATTCAGGTCCCGAAGAAAGGGAAGATCTATTCAGTGAATGAAGGAAATGCTAAAAACTGGGATGGTCCTACTACCAAGTATGAATAAATCCAATAGTGTTAAAATGATTCAGGCACTACAAGGCAATTTATGAGTTGTGACACTTTTTCCTTTCTTACTTCTGTTCAGGTATGTGGAGAACTGCAAGTTTCCAAAAGATGGTTCATCACCAAAGTCCCTAAGATATGTTGGAAGGTATAGAGACTATAGTGGATTCTCAATGCTCCAAGGAGTTTCATTGCTAGAGTATAGCACGTTTTTATTTATAGTATGATGATTAAATACCTTCAAAATCACGGGGGCTACCTCAAAACCATGTTAAAAGCATAATTTTTCCCGAGCAACAATGTGTTGCTTCACATTCACCATGAACTTGAAATTGATTTGGATTCACTTCAATACCATCCCAAACACGCTATTAGTCCTCATACAGTTTGGCTCTGCAAACATCTACCACGAAATAACAAATACAAACTAAAGCCTATTGATAACTAGTTCTTTTGATGTATCATTTTTCATTTTGGTCAAAATAGATCTTATATAATCATTCATCGCCACAAAACTCCTAATTATGGTAAACAAAATTAACACTTACTCCCAACTCTAGTAATGCAGCGTTCATAGTTCCCTTTTCTTTTTAGTTGAAAGTATTCATATTTTGTTCAGCTACTTGACTCATAATAACTAAAGCTCAACAGGGTAAGGATAACCTTTTTCTTTGTTTAGAATGTTAAGAAACATACCTACGAATGACTTATTCATTAGAAATTTTTTATTAAAAAAAGTAATAAGATCAATAGCAGCAATCGCTAAACGTAATAGTGGACTGTTCTAGATAATGTGTCTTTGCATTATCATTATAAAAGCTATTGTACCTACATGTGCCTACTGAATGACTGACTCAAATGTTTGGTCTTATGACATTGCTTTGTCTGTATTTGTATCATTAACAGCATGGTAGCTGATGTTCACCGCACATTTCTTTATGGAGGTATCTTTCTGTACCCGGCTGATAAAAAGAGTCCAAATGGGAAACTTCGGTATGCCATGTTCAATCACTACCTTATTTCCTGAGTAGCATATCCAATATTACTACACTGTTACTGGTTTAACTGAAGAAATGATTGTAGAATTTTTCTTTGATTGGTGCAGTGTACTCTATGAAGTCTTCCCAATGTCATTCTTGATGGAGCAAGCAGGAGGACAGGCTTTCACTGGCAAGCAAAGGGTAATTTACCAGAAACAGTTAACTTCTAATCTGATAAGAAAATAATATGATGAGTAACTATCATCCTCCATTCAAGTTTTGTGATATGCTTGTTTTGATAACAGATGAAAGAGTTAACACTTAACACATATTAGTGTTAGGAATCTAAATGTGAATCTAGTTTTATGTTAAATAAAAATAGAAAATTGAGTAATATATAAGAAAAAGAAATTTATAAATTCATTTTCTTAAGATTTTCAGTTAAATGTGGTGTCAATGAATTTGACTTTTGATCTCATTGTATCATGGAGAAGTTATGCATGCAAAATTTGTGTCTTGTTATCTCTTATCTCTCTTGTTATCTCTTATCTAATAATATTAAGAGAGAGTGAAATTGATAGATATGTGTATGTGTGAACAGGCACTTGATTTGGTTCCAACAAAGTTGCACGAGCGATCTCCCATATTCCTTGGTAGCTATGAGGATGTGGAGGAAATCAAGGCCCTTTATGCTGCTGATCAAAAATTTGAATGAATGAAAGCAGAATTCTTTGTCTTTTCCAACTTACAATCAATTCTCATCTAATTGTTGATACATGGCCATGTATATGTTAAGAAAGCTTGTTAATGTTTTGTGATTTAAAAAAAAGAAGTTTATTACGTTATATCTAAATATTTTACAATCTAATAATTTTAATAGTAAACGATTTTAATTTTTGTAGATAGTTTTATGATTATTTCTTAATTATTATAATCTATTTAAATTGTATTTTTGTTTTTCTAAATTTATAACATTTTATATTTGACACGATTTTTTAATTTCTCAATGTTGATATGATTATACTAGATATTTTTATATGTTGATATTCTTTTGTAAAGTGATATGAGATGTTAGTGCTTGTTTATTGTGAAAATCTATGACCAATGGGTTCTGTTAATAAATAAACTTTATTGTTGATTTTAATAAATTTTATATTTAATAAAGACATTTTTATAATGATTTTTAAGGGAGGTATACTAATAGGATTTTTTTTTTGTTTCATATAGTTTCTTTTTAATGATTGATCATTGGATGGAACATAGGTCCTGATAATGAGAGTGAGAAGCAATTTTACTTATCTTTAAATAGAGGGTAGCATTCAATCATCAATGATATTAAATTTATTAAGTCCTACACATTAACTTAGTATTAATCTTATTTTATATATTAAAATATTACTATTCAGATTTAAAATAAAGTAAGAAAAACTATTTTTATATAGACATAAGATATTTAAAAATAAAGTAAAAATAAGATTAAACTGCACATTATAATATGATAAATATTTAAAAAATAAAAGTTAAATAAATTTATCATATATCAATATTAATGTATGAAAGTATATTATTAAAATAGTAAAATAAATACGGTAAATGGTATAATAGTTAAAATAAATTATATAATATAAAGTAATAATAACAATAAACTTATTTTGTAATTGATATCAAATCTTGTAAAAATATTAACTTGAAAAAATAATATCTTATAACTTAAAAATAAAAAAAGTCATATCTTATAAATGAATAAAGAAAATAGAATAATAAAATCATGTCTTATATAGAAAAGAATAAACAATACCATTTATAATTATTTTAAAGATCAAACAACAATAAATAGAAAAGGCAGAATCTAGCATTTTAAAACACACTATTTCTACTAACGTTAAAAAAAAAAAAAAAACTCAAAAGCTACTAGAAAATATTTTTTCAATCAGTTAAAAGTTAGGGTGTAATTGCAGAAATCGAAATTTGCAGAAATCCAAACGATTGACTTGATTCAATAACTTCCATTACAAACCATTTATGCAACTCGCAATAAAAAATAGTAATTAAAAAACAGTTGAAATAACTTGTCAAACATAACCTTAGCTCTTAAAAAGTTGAGAAAAAAAAAATTAAATGTCAGAGAGATGATTTATTATATCTGATTTGAAGTGAATAAAGTTTAAGATAATATTTTAGTTTTAATATTGATTATGGAATCACATCATATACTCATGTTAACATGTCTGATAAATGTAGATAAATAATGTAAAACCTCCTCTTTTCCTTCATTGCACGACATCATTCTTTCCCTCTACGTTTTTATTCTTCTCTTTTCCTCTCATATTCTCATATTATTTCTCATCTTTTTAGTGCTAATTTTGGAGTTTTCTCAATTCTTCCCGATGACCTTTTAAGTTTAAACGATTTTTTTATAAGCAAAGAAAACTATTATTATTTATTTTTCTAAATGAGTTAAAGTTAAATGTTTAAGTTGGTACATGATTATTAAAAGTTCATATTTTAATTGAGATTGAATTTAAAAGATATGTGTGGAACATTGATTGGAAGAAATTTTGATGATATACTTTGAGTTGATTTTTATACTTTTATTGAATTGATTTGAATAATTATACATATGTTATGAAAATTGTTGTTAATGAGGATGAGAGTCCTGACTTGATAATATCATTATACTGTGAATAATGTTAGATTGTATTATTTGTAAAGCGTTACAAATAAACTTTATTATTATTGTGATATATTTTATCATGTTAATTATTTCTATACGAATTTTATAATTTTATGGTAGTTTATGTATATAGGTTTGAAAAGTAAAAATATAAAAGAGAAAAAATGACATAGATAATATATTTATATATAAGATTAAATATTGTTTTTGTGTTTGGACACGTTTTTTATAGTTTAATTCAAATATTTTAGAGAAAAGTATGTAAACATCTCTATATTATATAAGAAATTCCTATATTAACTGAATATAAGTATATAGTAATATTTAAAAAAAAAAAAAATTGGATGATGAGGATATACATATTTTCCTTTTTGATGATATTTGACATTAGAGAAAACAAAATTTTATGGTAGTTTATATATATAGGTTTGAAAAGTAAAAATATAAAAGAGAAAAAATGACATAGATAATATATTTATATATAAGATTAAATATTGTTTTTGTATTTGGACACGTTTTTTATAGTTTAATTCAAATATTTTAGAGAAAAGTATGTAAACATCTTTATATTATATGAGAAATTCCTATATTAACTGAATATAAGTATATAGTAATATTTAAAAAAAAATTTGGATGATGAGGATATACATATTTTCCTTTTTGATGATATTTGACATTAGAGAAAACAAAATGTTAATTTTTTTCGTTAATCTTTTTCATGTTAAATGTTTGATAATATCACGTTTTTTCTGATTTTTATTTTTTATAAATAACTTATTTAATTAATATTTAGAACAATAAAAAGATATGTATGAATATAGCTGTTTTTTAATGAAGATGTGGATGAGACAAAAAAAAATCATATTCGTTGAGTATAAAAATGAATCTATGAGAATGAGAATGGAGATGAATTTTTATTTCAGCGATATAGAAAAAACTGTAAAATCCATACTTATTAAATCCAGTTGTCGTGCTTCCACTTTGTATCTGCACATAATAAGGTATATTTATCATGTTTGTAAATGGATAAAAAATAAGTAAAACATTTTGATTTTAGTTTGAAAATTTAATAGACTTTAAAAGAAATGTTTTCTTAAAGAGGCAAAGTAGATTCTTTCTTATTTTCCTTTTGTCTTCATTCGTTTGCACTCAGGTTTTTTTTTTTTTTTTCTTTTGAGAAGTTTCTTTTATGTAAAGATTATGGGATTTGTTTGGTATCGGTGTGTGGATGATTATAATTATTTCATATTTATTTTGTCTAGGTTAAACTATTGTTACATAGTTTTTTCGTTCACTTATTCCATTTTTTAATATTTTAAGATTTTTGGTGGGAAAGCTATTGTTAGGTAATGAGGTTGCCTTTGATTATAAATATAAATTTGGGGTTTCATATATTTAGGGTAAATCTACAATTGAACAAAGTGTATTCTTGATATTAACATTTAATGGATAATGTTTTATTAATGATGTCTTTTATTGTATTTTGTATAATTGAATGATTTGATCGAAGTAATATAAGTTTCTACGTAACTTTTCATCACATGTACAAATTTATAACCTCCTTGAATATTACAAGGGAGGAGAAGAATATACTATTCATGATGTAAATTCTTTTTAAAAAATTGTGATGTTTAGTCTGGTGATGAGCTTGTGTTGTCACCTTTTGGTTAAGCCATTATTCAGCATATTATATTTTGAAGGTTATTTTGTTCAATTATGTAATTGTTGTATTATATTAATCAGTTAACTAACCTTTTCTTTTACAATAACATGCCCTTGTCTTGATTAAGTTGCATTATTCATTTATGAACAAGTGTCATATTAACTTAAAATTTATCACTCAGACCTACTATTTACTTTTATCATTACTTCCATTTTACCCAATTAATTGGGTTACTTAAAATAATATCAACATTTGGTTTCTTTATTACTAAATCCACTTCAATAGAGAAGATTGAAATACTTTCAAAACAATTATGATTTTTCACTGGTCTATTACAACTTCATTTGACAAAACTATTGGAATACAAAAAAGTCTTTCACTCAACACATTAAATATGGTAAATCATGTCATACTACATATTATAATTGGTTTTCAAGCCAAATATAAAACAAAACATAATTATGAATGCTCAAAATGGGATAAAAATTTACATTTTCATTTTTCAATTTTTCTCTTCACCAACAAATTCTCAATTGGCTAATTCATGCAACTTCTTGTTTGTCTCATCTTCCACTTCTAATTAAAAGTAATAATAATGTAATTGAATCTACAAACATCACAACAAATTATCATAACCAAACTATATAAAAAAAAAATATCATAAAGGTATCATCAATTTCTTTACTTCTCATTTTTATATATATCTCGAAAATATTTTTCTTTTTGTTTTTGGATATTATTGCTTGTAGTAGTAATAATATATTTTATATGTTTACAAACATTTCATTCTATATAAAGAGGTAAATTTTATAACTTCTCCGCATTAGAGAATATTAGTCACGTAGACTAAACAATATAACACTATTATTATGAAAACCATTATCATCATTGTTTTAAAACATGATGATCAAATGAATAAAATGTGTAGAGTGAAATTAACACCAATGTTAAAAAAAAAAGTATAGAGACGATTTTTTTTTTCCAATATATAACATAGGAAGTAAGATTTTCAATTATTTATTAGACATGTTTAATATTTTTCATCTACTATTTTTTTTATCGTGCTCTTCGCGTACTATTTATATAATTAATGAAAACAAATTATTTTTTAACTGTCTTCAACGAGGGGTGAAGTTAATGAGTTAGATTATTCGTAAACTGAATATAAAAACTCGATTTCTTAAATATTCGGTCTAACTTGATTTATAATGAAAAAAATCAAATGAAATTTGAGATTGAATTATATCTTTCACGGGAATAAAGTTCAAGTTTCAGAAAAATAACATTAAAAGTGTTCGAGTAGTTCATTTTTATTGGCAATGGCAATTTTATCAGTCTTTTGTTATTTAGAAATACACGATAAAAATATACATTGATAGCGTTAGGTAATTTTAAAGTATCACTTTTAGTAATAAATAACTTACGCATTTATATTTACCAAAACTAAAAAGTATAAAAAATCTAAAAATTTAAATTTCAAATACGATAGCACATATTTTTATTTATGAATTAGATTTAAATATACTTCCACTTTATTAATTTGACAAAATTTTTATTTTAAAAAATACAAAAAAAAGTCCTCTAATTAAAACTTATCATTTCCTTTTTTTAGTCCTCACAAAAATTAGCACAATTTTTTCTTTAAAAAATTGTATGTTTACTGATCTAACCAATTCCATTTCTTAGAAAAAGAAAAAAAAACTATAGTCCTTTCTGCAAGCATAACATACAAAAGAAATACACGATTTTCGTATTTTCATTGACCAACATGTTTTCTAAAACTAATTTATTCCTATTGTTTTTTGAAAACTAGAAAACAACTGAATTTATTTTTTCAAAACACTAAATTTTACATTTTTTTTAAGATTAAGACATTACTATATGAAATAAACTAAAAACATATTTAAGACCATATATTATTATAAGATCGAGACACACTTGCTCTACATTTTTTAATACATGTATATGCATTGAAAAATACTTGTAACCATATAAAGTGATTGGGTGAGGACCTTTGGGAATTATAATGACACATTCCCAAGTGTTACTATAACAATTACCCACTTTTGTCAAGGTCCAAAAGGGAGGAGTTGAAGATTTATTTTATTATCCACACTTTTCTCCAATAACAATAAGATATATTATTACCCCTTCAAATGATATGGGAGAGTAAATATATTAAATGAAAAGAAAGAGAAGAGATGCATGAACATGAGATTGTCTTATGCCATATACTAGATTTGTTGGAGATTAGATTAGATTTAAATCTCTGTTGGACTGCCAAGTTGCAACAAAAAGAGACCAGACATAATTTTGTGCCGACTATAATATATGCTTGGCACCTTATATTCAATTATTCTAAGAAATAGTATATAGTACGATACAATATAAAATGTGTATTTTTTTTTAATACGACACCAACTTGCCTTGGGAGGGCCCACTATATCTCCCAATACATTGAACCTGTTAAGGTTCTTTCTTTCCATCATCTGGCGTCATATGTATAACAACTATTAAACTAGTTTGACATATGACACACACACACTCTTCTAATCTAATATGTTTATTGGGTGGTTTTTTGGAAACTAAAATTATGATTTCGGTTTATTAGGTTACCCATTATTGGAAATGACGAAAATTGTTGCGGAAAATGGTAATTTAAATTAAAATTAATGATGCAAATGCTTGGAGAGAGTTTCTGATTTTTCTCTTTTCTATTTGGAAAGAAATAAGGGTCTTGCTGGCATTATTCTTTGCTACATCATTTCTAAGCAGAGTGCCAGTGTTGAATAACAGGAATTATATGGTAATTAGTGTGTCAGTTAATTGATTGATTATTTCTGTAATGGTTCATTAAATAAGAAAAGGTGATTCACTGATTTGATGACACGCCTTTTACTGAGTATGTTTTTCACTTGGTTTTCCTGATATTCTTCTTTTTGGGTGGGTTTCTTTTCAGTGTTCACAGCCTTCAACTCTTTCTCTGCTTGATAGGAGATGTGTTTCTCATGATCTTGGGTTCTGGATTCTGGGATTGGTTGCATAAAGGTCCTTTTTTTGGCTTCTGGGAGTGCAGTTCTTTGCTGGTTTCGAGCAGATTATTACCCGGCTTCCTTGTTAACGAGCTTTGAAGGTTTTTGATGCTGTTTTTCTGCACTTTTTGAACCCTATTCCTTTGTTTTGCATCTGGGTGTTGTTTTGGAGTTGTCCCTCTCTGTTGGCGTGTTAGTTTTTTTTATGCGTCTGGATTTGAGATATTGGTTTTGTGAAATGATGTTTGTGAGATAGATTTATTCCTGTTAAATTGGTGGCTATTTTTGCTTGAAGATCAAGAGGGTCATAGATGAAAAAGAAAAAGCTGATGATTGACCATAAATGAGTTCGCTTGGTTTCAATATGTAGATAATGTGAAAAGGGTTGAAAGAAATTGGGTTGGAACTAGGATTTGGGGTCTAATGGGTTCACTGGTGTGATTTGGGTTGTGGTTTGTGCGAATCAATGGAAGGGAATTTGCCCCAGGGAGGTATAATTCAAGGTGGGACATCTTTTGGTGGCTTTGATTTGCCGGGATCAATTCGGGTTCAGCATCAAGCACAACATCCCCATACCATGCACCAACATCAGAGTCATCCGCATCAAGGGTCTTCTGTACATTCCAGAGTTCATGAGGTTTTCCCTCTTACAATGGGATCCCTGCATAACTGTGACCAAACCATTTCAATGACAGAGTTTAGTAAAGGAGACAGAAGCAGAAACTCAGGGAGTGAGGAAGACGAGCCGAGCTTTACTGAGGATGGTGGTGATTGTCACCATGAAGCTGGTAGAGGGAAGAAAGGATCACCTTGGCAGCGAGTGAAGTGGACTGACAAGATGGTAAAACTTCTGATAACAGCTGTTTCTTATATTGGTGAGGATGTAACTGTTGATGGTGGTGGAAGTGGAAGAAGGAAATTTGCAGTGTTACAGAAAAAGGGTAAGTGGAAATCCGTTTCCAAGGTCATGGCTGAGAGGGGTTATCATGTTTCACCTCAGCAATGCGAGGATAAATTCAATGATCTCAACAAAAGATATAAGAAGCTTAACGATATGCTAGGGAGAGGCACTTCTTGTCAGGTTGTTGAAAATCCTGCGCTGTTGGATGTAATAGATTTTCTTTCTGATAAAGAAAAGGACGATGTTCGAAAAATATTAAGCTCAAAACACTTGTTCTATGAGGAGATGTGTTCTTACCATAATGGCAATAGGTTGCATTTACCCCATGATCCTGCATTGCAACGTTCACTGCAGTTGGCGCTGCGAAATAGGGATGATCATGATAATGATGATATGAGAAGGTCTCATCATGATGATCACGGCGAAGATGATCCAGATGTGGAAATTGATGATCATGATGACTTTGAAGAGCATTGTGCTTCTCATGGTGATAGTAGAGGAATATATGCACCATTAGGTGGATCTATGAAGAAACTGAAACAAGGACAAGGCCAAGAAGATTGTAATACTTTTGGCAATTCTTTAAATTGTCAGGACTATAACAGAAGTTCATATCCCCATGGGCAGATGGTTCAATCTGATGTGAATCAAGGTTTACCTGAAAGCACGAGAGCAGCTTGGTTACAGAAGCAATGGGTTGAATCTCGCTCACTTCAGTTGGAGGAACAGAAGCTACAAATTCAGGTTGAGATGCTGGAACTGGAGAAACAGAGATTCAAGTGGCAGAGGTTTAGTAAAAAAAAGGATCGGGAGTTGGAGAAGCTAAGTCTAGAAAATGAAAGAATGAAGCTTGAAAATGAACGTATTGGTTTAGAACTTAAGCGAAAGGAAATGAGCACTGGCTTTAAATAGGTCAGCACTCTCACAAGCTTTGTGACAATTGCATTACATGCATGGTGCTCCATTTTTCTTGCTTTTGCTGTCTTTGGTAAGTTGTTTGTTTAGTTGAAAGTATGGGTTTTTGATGTGGGCACTTCGCAAATCTAACTCTCCTCCTGCATGTACCGTTTAAGTTTGTTAATAGTAGTGCATAAGGGTTAGGCTCTACTGAAGTTTTTTTTTTGCCTGTGTTCGAAGACTGGGTAGCTGGAATACCTTCAATCCTTTAAATTTGTAATATTAATTTTCTGGTGTTTTATTGATTGTGTCTCCTTCCATTTATGTTACAGCCTGTATATATTCTTCTGGTTATTTATTTGTTTTCTTCATTCTTTGAAATCATTTGTCTCACTAATATAATGGGAATATTGTTGAAATCGTGTCTTCTATGTTTCGCGTATTATATCAGTTAGTTGAAATCTGTTAGTTAGGTGTTTTGTTAGTTGTTAACTACCTCTCAAATAAGCTCTATAGATGAGCGTGCACTTACTTTTTGTTTGGCTTTTTTCATATCTATCAATACCATGAGACAATTCTATGGAAGTCCTATCTTATTCCATGAGCTACATGATTTTTGGCCTCATAAACTTGGGGTCACTTGCATCTCTTAAAATTCTGATAGAGTTCAGTGCTCTCTCATGGAGAGAGCAATGATTCTGCTGTAAAAGAAGAGAGGGATAGAAGTGAAGTTGTGGTTACAGAAGATCTGTTGAAGCATGTAACAACAATAGATCGGAGCAAGTTACTGAAGATTATTGCAAGGAAGAAACACCGATGGAGGAAAAGTTCATTTACTTGTGCAAGGACACAACAGAAGCGTTTTCCCAATGGAATGGAATTGAGCTCTAATGAAGGAGCAAAGGATCTCGTCTTCAGAAATGTAGCTCCTGAGCCACAATTGATCTCATCTTCCATGCACAAGATTCACACTTAATATTCCTTGGTTTGCACTTGAGAAGCTTGAATCAGCGACAACATCCTTGTAATGTCATCTATCACCAAGTACCTTTGTTCTTTTTTCTTTTTTTGTAGTTGCCAATGACTTATTCATCTTCTTCTCTACCATTGGTGCCCCCTCACCTACCATTGTCTTCTCTTCTGTGTATTACTTCTCCATTGGACTCTGGTCTTCCTTGGGTGCCATTGGCAGCACCCTAGAAATGTTCCTCAAAATCGCAGTGTAGAATAGAGGAAGTCAAATTGGGAAAATTCATTAGAAATTGCGAATAATTGGAGGAGGTTTTTGGGAATTGAATTAGAAAACATATATGGAAGTTCCACAGAATTAGAGCATTTTATGCTAATAATATATTGCAATGAAATGCTATATCTCTTGATGTATGTGACGTGTTTCTGAAGCAGAAAAGTTATAACATTTCTTTTACATTGTCCTAAAACATATGACATAGTAATGGTTTGGTGTTCTTTTTTTGAATCTTCTGTGCTTGTAGGAGTTTTTTTCCATTTAGTTTAAAGGGTTGGGCAATTGTAGGTGGAAAAAGTTTTATGGCATTGTGCCATTGTAAGCTCTGTGTCTTTGGTTGTAGTGAAGTGCTCAGATTTTAGGGGCAATTTCCTTATTCAAGGAAATAAGTATATAAGGTGGTTTAAGAGGAAAGAGGTTGAAAAAATCTTTTTCCTTTTGTGAGATATATGCCATCTTTGCTTGTGATGAAATTGTGCTTGTTGTTAAGTTGCTTAAGCTACAAATTTCATGTATGGTGTCATCAATTTATCTTATTCAATTACATAAACATAAGCCACTTGTAAATAATGCAGAGTTCCATCCTATTTAGTAGTTACAACAGTGCATTTTATTGAGTCTGAATTTTGAAGGATACTAGTCTTATAAAGTGAATATTATATGTAGTTTTATTGCTTTATTTTTTGATTTTTTTAAGCTTAAAAATGTATAAAATATTGGTTACTAGGATCAAACTCCTGTTCATCAAGTCAATGATTAGGTAGACTTGGACATGCTTTTATATCTGACCTTAACTTGTGCTTAAAGGATGGATAAAACACTGACCTTAACTTGTGCTGAAACTTACTAATGAAAATAGTAGTGTCCTAGGATCAAACTATTGACTAATTTGGCCATAAAGCTTTGGTACTATGTTGAGATTCAAATCTTGGTAAAACCTTACAGCCTTAGACTTGTCCAACTGGTTACAGTATTTCTATTTCCTGGATTAGTTATAATTTGGGTTCTAATTGTCTTGATTTTAATTTGGTATTAAAAGCAAGTTTCTTTTTTCTCATAATTTATAATCCAGCTCTCTTTATTGAGGGTTCTTTTTAAAAACTGTCTTTGTAATTTGGTGCTAGGAATAAGAGTGATCTTTTTAGCAAGGAGAACGACTTATGTTTGTACTTTGTAATCTATTATAAGCTGATGAAGTGGGGAGATTTTCCAATAAAGTTATACCTTAATCCATACTTGGAGAAGATAAACAAGTTTCGGAAATTGATAGTATTGGATTTAATGTGTCTATGTAAATCCATTGTGTGTGTAGAATGATCTTGTGAATTAATTTATCGTGTTCTGTTGGTGTATGTGATGTAAAATGCATTTAATATTTCATAAAGGATGTCTCGATGCTTTGTGTCTCTTAGGGTAAAATACCCTATGTTCAACATATTGTGAAATTTAAGTCCACTCCATAAGGGGAGGGAATATGTGATTTTTTTTTTTCCTTTTCATGTATACTGTGAGTGTAAACATGATACGAGTGTAATTACGTGATAAAATATTTCTTTACTAAAAAAAATTGAATTTACGGATGTAAATGGTTGTTGATCACCCATTTATCCAATTATCCAATTCACTATGTACTTGGGGTCTGTTTGGACTAATCTATAAGGACTGCTAGAAGAAAAAATAAATAAATGAATTTCACCGTAAGTTAAAAATAGCTTAGGTACAGTTAAAAAGTAAAAATTTAGAAAAGCTATATAAGAAATATTCTACATATTAGTTTATGCACAAACTAATTTTAATTTATCTTGAAGTTTATTTCATTTATTCTTATTTTTTTCTCCTATAAGTCCTTTATTAGAAAGTTTTGCCAAATAAATCCTTCCGGAGAATTTTTTGAAATTTAAGACATGATAAGTTTTGGATGGTGAACAAAAGTTCATGAAATATATTTTATAGATGTAGAATATTGGTAACGAAACTTACAAGGAACAAGAAAGTCAAGAGGAAAAAGTTTGTATAGTTTTGGTGGTGGTAATTGAATAGTTTTGTGAGAGATATTCTCTTCGTATTAGTGTAGATAAATATAGATATAAACATCCTACTTTTAGTGGTTACTGTTTTATTTGGAGCTAGTTCCTGTGTTTGTTAAAGATCGAATGCTTTATAATATTAAAAAAATATTTGATAATATTTCTAGTTTCCATCAGTACTTCAGCACTATGTAGGGTTCAATGAATGCAAGGGAAAGATGTTTATCAGTGTAATAATTGACGAAATTATCGTTTTCAGTTTCTACAAATGTTATTCGTGATATGCTCCTTTCTGTTATAATGCATATGGTTTTTAACTGATACACATTAAATATAGCACATCACTTTTAGGATTCATAAGTCTGATTACGTGCTTGACACCAATTTCATTCATAATCTCTTGCTTTTCTATCACATTCTTTATTCTTGGCTTACTCCTATTGTTATGATTGGCTGTTTGAGTAATGAACAGAAATACTTGATCACATAGATTTGCTTTTGCCTTTTTGTTTGATAGAAACTGGCACGAACCTATGACCATTACAACCTCGTAAGGAGTTTTCTGCTTTTTTTATAGGCTGCAACAAATGATGTTGTGAACTCGTGAGAATATTCTGTCTATCAAAATTGTAATCATGAGAACACTTGTCTATTATCTGATGCTCAAGAAATCCAGAACTTGGATTGACAGCTTCAGTGGTTGATCTTGAGGAAAGAAAGAAGAGAAAAGCCTCAATCGAGGATAGGTGAACTTGCTTTTCTAATTGTAGAGTATTGCAAACTTATACTAAAATAGAGTTGTTGGAGTTTGCTACATGAGAATTTGGGTTCAAGCCAACCCAACTTGCCAATTTATCAAGGAAAAGGATCTCTTGAAAATTTGAAGAGTTATTTAGCTGAAACTTGTGTGTGTTTTATCTTCTGACATGTTTTTTCACAGTTGAATCTTAGGATCAAATTCGTGATCACATATTGTTTGTGTCCTAAATTTAAACAGGAGACCACTTATCTGATTTACTCCTACCATTGTGCGTCTTTTTTAAGGAAAGAAAAAATTGTTGCTGTTCTGAAAATGGATTTGGGGTGCTTTATTACAATTCCTTGTTAGGTATGGTTTCTCAAGGTTTTATGGATAGGTTCCGTTTCAGAATGCAAAATGTCGAAGTCAATAAAGACTGTGAAGGTTAAAATTTGAGCCAATAAAAAGAATTGGTATTTTCTGTTACTTTAGAGGGTAGTTTGGTATGAGAAAGTGATTTTTACCAAATTCAAGAAACTTCATCCTTCTAAATTGTTTGGTTTCTATCATGAATGAGAAAGTGAGAATTCCACTACTTCATTCTCATAATCTTCGTCCACAGAATGAATGCACGTGATTTAAGTAAGTGGGGTGTGGGGAATGAGAGTAATTTATACACAATTTTTGCAAAAGAAAAATTGACACACCGAGAAAGACAGCTCGTGAAAAGTGTGAAATAAGATGAATTACAGAGTGCTCCAAAGTTTACGTGAGTGGTCCTAAAAGTTTATTTCAGTCAAGATTGGTTTCATGATTAAAAAGTGTTTACATAAATATTTATCAACTATCCATCAAGATTTACATATTATTTTGATCTTTACATATTCAACCAACTTTTGTGGACGAAATAAAATGAATGATAGTGATAGAAAAGAAAAATGTTAAAAAATAAATTACAAATCGTATAACTCAAAGTAACAGAGCATGCAAGAAATCATTATTTCCATTAATTGGAAGAAAATAGACAGTAGTGATTGTTGTTTTCAAATTTAAGGCCCAGTTTTCACCAAAAAAACGTTTTGGAAGCCCAGATTCAAATGCAAATCGTTTACGATGCAATTTTTTGGTAAACGTGACTTGTCAGTAGTTTCTGTACCTATGACGGTGAGGTTTCCTTAAAATTAAGTCCACGTATTTCTCGTGTCATGTTTTTGGTGCAATGTAGTTCTCGTGTTTTCGGTTCAGACAAATGTTTTACTCTCTACATATCATTGAATAACAAATGAATAAACTATTTAAAAGTTAAAGAAAATAAAAAATATATGTTAACATATGTTCATCTGAGTGTTACAATGCCCATTTTCCCCAAAATAAATAAGGATAATGATCTCAACAAAAGGAAATATATTTTTTACGATAAGTAAATTTTGAAGATTACTTTTTAGTTGACTTTTATCTTTAATAATCGATTAATTTAAACGCAATAGACCAATATAATATATATATATATATATATATATATATATTTATTTATATTTATATTGACATTCCTTTTTGTTTTTTATTAACGCATTATTTTAGAAATCTTTAACAAAAAATAATACTTATTTATCGTAAAAAATATAAAATTCATTTCATATAATAAGTCATAAATTGTATCTATAATTGGTTATTAAATAATATCTAAAAAATAATTAAAAATACGCACTACAGATTGAAATAAATGACGGGACAGTTCTTTTTTCATAAGTCTTTTTTTTTTCTCTCTCTCTCTCTCTCTATATATATATATATATATATATATATAATCAATTAAAAAATAACCTCTGAATATTAAATTTCTAGTAAAATAAGGTAAGAAATGTTTATTAATTAAATCAATAGTTTAATAAACATGTATATCCTATCGTAATTTTTGTAGATAACAACAAAAAAGTGCTGTTAATATAGATGAGATTGGGTCTATAATTTATATAAAAATCATATTATTGAATAAATTTTAATTTGATAATTTAACTAAAATTCATTCATTGAATCGAAAATTTGTTCTTACATATATAAAAAAAGTTATTTATATACTTTGTGTATTTATTTATATAGATAAAAAGTTGACATAGTATATACTTTTTAATCATATGTGAATATTAATAATCAGATTAGTTTTCATTATGATTTAATTTTAAAACAATCGCACAAACAATTAAAGCAATATATAAGTTCAGTTATAATACAGTGATGTAATTGTCAACCTTACAAGTAATTGCATAAAAAAGGGATATTTAAGATGATTGATTAAACTGTGTGTGGCACAGTTTACACATTCATAGTAATTAAATGACAATAGAAAAAATATATGATTTATTATTTTTGTTTAGTGTAAAATGAACGTTACAGAAAATTGATGGTTGAGAGAGAAGAGGGTGCAGCATGGGCACCAGGGCCGCGGGGTGGAGCGTGCCATATTGACAAGACTTTCTCACTACTTTTCTTTTCCCTTTCGTTTTCCAAAGTATGAACCCTTCTTTCTTTTTGTTGACGATCTTGCTTATTATTTTCCTTCAAAACTATTATTTGTCATTTCATCAATCATTGTTCTATATGCTTGTCTTTACCAATAATTATAACTTATAAAATGCTAAAATACTTTACCCATATTTTACAAATAAAAAAATATGCTCATGGTCTCACTCTTCCAAATTATTTAAACGCACTCGTTCACCATTATTCGACAAAAACACCATTTAAGTTATTCTTGTTAAAGTCTAGATTACCAGCGTATAAGCCACAAAGTTGGGTTGTTTTGACTCGAGAGTCCACACGTGACCATTTGAACTATTAACTTAGATTGTAATAATTATAGTAACAATGAACTGATGGTAATATAATTTGTTAATAATTTTAATGGACATAATGACAATATAACGGATATTGACTTTAGATAGCAAGAAGGTTTGCTTTTCAACTTAAGAGACCAATTTCAAAGAAGGGACTATTTTTGTGTTGTGATGTTGAGATCCTGTTTTTTGAAATTTTAAAATAATGACACTGTAGAATGTATGAGAAAAAAGAAAAGCTCAATATACACATACATGGTCTAAAAACCAGAGAATACGTCAAACCTTATTGTAAATTGGGTTTCATTATATATATCATATTATATATATATATATATATTCATTTTAGTAATTAAAATTGGTTTTTGGGTAAGATAATATAAAAATACTAGATTAATATAAAAAATGTTTATACATCACATTACAACTGTAATGTTGTAGACACTCTCAAATTTTCATTTGATATGAGTGGTTGAATGACAATAGGGATAAATTTTTTGGAACACAATCAAGTTTGTTAATGGTGTGTAATTAATATTGGTTATATTGCAACTGATTTGCAATGTAGGAAACACTATGAAGTCAAACAGAGAAAAACAATAAATAATCAATAGATAGTGTTCAAGATGTATAAAATGACAAGTAATCGATTCACAAATTAAATAGGACACCTTTAGGCAATTTTTTTGTGGTAGTAACTCAAGTTGAAAGGAAAGAATTATGTCAACAAAGGATGAGAGTTAGTTAAGTCAATAAGGGAATTCAAAATTAGAATCTATTGGATTGTAGCATTGAGAGCACTCAGTTTTATTAGTTTGCATTTTTATTAGAAAATGTTTAAATGAATTGACACTACTTTGTCTATTTTGATTAGAGCATGGATAGTCTATAATGTTTGGATAATATTGATTTACTTTGTAGGTTGATAACACAATAAGAAGAAGTTGAGAACTAGAATCTTTTTGTGCATTTTGTTTGTCTTTGAAACTATGTAGCTGTGTACAGGTTCAAACACTCTTGTGTATTCTTTTGCTAATAAAAATATGTGTACATGCAATTTTAAATTGATGGAGGGAAATATTGATGTTTTGTTGTTTTCAAGATCAAACACCTATGTTTTTGCTTTATGTATCTTATTATCATTAAAGACTGTTGTAAAGAAAGGACAAAAGAAAATGTATAGTATATTATTCACACATAATATTGTATATGCATACAAGAATAACAAACTACCAACTATGACAGAATTAAACTCTTTTATTAGTGTTATCATCATCTCGTGACAACCATACGTTTGTCTTTAAAGCTATGAAAAAAAATACTCTAAACAAAGATTTTGTAAGAATATCAGACACCTGATACTGATCAAGAAGACAAACTAACTTTTGTTGAACTTGATCACACACGAAATGTAAATCAAGCTCAAAGTGTTTAGACTTGGAGTGTGAGACACAATTGACAACAAGAGGAACAACTCTAAGATTATCATAATAGACCACTAGAATATCAAAAAAAAATTGAAGTTTTTTAAGAAGAGACATGATTCACTTAATTTCTGCAAACGCAATAGCAATACGTCTATATTTAGCTTCAATACTAATTTTGGATACCACCTTTGTTTATGAGATCCATGAAAATAATATTGGAGCCAACATACACACAAAATCCTGTAGTAGACTTATTATCATCCAAGTTTGATCCCTAATCTGCATCACTAAAGGCAATGTCAAAAATGACGTGAAAGATCTACAAAGAAGTATACCATGATGAATTTTTCCAACAAGATATCATAGAATACATTTGAGTGCTATTCTTGAGATAGATACATACACTAAGTGACTTTGTTAACAAAATAGACAAGTTTTGAATAAGTAATAGTCACCTAATACGGAACACTAATTATGCATCTATAAAAGATAAGAGAGGAAGACATTATAAAAATTTTGAGAATACATTATAGAAGGAAAAAAGAGTAAAACATATAGTGAAACTCAAAGAGCTATTCATACCATGTTCTAAAGAAAGGAGAAAAGAAAAGGTATAATATATTTTTTACCCATAAGTTTAAGATATAAAAACTTGTATAAAATATGCATAATAATAACAACTATAATATAAAATAAACTCTTTTAACAGTATTATCGAAAGTTACACGATATTATAAATTTATAAATTTTTAAGTTAAAACTATATTCGAATCGGTGCTTGTTTTTTACTCCCTCAACTTGTTCAAACAAATGTTAAACAACAAATTTTAAACTTAACTAGCGAGGTCAATTTTTTTCCCATATGTTTTTTCTCTAAGAAAGTGTGAAAGTCCCTTCTTGGAAGGTTTCAAAAACAACCAAATAAATCAAAAGAAAAGTTGAATTCATTTCAAGTTAAATATGCTGTCTATTTTAATTGGGGAAGTTGACTAAAAATGTATTCAAATCTATATGGCAGTATGTGTTTGATGAAAGGCCTTCTAAAATCACAATAAAAATATTTTGGAGTAGTCTAGATTTTTGTTAAATGGTGATTTAAAGGAATGTTGTGAGTGAGAAACATGACAGAGGGTTTATTAAGTGACTACTTGAATGGAAGGAATGGTAAATGCATCACAACATCACTAGCTTGAACACTGAATCTGAAGCAATTTTATGCAGTTGAAGACTTTTCTAATAATACAAAAGAATACGATACATGGAATTTCACTCAGGTGATGACAAAACCAATCTCAAATGAAATTTAAGACAAAGTTAAAAGATTGAAGAGCTAACCCAAAGAAGACCCAAACTAAAGACTTGTATATTAAATAACATTGACAAGGTAGTTAAAGAAAATCGAAAATCCAGATTAGCATGATTTTTAACCCTTACATCGTGATTGGTAATATAAAACTACTTTATTTGAGTATGTAACCTTTTTTTCAAAATCTTATTTAATCACACTTAATTTAAAACTTCCAACTCTAAACGATATTACATGCTTATATTATCTACCTCCCAAGTTATATTATTCACAAACCCTTTTTCATTTCTTTTGTTTTACGTCCATGTCCACATTCCCATTGAAACTTTTGAACACAAGCCAATCCAAAGTCAAAGGTAGTACCGAGTGGTCAAATAATAATATAAATTATACTAAAGCTAAAACTCAGGTGGTCTCCTTTACCAACTCGTTGACCAGACTTTCTTGTATGAAATAATCAACCCATAAGTCTAATGCACACAGCAATTTTTTAGATCCTGTAGCTCCATGTTGTCCAAAATTGAAATCCAATTTCTCTTTGGTGATGTTAATTTTATGCCAGAGGCCACATAACTTGAATTAATGAATCCCCCTAAGAAGACAATTCCACTCATTTAAAATGCACCCTCTTTTAGTTATCAAAATGTGTGAAACAGCAACGACAAAAACATTTAAAAAGACACTAGCAATGGCGGCACTAAAGTTAGACGTGGCTCAAAAACAGTAACACCTTTTTGCGTCTCTTTTTTTTGTTTCTAACTTTATTTTTATTGTATTTTGTTTCCATCCGCTATGACCTGATCAAGACCATGAACAAACACACACATAAATATATATATATATATATATATATATATATATATATATATATATATATATATATATATATATATATATATATATATATATATATATATATATATATGTATATATATATATATATATATACATATATATATATAATATTATTGTAGTCATAGGGTTATTTTCCTTTGTGGTCCGTTGGGATGATAACGAAGAAAGAGTTGCGAAATACACTTATGTGAAGTCCGGTGCCACATGCTTATCCATTATCCATTTGAGACTTACATCACAGAAGTGGAGAAGGAAGAAAAAATAAAGTTAAACCAAAAAATTGAGGCCATTAATTTTGATAAACTAAAGAAATTGAAAAGCTAAGAAGTGGACGTGAAAGGATGTGTTTATTTGTTACGTAGTACTCTTCCTTTCTTCTCCCCTCTTGTAAATTGTTGTTTGTGGGGACATGGGCCCTCCCACCCCTCCTTGCTCAATATGGGCTTTTCGAGTGCCCTCTTTCTCGGGGCCCGCATGGGGCCCATTTACAGCGACCTTCTTCTCATAAATATGCTTCTTAATTAGGGTTTAGCAAAAAGTGTTTAGCAGCGGCAGAGAGTGGTTAATTGTTGTTATTATATATGAAGAAACCTATCCTAACAAGTCTTTAAATAAGTGATTAAGATATCACGAATGAAAAGGTTTAATACAAAGTTATGACAAACACACTTCCACGATCATTTCTAATAATAAAACAATCTTATTTGTTAAAACACTCTTGGAGCATTGATTTGTTGATCCGTAAGTTCTTTAATTACTACTCCCAGAAATGGTAATAGCAATAATAATAATAATAAGTAACATTGGGATCGCAGAGGATTTTGTTTATGACCCTACGTGCAATATGCACATGGTTCCACGTTCCAATGAATCTACGGTGCAAGACGTGGAGGAATAATTTTACTGTAGCTTGTAAGTAAGGGCTGTAATAAACAAATAAAATTATTGTGAAGGACCAAATCCTTTGCACATGGTTATGATTGCTTGCAAGTTACTCTTCACCATTCTCTTTTTTCCCCGTTCACTTGTTTACTCTATATATTCCAAACTTCAAACCAGATACTATACGCCAAATGAAGCAATCTTTGATGCATAATATACAATTAGAAGAGAGAGAAGATTTTAATCTGTACCACACCAATAGCTTCAAATTACAATGATCAAATTCATTTCTGCTTCATGTAACAGATCAAAGGGCCTCTTGTATGAATCATTTGCAAGGCTATATTATTATTGTTGTTGTTATTAAGGAAAAGAGGAAGAGACATGTGCGATAATTTTAACCAGTGAGGCCTGCTCCAAACCGAAACAATAATTTGATGATAAAGAAGATGGAAGTAAAAAGGGAGAGGGGCTAGGAAGATGAATAATAAGGCTTTGATGCGTTGAACCCTACTTTACCATTTTCTTAGTCATGGGGAAATATAGTGGAGCATGCGTGTGATTTGCAAGATTTAAAATTAAGTTGGAGAAGATTATGAGGGAAGGAAGGGGAGAGAGAGAAGAAGAAAGAGGGGGGCAAGAAAAAAAAAAAATGCATGAGATTGGTGGATTGCTTAGCTGGTGACAGATAAATCTAAGGGTTAATCCACATGGTAGACAGAAGATGTAAGTGTACATTCACATCACATGCACCCCCCATGTGAAGTAAACCTTTTGTCTACATGTAAAACTTTTCTCATATGGGTCCTGTAAATATAAAGTCATCCAGATCCATAAATTGTTACGTATTTAATGAGTGCATATGTATATGTTTTTATTTTTTTATTTTTTTTATTTTTCTCCTGTCTCAGCAACTGCAAAAGTGCCATTTTCCCCTATTTTCAGTAATTTCCTTGTCTGCAGGGTCGCTATGCAGTTTCTTTCTTTTTTTAATTGTTTTTTTAAGGAAAATTTATTGCTAGAAAACAACAAATGAGGTGGGGTTTTATCCTTCTTTGTATTACCATCAAAGCTGTAATGTTTTTTTACCACACAACGTTTGACAGAACCATGTTTATCTTCTGTAAAACACAAACTGACACACACAGCAAGCAATTCATGAAATGTTACTATATAGAATCAACTTTCACTCTCCTCATTCGCATTATTCTCTTTCAATGTTTCCTATGCAAGATTAACGGCAACATACAAGTTACAGTCCATATCTGCAGTTTTCAATTCGAAATATTAATGACAGTTACTTTGCTGCAGACTCTTGTCTGTGCATATACATGCCCCCAAGTTGTAAAGTAAATCGTGACCCAAACTTTCTGTTTACTTCTTGGATAGTTTTTTTAAAATAATTATAATATAGTTGTTGATCATAAACTTATAAACTAATGTATTAGTTAAATACTTTTTTAATAATTACAGAACTTGAACTTGAATCTAAATATTATTTTACTGACACCAACCTGAACATTAAATTTACAGTAGAATACTATGCATGAATAAACCCTAATTTAAGCTCTCACAATCCAAAAAAAATAGCATACATTATAAATAATTTTATATATAGCTTATGTATCAATTTCTGGAAGATAATATGTTTTCAACATTTTCTCCAGGCAATTAACTACGAAGAAAAAAAAAATTCGAGGATGCAAAAAGAGAAAAAGGTGAATTTTTCTTATTATATACGCTTGAAATTCTGTAAGTTCCAATCATTCGAATTGAAATTTATAGCATATATTGACTAATAGGAAAAAAATTATGATTACTAGTTGAAAGGTGTGATGAGTTTGTTTCCTCCATCTACTTTCAATCATTATAAGCTCATTATTTTTGAAAGACATATATAGCACTAGCTTCTGCATTGGTTACAGTTAGATTGTGGCCTTTGTGAGTGGCTTGGGAAGAAACTTTAACATTGATTGAATGTTGTTAGTCTTTTCTTTTCAGTATATATCTCTTTCGATCTTCTGGTATGCACATATTGTTAAGTACTGGCATGATTCGCTTTTCAATATAATGGCATATATGAATATGCGTTAATTCACTCATAATATAGTCAACATGTTCCATCACAACTTTAGTGAAAATAAATTTCTGGTGCAAGCTGCCAATGTCACTGCATTATCCAATTATATTATTCCCCACTGCAGGGTGCTGTTCTCGATCATGCATACCCTCCAACCTATATATATATATATAACATATATAATATTTTACACGTATAATAATACAAAGTGAATATTTCACACACACACACACAAAGAAAATACACTAATGGTATATATGCGTTAGGGTATTAATAAAATATACCAAAATGTTTTCTAGGGCATCTTCTCTTTCTATCTAGCTACATACATGAAAAGGATTTATCAAAGAGAGAATAAGTAATATTATTATTTTAAAATAATGGCATTTATGAGAATAAAAAATGCCCTAATCTGAGACTCTCTCCTTTAAGCTTATCCAGCTAGATAGAAGGTCTGCCAGCGAAGCAAAGGAGACATGGAACTAAAGCAGTAAGGTGTAATTTGATGTTTTGCAAGACAAGCAATGTGGTTAAGCAAGTTATTGTGGAAGTGTGATGAGAGATGAAGATTAAAAAAAGGGAGAAAAAGTATTGAAAAAAGGGGTATGGCAAATGTTATGATGAGATGCCTACTTTTGTACACGACTTCCTACCCTTTATTCACAGTTAATATTAACCAATCACATATTCCATCTCACATGTTCAATGAACAAAAGAGAGACATATTCATGTGTGCTTGTGTCTTAATTTTATTTTATTTTTTCTTTAGCCAACACTAAAATGGTTTCTGGAATTTACTTTATTCAATTTAAAACTGCTAATACAAACACATTTGGATTCATGTCTGCAAAGTTTGCAAGTTACTTTTAGAATTTGGAATTCGATTTAGGGTGTCCAAGTTATCGCAATCTTGCAAATAATACTTTTAATTCAAGTTTATGTTATTATATAGCATAGCTTGATTTCTAATTATTATTTTTATCATATATAATAATCAACACAATGTTTTCTTTCATAAAAATTTAACTCGTTTTTATGAATATTTATAGGTAGTCATTGAATAAGTTAAAACAGTAGCTATTACTATTCTATTTAATAATTAATATCAATATATGTTAAATCATTCTAAAAAAGGTAATTCCTGCTGTTTCCGTATTTTTTATTTTTAATCTTGCTATCCTAATTTAGTTAGGATCCAAAATCCACAAGAGTGGTCTTGTATAATATCCTCAGAATGAAAATATAGAAAAAAATTGAATCCACAATAATTTATATATGGACAAAAAGAGAAATATTTTTTTTACAAGACTTTTGTGGTCCTAACTCCTTACATTGTGATTTATAAATATCTACTATGTGATTGCCATATGCTATTTTTTTTTCTCCAATATTTGTACAAAAAAAAAATTACTATTCACATAAGTATTGCTTTATCGAATAACTTCTTATTCAAGTTTAACAGAAAATTCGCATCTAATAAAACAGTTCATAAAATAAAAAATACTGTGCATCTTATTTATTTATTTTTATCTATTTCGAAACACACATTATATTTAATTTGCTGCTCCTTTGTATATATTTATTTAGTTATGTTGTACAGTGTACATTTTACACCTCACACTAAATTAATTACATGATTTTGCTTAACTTAAATGTCATAAATAATTTGTCAATGCGTTAATTATTAGACACAACCATATTTCTATCTGGTATCATCTTAGATTTTAACTAAAACTTAGTGCACGTATGAAAGTTTTTTCAAATCTAAGATCAAGTTTGATAAACTGACTTAATTAAAAATTACGAGTAAAAATTTAATATCAAGACTTCATAAAAAAAATAACTGAAATTATTATCATGATTTAATGAATTTTTATTTTCTAAAAAAATAATATTTTAGGTCTTTGTAATAATAATCCAGAAACTAGTGAGGATGTGAATAATTGTTTCAGTTTAATAATCATTTGTTGAAAAACAATTAAAAAAAAAACTATGATTCACCCACCATCACCAATTTTACTATATACCCCACCATTACCTATTGCCTTGGTATTGTCTACTTTGACTAAAATACCCTCTGCACATGATTAGTATAGGTGTTTTGTAAATTAGATTTGTATAACTAAATACATCTCCAAATATAAAGCTAATCCTTGATCATTATATGCATTAAATGGTATATTGATTAAGTGGGTCCCACCTCTTTGCATTATATTTCTGCTTCCTTCCATTTCCTTTGTTTTGTTTTTAGACTCAATTATTGACTTATTGAATTGATGGCACAAAACAAAAGACTAAATATATATTTTCCAAATTCTCTTCCCCTTATCATCCTTCAATCTATTTTATCACCACTATCAAAAACATATCATATTACATTACATTTTTTAGGTAAAATAGTATTTATTAAATATTTTTATTATTCTTTTTCTTACACACCCATATATACAATATTTTTTCTTTGATTTCTTATATGGTTATATATGTGAATTAAAAAAGATGCATGAACACAAAAAATATAATAAATAAAATATAATTTCATTAAATTTCTGAAAGTGTGAATGAAACTTGTCTTAAGTGAATAATGTCATTTATATAAATACTATTTTGGATTCCTTTAACCGTAGAGGTTTCATACGATCAAAATATTTTTTCAGAAACATTTATTGATGTTGAATGTTAACTTAATGAGTAATTCAATTCTCCAAAAAAAAAAATTGTAAACATTTATTATGGTTACTAATTCTAAGGATAAAAGAAAAATTATTTTTCTCTCATGCAATATACACTCAATGCAGAAGAATACAAAATGAACTACATAACAGGGGCAATGGAGATATATAAAAAATAAGATAAAAAAAATGCAGTATTCAACAATCTTATCTCAAAATGAAGTCATTTTCAAGTGCAAGTGCAACGATCAAAGAGGTTTGGAATTTAAAATTGGAAAGAAAAACGCAACTTTCATAGCATACCTCAGCGGTGGTTCCATAATTGTATAATGTAGGAGCCAAACTTTTTATATATTCAAATAGGAAATAATCCAATATACCATACCATCTTCAATGTCTCCATGCTCTCTATTATTTTTTTTTCCCTGCTTCAGAATTAGTAGACTATTTATTAAATGTTTTTTTTATCACTACAAGAAAATATATATTATATGTATTTTTTATATTATTTCATGTTTTCTTACTTTTCACGTCATATTACCTTCTGTTTAAGAAAAAAGAGAGGATGTTCTTGCTGTGAGATCATTACATCACTGTATTTAAATGACAAAAAAATATTAAATCTCCCGATGAATAAGGTTAGTAATAATCTTCATTACACGAGGGAAGAAGATTAAAAGCTTTGTGGGTTTTTAATTAATCATAAACTAAGATAAATGAGATAATTACTCTTATATATGAGATTAATTACTAGATAAATTAAAAGGTTGTATTTTAGAAGGAGAAAAAAAGGTATTTAAATCGTAATTTTTAAAACACTGAATTAATATTTGAATAAGAGAAAAATGCTAAAAATTTAGTTTATTGAAAAGTTGATACAGTACTTTAAATTCATGGACCACTTTTTTTCCTTCCCACCGAAAGATGGTTAAAAAAAGTGAAAATGCGAGTTTTAGAAAATATTTTAGCAAATACATGCTTTTGTTCACTATTTTTTTTTTTTGCAGAATTATAAATAATATAAAGGATATTAAGATTACTTTCTCTTAGAAAGACAACCGGTCCAGACGGATTCAAGTAGTTGTCTACTTATTATCTTTAAAATAAATTGAATCATTATATGCTTTATTATCTATTTAAAAAATATTTACAAATTATTTTATGTTTATGATATTTATATATACTAGTCAATAATTTTTTTATTTTTGTTGCTTTTAAATAAAATCATTTAAATTTATTTTTTAAAATTTAAATTTAAATAATATTTTAATTTTAAAATATAGTTTAAATAAAACTGTATCAATATTATTGCGAAATTAAAAAATCAATTGAATTTCAAGATATACATTTAAATGAATTAATCACTTAAAAAACTTTAATTATATAAATATAAGTAAAAAATATAAGTCTATAAAATCAAGTTTTAAACCATTATTTAATTATTATTGCTTTCTACATGAGTATTTCATATCATGTTTACTGTCATTAACATACATTTAATTAAAATAGTATATTTACTAAAATAAATCAAGTAGTTGTTTACTGTCATATATATATATATATATATATATATATATATATATATATATATATATATATATATATTTACTAAAAATACTCATTTTGTATTGTGAATATCGATATACACACATTTTTTTTTCTTATCTCTTACACTCGTACTTCTCATAAAAGAAGAATTAATTGTTGTTGATTCTTTTTTATATATTTAATTCCATTAAATATAAGATCTATAATACGTACCAAATATTTGATAACATGTCAAAAGATGTTCACAAAAAATCTGAAATCTTCCTAGATAATAAATTTTTTGTTTAACAAGATTAGACATAAATGTATTCTTCTATTTTCCAATGCAAAATTATTCCTCCTTTTTAAAATTAATCGTACTCCACTATTTTAGTTGCATTTTTAGTCACTGCGTATAAAAAAAATCTTTTGGTCACTTTGACATTCATCATTCAATAAAAATGTCAATATGTTAATGTGTTAGGCTAACAGTAGCGATATTAATGTTCCTATTAAACATCAAATAACAAACAAAATTACAGAATAAAACAGTAAAAAAAATTTAATTAACAAAACATGTATAAATTTATCAAAAATAGAATTTATGACAATAATTGGCAGAAAAACGTAATTAAATCGAAAATTAATAGATGCATCAAGGTAATGATATTAGTAATTTTATGGTTTATACTTAGTTTAAGTAATCACAGCGATACACAATTTTTGGTAAAACTTCGTATGATTCTAATAAAAATAATTCTAAGTAAATATTTTTTAGAAATTAGAAAAAATGATCTTATTTTATTTTGGAGATTATTCATTACATTTGAATCTGTTGATATTAGAAAATAAACATGTATAGTTCCTATGTGATAATTTTAGTCGGAAACTTGAGAAGGTTTATAGATCTAATATATGTATTTGAAATATAAGTTTTTGTCCTGTTTTATGATAGTAAATAAGTGTGAAGAAGACATTGTGATTACCAAAATTGTCCTTGGAGTAATTAGTTTTGTGTTTAAATGGAGAAAAGCAATAATTGTAGTTAGAATGAGGCATGATGCAGAATATCACGGCCATCGAAACTTTGACGCCATTTATTACGGTAGGTCACAAACCCAACAGAACTGCCCACCATTTACTTCTGTTCATAAATAGCTTCGCCTAATAATACCACCTCCTTCAAACTACTTCTACTCCACAGTGCTTCCCACTTAAATTCACTCATCACTCTTCTAAATTCAATTCACCTTTCTTTCGTAATCAAAAACACCATTTCAATACCAATTACAATCACATATTTTAATTTAAACCTCTTTTTTCTCATTTTTTTTCTTTTATCTCCTATATCTGTCACCCAAAATTTGTCCAAATTGCAATTGTCACTGTCAGGGTAGGTCCCCAAAGCCCACATGTAGAGTACCACAGTTCTAGGCAACAACTTGAAGATTAAAATCAAGACCCCAATGTTTTTCCCCACTAAACATTTTTTCCTCAAAAGGGCATTTTGGGTATCTATACAGTGAAACATAAAAATAAAAATAAAATAAAAAGTCATAGAAGGTGTGAAATGGAGGGACAAACCCAGATCACAAAGAAGCTGATGTAAATAAAATATAGGATAGATTAGCTTCAATGATTAAAGGTCAATGCAGGAACCACATTAGGGCCTGTTTGGTCTTTTCCCAATGAGTACGCCTAACCGCTACTGAAATCCAAAAAACACATCCCAAAAGAAAAAGCAACAAAGCTCATCTCCATCTTCATCTTCATCTTCATCCCAACCAAAGAAATTAATAATAACGCGAATTTAAGAGAAAAAAAAAAGGTTAAAATATTATTAAATAGAATAAAAAGGAAAAGAAAAAAGTGACCTACAGGAGCCGGCCTTTAACTAAATATAGCTGGACAGACAAAAACCAACAATTATCTCCATCGTCCCTGTGCGCAGCTGTTCAAAAATCTATGCACCTATTTATTATTTCGTAAATAATAAATGAATAAATAAATAAATACTACCACATACCTGCATCTACTTTTCCGTGCCACTTTTCTTATTACCATATCAAAAGAGCAGAGTCAGGTGAATTTACCGGTTGACAACAAATAAACAATACAAAAGATGAAAAATAAAAAGATTCCGCAGCTGAGAAAGAGAAGAAAAGGAAACACGTAAAAAGTTAATTAATTAATGAGAAACACAGAAAAGGGAAATATTTATTATTCTTACTGCAGTTAATTTATTCCTCGTGTTATTATAGATATTATAAAATAGAAAAATGAAAATAAACAAATTCACCTCGCAAAGAAAGGGAAAGAGAGAGAGAGGGGATAGCGGTTTGGTACGTATGTATATACACATATATGCATATACATAATAATGATAATAATATTATTACATAAAATAAAAAGCCATCAAATTTTTGAAAGAATTCACCACCCTTTTAGCTCTGTTTATATTTTTAATTTTTCTCCTCGTCTCAGCTGCTGTAATTGCTGCGGTGCTGTTTTGGAAAAGAGGGAGAGAGACCCAAAAGAGACTATGCTTGGGGACTCAGCTGTGTTGGGAGCAGGAGGCGGAAGTGGCGGCGGAGAAGGTGGCGCCTCCGCCGATGCAGTGGGCGGGGTCACTCATGACGAGGCGGTGGCAGCGAGTGGAGGCGGTGGCGGAGTTGGATCAAATTCAGGGGACGACGAAAGGGGTAGAATCGAAGAGGGAGAACGAAGCTTCGGTGGTAACCGGTGGCCCCGACAAGAGACTTTGGCGCTGTTAAGGATACGGTCGGATATGGACGTGGCGTTTCGAGATGCAAGTGTTAAGGGTCCTTTGTGGGAAGAAGTATCCAGGTGCGTCACTACTCCAACTCAACTCAATTATATTAATCTTTCGTTTTTATTATATATATCACCTTTTTATTCTTTTCTTTTCAGTTTGCATCTTCTCATTCAATTCATCACTTCACTTCTTCACTTCAATTGATGTCAATTTTCCAGTTCCTGGATTTTGATTTATTTTTCAAAATAGATTAATGGGGTGCGGAGATCTGAGAATTCAATTTTGCTTTGCTTTTAAGTTTTATTCTCGGAGATGTATGCAGTGTTCAGCTGGCTTCAATCCCAATTCCATCTCTCCTCTCTCTCTCTTTCCGTGGTTTGGATTTTGCTTCCTTTTCCAGGTCCTTTTGTGTGTTTTTATTTTTCTTTGGCTTAAATTCGTCCTTTTTTTTTTCTTTTGGAGTTTGAGCATAAAATAATTACAAAAGAATTTAGATGTGCAGTCTACATGATTTGGGTGTGATTTGCTTTTCTGACATTCACTTTGGTTCATGTCCTATTTTCCAAATAAGTTACCGACTTGAATTGAGTTATGAAAAGCGAGATTTTTCTTCCCCCTTTATTTCGCTTACCAACTCCTATGGGAAATTAAGGAAGAAGATTATCTGTCAAATCTTCTAACTTGGGTTCATGTGTTTCTCATGGGAGACATGTCTGTTCATCAATTCATGCCATTTTGTTACTCAAAACATCGATTACGTCCAACTTTCACACTTTCTCCCATCTCTCTTTCCTTTCCATCATTTCCACTGCTTGATTAGTTCATCTCATTTTATTTCATGTTTATATCACGCTCCCAATGCCTTTTACCCTTTGTCCTCTAGCTCAATTTGATGAGATAAGATAAACCCAGAGAAGCTCTACTCTCTCTCTCTCTCTCTCTCTCTCTCTCTCTCTCTCTCTCTCTCTCTCTCTCTCTCTTCATTTTGTCTTCTCTTTGTGCGCAGGAAAATGGCAGAGCTTGGGTATCACAGAAGTTCCAAGAAGTGCAAAGAGAAATTCGAGAACGTGTACAAGTACCACAAGAGAACCAAAGAAGGTCGAAGTGGGAAACAAGACGGAAAAACATATCGTTTCTTTGATCAACTCCAAGCCCTCGAGAATCACTCTCCAACACCCCACTCTCCCAACCCATCACCAAAACCACCACAATCAGCACCATCAAGAGTAATTGCAACAACAGCTTCATCAGTATCACTTCCAATTGCAACAGCATCAACAACTGCTTCATCATTGTCACTTCCAATTCCAACAACAATAACAACAGTGCCAATGCAGCCAATACTGTCCAACACCACTCTCACTAGTACTGTCCCCCATATCACTGTTCCATCAACAACAACACTCCCTATAACCATACCCCAGCCCATTCTCACTACCCCATCAATACATCTCTCAATTCCCTCTTACCCTCCAACAAACCCTACCACCAACGCAACCCCACCATCCTCTTTCCCCACGCTCCCCACCGACACCTTCTCCAATTCTAGCTCCTCCTCCACCTCCTCCGACGAAACATTGGAAGGTAGGCGCAAGAGGAAGCGCAAGTGGAAGGACTTCTTCGAGAGACTAATGAAGGAAGTCATCGAGAAGCAAGAGGATCTACAAAAGAAGTTCCTGGAAGCCATCGAGAAACGAGAACACGACAGAATAGCAAGAGAAGAAGCGTGGAGAGTCCAAGAGATGCAAAGAATCAATAGAGAGAGAGAAATCCTCGCACAAGAAAGATCCATAGCCGCAGCCAAAGACGCTGCCGTCATGTCATTCCTTCAAAAAATAGCCGAACAACAAAACCTCGGTCAAGCATTGAGCACCATCAACCTCGTACAGCAACCGACACACCAACAACCTCAACCACCACTGCAACGACTACCACCATCTAGTGTAGCGCCACCCCCTGCACAACAACCAGTGCCCGCGGTTGTTACGCAGCCAGTGGTTTTGCCAGTCGTCTCGCAAGTGACCAACATGGAGATAGTGAAAGTTGACAACAACAACAACAATAATAGTTTTGAGACTTTCACGCCGTCGAGTTCTTCAAGGTGGCCAAAGGTGGAGGTTCAGGCATTGATAAAGCTTCGAACGAACCTGGATGTAAAGTATCAGGAGAACGGACCAAAGGGTCCTCTCTGGGAGGAGATCTCATCCTCAATGAGGAAACTCGGGTACAACCGAAACGCGAAAAGGTGCAAAGAGAAGTGGGAGAACATCAACAAGTACTTCAAGAAAGTGAAGGAAAGCAACAAGCGGAGACCGGAAGATTCCAAAACGTGCCCTTATTTCCACCAGCTTGACGCGCTGTACAGGGAGAAGAGCAAGGTGGAGGGCGTGGCGGCGGCGGTGAAGCCAGAGAGCACGGTGGCGCCGCTGATGGTACGGCCGGAGCAGCAATGGCCACCTCAGGAGGAATCGATGAGGGATAGGGACATCAGAATGGAGGACGTGGAGAATGAAGAGGATGAGTACGAGGAAGAGAGAGAGGGTGAGGAAGAGGAAGAAGAAGATGATGAAGAGGATGAAGAAGGTGGTGGTGGTGGGAAATATGAGATAGTGGCGAACAAAACAAGTGGTGGTTCAGTTGGGGCATCAACAGAATAGAGTGATGAAAGAAGGTGGTGGTGGTGGTAGTGGCAGCGTGGGGTGGGTCAGGGAGAGTGCAGGGGTTGTCGGAGGAGGTGGTGGTGGCCATTGTGGTGGAGAAAGAATTTGAATATTCACGTACGGTGAAGTTACACATGGCATGGGTATCGACCTGTGGAAGATGAGGTTTGGTTGGTACTTTGTTGTAGCATATAGTCAGTAAGATTATATGTTTTTCTCTTTTCTTCCTTTTCTGTTTCATAAAATTTGTTTATTTTTTGGGATAATAAATAAGTCCAATCAGAGAGGAATTTAAGATAGAGACCAATAAAGAAGAGAGAAACCTTAATTAAGGTTGTATTTTTCTTTCATCTTCATCTTTTTTTTTTTTTTTTTTTTTTTTTTTTTTTTTTTTTCTCTTACGTTCCTGGTGCTGTAAATGGGAGGAGATTAATTCCGGTTTTGTCTTTTTCTCTATGCTTTCAGTTTTGACATCTTGTTACTCTTCATATGACTGCCATTGACTTTTCTTTCCTATGTTTTTCTTATTTTAGCTTATTTCTTTATTTTTTTTATAATCCCTATATTTTGGTACACTTAAATTTTTGCACCAGTATAAGGTACTCAACTATAATATTTTGAGTTAAATACATCTTTAATTTTTTTATTAAATTGGTTCGTTATAAAATTAGTCTTTATCGTTATTTATTAATTATGTGGCATGCATTTAGACCTGTCACATTACTAATTAATCTGAAAAGACATATAATATTGTGTTATCGTTAAATAATAATGCGTATCATTTAAGAGTCAAAAGAAACAAAATAAATATTCTCAGGATATTAAAATTCAATTTATTGTATTTACACTTACCAACAAATTTATTACTTCGAAATATAGTCTTAGTTACACATATATAATATAAGTAATTATAAAAATGTACAGTACTTCATGAATGAGTAGAGAGAAAAGGTTGAGAATTTTGGTGAATTAATTGCCCAGATTTCCGTTTTGCACTAACTTATGGGCGATTTGTCAGATATGATAAAAGAGGGTCAGAAAATTATGGAATTTAACTGTCGTTGGCGCTGAAGAACGGCTTAAAAACAAGGTTTAGTACTGGTAGTGAAGAAATGAGAGGAGTGAAAGAAATAATGAATAAAAAATAGAAAAATGATTAAATTAGAATATATTAAAGAAGGGTTAAATTGTTGGGACAGTGACCCTACAATTTGCATTGTAAGAGAGGGTTGTGAGGGCAGAAGATGGCAGCATCACACATGGAGTCATAAACCCTTGAAGAGGGTCCACCAGGGGGAATCTTGTGAGTTGTGAGTAACCTCACTCTGAAAAGAACCTAAAACACTAGCATGCAGTTGTTGTCTCTGTGGCACTGTGCACGCAAGGTGATGTGTTTCTCTTCATGAGTGTCAGTCCTAAGAAAGAGATGAAGCTTCATCATCATCATCATCTTAAGGGTCAACTTTTTCTGCTGTTAATGTGCTTTTCTCAGCCTTTCATCAGCATCCAAATATCTAAGCTAATCTAATCTAATGCTCATCTATCATCCCCCGTTTCTGAAAACAATATGTACTTGCTTCCAAAAATCATTTTTTTCTCTATAAAAAGAGGTATATATTGATTGGTTTATAAGTAACGGATGGATGAGATCATGTTGTGCTTTTGGTATATTGTGTTATATATAAATATATATTTGCACATATGAATGAGAGATTGCTAGATGGAACATTTTCGATTTGGAATAAAACAGGTCATTATTTTTCTTTGAACTCGTATGAACAATGATTTGGTGGGTATCTAATTCTCCTCTTTTACACTTTTGTTTTATTTTTCTTTCTAAATCTTCAGATTTACTGTTGCCAATGTAAATCATGCTCCTCATTTTTCTAAGCTAATTTATCACTTCCAAGGTCATTTGGCAGTGGAATCATTTATCCGTTTCATAATTTTCCTTTGAACTTTTTACAAGTAGGATGAATGGGGTATCCAATTCTCCTTTTTTATATTCTTTAGTTCTATTTTTCCTTTTATATATCTATTATATATATTAAATTTAAATATATAGTTTAGAGAGTATTTATTTTGTTTTTTCAATTTGATATTTTTAATACTCTATCTGTTTTCTTTGTAAAATGTGTATTTTACATATTACAATTCAACTCGTAAAAGAAATCATCTTACATTTTATCTTCTTATATGCACATTATTTTTAATCCACTGTTGTTTTTCTTCTACTTGTAACTTAAAACAGTTTTGCTTTAAAAGAAACTATTGATAGTTAAATATAGTATTTACATCACGTTTTAAATTATTAATTCTAAATCTAAAATATAATTTATGTATTAAAATATATTTAACATAAGTTTCAGTTATAAATACTTAATTTTATCATTTTTAACTATATAAAAATAAACATGTCTATATGATATGGATGCTTAGATACTAGTTTGGGTTAATTTTGCATGATTAAATTATACCAAGCAATGTGTTATGCTCGACATCATATTGTAGTTTTAATTGTTTATTTATGAATAAACTTGGGCTTTCTACTCAAAGAATTTTAATGAATTAAAACAATTGAACCTTGACTGATCTAGCTCTAGTAATGTGAATCTATAAGAGTTATTTATTTTTTTCTTCTTATAACTAAGAATTAAATTCAATTTATTTAAAGAAAAAACCAACTTTTCCCAGCATTTAATAGTCCTTTTCCTACTTGAATTGAAGCTTGAAGCCTCCAGATTTCCCATTTGTCAATATTATTTATGCTTAATCACTCTGCGGTTTTAGTAATTTTTCAATATTAACTTGATCACTGCAGATCTAAATTACACCCTGCAGTCTCACACATATGTGAATTATTAATTCATAAATTCTGACAAAAAAATGGTACACCGAAGGAATACCTGCTACTGACAAAAGTCCCCCACCGTGGCCTCAAATCAAGAAAATCCTCCACGTTATGGCTGAGATAATATAAAAGTAAGTGGAAGAGGCACAAGTATAATTTGAGTGATGAATGCATAGATTTTAAAACTGAAGGTATATTTATATATAGAAAATAATATGAAAGGGGAATGAAGTTTTATATTAGAAATTGTGGATTTGGGTGATGGCAGTGTCTCTTCTGGTTTCTCTTGGATCTGATGGCATGATATGATGGTGCATAGCGTATGAATTTGACTTATGTATGGCCTACAATTTTGTCCATTTTGATGAAAATGGTGAGTATTTGGGCGTAAAAGATGTGCCCCACAGTATTGAATGGCCTGCATTTACCTCTACGGATAGGAATAATTATTCTGTTACACAGCAACAGTTCGAGACATAAACGCTCCTGTTGCAGTACCTTCTTCATTCATATACGTACATGCACAAAAGTCTACGGACCCTATTCCTTGTCGGATCATCACTCACACACTTTCACCTTCACTCACTGCTCACTCTAATCTCATCCAAGACACCACACACTTGGGAAACAAACTCTATTTACAATACCCTACATGCTTCAACTCTTCCTTTTATTCTCCATTTTCACTCAACTTCTCTTTTACACTTTAATCCTTTCTTCTTTTTCTTTTTTAGGTTTTGTTAACTCTTGAGTTAGACCAAAAAAAGTCAAGTATAATATTGTAATATGTAATTATATATTATTAATTATTCATCTACTATTTAAGAGACTTCTTTTTAACAATATCTTGTATACAAATTTGAACATCATGTATTTTTTTTAATAAAATAAGTATATTAATTATTTTTAAACTGTTATTAAATATATTTTATGTTTAAGATTTAATTTATTTAATGATACATTTTATATGGTATATGTGATATAGTCAATAAAATTGGGTATTGAACGGTTGGTTTGAAAATCAAAAACAGAAGAATAAAAGTAATTAAAGTGAAGTGTGGGATTAGAAAAAATGGGGGTTGGAATGGGGAAGAGTGGGAGTGGAAATTGAGGTAGAGGAAGGCATGGTTTGAATGGAAAAACCAATTGTGGAGGAATTTTTTACCAAGATTCAAAGAAGTTTATTAAATTATGATAGAGAGAATAGATGGGTTTGGAGAGGGAACAAGGAAATAGTTTATACAATGAAGGATGCATATTGCAAAGTTTTGGGGGTTGGTTTAGGTCAGCATGAGGAAGTGTTTCAAAAACTTTGGAAGGTGAGAGCTTTACCCGCTTCTTTATTATGTGCCTGGAGAGTTATGATAAATAGGTTACCTACGAGAGATAACTTGGTGAAGATTGACATCCCAATTGAGAGTAATTTATGTGTTTTTTGTAATGAAGTTGAGGAAAATGTGAGTCACTTGCTATTCACTTGTAAGATTTCTTATTCTATTTGGAAGATGTGTGAAAATTGGCTAGGTGTGCAGTTGGTGCACCATTTTTCTGCCAAAAATCATTTTGAGTTTTGGGCAAAGTGGAGGTAGTAAAAAAAGGAAAAATAGTGGAGTACACTATTTTAGTAATTTGGTATATTTGGAAGCACCGAAATAGTATTATCTTTGATAATAGAGTGTGTGATGTAGGAGAGGTATTTAATAAGATTCAGGTTAAGTCTTGGGCAGTGGTCAAAGGAAAATACAATAATGTTTACTTCCCCTATCCTGCCTAGTGCATTGAACCTTTGCTATGTATGAATTTGATTAGGTAAGTAGACTCAGATTAGGGTGGGGGAGGAAGAGGGCAAGTCTGTCCATAGGAAGGTCTGGCCATAGTTTAAGATATTTTCAACGCAGTAAGCTTTTTAGTTTTAGTTAGATTTTAGTTTTTTTTCTATAATTATGATATGAATACTGAGTTGATTAAAAAGTTCATGTGTGTTGGATCGAACATTTATTACTAGACTAAAATTTATAGTCCCATTAGTTATGGTGCAATTCATTCTACTTAATAGTGTAGTAATTCAAGAGTCACGATTCAATTATGACTTGGTCCATCTGGCTTATATAAGTCATGAGATAATTGATGTCACCCGCAACAATCTCTCCCTTGACAATTGTCCCACTACGTATCGAACTCGTGATATTGACTTTGATACCAATTGTTGAATCGCTTACTACTAAGCTAAAAGCTACAGTCCTTAGTCAAGGCACAACTTTTTACCTAAAAGTGTAGTAATTCAAACACGACGAGTTGATTGTGACTTGACACACCTAACTTCCGCCACAAGCTAGTTGATGTCACCCACAACAATGTGATGTTGTTCTTCAATGTCTTCCTTCATATCTAGTTAATATAAATACAAGAAAATTCAAGGTATTTATCTTTTGAACACAAATTATAAGTGGATGACTTATTTTATCTTAAAAAATGTAATTACATGTTCAAATTTGAGGAGTGAAAAAGTGTTTCTTTTTTAAATCGGGTTGAGTAGAATAAGTTTTAACGTAAGTTGATGAGTTATGATACTATTTTGTTATTGAGTAAACTTTAAGTGTTGTAACAATTTATGATGACAATGTTATAACTAATGTGAATCATTATTATGTAATAACTGCATATAGTTCATAATTATTATTGTGTTACACTTCAGTAAGAGTTATGAATATACCTTGTACTTAAAATGTACTTGAATTTAAGTTGAAGTAAGAGTTATGAATATAACTTGTACTTAAAATGTACTTAAATTTAGGTTGGATTGATTCTCAATGAAATTTCTTAATTCAATGATTTTTTTTTTTATTTGAATAGCTTTGGTTGTCTTTATCATAGTATTTAGTTGATGATAATTTTCATGTAACATCAAATTTGATTAGAGATTATATTATAAGGTGTAGGGTTTAATAATTTGTTCTTTTGCTCTATACATATTGCTTGAACAAAAAATATTACGAATATCAATATGTATAAAAATCTTACATAGCGAGCAAGAATTTTAATTTTATAATTTATGGCTTAACTAGTCAATTATTGTTCAAGTAAATAAATTTTTGTTGAAGAATATTATTCAAACATGGAGACTTTATTGAAATGTTTTCTCCTATTTTTAGAATATGTTTTAATTTGTTCTTAAATGCATTAAAAATTATATAATCATAAGATCGAATTTGTGATTAAAATGTTTTATTTCATGACATATGGCTATGATTAATGAATGTGATGGAATCATACTAGATGAATGATATAATTGGTGTGAGATGATAGTTTTTGGGGAGGTAATACTATTTAATAAGACTGAGTGGGAGTATTTAGTGATGAAATATGTTAATGAGATATTTAAGCATTATTAGTAATTTAAATAATATATATTAAAATATCATGTGGTAAAAAATTTATAAAAAGTGTTCTTCTTTTTCTAAATTGATGAATTACCTATACATCTTGGATGTACAAACACACGCATCTACACACTTTCAAAAATATATTCTTATCAAATATTTTAAAAATTCTAAAGTATATTTTTCAAAATATATTTTCTTAAAGAAATAAAATAATAATTTTAAAATATATTTGTCCATAAAAGACAAAATAAGAACATTATTTTCAAAGAAACAAATAAATGCCTACAGTTTTAATTTATTTCTATATCTTTATTGTGAAATATTGAATGATATTAACTACCCTAATTGGAACCAATTTTTACATGTTATTTTGAACATTTTATATAAATTTTAGTTAGAGTTTGTGGAAGCTAACTGACAATAAGAACAAAAATAATGAAGATGACAAAAAAAATGAAGAACAATGATATTGTGTGAAAATAGAAAAAAACATAAAGATATTATGAAAATAGAGAAAAAGTTAAGAAATATTGCATTTGACATGTGAATTTAGAATATTCTATGTCAATTTTAATAGAAAACAATGTTAAAATTTATGGTTCTGAGTTATTTATGCAATTTGATATCACACTAATGTGTTTTGGATACTTCTTCACTGTCTTAATTTGAATGAATGAGTTCTTTACTAATAAGAAATAACAAATTAATTAAATAAAACTGTGACTTAAAATTTCTTTTACACATGTTGAAGGGTGGAAATTTTGTGCACACATTAACTAAACAAAATTATTCTTGTGCACACTGTCCAATACTCATGATATTAGTTCAAAATCCAAACACCGAAGTCGTTCGTAAGTCCCACATTTATATATTTTGCAAAATTATCAATGTCACATACATTACATTAGTTTTTATCAAAACTAATGCATTATGTGTAACAATTAACTTATAAATTGTTATGGGATAATTTTAATTAATATATTTTATTTTTTATAACAATTATTGTTTTAGCTCTATATTTTATAAGTTCTAATTATTTCTTCTGTTATTATTAATATCTTAATCTTAAAAGTTAAACTTTTAATTAATAAAATTTTAAATAATTTTATTGAATCGTGTTGTAGTTACAATGGTAATTTTGCATTATTTAGTTATTATCAATATATCGAGTAAAAAGATTACATATGTTACACAGCTTGTCTATATTATAATCAGGTGACATGGATGAGATTACTTTCGACGAGCTCGTTACCGTGTAATAGAAAAAAAAAAGTGTAAATTTTGCAGCAATGGTTTAATAAAGTGTTGTAGAAAAACAATTTACTCAAAAATACTGTTGATTTAGCTAATTTATTTCTTTAAAATAAAACCTCAACAATTACATGAGATCTACAAGTTCAAAATAATAAATTAAAATAATAAAGTTCAAAACAGTTGAATTTAAGAAAACATAATTATTCTAATTTATTAAAATTTATATCGTTACTATTTCCAAAGAATTACGAATGAGAAACAAACCAAAGAGGTAAATGATAGATGCAGTATTCAATGTGATAGAAAAGATTGACAGAAATGAAAGAAAACAAGAATTGGTGTGTATTTATAATAATAAACTATAAAAGAAGATAATAAAAAACTATGTTTATAAAACTTACAAAATAAAGAGACTGTTAGGCAGAGAAAAAAATAATGATACCATTGTACTCTTTATATATGTGTCTGCACATACATTCACTTGAAGATGATGAAAAGATAGTAAGGACTTACTGAAGTCATATTGTTGACACTAGGACTCAACATCTATCCGCTAGGGTCCGATTTATTTAATATTTTAAAAAAATTATTTGACTATTTAAATTGTGAGTTAATTTTTAGATCATTTACAAGTTTATATATATTAAGTCAATTTTTTAAAAGAAACTTTTATTTTAATTTTAAATGAATAAAATAAATATACTGAATCTTTAAAAAACATTATATCGTGCTTTTGATACTTATTTTTATAATAAGCTATAATTTTATATAATTTATCATTAAATTTTAACAAAAAAAATTCATACTAAAAATAAAATTTATTTATGAATTTATAAGTATTAAAATATTACTTTTGAGTCAGGTCAGATAGCCATAAAATTGTAATTAGTTATCTACTGTTATTATTCATTTTATCTAACTTTATCTATTAAGAGTATTAAATGGTTAGTTTATTGTTCATAATTTGAAAGAAAAAATATTTTAACCATAACTTATATTTTTATCTTAAAAATAAGACTAGACTTGAAGAATATTTCAATACAAAGTTGAATCTGCAGTAATGTTAAATTTATATTCCATAAATATAAATGAGTAATTCTTTTATGGAATATATCAGATTATATCACAAGAATGAGAAACGACAAAAAGAAAATGTCTACGGATCAAGATTTATAAACTTACAAAACAATGCTATGATATGGAAACAGTGTATATAAACAGTGAAAGGAATTGGAATCTGATTACTGCCCAATTTTATAACTTTGGCATGTGCATTTGCCGGATACGTGATCAGCAACAGTCTCTATGAATCATATAAACAACTATAAGAATCATAAAAAAAATTATAATTTTTCAACTAACCACAATAAGTACAATTGGAAGAAATTGTACCGAAATAAAATATAAAATATTTTACATTATACACCCAAACTGAATATAGTGCATTAATGGAGAAGGATAACATATTTATTCAATTGAGGAATGGGTAGACACTGTCTTATTGAAGCTTTTAGTCATGAAGTGAAAAAGATTCTATTGAAGAAAAGCTTTGTAATGATACAAAACAATGTTTAAATGATCATAAATAAGCATTTAGCCCTGAAATTGAAACGAAATGAGTGAAATTAATTATTTTTTGTAGCATATATGATGCCGATAGATAATCTTATTTTGATTAAAGATATGCTAGTTATGTTTATTTATTTTTTAATTTCAAAGAAAAACAATTTTTTTAAGTTTCTATTAACCATATTTAAATTAAATCAATTAAAAATATTTTAAGATATTAATATTAAATAAAATATACCTATATAATTTTATTTTGGTTCATTAAATTTAAACATTTTTTAACTTATATTTTTATTGTGATAGAGTACTATATTGTTTACATAAAAACAAAGCACAAACGATATAAAACCCACAAAAGTTGAAAATTATGAGATTACTCGAAACAAAACTATATATACCTATATATACATATATATATATATATATATATATATAAAGATATTTATTTTCAATTTTATAGAGATTTATATCCCTCCTGAATTAAAACATTTAAACAAATCTTCTGTAACATCTCATTCCAAGCGGACGTTTTCACTTGAATTGAAAAATCAATCATATTTCAATACCATATTCACAAAAATCATAATTTTTAATTATATATTTATTCTCATAATTTTTAATTATATATTTATTCTCAATCAAGTACTTATTTATCTCATGCCACAGTCTATAAATATTATTTATTATATAACTTCCCAAAAATAACATAGAACTAAACATTCTATTAATTATAATTAAGATTGATCAACATACAATAACTCTTTAAAAACTAAAGTATTACAAAATTCTACCAGTACTCATCCCAAGTGATCCTCCACAGATCCATCTACAATATCATTTGTTCCCTGTCAAAAAAACACGATTATTGGGACATATATCAAAATACAAGTACAACAAAACAAAGGGTAAGCTAACCAAATTTTTAATAATTTTGAGTCATTCAATTCAACCACAAAGATTAACACCACTCAAGCATTTCATTCAATTACATATATCATCACAATATAAGACATTGACACAATACAAAATTGACTCTACTTTCGGAAGACTCGTACATTGAATAGACCACAAGATATGCACATGTCATATATCTCCAAGCTATGAATTCACACAGCCTCCACACAAATGAATCATCCATTATGTATGATAAGGTTAGTCCCCTTGAAACATTTCTGGCCACCTATGTTTCAAGATACAGTCACCCAGTTCAGACCTCCTTCGACTCTCATCACCTAGAGTCAAGATATCAATCGTCAACCAGATCCTTAGACAATGCACTTCCTAACTAATCCAGACACGAGTGTTTTCTTTTCTGAAAACACTATGACTAGGCTTTGACCAACTTCATCAATACTCTCAATATCACATCATAACATATAGTTATAGTAAGGTATTCAGTTACTTTTCAATCGCAATCTCAAAAATGAAAGAAAACACCAAGGTTTTGTTTGGACTGGAGGAAGTAGATTTGAGATGAAAGTGTGTGGAAAATTGAATTGTTTGAATTAATGGAAATATGGTAAGAAATAAAAAGAAAGTTTATAAAACTTTGTAAGTGACGTGATAGGTGTGATTGATAAAATAATTTTTGAATAAATAGAATTATAATTAAAATTAATTTAAGATTAAATATAATTAATTTATTGGATGTGATTGAAAAATTATTATTATATTAATTGACAAATCATAAAAGTATCAATTATTTTAAAATTAAAATTAAAAATTAAATTATTATTATTTTATAAATTTATTTTGATTATTATTATAATTATAATTTTATTATTATTAGTTTTATTATCATTTTACAATATTATTATTTTTATTATTACAATTGTTATTTATAATTTTATTATTATATTTAGTTTTTAAATTAATATTATTAGTATTTTATTTTTATAACTATCTTAATTTTATTATTATTTATAAATTTATTATTAATATTTATTATTGTTATTATCATTTTATCTTTATTAAATTTATTATTATTTTAATAATTATTATTATTATTAGTTTATACTATACAATTTTTATATTTATTTAATTATAATATAAATATAAAATATTAAAAAATTATTATATTTGTTATAAAATATAATAAAAAGTTTAATATGCGAAGAAAGAATCAGTTTCTTTGTTAGTCGTCTTTCTTCTGTTCGCAGAATCAAACGCATAGTAAATCTTCAATAGATTTAAATCTATTCAAATAAATATACACATCTCAATGTAAAAGAATCAAACAATCAAAACACTAAAAGTTTAAAAGAAGTTTTTTTTTTTTTAACCTGAGCAAAAACTTTTTCGCTTTAGCAAAAATAGTCCAGAGAGTACTTTCACTCCAGGGTCATTTTTGCCTGAGCAAAATTACTCTCGCCTGGACGAAAATACCTCCTCGCTTGAACGAAGGATTTTTCATCTGAACGAAAACACTCCAGAGAGCACAATTGCTCAAGGGGCTTTCTCGCCTGGGCGATATTATCCTCGACTGGGCGAATTATGCAAAAAAAAAAACAACTCATATCAGATAGATCATGCAATTTCTACTAGCTCAGAGCTACCACGCTTGTCTCAAATGACCAAAATAATTAGGAATCAACAAGCTTATACAATAAATGGTCTACTCTAGCGCAAAATACCAACTCAACAGATCAACATCCACTACTAGAAAAATCATTAATAGTAACTAAAAAATCGGTCACTAAATGACCAAAATCAGTCATTGATTAAAATAGTGACCGATTTAGTGACCAAACGTTTCAGTCGCTATTTTGTTGGTCGTTGATACATAGTGACCGATTATGTGACTGAATATTTGACTGATTCTGTGACCGATTTTGTGACCGAATTTGTGATCGATTCTGTGACCGATTTTTTCGGTCACTAATGGTGACCGATTTTTTCGGTCACTGATAGTAACCAATTTTTTCGATCACTAATTTCGGTCATTATTTGACAATTTTTTAGTAGTTATCCCATCAAGTTCACACAACGATTTCATACATGCAATATCAAATCAACATTAATCCAACATTTCAAATATGCAGGAAACTTTACCAAATACAAATTGTACAACTACTACAATCACTAACTTCTCTATCCAAACGTAAATTTGTAAACCAAACAAGCACATATTTCAGGTAGGTTAGCTTCCGATACCTGAATTGCAGTTGAAATTCTCTCTAACAGTCCCAATAGCCTAAGGTGGTCTTCAGGAACTCGAATCTGCATCAAATGACCTCTGATCAACGATAATCCTAACACACTAGGAAACTGAGCTCACAGAGGCATCGTTTGAGGGCTCAGAGGCCGCATGTAAGCTTAGTAAGCAAAGGAAAAATGAAAACCTAAATCTAACTCTAAGGAAAGGGGCAGAAAACAAATTTACTCTAATGGAGATTCTGATCGAGTAGGCTTTCTCTGTTATCTGCCACGAGTCTAACGATGGGTTCCGCTCTAGAAATTGATAGAAGACAGACGTAGAGGCTTAGAGAGAAGTCAGAGAAAAGGAATGTTATAGGTTTTAGAGAGATGGTGACTCAAATAGGAATGAGACTTGACTACTAACTTTTTCTATAAATACATATATGTTTTTAGTTTAATAATATAATAATCAGGTGCTTATTGTATTTTTACCACTTCTACTTAGATACAAATTTTCTAGACTATTACATATCATGTGTCAAAGATAAATTACTTTTAAATTTCATCAACTTAAAATAAATTAACGTGTGACAACTTAAAATATATATATATATATATATATATATATATTGAATTTAAACTTTAGATATTATTTACTTGTTATGATATTGTTCTTTTTAAATGACATGACAAAGAAAGGAACATTATTCTTTTATATAACAAGATAAATTCCTATTATTTGAAAACTTGATTTTATATCAAATTAATTTTTATTTCATTTCGCAAGGTAAATTATATCAACGTATTTCACCATTATAACATATAATATTATTATCTCATGATAAATACTATGTTTATAGACCATCTATTCACATTCATATTCTATAATCTAACATTTACAATATAATCTATTTAAAAAACACATAATTTAATTAAATGCATAAATTCACTATTTTCTATACAATTATATGTATTATCATACACATTTAATCAAAACACATTTTAAAAACCAAAATTTTTAATTTACAAATATGTTAAGTGAAATTTGGGCAATAGACACCAAATTTGCAAACTCCATTTGTTGAGAAAATATTTAATCTACTAAACAATTAATCTACTAAACAATTTATCATCATGAAGAGTGTTAGTTTTTTTCATGAGTGATTTCGTTGAAGCAAATAAAATTTCTTGAGCAATTGTAAGATTCATTAAGCAAATTATATAAAAAAGAATTGAGTTCTAACAGAGTTACAAAATTGCTAATAAAACCTTCCATGATACTTTAAGCTATACAACAACTACAAAACATTTAAGCTATATAACAACTACAAAACATTTATATATATTTATGCACCTGGGTATGTTTGTGTTTCGATTAAAGAGTTAATTTGAAAGATTAGATTTGAGATAAAAATGTATAGAAAAATAAGTTATTTCCATTAAAAGAAAGATAATAAGATTTGAGAGAAAAGTTTGCAAATAATGTTATAGATATAATAATATTTTAATATATAAAATTAGAAATTTATTCTTAAAATTTAAAATAAAAATTAATTTATTTATTTAATATAATTACTAATATTTAAAAAAATTTACAAAAATATTAAATTAATAATTACTTTTAAAATAAATTTAATTTATTATAAAATATATTCATTTATTGATTAAGAAGATTAATATTTTAAAATATAAAATTAAATTTTTTAAGTAATTTTAATAATAATTTTAAATATAATTATTATTTTATAATAAAAAAATTATTATCATATAATTTATTTTATTTTAAATATTTATTTTTTTAAAATTACAACTATATTTATATGTTTATTAGTTATTTTATTAATAATATTATATAACATTTTTATTATAAAAAATTATATAATATTTACTTTTTAATTTTAAATATTATTTATTATTATATTATACAAAATATATATATATATATATATATATATATATATAATCAATTACAATAAAACGTAATATATTATAAATATATAACAAATTATACAAGATAATTTATTACGTAACGTAATAGATTATACATATATATTAAATTACGTTATGTAAACCTAATCTATTACATAACTTATTAGAAAATGATTTTTTTTTTTTTTTATGAAACACGGAAAGTTTTAAAAGCAATTTTTCTTTTTGAATATTAATATTGTTTTTTGAATTTTTTATGCATTTATTCATTTGAAAACTTTTCACAAACAGACCCTGATATAACTATCAAATATCACACTATAACTTATATAACTTCATGTAGCTATTTTATAACAAAATATCTTATACATTAATTTCATTAACTTTTCCAAATCAAAATATAATAGTAATACAATTAAATATAGTTTGTAAAATTTCAAACTCCATCCACATTGTAAAACAAAGTGAATAACCTTTCATCCATTCATAATACAACCAAATCCTTTAATCTTTTCAAACAACTCTCTTAATATCAAATGTTAATTAAGACAATAATTCTATATAGTTTCATTTAATATTTTTCAATTCAAACCAAAAGAACTTTTATTGACAAAATAAATAAATCTATTGTAAATTAACAAAACAACATCAAATAATTCTCAATTATACAATATCCTTACATAAAATAGAATTAATATGACAAAGTCATAACCAAATATTTAGATTTTTACAGTAGATTTTCTAAAATTTTAAGTAACTTTACTTACTTGACAACAACCTATTTCAGCTCAACTGTAATAAGTTTGGTTCAATATAAGAAGTTCAAACATATTTCATATTTCACTACAATCATAAATTAACATATATTTATATTGGTCTATCATGTTTCACATACAATATGTTTTTCTAGGTATGCAAACTACTGACATACAAACAATCTAAAAAAAAATGAGTAAAAAAAAACTTAGACTAAATAAAATAAAATTATACTCAAATAAATATCTTTCATTCTCTGATAATTTTGCAATAGTGGACTCAAATTTTGAATATGATGAATGATAAATTTACGTTAGTAGAAGAAGTAAGTGTTGAAAAGATAATATATTTTATAAAATTAATTAGCATAAGTTTTTTTTGTTAATAATGCAAAATAAATTAATAAAAAGAATACTTAAATATTTCAACCCTTATACCATTCTGTTTATGTACACATATGCACATACAATCTTTAATACAACTTATATGGCAATATTTGTGTCTAAAACTTCTTAGTGACTTTCTAGAAGAGCTGCAATTCAATATATCATTCATCCACACTTAAAAATATTTCCAACTAGATATATGTATTATGATGTTAAACACTGAAATGTCTCCATTTCTATTTTTGCAGCCTCATCTATTTTTGTGATCAAGATTCAACTCTGAGATTTTTTTTATGTGCAGAGCTTTGATAATTCTTGCTTATGCGATATTGATTTTGTAAGCCATATGTATATGTGCTACAGTACACATACATGTTGACACAAACAAATACTACACAAGGATATAGGAATTCACTGTTAGTTACAGTTATAATTGCATAAAAAAGTTGGATCCATAACATGCTAACACCACCCCAAATAGATTTGTTTGTTCTTTATAAATTGTTACTAAAATTCTAATAGAAAAATACTAATAGGACCCTGTCACCACAATCCAGGTGGCAGAGATACCATAGCTTAGTAATTTGTAGTACAAAGATTAATTTGAGAGATTTTTTAGACATATTATTGGACACAAGTTCCAATTTGAGTATGGAAATGTGACATATGAAATCTTCCTTTTCATCCACAACCAAACATTAAATTGGGCCAAACACTATATTTTTTAAATATTTATTTTTTTCATTTCTGAATATAGCTTTATTTTTATGATTTTAAATCTCTAAAACAATTGTTAACCACACTCTTTTCTCACATCATTTTGTTTTATATTTAAACAATGGATATAAAAGTGATGAAAATTCGGTATAAGTTGATTACGATATATTATAGTAAACCATCCACCTATTACATAAGTCTCACATTGTCCTAGATATGTCACAACTAAAAAGAGACGATTAATAGTCTCTTGTTCTTACTTACACAGTATAATATTTTTCATATGGATCTCTCTCCTCACTATGTTTACCTTCATTGATATTCTATTTAAAACCACTCTCCATCCAAGATATTGTGCACTTTGGAATAACCTTTAGCCTCCACAACAGATTAAAGAGATTTATTGTTTTTTCTTTCCATAACCATCTATCCGCAATGCTGGTTTTAGGAGATTGACCTGATGTTAACTATATTTTCCCAAGATAATCACTCTCTTCTTCATGGTATTTTTTAATTCCATTCTTCTTTCTTATCGAAGCCCTATTCGGTCAAATAATCTCAGTAAAGTGTAATACTAGAAAGTGACTCCTAGGTCGTCTCCCAAAGACCTAATTCTCTGCCAAATAATGAAAACACACTAAAAGGGAGGGAGGGTTAGATAGATTTCAACAAAACAATATTTAACTACAAAACTTAAATCAATGATTAAAAATAGATTATCCCCTTAATTTCGATTTCAGTCCAGTTATCATTGATTGAGGAATTTCGTATTGACGCTCAACCCTCATTTCAACCCTAACTAATTGACTAAGCAAAAATTAAAGAGAGTTTAATTATGCAAGCAAGTGTTCGCACAACCAATTCATCGCAACCCAACAAATCATATTTCCCGTCATTAAGCATGAACGGTCCAGTGAAAATAATAAGTACAAAATGAAATAGACGAGAGTTAAGAGGCGAGATGATTAAGCATAAAACCTCAAACCTTTTCCGCAATCTCAACCAAGAGGATAATCAAAACGAATTAGCCTTCCATAAAACGAATAAACAAGATGAAGAAGAAACGAGAATGGAAGAATGAAGAAAACGTGAATTGTATTCAAAGCACTAAAAGAAAAATGAAAAAACAGAAAAGGTTCAAAAACGTAAAAAATAACAATTTGTCCCCTTTCCAACTGACCCCGTGTTGACCTTTTCCGGCAAGTGTACCGAGTTAAAAGTAATATAGATTTATAAAGCAAGGATGTCGATCCCACAAAGAACAGTTTTGTTATTAAAAAGAAAGTTTTCAAGATCTAGAAAGACTCTGGTATTGAACTTCATCTATATTCCTCATTCATATTTTGATAATAAAATACAATATTAGTAACTACTCTCTATTGATGCCCATATAATAATCATTCACACCGATTTCTCTTATATGAAATTCATAAGGTAATTTCCTAAATACTGATCTCTCAGATATTTAATAAATTAACCATCATTAAGAACAGATGTTATAGCAATCAATACACTGAAACATATCCCTAGTATTCCAATATATTGAGTATTTTCATCTAATTCAGAAACTCAAAAGTATTTCCCAGTTAAATTCAAGAATCAAGATCAAGACTCTATTGATCAGATCAAATATACCATTATGTGCAAGATGAAAATACCAATGGAGTAGAAACTCAATATTATATTTAAAATCACCAAAATACAAATGAGTTCAAAAGATTACATTCAATCCCAAAGATGAAGAATTTAGCTACCTAGCCATTACAAATCAATTAAAGGAAGATTGCAAAAGAAGAAGAGAATCTTGATTCTAGTCGTCTGCCTCCGTCCTCTAGGTCTTGATGTCTCCCAAAACTCTAAAGATCTCCTTTTAAACTTGGTTTGGGGCCTAGGTTAGGTGACTTTTCTCTTGGGCTTTTTTTCTCTTTTAAATTTTTTATTTCTTTTCTTAATGAATCTTTCAATCTATCATTTTCTTCATTCTTTTAGTACCTGAAATTCCACAATAATTGAGATTAAATGATTTCCTTTAACTCCGAAACTCAAAACATAAATTTAGATCCAAAAACTCTAAAGTAATGACTATTTTAAATAAGACTTAAATCCATAAGTACTCAATATTATGTATAAAAACACTACCCCGCTTCCATAAGCTAAGGCAATCGATGGTGACGTGGTGGTGAAAGACGTGACAACTCTCTTCAATTTCAGAAATTAATTCCAAGCTCAGTGAAATAACAAAGTCGTCCTAAAAACAATAATAAAATTAAGTCAGGAAATCCGAATTAATTAAAAATTATGAATTTATGATAAATGAAACCAAAATAGTGAAACTGAAAAAATGATAAACAATTAAGCACAAATCACTAATTAAAATGAATACCTGAAGACGAGTAAATAGGAGAAAATAATGACTCATCACTTCCAACACTCCTACATTTTCCCAATAGTTTTATACTTTATTATTGATAACATGTACAATACAGGGGATGTCTGATCCATTGATTCACCTCTTACCCATTTATCTTTCCAAAATTTGATCCTATCTCTAATGAATCAGTACCTTCCATTGTATACAATTATCAAACCAACTTTCTTATTTTTTCACACATGCCTTGTACATATCTCTCTACCATACTGATACATTTTTAAGAGAATCAATTTTATTATATTTCTCCATGTTTCATACTTTGATTCTAATATATCCTTCCAGAGGCTTTAGTTATGCATTCTTAGTCTCCATTCCATTTTGCCAACAAAACTACATTAAAATTTTCAATTTCTCTGGTTCTTAGGCCACCCTCTTCTCTAGGTTTAGAGAGACTCTCTCACTTAATCTAAACAAATTTCTATCTTTTGTTTCACACTCCGAAGAATTTTTTTATTTTTGTATTTTAGTGATATGTGCACAAATGTTTTTTTAGTCTTTGAAAAAAGATAATGATAGAACTTAGGAGACAGATTTAATGAGACAAAACTCGTGTAGCAAATAATAACATCCTAAAAAAAGTAGATAATTTATTCCAAGTAGAAGAGTTAAGTTTTATTTTTCTAAATTTGTAATTTAATTAATAAAGTACTTATAAATAATTTTATTAAAACCACTTTTAAACTGTGTATATATTTTGTGTGTATTTGGTTTGTTTGACATGGATAAATTCTCCCTTCTGCAAAGGTAACATGCCAGAAGCAGCAGTGAAACTAGCTAGTACTTAGCAGCAAGAAGCTGATCTCAATCAAAAGAGAAACCTTAGAGAGAAATTATGAGCATATTCTTCATTGTATCATTAAATTTTAAAAATAGTGATTTTGTTTTGATATTTTATTTTTGGTGTGTTCAATTTAAATTTATGTGGTATAATGATTATGTTTAGAGATGGTGGAGATGCATGTATATTTATGTTGAGGATAGGTTGGACCAAATTAATGAATGAATGTGGTTGGTTCTGAAAAGGTGAGTGGAAAAAGAAGGAGAAGGTATTAATGTTGAGGATGATGGTCCATTATGGGGATGCTTTGCATTTCAGAGCCTACCTCTTATCTTCCTACTATGGTTGCTGCTCCTGCCAAATGTTCATGATCACAACAAAATTAGGAGACACCAAACATGCACACTATAGGATATCCATGTTCACCATTAACAAGTGAATATATATATATATATATATATATATATATATATATATATATATATATAATTATTTTGAACTTTTACAAATTTTACCTCCTATAAATATGTAGGTGATTCTTTTCTCATTTCTAATCCCAATGCGAGTGGCCCCAATAACTTTTTTTGCATCACGTGGACTCTAAACTTCACACCTACTTTTGATTTTAATCCCACCCTATCCTTGTTTGCACTTTGGATCATCTATTTAAAATCAAAACACCTTTAATTAGTGAGAAATTATCCTCCCTCAATTACTACTAGTCTTTATTCCTAAATGAGAAAAAATTAACAATACTCTCTTTAATATATTTTTTTGAACAGTTTTACAGTTGGTTAAAATTTATTAAAAAAGATGTTAAAATTTTCATTTAATGAATCTGTTTCCTAATTAAGAGTAGATCCCAATCGATTTCAACCCATCATATACCTAAATGATTATTTAAAGATAATGAATGCTTACATATTGTAATTTAATCTAACTGTTAAATTTCATAATATTTTGTTAATAATGTATATGGAATTTTACATGATTTCAATTTGTATAAATATATTATCTAATGATAAATATTAATATTTTCTTAAATACCATTTTATATATTAAAATTAAGTGGTGTAAAAAACTGTTTAATTAATTTTGAAATTATATAAATTTGTGTATACATGATCTAATTTATAAAATATTAAGTTTAACGGTTAGATTACCTAAGTACTTCATCTTATATGACATTTAAATGCTTCAGAGTTCACTTATCAATGTAAATGTGTTCAGTTAGCCAGTATGCAAAGTATTCTTGCACATGAACAAACAAAATTTAACTAATAAATTACAAATTACATGTTTTTTTAATATAAAACACTTCAAATTTATATATTTAGTGAAAAAAAAAATAAGGGTAACCCATCGCTATTCCTTTGTTGGCCTTCAGTAATCCAAATGAATTAATTTGAGTATATTTAATAAAAATAAAGATTTTGGAAAGAAAAGTTTGTCGAGTTTAGATTATTTTGTCAAGGTCTAGGGAAGAAAATAGGACGAAACAACACGGTTCGGTTTATCTATCTTCCTTTCGTGATTAGTGCCTAAAAAATTAGAACTCAATTTTAACTTGGTTAGGATTAAAGAAATCTGAGGTGAACCCATCCATCTTTTTTTTTTTTAAAATTAATTTACCTGTCTATAATCTTATTTTGTACAAAATTATTTATCACATTTTCATTCAAATAATGAACAACGTGAATCAAACAAAGATATTTAAGAACTAAATAATTTTTACCCAATTTTTTTAATTTTAATCATTTAGCAATTAGGAATTACTATATATCTGGCCCCTCTCCATTTATACAGACAAAAAGAGAGAGGAAAAGAAAACCTATATAGTTTTTGTAGTTTCATTACGTAATGAACATGTAAAAGCAATTACTGTTGCCCTGCATTTGTAACGTGGCTCGTGCATGTGATCAACATACATATGTAGGCTTTGACCCCTAAAAAATAAAATAGCCTCAGAAAATTGTAAAACTGTTGCGGAATTAATGAGCAATGTTCAGTCACCGTTTGATTACAACCAGCAAGGTGGCAAGACTCCCTCTAAGGTGCCTATATCATCTTTTTTTCCCGCAGGACCACAAGAAAACGAATGAATAAATCACTTTGCCAATACTTAAATTAATTCACTTTGATGATCGAAGTGGGAAAAACATTTAAAAACAAATTGCATTTAAACATGTATGACATATATACTTGATTATGAATACAATAGTAATATAAGAATAATAAAATTAGCCACCAGATCATAGTGTTAGTCATAGTAACAATGTTATTATTAAAATTGGTTAAATCGACTCTAATACAACAAAAAGTTATATATTACATTGAGTCGGTTAAGATGATTTTAAACTTACATTATTTTTACTGTCAATTTTCGAAACACAAACATAGATATTAATATTTAATTTTGTATTAAATAATTAAATTGTAATCGGTTTAATTGACACAAAAGTTAACTTTAAAAATAAGAATTTAAATACAATATGAAAAAAGTGTTGTATGTACTTAATCGACATAAAATAATAATAATAATTTATTCTGTTAGTGTTAATAATTATTTATTCTGTTAGTGTTGGCTAAATCGACACTTTAGTTATTTATAAGAAAATTTCGATTTGGACGACGCTTATTGTGCTAATGTAAGAAAAAAATAACTTAAGTATTCAACACATGTGTAAAGCATTCTCTCTCGTACTTTCCCCCCTCTTTCTTCTTTTGCCTTTTCTCTTTGGTTTTTCCCTTTCTCAAAATTGATCTGTCCAAAATCATATCCCAATGTCTGCCCTCATCTTGGAAACGTTGGATATTCGCTGAATTGGTAAGTCATCTTAAGAACTCTTATTGTTTGTGTTATTGAATAGTATTAACAAACCCAAGTGTGCAGAGAAGACATCAAAATCGGGTCATGGTGAGGAGGTAGAGAACAATCCTTGTTTGGGTACGGTTCTTGGGTGGAGCTGAAACTCTTTATTTTCATTTGCCTAAAAGTGAGTTCAATGTTGTATTTTTCATTTTGATGGTGTATTTTGTATTATAATGTTTCATTTTAATGATGGGAGGTCTCAATTCAAATTTGTGTTTAAGTATTAAATACGTGATTAAAACCCAAGAAACACAACTTTGTTGTTCTAATTTATTGGAATCTTTATGCTGGGTTAACTTGATTTTGTTTAAAAATCTTATGATGTCACTGAGTAATTTTTGTCATAATGGTAAAATTATTTTTAAATAAGTGGAGTCAAGTGATATTAAGAACCAAACAACTTGTCTTACAAAGATAAGAAAGTTGTGTGAATAAAATTGGTCAGTTATAATTATAAATATGATTGAGAATTGTAAAAATTACTAGATACATAAGGCCTTTTTAATAGTAGTCTATTGAAAACTCTGGCAAACTGCAAGATTATCTTTCTTTTCAGTACCAAAAACATACTTCAACTTCAAGTTTCTAACAATTCTCACACTTTCCAAACTTACTAGCCCTTGGACTAAAAACACAGAGAATATATATTCCAAATTGTTGCATTCTTAAATATCAAGAATCTTTTATAATTTTGGGAGGCTGAAAAAATAATGATTTTGAGTGCTTGGAAGAACACTATTCCCTTCTTCTATTACGCGTCTCAATACGTTGCAGTAAGATATTTTTAGAACCTCTAACAATACTAGATTTTGGACAATGGATGACATGAAAAGAGAAGTTAACAATGGACATCTTGATATTCCAAGGACCTTAAAATTGCATAGCTTTAAGGTCTTGAAAAGGTTATGCTCTTCAATTACTACAATCTTCTAAATTTTTTGAAAGAATATTTTAAAGGGGTATCGCAAAACATCTCTTGAAGGTTATGTAAATCTTTCGATCTTAAGTTAAGTAAACAAGGGTGGAGAATACAATTTGATTTTGAAGCAAACAACACTACTGCCAATATTGATAGTGATATCAATGAGATATTTTATCTTTAAACACTTTTCAAGTGATAGGACAATTAATTGATTCATACTTTGTGGATCTATGGATGGGATTATATTTTTATAATCTTCCATAAAGTACCTCAAACCAAGGTACTTTACTCTTATAAAGAAATCCTCTGTTACTAATGATAAGAAACCACATGCATTAGCCCAATTTATGAATAAAGCTCTAAATGATGTAAATTGGTCCATAATTTTAATATCTAGAAAGTCATTGGAATAATAATAATAATAATATATCATTTTATGATACCTCTATAATATGGAGAAAGAGTCATCATGTGGAAAGTCTTCTCTAAGTAGTAAAAAATATGAACACAATCCTCTAGCTGTAAACATTTTACTACCTATATCTAATCTTTTCTTTAATTCGAAGCTCAATTGCTCAGCAATCTGATATTAGATACTTCTGATTCGAAGGTTAACACATCGTTGTCATGATAACCTTTTAAAGAGTCCTATCTCTTCAGCTTTTTTACCTACTTCTTTCACCATCATAGTTTCCATTAGCCTCTTAATCCAATTAATCCAATCATGGAAGCACTTTTATTCTTTAATGCTTCTAGAAGCTTGTTGTATGATGTTTCTATAGATTTGAACATAACAAAATCTTTAGAACAATAGTACTTCATGCCTGAAAGTTTAATAATGGTGGAAAATGGTTCAAACTTGCTATTACACTTGAGGTGAATATTTTAGTTATTCTTTTTTACTATTTCTTTTGCAAAAGAATATTAACATTGTCTTCTAAGTAGCTCTGGTTTACATTTGATATTCTTTCTTCTAGTCGTCACACTTCATCTAAGATTTTATTAACCTCTTTAAATAATTTCTCAACAATTGACTCAACTTTTTGATTCTTATTGGTAACTTTTTTTTAATTCTCCTATTATCTCAATTTTGTGAATCCTATTTAGCAATATATTATTAGATAAAACTTTCATAAATACATTTTTTAAGGTTTAGAAATGCAATTTCATTTGTTTTAATAGCAATTTAATGTGTTTCATAATAAATTGTTTTACAATTCAAATCAAAATTATAAGTATACATTTTATATTTATATAGAGAGGTCTCAATTTACAATTGTATAAGTTAGTCCTAGACAGAATAACAATTTTTTTTATTATTTTATTTTAGAATCTGCTTAACTGACTTTATCATATAAATTTTATTAATTAAAATTTGTCAGATGGACAGACTACCTGTAACCTATTACATTAGTTATATTTTTTTTAATTAAAGTATTTGGTTTTGTGACTCTAAACTTGATTTCTTTTTTATTTTTCATTTATTTTGCATTGAATAAATCGACAACTCTTAATAAAAATTTAATTTCTTTTTTCATATGTTAGTTAAGTCAATTCTAACATCAAATAATTAATTAATGTAAGTCTCATTTAGTATAGATTTAACCGATGCTAATAGCATCTCATTTATAAACCAATACAAATATATTAACTTTTCATTATTAGAGAATAGATATTTTTTATTAACATAATACCAATGTTAATTATAATTTAGTGTCGACTTATTTTATGTTAGTATCAATTTTAGTCTATATTAAATTTAGTTTTTCTTGTCATATAACAATATCTTATAAAAACTTTAGATATCTTGTATTTCAGAAATGATTTTATCATTTGTCATTCAATAAATTGGATAAGGACCTCAATCTCAAAGATTAATTTTTTGTTAAATGCAGACACTTGCTTCAACAAGAAAAATAAAACCTAAGAAGTCAAATCCATAGGTTAGGATGTAAAACACTTTATCAAACTGGATTGCTTCCAGAAATCACGGTTCAATATTTTTGTAGAGAGAGTGGAATTAACATTTTTCATGTTACCACGTAGAGGACACGAGAGAGTCGTTTGAAAAGGACTTATAAAATCAACTGATTTTAAAATAAATAAACTTTAAATTATTGTTATATTATACATATAGAGTGTCAATTTCTCTGATAAAATAGTGTGATAAACAACAGAGTATAAAAAATATTGATAAGCACGCGCACCACTCTGAGTCTGACATAAATAGATATATAATTATTATTTAATAATTTTGAAATTGGACAAGATTGAAGGAAGAAGCATCAAACGTAAGATGAGATGCCCTTGCAGAGGCACTGTAGCATAATTAGTTTATTAGGATATTGTGGTCCAACCACAACACTGATATGAAGAGACCAAAATGAGGTATGATTCTAGGTTTATCTTTGGCAGAATATGGTAATCACTTGACAAAACTAGAGAAAAGACGCGTGTCCCTGTCATTAACTTTAGCTATCATCATTAGTCACTAAGTAATATTTTTCTAAGTTCACGAAATTCGTCGTTTTATCAAGTAATGGCACAATTTCAAAGCTTAATAAAAGAGAATGTGAACACACTTTAGGGGGTTCAAGCACTAAAACTAATCAACGCTTTGGGATCTATAGGTAAGCAAGGATTATGTTTAATAAAGTATGTCTTCATTATCTGATAACGACACTTGCTTTTTATATCATTTTTATAATCATCAGATATGTATGCCTTTTAATATTATATCAATTGGTGCGTTGTCTGTATTTTAATATTACCAGGTTGATTGAACTAGAAATTTTTTATACCATGAAAACATCACAAACCATTATTATTTATGTTATAGCAGTCATTTCGATTTCTTTTAGCAAAGTCGTGAACATTAACATGATTAATAGATATTTTAATTTAATTGCAACTTGACATATCACTTGTGTCTATTTTTTTCTTAACATTAAGATAAAGTAATTTCAGGATATAAGATTTTAGAAAATTCCATAAGTATTTTGAAGCCAATTACCTATCTATACTATGATTTTGTGGCTTAGCATTTTCATCCAAAATAATTTCCTCCTTCTTCCCATAAGAAATATTTTACTAGCAACTAAGACGTCTTAAAGAAAGGTAACGAAAATAAAATTAATTAGCATAACACCAAATTAATAAATATGTGAGTAGTAACATAAACCGAAATATTTAGTAGATTTGTGAATAGTATTTCTTGTGACACAAATAGTCTCTCGTCCACCTCCAAGACCAACTACAAATATCACCATGTCATTTTCTATTTAAAAAACAAATGTATCTTGTGCAGAGCTAGTTAGTACAAGAGAGGAAAATAATGTTTCAAACTATCACTGTCAATTGAAATTTTGAAAGAAATATACTTATTTTTTGTTCTTGTTTTTCTTGATACACATTGAGAAAATCATATTGATGGTACACGATTAACACTACAATTCAAACTTTAATAATCTTGTAAAATTTCAAAGAATTAACAGTTTAATTGTAAAATATGGTTAATTTGTCAATAGTTAAAAAATAAATTTTATAGTATTTAATAAATGGGATGAAAGTTATGAGGAATTATTCATACATACTAAAGCGTAATATGAAACATATTATGAGTGAATCGTTAATTCAATCTCTAAAATTATAATAACTGGTCAAATCAATTATATATTATTAATTTTTTTTAAGATTTGGATAATACCATTAATCAACTGTTTGTCAGTATCCTAATAAAAAGAATTTTGATAACCATATACAAATGGATAAATCATTAACTAATACGTTAAAATTTAACATTATTCTCTTTCTTTTATAATTAATAAAAACAATATTTATTTATATTTTCAAACACATCACCTCTTTTGTTAGGAAGTGTATCGAAACATCCTCACTCATATGTATATAAAGACTAACTATGTCCAAATCAACAAACTTTTCTTGAGAGCAACATCAATTAATGCATAAGAATGAATCAAAATCATTTTCAATATTGATAGGTATAATAAGTGGTGGAGCTTCAAAAGAAATTATGGAGAAGCAAAAATTTGAAAGTTATATATTGGCCCATTATTTATTAATATTTTACAATTAAATACGATTTTAATTTTTTTTCCGACAAAATTGTTAGAACAACTAAACATGTGATTACTTTACATCAAGTTCTTCTCTTATCCAAAAGTAATCAAGCTAAAACAAATAGAAGTTTAAACATATTTTTAATATTGTAATTGTACCAATTTTGATCATGCAATTTTTTTGTCTTTTTAATTTACAAGTATTTTATTTTTAGTTCCTTGTAATTACTTTTCATAACAAAAATTCCTAACCGAATATGCTGTTAAAGAATAAAAACAGAACTTAAAAATATATAGAGGAAAATCGCAATTTTTTTTGCAAGAACTAAAAGCAAAATTCATTATAATATCAAAGAAAAAATATTCTAAAATAAAATAAAAAGTTAAAAAGAAACTTATGGTGAAAAAAATAACAACACATAAAACCCGACATTACATATTCCTCGTACACACAAATGATCAAAATATATATATATATTGGCACAAAATCACACATTTTTTTCGTACTTATATTACTAATCCTTATTTTAAAATTTGACCAACCTAAGAGGTTCGATATATCTCTAAAAACACAAAATGTTTTTTCAGAATTGTTGAGGACCGGGAAAAAACAATCAGTCAATTAAATTAATAAAAGTGAATCCCAGAATAATAAACGAATTTCTTTTGAATTTCTCTTAAAAATACTTTTATTTTAATTAAATTAAAAACATTTTAAGATAAATAAAAACACATTTAAATATTATACGACGATTTAAATGATTTAATAAATTTATATATATATATATATACACTAATTAGTTAGCAATGGTAACTTACCACTTATTATAATGTTATATAATTTATCTCTTAAAACGTAAAATTAAGTCATAATTTTCACCAGTTTAACGATAATGGAAAAATTTAGATGCAACCTACTAATTTTTTTATGTCTTGTTTCATTGATGTGATAATTTTTTTAAAATTAGTATATTTAGAAAATAACTAAAATATTAGTTTCTTTTTTAACTTGTAATCATATCTGTGACATTAATTGTGCAAGGACAAAATAGTCTTTATCTCATGACTTTCACTTGATTTCTAAGCATTGTACTACTCAATTTATAAGATTCATCCCTCCTTTCATTTCACCTTAACCAAACTCAACTTTTTCTGTAAATGAGCACTAATTATCTACTAATATAATAAACGATATTTATTGTTTGAACCAAAAAAAAAAAAAATACTTTCTTCTGCCTTTCAAAAAAAAGTCCTCTGACCCGAAAGAAAAAAACGAAAATTAAAAAAGTATATTTGATTATTATATTTTTAATAATACTTATTTTCTTTTTATCTTAATAATAATTTAAATACAAAGTAATCAAAAAATTATATTATTAAAATAATAAATATTAAAAATAAATAAAATTATCTTAATTTCCATTCTTTTAGTGTCTTTGTGTTAATTAAAACAATCTTTTTTAAAAAAAAAAAAAAATCACTCCACTCTTCAAATCATCTCCTCACTGCAAACAAATGTGCAAAGGATTGGAGTATGAACATCACATTACTTATCTTATGTGGATGAAATGCACCTGAATTATGACACGTTGGTGATGGTTAATTTTATTAAAGCTATTTATTGGCACACAAATATATTTACAAAAAATAATGTAGCTGTATGTTTCTTATTGCTATGGTTAATAGAAAAACATCTTCATTAATTAATTTTCATAAAAACTTTAATTAGTTGTTTCCAAAACTTTATGTTGGGCCTTCCTCTATCTACATGTCTGTTTGTGTGGACATTGAAACTGTTTATCACCCATAATTACAAGCAAATTTATAGTAAAAAAATTCCAACTTCAACTCGAATATATCGACTCCGATAATATATTTTATTGGTCGTAATTATTTATTAAAAAATATATTGTATGAAAAAACACGCAATTCCTTGCTGTAATGAGATTTGTCTTGTTAATGAAGGAAAAATATAAATGAATGAATGATGAACATCATTTACTTATCTTTGTTTATTCCTTATGTTTTACGGTGAATAGCAATTTCAACCTCCGCACGAGTGCAATAATGAAACTGTTGATCTGGAGAATCCCAATATAAGAATAGATACACGAAAGTCAACACGGATTAACACAGAAAAAGAATATTATAATTGAATAGCTTAATTAATTTGAAAAGCACATGAGTCATAAGATTCCTCTCTGTGCTACCTGAACAGGTTGGCTCTTGCAAAGTTGTCATGTTCTAACAACTAGCTATAGGAAGAGGATAAGAGAGTGGTTGTGTTTTTACTTTTTCTCAGTATTCATCATTTTTTTTTTTATTTTATACACCAATTATTTAATACATATTAAAAACCCTAGAGCTTTTTACTCTATTCTCCTCGGTATTACAATAATAAGCCAAAATTTTATAAATATTATTGTATATCAAATAATTAAGTGCTTATTTTCTAATTAATATAAAACATCAGTAATATGTATTTAACGCTTTTACAATGTTTCTATGAGAATATAATAGAAGAAAAATATTTTTAATCATGCCATTTTTAAACTATTAAAAACAATATTTAACCATTTAATCTATCTATTCTCTTTAAATTTCTTACTATGCCCACAATTTATTTTACATATTTATTATTTCTGTTATTAAGAGCAGTAATGAGTGTCACATAACAGTGTAACTTGTATGTAGAACATTAATTGGCGAGAATGGGACACCTGACCAAGCTAATCCAAAATTTAATGTGCCCTATCTTCTTTAACAATTTGTCTCTTACAGCAATAGATGGGTTGTAAAGTCAATGGTAAAAAAAATGAACAAGGTTCTCCTGCTACGTATTAAACTATTTGACAGAACTAATTAAAACTTACAGGAGGAGGAAGAAGAAGAAAGTGAAAGTAGAACTACACAGTGGCTCCGTGATATAAAATGAAAGTAAAGGAAAATTACAAGAGTTGCATGTGACTTTTTTTATTTTATTAAACTGTTATGGGACCTCATACTCTCTCTCTTTCTCTCTGTTTGTCTGTCATCTTCAATTTACACTTTACACATTATAAATTTAAGAGCGCTAAAACATGTACACCCACTATAAGTTCTTCTGCTTTGCTGGCCCATGTGAACTGTTCTTAACGATCTTTAGTCTGATCCCAGTTCATGGCGGCCGGAATGTGACCCACAACTCCAATGATCTGCTTTTAAGCTGGCCCATGATCAGAAAGTGTGTGTCAGATAGGTACCTTGTGCACCACCATGCTTTTAGATAGCTCATTATTAAAGAATTGAATTTTATAGTGCAGGTGTTTGTGGCATGCCCTTTAGTGTGTATCTGCTATGAAAACCTTTCAGTGACATCTCCTAACCCCAATTGGAAACTTCAAATTAAATCAAATTAAATAATTAAAACCCCCGAAAAAATTAAATTAAAATTAAACTCTCTCCATCCAATCAGAAACTTCCTTATCCTGTCTCATTCAACTGCATCCACTGAAGAAAGTTTATTTGTCTCAATCTCATAACGGCTACCTCCTTCATCTTCCACACTCTCCAGATCTCCCTCTTCATTCTCATCCTCTTCCACTTCTTCATCATCTTCTTCTTCTTCCTCTTCCCTTTCTTTTCTTTCATGTTCACTTTCACTGTTCTCCTTCGCTGCACCGTGTTCGTATTGGGAAGGAGGTCTCCACTGCTGCTCCGGTTGCACCATCAAGGGCTCCATCATCTCATGTGGCTTCATGTTGAGGAATGAAGCGCCAAAGGGGTTCTGAGTCTTGCTCTTTTCTTTGTATAAGGCATCGAGTTCATGAAAATAGGGACATGTCTTACTATTCTCGCGCCTATGCTTGTTGCTTTCCTTCACTTTCTTGAAGTACTTGTTGATGTTCTCCCATTTCTCCTTGCATCTCTTGGCGCTCCTGTTGTACCCGAGCCTCGACATTCCTGCTGATATTTCCTCCCATAGTGGAGCCTTTGGTCCATTTTCTTGGTACTTGGTTTCAAGACTCGTCCTCAGCCTTATCAAAGCATGAACTTCAGCTTTTGGCCACCTAGAAGAAGATAAAGAGTTCAATGATGTGGGAGTGGTAACAACGACGCTGATAGCATTAGCAGCAGTTGTAGGAGTAGCAGCAACTACACTGTGACCATTGTTCATTTTCTGAATTTCAATACTGCTATTATTTGACATCACCAATGGTGTTTGTGGTTGTGGAGCTTGTTGGGGTGGTGGTTTTACTTGTGATACTTGGGGTGGAGGTGGTGTTTGTGAAGGCGGTGGTTGAAGGAAATTGGCACCAGCTTGTGTTGAGGGGTTCTGGTTCTGACCAGATAACTGTTGCAAAAAAGCAATAACTGCTGCATTTTTCGCTGCTGCGGTTGATCTTTCTTGGACAAGAAGTTCGTGTTCTCTATTGATCCTTGCCATTTCTTGGATCCTCCAAGCCTCTTGCTGTGCCACGTGTTCTCTCTCCCTTTTGTCTATAGCTTCCAAGAACCTCTTTTGCATTTCCTCTTGCTTGGCCAGGACTTGTCTTGTGAGCCTCCTGAAGTAGTCCTTCCACTTTCTCTTCTTCCGGTATTTCTCTTCCAAGTCTTCATCAGAGGCCGTGGAAGAAGAGGTTGAAGTGGTGGAGAAGAGGTTGTTCATGTTAGGTAAAGAGTAAGGGATGTTATGGTTATTGTTGTTGGGTTGTGGAGGGTTTCTAGGATTGGTTAGTGCTGTTGGAGAAGTGATGGTGGTGGTTGTGGTGGTGGCATTGGTAGGTGGTGGTGGTAGTGGTGAGGGAGATATTGCTGTAGGGTTTGTGGAGGGAACAGTGGTGGTGACATAAGAGATTGTTGTTGTATCACTAGGCCTTGTTGGGGGAGGTAATAATGCAACCGTGTTTGTTGTTGCCAAAGTGGGTTGTGGTTTTAACGGGTAAGAGACTATGAATTGGTTCTCAAGGGCTTGTAATTGATCAAAAAACTTGTAGGTTTTTCCCTCATGTTTCCCGCTTCTACTCTCTTTGGTTCTTTTGTGGTACTTGTACACATTCTCGAATTTCTCCTTGCATTTCTTCGCGCTTCGGTGGTAACCCAGTTCTGCTAGCTTCCTAAACACATATACAAAGAGAGAGGAAGAAAGAAAGAGAATGATCAAACTTTATTATGAAATACATATATCCGTTGAAAATAGGGAAAAGGAAACAGCAACAAAAAAGCTACTTCCTTTCACGTAAAGAAGGGTAAAATTTTAGACGGTTTTGCCGTACTGATGAAAACATAAGAGCAGTTAATTCCTAAAATAGTACTGAACAATAACTAAGACGCAAAAAATGTCAGATGAAAGGCTGAAACCAAAAAATTACGAAGATAAACTCAACAAGATTTGATCGAGCAAATCCTGCATAAACTTACAATTTTAACTCAGCATGATTCATTGCAACTATGGATTCGCTGTATGTATATCACACAAGATTGAGCTAGAAGAATTTCAGACATGTGGGTGATCTTATTACTGCTGACTCTAACAAAGATGATTAATCAATTATTATATCATATGCAAACATAAAAAATATAAATTATAAGGTGTCCCCCGCTCCCTCCCTCCCAATTGTTTTATAAAAAAAAATACAGCGAAAGGAAATGGGTTTGAAAAACTTATTGGTTTGGAAATTGATAAAAAGTTCATAAAATCTTCATGCATGATCTTGAAGAAGCTAACTAGCTTCCAGCATACATAGTTTCTTCAAAACAAGAGAAGAAGAAAGCTGCAAAGAGAAAGATAGAGAAGCTGATACGCCAAAAAGAAGAAGAAAAAGCCAGAAAATAGAGATACATGAATAATGAATTCAGTTAAATCATATGTATATATATATATTTGTATATACTTTTTTCTTTTTTTTGTGTGTGTGTACCTTGCAACTTCTTCCCAAAGTGGACCCTTGAGACTTGAATCACGAAACACAGCATCCATATCCGACCTTATCTTCAAGAGAGCCAAAGTTTCTTGGCGGGGCCATCTGCTTCCAGCGCATGAGTTGTTGATCTTGTCACCTTCTTCTTCTTCTAAACCACCCTCTTTTCCCTTCTCTTCAGCGGAAGTTGCATCCATCATAATGACCTCGCCACCGTCATGCGCCGCCACAGCCTCACCGGAGGAGGTTTCCATGGCTGTGGTGTCTCCAAGCTGCATAGAAAGAGAGAGAGAAAGAGAGAGAGATGTCCCTACCTAGCTAGCTAGCTAAGCAATTACAGCTTGAGAAAAAAAAGGGAATATATCAGAAAACAAAGGGAATAGTATAGTCTCTCAGGGGTTTTATTGTGCGCATGGAGAGAGGATGCTTTTGTGGGGGTGAATAGATTTGTTTATTTTTAGGTGGTGGGATCTGTCAATTTCATCATAGAAAAATGCAAATATTACCCTTTAATTAAGCTCTCTTAACTTTTCCTTGCTGTATCTCTGCATAATTATTATAGTTCTTCTTATTTTAATTTTTATGATTAGGGCTGTGGAATCTTCGCTCATTTTTTATTTGTATTTTTTTATGGTGTCGCCATGGATTCAAAGAGGAAACACAACATTAGAGGGTTCTCTTATGTGTGTCATACGTTAGTGCTGGAAAAAGCAAAAGAAAAGCTAAGGGATAAATTATAACATGGATCCTTTAAAGGGAAAATAATAATGATAAAAATGGAAAAGATAATAATATTAATATTAGCATTAATATTAATAATTTTTATATTATGCGTATATGATATATATTTATGAACAAAAATTTAATACATGTAGTAGTGGGAACAGCCTGCAGATAGGGACGATGTAGATGATAAGTTGGGCCCTGTAGGTCAGCTTTGCTTATTGGGAGCTTTTGGAATTGAGTGGCACAAGAAATTCTCAAATTACATATTTGTCCTTGCCAGGGATATCATTGACCTTTAAGTAATCACATTCATAAAACTCCGTATCCCAAGTTTCCTTTAACAACGGTATAATCAACTTAGCCTTCAGGGTATGCTTTCAATAGTTTTTGTACTTATCATTAGGTGCTTTTACCTCATCCCCATAATGCCTATCAAATTCATCTAATTAAATAATAAATATGTCTAATCCCACTATTTACACTCGATAAAAAAAATATTTTATGATTTATATATAGAGTAATCTCTGTTGTTCATTTTTTCAAAACCATACTTATCTCACCTAATATTAGCCTAACTTTACGAAAAAACAAATCTGAATAGATTCAAATAATTTAACTTAGAATCTAGCATATTAATCATTTGTGTTTTTAACGAATATTTTTTTTAATTTTCCTAGATTGGCAAATTACTGGAATTTTTTTTCAAATTATATTGTGTTTTAACACGGCATTGGAATTTTAATGAACTTGAAGTTTGTAGTTAAGAAATACTAATTAGGTGTTGTTAGCAAGTGCTCTAAGAATACTAATTAAAATTTTATTAAATGTTTTGGTGAACACTTTCAATTATTTTGTTTATTTGTGTGTACTATTTAAGGGACAATTGTTAGTATTTTACTAATTTTGATGTAGTTAGTTGATAGTGATGAATTAATTATGTATTTGTATGAGATGAATTAATTAGTCTTGGTTAGATAGATGGTAGAAGTAGGTCTCTATGTGAAGGCAAAGAGACCATTTATGAAGGGAAGTAACTGGTGACAAATTCAGTTAGCTACAACCTAACACAATAAATAGAATGAATTTGTGGATAACTAAAAATCTTGTAACTCCACATGTTTCACCAATTATTAAAATTTGTATTAGGGACCATCCACAATGGTGAGTACAATGAGGTGACTGTACGTTCAATAGTTATCACTAACTATATAGAGTTATTGAGTCAATTCTTCCCTTTTTTTCCTTCAATGTGAATAAATGTCCAATTAGATATTAGATGTAAAAGAGGAGAAGGTGATAAAGTGAGCTTTATTTTCATATTTTGTATTTTTTGGATCTAAGACTTCACCATTAACTTGTAATGACCCCACAACGTGCTTCAACGTGGTGGACTTTATGACCCAATATTATTTTATTTGGCATTTTACCGGAAAAGAAAATTGTATGCTTTCACATTTTGAACTTCAATCAAAATGACCATTTTGTTCACTTACTCTCACATCAAAGTAGCCGCCAACTATACAAATGTACTAGTATTTCTAAATTTAGAACAAAATAAATTAAATATCAATACAAATATTCAATTATCAGAAATATATAGTTAGTTGCGTGGAGTTTTTAAACAGTATAAATACATGCATAATTAGATATATATATATATATATATATATATATATATATATAATTTTTTCATAAAAATATACCAACTTTTAATATGTTGTTTTAATATTTATTAAAATATACCATTAGTATTTTAATTGCCAACTTCATGAATTTATAAAATGGAGAATTAACCTAATTAATGATAAATAACTCAGAGTTTTGTTTAGTTGATTTAAGATCACAAGATATAAAGATATAAAAAAAAAGCTATATAATAATATTTCTTTTAAACAATGTTATGAGGTAAATCTCAGTCCCTCTCTGTCATGCACATGAACTTGTAAGTGGCTTCCTCTCTGAAACATTACTGGTTAATTAAGGGTGAGAAAAGAAAAACCAAACGATGTCGGTCTTTTACGACCAAGCTTTTATCAACAACCATGAAAATTATAATTTTCATTGAAAATATTGATTTGGTTGAAATGAGATATACGTATGAATAGGAAGAAGAACCGCAAAACAAAAAATCATTAGAACTCAATTATTGAATGGGTGACAATGGATATAATGCCGAAGAGTGGGTCCAAATAATTAATTATTTATAAGTCCATTTATCTCCATTATTATGATTTCTGTATAATAGTTTTCTTTGAAGACATCAATATAAAAAAAAGGAAAGAGAAAGTAAACGAACAAGGTAGAAATTGAAAAGGGTGTGTGAGTACTTGATGTTGAAGAGTGGAAGATGTAAGGTAGGCAAAGATGTATGAAATGATGGAAGGTGTAAAAAGTATTGGTGTATATGATGAAATTATATTATATGGTTATATGATTGAAAAGTGAATCCATTTTGTTTGTTTATTTTATGTGCATTTTGTTAATTTATGCGTGTATTTTAGCTGGGTTGTTTCGTATTGTCGACTCTAGAGTGCGCTGTAAATACGAAACATTGCAATATTAATTATTATTACTTTTATTATTCCTTGTTTTATTTTATCTTTGAACCACCTGCATTATGCTTCTATAATGTGCATGCATATGCAACATTAATTGATGATGGCAAGGAATCTAGTAAAGTTTCGTGGCAGCCAAAAAGAAAACATAAATCATAAGAATATGAAAAGAAGAAGGAGTCCTTTGGCAAGAGAAATTCATTTTAGTCGCAACTGTGATAATAACATTCATCCTAACCTAACACATCAAATAATCGCATGGATGCTACTACATCTATAGACCAAATTTTTATATAAAAAATCAACAAAAACAATAAATGAAAATATAAAAAAATAAAATATCAACATCTCAAAGAATAGATCAAATTTAGAAAATTTAGGGTACCCAAATAATTATTCATTTATATGCTTTAGTTAATGTATACCCATTGTCAACAGTTGTTCAGAATTCATTTTCATATAATTGAAAATTATTTATTTTTAAAACAATAATTTTCAAACTCGTATTTAAAACCATATTTAATATGAAAATTAAACTTTATATATGCAGTGTTGAATTTGAAAAATATAACTTATTTCAATTTTCTCATGTGACATGTAATTTGTCTTGAATCAAACACAATTTTTTTATATATAAAGTTCATCCGAGACATAAAGTAATTTACTAAAAGAAAAAAAGGAAACCAAGAGAACAAGATCGTGGACTATACCAATGAATCAAACTTACTTTAGTTTATTTTTATGTAATGGTATTTATTGATTAATTTATAGTTACTTTTTTTAGTTGTTGACACTATATTTTCCAGATCAATAAATTCAAATTTATGAACTTAAATTCTGCGTCCTCGTATCTAGTTAATATTTAGTTTGCAGAATTTATTTCCATAAATTATTACTCAGATGAGCAAAAACAAAATATTAATCAAATTTAATAGTTCTATCACACTTTAGTTTATTCTTATATAATAAAACAAAAATTACAGTATCTATAACGAAAATTTCTCCTACCAAGCTTCATTTTTTTTTTCTTTTTGAACTGGTCTATACAATTTGTTTAGCATGTTTTCTTGTCCATTTTTATTTCATTTATTTTTATACTTTTTATTCATTTCATGAATTATTCTTGCTCACAATTTGTATGGCCTTTCCCTGTTCTTTTTTTATGACCTTTTTGTAGTTTTTTCACTCGTTCTGATTTTTTGTTCATTTATTTTTTTACTCATTCATTATTTGAGTAATTTTTCTTATCATTCATCACATTTTTTAATGGTAAAATACGTCCGTTCATTTTTAATATTTTCCTCACCGTCTTTTTTCCTTTCTGGTTTCATGGTTTTTTTCCGTCCTATTTTGTTCACATGTAGTTTTTTTATAGTTTTTCATTTATTGAAATTAAGAAAGATACGGCAATCATTGTTAGATATTATTTTTTCAGTAATTAGATAAAACTAAAGATAAATTAAAATACACAGACTTAACCACATGGATAGATAACATTTCTATTAAAATAAAAAAAATGATTATCATCATTAAACTATGCCTAACACAGAAAATAAATTTGCATGAGTTTTCCTTACTTTCTTAGAACAATAATCTATTTTCAATGTCACAGTTGAGGAGCTGTATGAATAAACTGTTCACAACCATTTACAGAAGATTAAAATAAGATGAACCAATAAAGTTAGTTTTTTAACTATAAACTGATTCTTTTACCCATCATTTAATTTTTCATCTTCCAACTCTTCTCTGGGAGTGTGAGTAATATCTTGACTTTCATTGATACAACATGGTCATATATTACTTTTCACTCTGCTATTTGAATATCTTTATAATACAAGATCCAATCATATATATTCAGATTAAAATTCATTACAAGAGCCTTAGGTATAAAGAAAATTAGTGTGTATAAAGTTTTTATGAATGAAAAATGAGGCTCTATATATAAATGGGAGACATTAACCCTGCTAGCCTGGAGAGTTGCATGGCACAACTAGTATCTGAGATGTGCCATGCTGGCTGAGGTGAAGTGAGGGTGATGCTTAACGTGGAGGGCATGTGGTGTGAATGCTCCTGCAAATTATGTCTTCCATGTGGTTTAACCTTCAACTTTATTTATTACTCAAAACCCTACCATCTTCTCCCTTTTTTAATTAACTTCTCTCACATTTTTTCTTCTCTATATGCCAATTGTGGTGAACATGTATAACCAGAAAGTGATTAATAAATTCTCAAAGGAGTCACGCGTTGGATCATTTGTTGATTCCATCGCATTCATTGGTGAATATATTATTATACAATACTATAATCATCGGGGTCGGTTATCTTTCCGTGAAGGAAATCTTATGATTGTGACCCATTAACGAAGGATTATATAAACAATTGCATTCATTTCATACTTTTATCTCATCTCATCATGCTCATTTCGGAGGGATTCTCAATCTATATGTTGCTTCATCATACAAAATAACCAATGTGTTTTAACCAATACTGCTAATTCTTCAAGTTATAATCATTAAATCATGGGATCACTGCCACATATACATAGACCTCTAACTTCAAACTAAACTCTAAATAAAAAAATAGGGATGTTGAACTAACATATTATTCATCCGTTATGGAATTGATAATAATAATCGATTACTTGTTATAAGAGAGACATCAACTTGGAGTCTATCTCTATGTATATATTAATGATATTAATTGGGTAGATAGATAAGAGAGATCACTTTAAATTATATTGACGCCATTATTGAATCATAATAAATATATTATATAAATTATTTATATATATATATATATATATATATATATATATATATATATATATAAGTATGTATATTTTTTTCTTCTTTTTTTGGTTTCTTTATATTTATGTCCGAGAAAGTATATCATAACACAATTTTTTATTAAATTGGTTGATTTTTTGAAATTACAAAAATGTGTAAATTCAACTTTATATAATAAAACTCACTCATATCTTGTGATATTTTTTGCCAACAAAAGAACACATTATACAAAGAATAAATTTGTGGTATAAATTTTGCATATGCACATTTATTTCGAATATATTTAATTTAATTAATAAGATTAAATTTTGTAATAATTTTGTAAATTTTTCAAAAACATCTTCAAAATTATTATGACTTGTCATTTCAGTCTTTTTTTATTAAATTACTTTTCATATAATTAATTAATGTGAACTACCAATAGTTTCCAATTCACACAAGAGAATAAAAAAAAGGTATCTTATTAATTTATAACATTTATTGTTTATTAAATGAAAAAATTAAAATGATTAATGCTATTTTAATAACAAATAATTTATGTGACAAACAAATTTCCTTAACTTTCTTGTACAAAGGAATGAAATAAATTTTATTAATCATTTATCATTTTTATTGTAAGGATTTATTTTTGCTAAAAATAAAAAATGTGAAGTAAAATTGAAAAGTGATAGATAAATTCATTATTATATTTAAGTTCTAATTTATTTAATGAGTATGAGGTATGTGTAGGTTTTTTTTTATCAGTAGAAAAGAACTTAAAATAAAGGAACACATGTTATTCTAACCCCTATATAAAAAGGTTAAACTGACAATAGATTGTAACAAAACATTATTTTATTCTTTTTCCATCATATAAAAAAGTTTTGTTGCATCATATTATATATTAGTTAACACTCATCAAGCCTCTACATATTGCATATTACTTCATCTTACACAAAAGTTCTAAATCATGCATTCTTACTTGTCTTCCATAGCACTTAATCCTCTTAGGTAGTACTATACACTCCGTTACAATGTGTAGTATGCTTGTTGAGATACATTTAAGACGTTTGGTTCAAATTCTGCACCTTTGTTTGAACAGCCTCTACATCTAAAATACGTAAAGCTTGAAAGGATTATCTATGTTTGTTCTTACTACATACATCTAACTTTGTCATAGCCACACTCCCAAGATAAGCATAATAATCCCAACTTGTGATGTGTTAGAAGCTCATAGTCGGCAGTTTCACAACATCAACACCATATTTCATATAGAGTATTCTTATCTACTTGTATAAACTATGAAAACCAATATTTCCAATTCACTACTAAAAAATTGTTGAATAGTGACTAAAAATAGTGATTGAAAAATTCGGTCACTAATAGTGACTGAAAAATTTGGTCACTATCAGTGACTGAATCAGTAATCAAAGTAGTGACTGAATCAGTAACCAAAATAGTGACTGAAATTAATAATTGAAAATTTGATCACTATCAGTGATCAAATTCGTGACTGAAATTAGTGACAAAAAATTCAGTTATTATCAATTACCAAATCAGTGACTAAAAGTTATAATAATAATATCACAATTTTATATAATAATTATTATTATAATTATAATATTAATAATAAGAAAAATAATAACAGTATTATTATAATAATAATAATAATTGTAATTATAATAATAATCGTAACATGGTAGAAAAGTTGCTTTGGTCTTATGGTTATGGAATCTGTCAAGCTGCTGAGATGTCTTGGATCATTGATTCAGTCACTATACATCAGTGATCAATAAAATAGTGACTGACATTGTTTGGTCACTAAATCAGTCACTGTTTTAACTAGTGACTGATTTTGGTTGTTTAGTGACTGAAAAATCGGTCAATATTTATGATTTTTCTTATAGTGATTCCATTTCATAACTTACAAATCCAACCTTTTTCAATTCATGCAATAAAATACCTATTTGGTATGTTGCTCTAAGTCGAGTCATATAGTAAGGACAATAGTTTAGTACAACAAACACTCTTCCACACTACTAAGATAAAGTCTTATTTAAACAGTTTATCTCATTTTCTTGTGTCCTACATTGGTATCAATGCATCTTATGAGTTAATTACACACATCTACTTTGTAGTTACAACCCTTACTATTACCTACTACATGGAAGATTGTATGTAGCCTAGTAGTAGTAGTAAATTCAAGTGAGCTAACCTTCAACTTCTCATTTACGTCCTCTATCCCAGTTCTAAAACTATAGAAAAAAATTCACATTTTAAATCTGTTAACCCTTGATCCTTATAACTGTTATACATAGTGTATATGTCTATGAGTTGCTCGTGTCCTATTTGACTATTTTCGAGAGATCCGTGGTTCACCACTCATGCCATTTTACCTCTCTTTATTCTTTCCAACCCCAACTGCATTCGTATCTTGGTGGCTTTATTACCTCAGGTTATACCCCAACATTTTGTTCTATCTAGGTAACCCCAACCTGATTTACCTTGTATGGAGCATCTTTTTACTTAGATAATTGATTATACTATAGTTCTTATGCACCCAACCGGACAAAGATACCACTTTGGATACAAGAAATTTGCATTTTTGAATTTATATCACATCTAGGCTCATACTTTAATCCATGTCATGCAAAAGGTTTCTTTTGCATATGCTCTAACATTCTTAAATATGATATTATTTCTCACCTTCTAAATGTCCCAGATGATTGCAATTCACATGCACTTCCAAATTAAATCACCCTTACAACTAAGTTCCAAAATGTTGAATTATTGAAAGTGATTCATGGCTTAGTCATATTGCACTGATCTTACCCTAATCCACCTATTACACGTGTTCCACACCATAGTTGCAACTTTACATGTGAAGAATAAGTGACTCACTATTTCCACCATCTCACCACACATAACAAAAGTGTTATACCTAATACAATTCCCCTAAGACTTATATTTTAGCTTGTTGTCACTTATTTAAGAGATTCTTCAAGTAAAATGTTGCATCGATTGTAAGGCCTTCACTTTTCATAACATAGAGTATACGTCTGTATATTCCATCTCAAACCAATTTTGCAAGTTTTCATAAGTTGACTTAGTCATTTATTTGTCTACATGTTCATCTTTTAACATCGATAAATCCTCAGGGTTTGTGCATAAATTCTTTTGTTGTATTTTTACAATGAGGTTTGCTATACGGATTTTTTCCCCACTCAAATCAACCTCTCCTTCATACCAAACATCATTCCCACTTATTTGCATTCCAAACTTCTAACTCAACTATTATTGCCCTCATCTTTTTTGCATTTGCATACATTCTAAGTAGTTTATTTATAAAAGGAGTCACCCGTCCACCTATCCTCCCAAAAATATATCTTATCACCGTTTTCAATCTTCTAAAGAATGTTTTCATCAAACTAATGTCCTCTTACCTCCTTTCCACATATTTTCAGTAGTCTCTCCATCACCTTGATTCATACCTAGGTCTACCGTTTTCATTCAATTTTCTTCATATGTCATATTTTGACTCTAAAATCATTCCACATTCCTTGCTTAACCGTTCTTAGTCTCCATATTCACTTGGCTAAGAATGCAATATTGAATAGTCTAATAATCTTAATACTTAGTCCAACATGTTCTCTAAACTTACATAAATTTTCTCATTTTATCCAAACAATTTTTTTACCTTCTGCATTCCATCTTCACAAGAAATTTCTTTGTTATCTCCTAATCTCTTAACACACACGAGAGGTAGTGTTTTGAAAAAGAAAAATGAGTTTTGAAAAAGAAAAATGATAATACAAAGGAATAAGTATGAATACTAATTTAATTAAGCATACTTTATCAATCAAGGATTAGAATCTACCCTCCATCCGGTCATTTTTTTCTTGATCTTATTGACTAACTTTTAAGGTATAATCAAGATTTGTAACTAACATTGTGGATCTTAACAAAATAGTTATTAATTTTTTTTATTTCTATATTATAATATATATATATATATGATGTAATTAAATATTATGTAAAAATTAAAATAATAATAACTAATGTTATCTTAAATTTAAATAATGACAGTTAAACATACACTATATGGTTAGTTAGTCATTATGAAGTTGAAAAAAGTGCCATAAAGGATATAGTACTGGTACATTGGAGTTTCAATTAATCTCAAATAAATCAGGATTGAAATTGCTACGTTGACTATAAATAACTACAATGATGGAATGAATTTCCTTAAATTCATTGACAATTCGCAAGAGACACTACAAAAGTCATTCAATTACATATTAAATCTTATTTAATAAGAATAATGGATGAGTTATGTCAATTAAAGGTTAGTGACGCAACAAAGTTTGGACTTTAGACAATATGAGATAGTAACTATTAGCGGTGGATAACATTAGCTAATTAATACTTTCAGTTATGCGAACGCTATCACTTCGCTACATTATCAAAGCTATCAATAACTGCTAATTAGAACGTGTTAGAAAAAATGGGAGACATAGTTTTCAAGTTCAGGTTGGGGTACACTGTATTCATAATCAGAAATAGGAGGAAAACATGAACAGGAAAAAAAAAATAGACAACATAGTTATTAATTTCACTTTTAATTTTATTTTAGGTATAAGAATTATTGAATTTTTGTTTCACAATTTCTAATGATATTATTTAGATATCTCAAATATTAAAATGTGTGATTTTATCTCTTATATTTCAGTTGCGGCAATTGAATTTCCAATCATTGTAATCATATAACTTATTCTCTCTATCATTTGGAGGGTTTACATCGATTGATAGCAAATACGAAGGACTTAAAAAATCACATAGTTATATTATTTACAGAACGAAAATTACAATGAAGCAAAAGTTCAATAAAACGGTGTTAAAGAGATAAAAATCACAACACAGGTCAAATTATATAATCAGAATATGAAAAACGAAAAATAAAGTATTAGATACTTGAATATTAAAAGTGTATTTAATGAATAAAGTAGGTTATATGCATGTAGATATTTATTATAAATATTTGTATTGTTGAATTGCATGAGAAAATTAATTAGGGACAGAAATGGTTAGGGCAGTGGATGGTGGTACGTAGAGGGATAGCATTACTTTTGTAGCTAGTTAGTGTTTACATAATTTAAGCATCTCTAATGCTATTACATGTTGCTATATATTTTGTTGGTTAAAGGGCAATTATGTGGAAGAATTGAAGGGACCATGTTACTGTTTGGCTACCATTTGAAGCCAAACCAAGGGTAGGTCATAGGTAGAACCTTTGGGAACTCATGTGTCGCTTCAACAGTAACTGGTATCTGCATATATAAGGGGAATTTCATGCCAACTTCAACAAGTAATTTTCAGTTACCTTAGTTTGCAGGGCTGGGCTAGGGCTAGGAAGTAGGGTTAGGGCTATCACCCCACACACACATGCATTCACTCACAGAGATACGCAATTTATTGATTCTTAATCTCAAAAGAGCAACAGAAAACGACGCTTTCTATCTTTCCTCTCGTTACTATTTTGGATCTATATATATTTATTCAGATCAACACTGAGTCTAATTCTAATAGGGGTTACAATAAATATGATTCTAATAAGGGCTTATGTAAATTTCACTTATATTAAATATAGTGATCTAGATTGTGGTGAACGACTCATGTTGGACTGCTTCTTCGTGCAACTCTATGGTTTTATCTTACACTTCTTAGAATGAATAAAATTACCATTTTATCTTTAATGAAAAAAGTAAATATATCCTGCTGATTTTCTCCATTTTTTACGGTGCATTTCATCTTCTTTATCTTGTTAGTTGTACCCGTTTTTATCTTACAAACCTAAATTACCTTATAAAAATCAAAGCTAATTATTGGAAAAGAAAAAATAATGCAGGTAAACTATGATACAAGAAGTGAAAGCAAGTGGAACCACCATGTATATTTTGTTGCACTATTTCTTTATTTATTAGTGCTGATTTAAGAATTTGTTAAGATTTCGTAGTGGTGTAGTTCTCTTAAAGGTTTCAGAAAAAAAAATCGCACACATATTGATATTTACAATTTTTTTAATTTTCGTTCATATATAAATATTTTAGATTATACAATTCAGATTATTAAAATTTATTCTAAATTATATAATCTGAACTTAAAAAATTATATTCTGGATTATATTTTCTTTAACAACAAAAAATAAATAAAACAGCAAGAAACATTTTAGGAATGTTCCAACTCTTTACTAACACACTCAATCTAAGAAAAAGTGTCTCAACTACCAAAACAAAAATCCAAACAAAAAGACACTTTACATAACATAACAGAAAACCAAGACTAGGGCATCTGGAAGAGAACAACCAAAAAACTAGAAAAATGACAAGACAAAATTAGACACAAATACATTCACTTACATAGTGGGAAAGGGGGGTCATCCAACATACTTCAAAGTTATTATGCCAAAGATTGAAGGCACATTACCAAGGATAAAATCCAATCCAGAAAAGAAAGGAAAGTTCTTTTCATCTTATACTTAACTCACAGTCAGTTCTTAAGTTAAGCTAAATTAAAGATTTCATCAGTATCTACGACCTCACCCTTAAATACCATTTTATTTCTATGACTCCATACGTCCGAGACAATAGCAACCCACAGGTCCTATGTAGAATACAATTCAAAAATTATATAGTGAATTATGCAATCAATAATTTAATACAATTTTTATATTTGAGATATCTAAAATCTATAATAATAACAATTGAGGGAACTGAAAAGGAAATTTTTATTACATGTCAATGTAAACAAAACTTGAAAAAAAAATTCAAAAACAAAGTTTGTCAAAAGAGATAAAAAAAAACACATGGCACATTTTACTTTTCAAAACTATATCTGCCATGTTACACTCATTATCTATCGTGTGCCCCTCTTCAACAAAAAAAAAATACATATTGTGTTTCCCTCTTATAACCTACACTACGTCTCATACCCAACATTTCTCTCATACTCAACAGTCTATCTCAAATTCTATTGCATCTCATCTCATATACTCTACATTGCGTTCATCTCTCATACTATACACTTCGTCTCATCTCTTATACCTACATTTCGTCTTTCTTACTTGCACCTTCTTTTTCCTTTTCAAAGTTTGCTAAAATGGTATACGATACCCAAACACAGGGCTTCTCTCACTCAACACTCAATTTTTTACTGTTTTGCCGAATAGTGTTAAACTACGTTTTAAAAAGGACTCTTGTCTCTCTGAATGTATAACACTTTCTACTTTGTAAAACCCTAAGACTATCTACGTCAATCATTGTTCTGGTTTTCAAAGACATGCATTGCATTTGATATTTAGGATGTTGTTTGACTTCAGCAGTCATCAAAAGAGGTAAGATTTGGACTTTGAGGAAGAGAAGATGTAAGAACTACACCACACATCCATTTAATTTTAAATTTCAAAACACATGTTTTCACATAGTATGATATTGTTTATGGATTACATGAGGACTACTATGTTGTTTATGGATTACATGAGGACTTGAGGACTTGAGATCAGTCTATACGACATAAATTATTACTACTTTGAAAAAAACAAATTCTTTTAAGAAAATTTTGAACTTTAAACATATTCATAAATTAAAGTTAGTCTATTCTAGGCAAAGAATTGAACTTTAAATTCAAAAAAATATTATCCTTTAAAGTGTTATGGGACGATTACGGTTTGAAAATTTTATTTCATTATGACATTATGAAATTTTGTACTATTTATATTTCTTTACTCATTATGTTATTTTTCTTCAATTTTAGCTATCGGAGTATTGTCACCACAATATGTCTAGATCGCAAATGCAAAAGCAAATCTACTCCATAAACAAAGTAAGTCCAAAAAAACGAAAATGAAATGTGATTGCAAGGTATCTAACTTTGGTTTGTGGCAGATTTAACCAAACAGAATTTTTTGTTTTGAATGGGATTGACTCTACGACAAAGAGATACTATCTGAATAACATATTTTACAGGACTTCAGATTCAATTATTTTTAATTTCTGTCCACTTTAGGAAACTATGAAATTTAAATTTGTATTCTTTATGATCTTCTTTCTCCGACTTAACTTTATATATTTTTGACAAAGTATTGAACTTTAAAAAATTCTTTATCGTCGTATTTTAAGTATTTCAGAATATTATAATATTTAATTTATCACTTTTAAATTTAATCATGTTTAAAAAATATTTTTTTGGGAGATATGTGTATATTTATTAAATTTTGTATTTGAATGTCATTTACTGTTTCAAATTTAAATTTTAAAAATTACATTTTTTATTGATAAAAAGTAAATTGAATAAAAATTGAGTATTTTAGGGTACTACATCTCTTATAAAAAAAGTGTTACCTTAAAAATATTAACACACTGAAACAAATTACCTTAAAAAACTGGAACTCTTATGGTAAGTCATAAGTCAAATTCTTCTTATCTACCTATCACTCTCCCAACCAGTATAGAATAAGAAAACCCAAAATCAAAGTGTAAGGATCACATTTGTTCAAATTATTAGTTTCTGTTAAATCTCTACCGTCCCCTAATTTATTTTAGAATGAAGATTTTATTTTAGAATGAAGATTTTATTTTAGAATGAAGATGATAGAAATACAATTATATATAAACCTGTCTTCTATTAGATATGTTCCATTAGACCTGTCTGTATAAGTATATATAATATTGTTAAAGTCTCTTTTTCATCTCTGACTTCCTAATGGCCTACAAAAGCTGAGAACAAATATCAGTCCAAACATACAAATATCAGTCCCAACATTTCATGCTAAAATATAAGTCAAATTATCCATAATATTTAAGCGAAGTTTATCTTACTCGTAATCAAACAAAATAAATGGAGGTCAGTGAGTAATAAAAACATAAACAGAATTATAATTATAATCTCACACATCTCAAAAAAAGTAAATAAAAACTTATTACCTTTTCTGAAAATCAATTTTTTTCTACAGCTTCCTCTTATATTTTCTTATCATTTCTTTTTCCTTATCTTCTCTTTAAATGTGAACTTAAATGTTTCGTTATACTATATCATGTCTTCTTCTGCATTACATACGTGTACATCCGACTATGAAGTTCGTTTTCTTTATTTACATATCTGAAGGTCTTATTTTGCTAAATATTTTTAAATGTTTTAATTTCAGTTTAGAGTTTTTGGGTTGTCAATTTGTTTTCCTATTACCTTGTTTATTATGTTATAATTTTACATATCTAAATGTTATATATTTTTCCTTTTGTATAATGTTTTTCTTTTTATGTAAACTCTTCTATTCTCTTTAAATGTCAAGTGAAATGTTTCTTTGTAATATCTCAAATATTACTTGTTTGCTTCGTAACTTTTTTGGATAAATACCTCTATGTTACTTTGATGGGTTTTTTTTTTTTAAATATGAGTTTAGATTTCTTTTAAATTTATGTTTTGATAATTTATTTTGTTTTTACATAGATATGTATGACATATTTGTATATTGTATATTGTTTTTTCATTCTTTTTAAGTCAATCTTACAATTGTTTATCATGTTTTTGATCAGTTTTTCTCTTAAAAACATTTTTAATTATTTTAAAATTTTCAATAGCTTTGGTTATATAGATTATGGCTTTGCCATTGATTTCTCTACGGAACTTGGTTCTTAGTGGCATCTAGCCGAGGATAAAGGTAATACATATGTTGTCACCTAGAACATGAATGCTCAGAGGAGGTTGGTCTGAACTCAGAACGTTTTATAACCTGAAAAGGGACCACTATATTTTGCCCGGTACGTAGGTTATTACTTTCTTACTACTGGATTCAAAAGAGGTAGTTATTTCTTGTACGATATAAATTGTTTTTTTCACTCAACAAATTTTTAATATATTAATAATACTTTTATTATTTTTATTTTAAAATTTATTTATTAAATATTTTTTCTTATTTATCATTATCATTGAGTTACAGATAACTGTCATCAAGAAAAAAATTATTAATTTCTTTCTTTTTTGATAAATATTAACAAACTTTCTTGATAAATAATAAAAAATAATCTTATAAATAAAAAATATCTATATTTTTTTCAACCAACATTAAATTAGTTATCACAAAATTAAATATTTAAAAATAATGTATTCAACTAACTTTTTTAAATTAATTATATTAAATTGTAAATATTTTAATAGAATTTAACATATTTTTTAAATTTTTAAAATTAATCATATTAAGTTATAAATATTTTAATAGAATCTAGAGAAAAAGAAAAATTATTTAATATAAATTTGTATTGTAGAGAAAGTAACCGTTTTGAAAGGAAGTTGTACACCATTGTTAGTGGAAAAGTTTTATTTACATCTTTGTAAATGTGTACGTGTCACTAATATATACTATTGATTCATTTTTCGATCACATTAACGAGATACCAATGTCAAGCAAATCATTTTGGTGATATATTTGTCTTATTTTTTTGTTTAATATCATTTATATTTTAGTTTATATAATGGTTTTTAGTACCATAATTTTATTGTTTTATTGATTGAGAATAATATTTTTTTTTTAGGAAATGCCTTCAAAATTTGTGAAATATATTTGTAAAGGCAGATTCAATTATGTGGTTCATGCAAGGAAGTCAAGTGCAAATTCCTAACAAGAAATTGTCCAAAAAGTCAACTATGATTGGAAATAGATAAAATAAATTTATACTTTAAGATTTAGGATTTATGGTTATATATATATATATATAGAAACACAACATTGTGCATATATCAATTATAGTGTATCTGTGAAAAAAAATGTTGAAATAAAATTAACGCATGGTGTATCAATCATAACGCATGGTGTATGTTAACAAAGTC
>Ga0209700_100337_pt1 | contig 84601 bp, 47 predicted proteins | sample SiratroredBW_FD_187528 | JGI IMG/M metagenome (GOLD analysis project Ga0209700, IMG submission 187528) | Root nodule microbial communities of legume samples collected from California, USA - Siratro red BW (SPAdes) (version 2) | ecosystem: Host-associated > Plants > Roots > Nodule | place: USA... | reverse complement strand
TATATATATATATATATATATATATATATATATATATATATATATATATATGAAATCCACAAGCATTGATTCTCTGCTGCAACTATTATTTCCATTATTTACTATAAACATGACCAGATTAATATTTTTTAATACCAATTCTTTAATTCTGAAATATGTTATCCCATAAAATCACCTACATTTTATGGTTTATTCATATCATTTGATTATGTCTTAGCTGCTTCTCTTTTAGCCATTTATTAAAAAAAGCACAAAAAGCATGACCTTTTCTCAAAACCCTTCAAAGTGCATCAAAAGTATTGGTTCAGGAGAAAAACCTCCAAGACAAACTTCCCAACCTGACATTCATCCAAACCCATCTTACCCTAGAGTTGATTCAAAAGACATTTGGTTTGACAGAGATGAAGAGAGGATTGAGAAATTTATTCAGCACAAACTTCTCCTGTGAGGGTATTGTTGTGTGCAAAGGATCCACTGGAGCTGGAGAAGTCTTTAACAAAATACAATTTTTTTGTGACTTCCTTAGGAATCCTCATGGTACTATAAAATGTTTTCATTTGGAGGAATGAAAATTAATGAAAAAATATTAACCTTTATTATTACTTGAATTTTAACTCGAGGAGGTAGTAATCCTGTTGTCCTGAATGAGGGTGATTTATCCTTGCTATATGGGATTCTCAAAGGTGTCAAATTCAATTGAATTTAAGTAATAAGCACTTTAAAATTTAAGAATATAATTTTAAAACCTTACTTTTGTAAAAAAGTCTTGACCATATAACTATCAGTGAAATTATTTGTCTTAGAGTATATCTTTTTAATATTACTCATCTCATTTTACTTGAAGTGGTCTCCTCTCATGTAATTTTCCTTAATCTCACTTAATATTGTTCATATTTGTTAAGGCGTATTTATCGTCAACGTTTGTCTATTAAAAATGAAAAGAATTGTGTTTCTTATGCGTATGTTTGATTGAAAATTAAATTATTTACGTTGATGTAAATTTAATAATTATTTTTTTAAATTCAAATATTTATACAATCTTAGAAATAGTTGTTTAAGAACATTTGAACTAAGTAATCATAAATTGAAAGTTTCATAAATTGTTAGTACTTATTTAAGAACTTTTTTTGTCACAAACAGAAATACAATAAAATTGTTTGTTAGATCACAATTAAGCTCTCTAATGGGATTTACTAAAAATTCATTGATAGATTTTATACACATGATAAAAACAAACACTACGCGAGTTTCATTTGGTGGAGATTCAGAAATGCTAATATAGTTGATGAATTTTAAAAACATAATTTTAGAGAAATTTACATCAGCATTTGCATATGACTGATGGAGAAAACAAGTTTTTTTATGGAGAAAACATAATTTATTTGTTAAGTATTATTATTTTGACATTGCTCATACATTCATCTAATGATGCTCATATCTATTCGATCTTAGGAGGTTATGGTTGAAGGATTGATTGTTGAATATATTTTGCTTAGGGTAGTCATATTGAATAGGTATAATTATTTCTTTTGTATTTCTTCTTTATTTGTAATGCTATTACATTTAATACACTACAAAATAATTTTAAATTCAATAAAAATTATATACATATTTATTTGAAAGATACTAAATAATAAAAATATAAAATGTAAACAAATTTATACATTGTAGGAATTTAAAATCTTGTCTATATGATCTAAGATAATTTTTTTATGTCCTTTTTGCAGCTAAGCTACTCAGTATTTGAAAAATAATTATTTCCGTTTAGTCTTAAGCTAACTTACTCCATGCTTTTAATTTAATAATTTGTCCTATTCACGTTTTCTAATAAAATATCAATACAATGTTTTATCTTTGACTGTTAAAAACATGAAAAAATTATAATTAACAATGATGAACAAAAACTGAATTATTACTATTGTTATATAAAAGTATTCTATATTTCAATAAATAAATATTAAATAAAAATATATTTTCCTTTCAAAATTAATAATTAAAAAGAAAAAAAATACTAATGAATGTTATGATTATTAAAATATCATCTATAATTGCATTTAAGATTTAAATAAATTAACTAATAAATATTTTTTGGAAATTATTTCTTACATTAAATTAAATAAATTAATGTAAATTATTCTCGATTATTTTCTACTTTATTTAAAATTTGATTAAGGATATATAAAAATGAGCATATGAAAAGTTAAGATTACCATTTGATATTGTTTATATTTAACAATAAAGTTTAATACAATTAAATCTAATTAGATTCACTCAACAAATGTCCTGAACTTGTTATTAAAACATTAGTATATTTCATTTTTTTATCATTTCATTAATTTTGCAATGAATATTATTAATATAAACATTAAGTAGTAAAATAAACTTATAAACAAAAACACATGCCCTAGTGCCAATGTGTTCACATCTTTATTCTGATATTTTATTTTATTAAATTAAAGTTTAACTATTATTAATTATCATTTTTCTATATTAATGTGCATATTAATTTTAATATATAGTTATTTGTATAATTTATTTACTTTTTATATTTTTTAATTTAGATTTCAGACATTATTTAAAGACATTTAAATTTAAGATTAAAAAAATTTGATATAAAAATGAAGAAATGGGATATAAGAGAATTTTAAGTTATAAAAAACAAATAAAATGGTGAGAGATACTCAGTTTTAACCCTATAAGAAAATAAAAAAAATGATTTTACTAGAAAAATAAAATATATACGAAGAAATATTTTCCTATATAGTTATAGATACATAATAATTTATTTTCTCATTATACTTTTAACTATTGGTTAGCATAAATTACTATGGTTTTTAAAAATTAATTACATATTTATAAATATACCAATTTAAGAAATAAATTTAAATTATCATAGCATTACAAAATTTAATGTCATAGTTAATGTATTCTAATTTAATGTAAAAATTAATATAAATATTTAATATTTAAGTTTTATTCCATTTTTTGTTTTTTACAATATATACCATTCCATACTCTGAATCAATTCTCACCGCTAATTTTTAATAATAAAAGCAATAAAAAATTAAAAGAGAAGCAAAGAATTGTCCTTTTTTTTGTCAAAAGGAACGAATGTTTGAACGAGAAGAAAATCAAGAAGACAACTGGTCATAGGAAGCGCAAACTGACCCCCAAAACGCGGTTAATTTATGATCAACTCAAACCATGTCAACTAAAACAAAATAAATGTTTAACGAAAAAAAATAAAGAAACACACTGTCCCAGAAACTTGAGAAACGCACACCAGCTATATAAATACAGCAAATGCCACTCTGTTTTCCCATATCAAAACAAAAAACCAATTCCTCTCTCTCTTCATTGTTCTCATTTTTCTTGTCTTCTTCTTTCAAACCCTTCTCTTTATCTCTCTCAACAACAAGGAATTCAGAGAGAAAAGAGAAAGGAACAGAGGGTGTGTGGTTTTGAGTTTGATCCAGAGCAGCTAGGGTCATGGGGAAGCTGGTGGAGATCATTGACCAAGGGGTCAGGATTGCCGCAAGGTTTCACTCTAATTGCCCTCAAACAGGCCGCAAGTACTACCACCCTCCATCCCATTCCGACAACCACGCCCACCACTCCAATGGCGGAGCCAACGGCGACAGCGGTGTCAAAGAGGATGCCACCACTGCTAGGAATTTTGACATCATTCTTTGTGCTGTTTGACAAAATCAAAATTTTTATTTCTTTATTGTTCGTTTGTAGCTAGGCAATACATGCATGTATTAGTGAGTTCAAGTAACTTCCGGGTTAAAATTTTGTAGACTTCACTCCCCTTTATTGTATTCATCTTATTTTGATAACAAGAATTTTTTTGCTATAAAATCTGTAAACAGGTCAATATAATCTTTACCTGTCCAATAGAGATCACAAAGAAATTTTGTTGATCAGTATCCTCAAAGGAATAGGTATTAATTAAGTGAAATTTTTCTATAATCACCAAGATTTGAACCCAGATCAAGGCTTTTTAAATAACTGCTTCTCTTACAACTTCATGTCTCTGTCCAATAAAATAAAGGTAGTGGAATGTTATCCCCGGAAATGTTTTGTGTGAGTGCCTAGTTTGAGCATGGAGAGAATAATGTTGGAATATTTTTGCATGACAATACCTGCTTGACCTTAATGTCTGATTTTCAGCAAGAGAAAAAAGTTCAGAAACCCCAGCCGCTGCAAACCCATAATTACCTGCTGAAGTTGCTCACGACAAGGTTATTTTTTTGAGAAATTTCATTAATAATCTCCTTGCCATTGTCTTAAACTTTGGCATTGTGTTAGTGTTAGACTTTCACGTGTCTTAACGCTGCCTTCACGTGGTATACACGATTTTTTTCCTACTCAGCCTAATACATGGACACATCATTATGTAGTACTTTAATAACAGAGAGTAAAAAAATAAAAAAGTTACAGTTTTATCTTTTTGTTTTCTTCTTCTTTTATCTTTTTGCTTTCTTTATTTTTGGATTCTTCTTTCTCTTCTTTCTGTATTTTTCTTCTCGAGTTTATTGTGGGGATGATGGTATCAAATATTTCAATGTTATCTTTTGTTTTTCTTTTTTCTTCTTTGATGTTGTTATTCTTTATTAGCATACGGGAGAACAATTGATCTAAAGTTTTTTATGTCATCATCCGAAACCTATTACCTCTTTGTCTCTTTTATTCTAAACTTATCAGTGTGTTGCAGGCAAAGGCAAAGTATAAGGTCAAATTCATTTTTGGCACAATCACTTGTTTAATGAAAAACAATTCAAAATTTTTTTGTTTAGAATTAATGCAATAACATAACAGTTTTTTGGTGCAATAACGTATCTTAGTTAGTTCATAGAGTGTACTTGTAATATTTCTTCCATCATCGTCAAAAGCAACAAGATCTGGCTATGCAATTTTTTTCGGGCTCAAGGATCGATACAATAACATGAGATCTCATGTTTTACTTATGGAACTTATACCTCCAATAACAAAAATTCTCCTTCATGGCACAATAAGAATGTCAATTGGCCAACAATATTTTGATCACTAATATGAATTACGTATACAGTATACTCTTTCCTCTTGTGAAAAAAATGTAACACATAATATGTTCACTACAAAAACATACTAGCTAACACCTCTAACACTATTATACTTAGTATTATTAGTATTAGTCAACAAGCAAACTAAGATAGTTTGACTTTTCAGTCTTATCAAACTTCTTGAACTTGTTTCTTATGTCCACCAAAAATTTCTTAACATATGTGGCTTTTGAGAAATATTATTCTTGATGGTCTTTTTCATATTATACTTCATGATCATAAAAATATTTTACTAGAATGAGTTCATTTGTCATATTTCATTTCTCTTTGGCAAAAGATACATCAATAGGTGCAAATTTTGTATATTTGCAAGGTTTCACTCTAATTATCCCCAAACAGGCCGCAAGTACTACCACCCTCTATCCCACTCGGACAACCACGCCTACCATTCCCACGGTAGAGCCAACGGCGACGGCGGTGTCTAAGAGGATGCCACTATGCCGGTGCTAGGAATTTTGAGATAATTCTTTGTGCTATTTGACAAAACCATATTTTTTATTTTCTTTATTGTTCCTTTGTAGCTAGGCAATACATGCATGTATTAGTGAGTTCAAGTAAATTCCGGGTTAAAATTTTGTAGACTTCACTCCCCTTTATTTGCATTACTTGTTGATTCGTATTAGTTTTATTTTGATATCAAGAATTTTTTGTTATAAAATCTGTAAACAGGTCAATATAAACAGGTCAATATAATCTTTACCCGTCTAATAGAGATCGCAAAGAAATTTTGTTGATCAGTATGCTCAAAGGAATACAAGACCTTGTGTAATAGGTATTAATTAAGTATAATTTTTCCATAATCACACCAAGGTTTGAACCCAGATCAAGGCTTTTTAAATAACTGCCTCTCTTATAACCCCATGTCTCTGTCCAACATAATAAAGGCAGTGGAATGTTCTCCTCAGGGAGTGTTGTGTGTGTGTGTGAGCGTGGAAAAAATATTGTTGAAAGGGTCTCTAATTTTTTGCATGACTTGTACCGGCTTAACCATAATGCTTGATTTTTCAGCAAGAGAAAGTTCAGAACACTCCAGCCGCTGGGAACCCACAACCTGAAGTTGCTCACAACAAGGTTACTGTTTGAGAACTTTCATTAATAATCTCCTTTTTACTGTGATACGTTAATCTCTGACTTAACACTGTTTACACGTATCACTATTGTTTATATGTGTCATTATTGTTTATAGGTGTCACTGTACTTGCCATTGTGTTAAACTTTGCCACTATGTCAGTGTTAGACTTTCACGTGTCTTAGCACTGCCTTCACGTGGTATACACGATTTTTTCTTTCTTAAGCGTAATAGGTGGACACATTATCTATTTTAATAGTAGAGTGAAAAAAAGTAAAAAAGTTACAGTTTTATCTTTTTCCTTTCTTCATTTTCTGATTATTCTTTTTTCTTATTTGTATTTTTCTTTTCGAGATTCTCGTTTTAGTTTCTTATGATGGATGATGGTATCAAAGCAATTTAGTCTTGTTTTTCTTCTTTCTTTTTTGATGTTAGTTTTTACTAGTATGGTAGAAGTAGAATAACAATCAATGGAAAGTTTATTTTATTATCACTGGAACGAGAATCTTGCTACCTTTCTAGTCTCTCTTATTCTTGACCATCAAACTATCATTTAGGGAGTAGATTTGTTATGGAGTAGATTTATTATTAGTCTATTAAATATAAAGAATAAGGTCAAATTTATTCTTGACACAACCAGTCTAGCAAAAAGCGATTCAAAATTCTCTATTGGAAATCGATGTAATAATATGATAGTTTCTTGGTTAGTTCACTCTGTGTCGATTTCTATAAGACAGAACATAATATGAAGGAACACATCAACTAATATCTATAAGACAAAACATAATATGAATGGACACATCAACTAATATCTGGAGTGATCTTAAATCAAGCTACTCTTAAAGAGACCTCTCACGCATCTCAGATATGCAAATGGAAGTTTCCTTTTTATGTTAAGGAGATCTCACCATCATTGAGTAATTCACAAAGTTATACATTATTTGGGATGAACTCGATAATTTTAGACCATATTTTGTTTGTAATTGCCAAGCTATATTCCTTTCCGTCATCAAAAGAAAGAAAAAAGATCAGGTATGCAACTCTTTCGTGGGCTCAAAAATCAGTACAATAACGTGAGATCTCATGTTCTAGTTATGGAACCTATATCCCCAATAAGAAATATTCTCCTTCGTGACACAACAAGAACTTAGTCAACAACGTTGTTAACTGTGGTTCTTCGTCTACAATGTATTCTTTGTATGGTAAAAATGATCACACATAATACTTAGTATTAGTCAGCAAATTAAGATAGTTTGACTTTTCAGTCTTATCAAACCTTTTGAACTTGTTCCTTATGTTTACCAAAAATTTCTTAGCATTTGTGGCTTTTGAAATGTTATTCTTGATGGTGTTGTCCATGCTATACTCATGGTCATCAAACATATCTTACAAGATTGAGTCCATTTATCATATTGCATCTTCTATTTAGCAGAAGATACATTAGTAAGTACAGGAAGGTCATCTTCAGTTAGAATAACATAACACATGAGATTGTTAGGAATAGTTTAACTTGTTCCACCCGATCTTTATAATTAGTTCCATTCAGCTTGATCAACATATTTGCATCTAAAAAATTAATCAATTCATAAATTAATATTTTTCATTACGGTATATAATAATCATAATTAATCTCTTCTAAATTTTCTTCAATGTTAAGGACTCACACATTTACTATCTTTCCTATCTCTCCTCTGATTTTCAATGTGGCAATTTATCAATTCTTGCAATTAAAGACATTTTCTTTTACTGTGGCAAAGTGGTGCCCACGACCTATTTATTATTCCTTGCAAGCAAAAATCAAAACTTTGCATTTCAATTAACTGGCATGTCACAGACCTCCAAAATAAATAAATAAATAAATGTGCCTCTTGATGGCAATCTTGATTCATCCCAATTATTATTTAAAAGAATTAAAAAAATTCTAGAATTGAATTGATTAATGGCATGTGCCCTAATCCAATGAATTTTGGTGTTCTAATCCTAACATATTTCATAGTAATTTGTTCTTGAAACATTATAGATAATTATTTAATTTTGCTTTTACGGTAATTAAAATTATCGAAAATTCTTAGGCAATACATATTTATTTTCTTATTGTTCCTTTGTAATTAGGCAATACATGCATGTATTAGTGAGTTCAAGTAAATTCCGGATTAAAATTTTGTAGACTTCATTCCCCTTTATCTGCATTACTTGTGATTCCTATTCATTTTATTTTGATATCAAGAATTTTTTTGCTATAAAATCTGTAACCTGGTCAATATAATCTTTACCCGTCCAATAGAGATCACAAAGAAATTTTGTTGATCAGTATCCTCAAAGGAACAGATATTAACTAAGTGGAACTTTTCTATAATCACACCAAGATTTGAACCCAGATCAAGACTTCTTAAATAACTGCTCTTACAACCCCATGTCTCTGTCCAACAAAATAAAGGCAGTGGAATGTTGCGGAGATGTTTTGTGTGAGTGCCTAGTGCCTACTAGTTTGAGCATGGAAAAAATAATGTTGAAAGGGTCTCTAATTATTTTTGCATGACAATACCTGCTTGATCTTAATGTTTGATTTTCAGCAAGAGAAAGTTCAGAACACTCCAGCCGCTGCGAACCCATAATTACCCGCTGAAGTTACTCTCGACAAGGTTATTTTTTGAGAAATTTCATTAATAATCTCATTTTTACAGTGATTTGTTAATCTGTATTTTGACCGTTGTACTTAATACTGTTTACACGTGTCACTATTGTTTACACGTGTCATTGTTGTTTATACGTGTCACTGTACTTCCTTGCCATTGTCTTAAACTTTAAACTTTGGCATTGTGTTAATGTTAGACTTTCACGTCTCTTAAAGTTACCTTCACGTGGTATACACGATTTTTTTTTTCCTTCCTCAGCATAATAAATGGACACATCATTATGTACTTTAATAATAAAGAGTGAAAAAAATAAAAAGTTGTAGTTTTATCTTTTTGCTTTCTTCATTTTGTGATTCTTCTTTCTCTTCATTTTTTTCTTTTCGACTTTCTTGTGGTGGATGATGATATCAAAGTATTTCAATGTTATCTTTTGTTTTTCTTTTTTCTTATTTGATGTTGTTATTTTTTATTAGCACACGGAAGAACAATATTGATGTAAAGCTTTTTATATAATCTGAATCAGAATCCTACTACTCCTCTCGTCTTTCTTATTCTGGACTTATCAAACTATCATTTATAGATTAGATTTGTTATTAATATGTTGAAGGCAAAGTATAAGGTCGAATTTATTCTTGACACAATCACTTGTCTAACAAAAAGCAATTCAAAATTCTTTGCTTAGAATTGATGCAATAACATAGAAGTTTCTTAGTTAGCTCACAGTGTCGATTCCCATAAGACAGAGCATAATATAGATAGAGATAACAAATGATATCTAAAATTATCTTAAAGTTACTCTCAAAGAGACCTCTCATGTATATCAGATATATAAATGGAGATTACTTATTTGAGTTAAGGAGATCTCACCGCTACAGAGTAATTCACAAAGTTACACATCATTTAGGATAAACTCAACAATTTTAGACTAGATTTTGTTTGCATTTGTCAAGCTAAATGTACCTGTAATATTTCTTCCATCATCATCAAAAGAAAGCAACAAGATTTGGCTATGCAATTCCTTCGTGGACTCAACAATCAGTACAATAACGTGAGATCTCATGTTCTACTTATGGAACCTATACCTCCAATAACAAAATTCTCCTTCGTGGCACAACAATAATGTGAATTACATCAATTAAGGTGTTAATTGCGGTTCTTCGTATACAATATGCTCTTTCTGTATAAAAAATGGTCACACATAATCTGTTCGCTACAAAAAACATGCTTGCGAACATGCTAACACTATCATAGTTAGAATTAGTCAGCAAACTAAGATAGTTTGATTTTTCAATCTTATCAAACTTCTTGAACTTGTTTCCTATGGCTACCAAAAATTTCTTAGCATTTACGGCTTCTGAAGAATATTATTCTTGATGGTCTTTTCTATGTTATGCTTCATGGTCATCAAACATATTTTACTGGAGTGAGTTCATTTGTCATATTTCATTTTTCTTTAGCAGAAGATACATCAATAGGTACAAGAAGCTCATCTTCAGTGAGAGTAACATAACACATGAGATTGCTACGAATAGAGTTTAATTGATTCCGCCCAATTCTCATAATTAGTTTCATTCAACTTGATCAAGGAACATATTTACATAACAAAGTTGGAATTGAATATATAGACAATATCATATTAATTCATGGAGAATGTTAGAGCTTTCAATCATAATATTCTATTTTCAAAGCTATCATTGCAAGGATATTGAAAACTTTAAAAATATAACTAACCACTCATTAAAAATTATATTAAAAATAAATAAACTAAAAAATAAATTTATTATTAATATAAATCTTAATACAAAAATAAAAACATAATATACAATAGAATAATTATTAACATAATCCGTTTCATAAAAGTGAAATCAAAATTATGTAAAACATCTAATAATTTTTATAAAATTGATATTTTATCATAGCCATACCCACGAAGGGGCTTTCAATCTTAAATAATATCAACATTATTATCAAAGTATGTTTACATCATAAATTTTCAAATAAAATCATCATTAATTTAAAATTTATTAAAACATAAAAAATTTAATAATTTTAATAGTTACAAATTCATCATAACATACATATAAATTAATCAATTTATAAATTAATATTCATCCTTACTACAGAAAATAATCATAATTAATCTCTTATAAATTTTCTTCAAGGTTAAGGACCACACATTTACTATCTTTCTTATCTCTCCTCTGATTTGCAATTTGTGGCAATTTATCAGTTCTTGCAATTAAAGACATTTCATTCATATAAATATTAATGCAGATTTTCATTAATTTAAAAATTAAAAATTTCCTTTCACGTGGCAAAGTGGGGCCTACGATACATTAAAATCCTATTCATTATTCCTTGCAATTCGTGCAGCCACTCTTTTGGTAAGCGAAAAATCAAAACTTAGCATTTCAATTAATTGGCATGTCACGACATTAAAAAAGTAAAATAAATATATACAATGTGCCTCGTGATGGCAATCTTGATCCATCCATAATTTAAAATAATTAAAAAAAAATTCTTGAATTGAATTGATCAATGGCCTGTGCCCGTAATGCAATCAATTTTGGTTTTCTAATCCTAACATATTTCATAGTAATTTATTCTTGAAGCATTATAGATAATTATTTAATTTTGCTTTTACGATAATTAAAATTATAGAAAATTCTTAATTTTATTATAATTTCTAAATTAAGGTTTATGAAAATTGGGAGAAAATATCGTTACTTTATAATCATAACTTTGAACGATCATGATACTAATTGATAGATATAATTTGTAATTTTCATTTAAGTGATTATCACAAATAAATCCATCAGATTAAATAGGGATAAAAAATTAAAATCTGAAATTGAAAAGCTTAAAGTCTTCATTCTGGTAATTTTATATCTTGATTATATGTGTAGAAAATAAAGAGAGTGAAGAGTAAATTGTTATTAAATGTTAGTGGCATTTTAAGAGAAGTGTCTTATTTTAATTTTAAATAGGATATAATAAAATAACTGGTTATTAGACTGTCATTTCTAATTATTATTTAATAACTTCTAATTATTATTTAATAATGGGCCTAACCCATCTATTATCAGCTAGCTCAATCACATATATATTTATATTCCAAATAATATTATTTTACATAACTTAATCAAATAATAACAATAATAGTTACATAATATTTTAATAATTAAGTTAATATAGACAAAGTACTAATTTATGTATGTCCACAATTATTCCAAAATTATTAACCAAAATGGTTGGTTTGCATACCTCTTTTCAAGTTTGGTAAAGATTGTAAACATATTTTGCTACTCAAACAAGACCAAGGTCAAAAAGTTAAGAATGCAACTACACACTCCAAATAAAGACAAGTCAACATCAATGTATCTTTTAGATATTAGGATTCTTATAGGTACACTTGTGGCTATTGGTTCTCTAGTCACACCAGATGAATATATCAAGATCATCTTGGATGGTATTTCTGAGGAATATGACAGTTTTGTAACATCGGTAACTTCCTGTCTTGATCCATAACAAGTTGATGATATTGAAGCACTTCTCTTAGCTCAGGAAGAACTAGTTGAAAATCATTGTTTTTGGATAACCAAACCATTCAAGCAAATCTTGCTTCTGGATCCCTCCCTGACATTGGTTCATCAAGGTTATCTAATGGGTACTCTGTTTGACATAACAGAGGTGGACGTAGTAATTACAAGAACAATAACTTTCAAAAACATAATTTTGGAAATAAGTATCATGCCAAGAATTCATGGTCTTTGACAACTTCTTCTTCCAGTATAAAGATTTAGTGTCAAATATATAACAAGCTTGAGCATCCTGCTTTAAGTTTTTGGAACAGGTATGATAATGGTAGTCTTTCACATATTTATGCAAAGACATCTCATTGCACTCTCCAAAATGACAAAATTGAAGCTTCTTTGCTGGACACACCATCTATCATTTTGATCCTTTGTGGTATGCTGATAGTGGAGTTGTTCATTGTATCACAAATGACACCATTAATTTTACTAAGAAAACGTCATATCATGGCAATGATGTGGTGAAACTAGGTAACAACTCAGGTATAAAAATTACAAAATTACTAATATTGGTTCTGTACTCACACTGACACTGTTATTAAATTAAATCAACTTCTTCATGTTTCAAATATCACTAAAAATTTAGTGAGTGTGTCCAAATTTTTTAAGGATAATGATGTATTTTTTGAAATTACTTATTTTTGAGAAATTTCATTAATATTCTCATTTTTACAGTGATTTGTTAATCTCTATTTTGACCGTGTTGTACTTAACACTATTTACACGTGTCACTATTGTTTATAGGTGTCATTGTTGTTTATTCGTGTCTTTGCCATTGTCTTAAACTTTGGCATTGTGTTAGTGTTAGACTTTCACGTGCCTTAGTGCTGCCTTCACATGGTCTACAAGATTTTTTTCCTTCCTCAGCATAATACATGGACACATCATTATGTACTTTAATAACATAGAGAGAAAAAAAATAAAAAGTTACAATTTTATCTTTTTGCTTTCTTCATTTTCTAATTCTTCTTTCTCTTCTTTCTTTCTGTATTTTTCTTTTAGACTTCCTTGTGGTGGATGATGGTATCAAAGTATTTCAATGTTATTTTTTATTTTTTTTTTCTTCTTGAGTCTCAATATTCCATGTAAAGGTTGATAATTGTAGGAAATCTGTGAGTAGAGAGGCGAGAGCGGCATATCCATAAATAAATTTTTGATAAAATCGCATGATCCCGAAAAACGTACATAAGTAGGTAAGGATGTTGGGTTTCGATAAAATCGCATGATTCCCAAAAATGTACATAAGTAGGCAAGGGATGTTGGGTTGTGTTGAAGAATAACTTTTATTTTTTCTGGGTTAGGAGCAACTGTTCTAGCCTGAATGATGGCCCAAATATGAGACTTTAGATTCTTTAACTAAAAACCTATGAGTAAGTAACAATTATAGAATGGTGTTTAGGTGCTAAATGTGATCTAACATAGATTTCTGTATACGAGGATATCATTAAAGAAAACTAGGACAAAATGGCGAAGATGTGGTCGCAACAAATCATTCATGGCTGTCTAGAAGGTAATGGGGGCATTGGATAGGTCGAAAGGCATGACTAGAAACTCATAATGGCCATCAAATGTTCTACAAGTTGTTTTATGACAATCCTTAGGATGACCCTTATCTGGTGGTACCCTGATCGTAGGTCCAACTTAGTAAAGACTTTCACTCCAACAAGCTCACCCAAAAGTTTATCAATTGTTGGGATAGAAAACATATCTTTGACTGTAATAGCATTTAGAGCTCAATATTCCACACAAAATGTCACATTCCGTCTTCTTTCTTTTTTATAAGAGAAAAGGCATGTATTAGGTCGAATAAAGCCTTCGTTTAGCATTTCTTGGATGAGGGATGTCATAGTCTATTTTGTGGGTATTTGGGTAACGGTATGATTTAATATTAATTGGGATTAATTGTGGAAGTAGGAGAATATGGTGGTTATGGGGTCGGTCGGTGGTAATCCATGAGGAAGTGAAAAAAAAATATTGTGTGATATTTTTTAGTGTGTGTGGCAACGTAAGGAGGTGAGTATTGGCAAAGGAAGGGATGTGAATAAGAGTTTGTTGAAAAGTGAGAAGGTAGACAAAAAAAATGACATTGGTGTGTAGAAGGTGACAAATGTGGGTGGGAGTTATATGATTTTGTAAAAGTTTGTTGGTGGCTTACAAGGTGATTTCTTTTTATTTGCAGTGGCGCTTCAAATTTATCTTTGAAATGTAGGTTTGAGGTTTGAATAGATGAAACTAACTGGGTAATACTATGCCTCCGACAGAATGAAGAACAACTTCTTTGTTTGTGAAACACATCTCCTTCTCACTTCCTTTATATAGTACTTTTTTTGTTATTATTTTGAGTTTATGCAGTAATTTTTATTTTCTATTAATATAATATCTATTTTTAAGCAACTGAATAATAATCCATTGATAAAATTTGAAATGTCTTATAACAAAAAAAAGCAAAGATGGTATAAGAGTAAGGACTGCATTCTCTGGATTAAATTAACTCCTTCTAAAAAAGCCCCTTTCTTTAGTATATGTGTACATTTAAATATTTATTTATATAAAATTTTAATAATAAAAAATAATAATAAATTTTAGTTACTTAATAATTTATTAATTGTGAATAAGATGAAATTTTTAAGTAGAAGAATTAAAGTAGGTAAGTTCGTGTACATTTATAAAGATATTAAAATTTATAATTTTTAAATAAAATAAGATAGAAAAAGAGACTTAGCTTGAGCTGAGAAATAAGATGAAAATGAATTTTTTAACCTCCTTAACCCAGTATATCTCTTACAATCACCCTTTTTTTTTCACACTCTTTCTTTCATGATCAATTGTGGAACCTTCATTCTAGATACAGAATCTTAGTTTTGATTTTTCATTTTTTGCCAACATTCATCAAATTAATAGAAGTGTGGCGATGTCTCTTCAGCTTTTTGATACCATTCTTGTGGGTCTTGTAAGACTGGTTTGTGAGCAGTGTGTTTATTCGACTTTGTCGTCTCCTAATCCTAATCCTGAAGATCAGGTTGAACTAGGTTTTTCTTCCAAACCTATTAATATAATACTTTATTTAAATTACATCTTTAATAAATTGTTATATAATATAAATCTAATTAATTTAGTTATTAAATTTTATGATATTGTCTTAAGATATATATTAATTATAGTTCCTTTTAAGAATTTCTGTTAATACATAAAATATTAATTTAAAAGTAAATATTTATTGAGTTTATGCAATAGTTTTTTAATTTTTTATTAATATAATAATTTATTTAAATTACATCTTTAATAATTTAGTTTAAGTTTGAAAAAAATAAAAACAACTTACTAAGCCAAAAAAATATGGAGATAACAAGTTACCCAGAGTGACGTTTGAAATTTCTCTTTGAAATGTTGGTTTATGGTTTGAATTGATTAAACCAACTCTTAATGCACAGGAAACCGAATGAAGAACCATTTCACTATTTGTCTTCCCAGCTCCTAATAATTTTTTTTTATATTATTTTAAGTTTATGCAATACTTTTTTTTATTTTCTATTAATATAATAATTTATTTAAATTACATATTTAATAATCTGTTATATAATATAAATTTAATTAACTTAGTTATTAAATTTTATTATATTGTCTTAATATATATATATATATATATATATATATATATATATATATATATATTTCCTTTCAATAATTTCTTCCTATCATCACAATTAAATAATAATAAGACTAAAATAAAGAAAGAATAAATTTATAAGAGCACAACATAATTAAATATTGAAATGAAAACAGAAATAATTAAGATATCTTAATATATTAAGAGAATCAAAATATTATAAAACTACTAAACAATTGTTACTTACTAAATCTATAAAAGTTAACCTTTCAAACGTTAATTTAGAATTAGGTTTATATTGATGATAAGGAAAGAAAGAATAAACCTAAACTATGCACTATAAAACAGTGGTGCATGAAATTATTTATGAAATTATTTATGTTGTTGTTATCAATAAAAGGATTCAATAGAAAGTAAGGAACTGATCATAAATATATTAAAACAAAAAAATTATTAAAATGAAAAGATATAATTATTTGAATGAAAGAACGAGTCAAAGTAATAAGAAGTAGGTGTCACTCATTTTAACAAAAGATATGAGATTTTTTTAAATTCAAAATTCAATACAATTATCTAAATACTTAATAAGTTAATGAATTCTCAACGATTATCAAATATATAATTTCTTATTATAAATATAGTGTAGGATGTTAAACATTTATCTTCTTTTAATTTAGTAGTTATCAATAAAGTGTAAATATGACTTAATCCGTTAATACATAAAATATTAATTTAAAAATAAAGATATTGTATATTTAAATATTAATGTATATAAAGTTTTAATAATAATAAATAATATTAAATTTTAATTATTTATTATTATGAATAAAATGAAATTTCTTAAGTACTAAGTTTTATTGAAAAATTAATCATAAATTTATAATAGTTATAAAAATATTAAAATTTATGATTATTATATAAAATATGATAATGAGATACTTAAATTGATCTTTCAGAGATTCAATGAAAAGAAATTATTTAACCTTCTTATTTTAATATATCTCCTACAATCCATACTAACTTGGTGTTATCATTTTATTGTTTGTCTGTGTGACACATGTCCTTTCCAGCTCCTCCTTTATATAGTGATTTTCTTTTTAATTACTTTGAGTTTATGCAATATTTTTTTATTTTTTATTAATATAATACTTTATTTAAATTGCATCTTTAATAATTTGATATATAATATAAATGTAATTATTTTAGTCATTAAATTTTACGATATTGTCTTAATATATATATATTTATATATATTTCAATAATTTCTGCCTATCCATCAAATAAATAACAATGAGACTAAAATAAGAAAAGAAACACAACATAATCAAATATAAAAATGAAAACAGAAATAATTAAGATATCTTAGAAAATACATAAGTTAACTTTTTAAACATTATTTTAGGGTTAAGGTTTAGTTTATGATTATGGTTTCTATTGATGATGAGAAAAAAAAAATAAACCTAAACTATGTACTATAACGAACAGTATTGCATGAAACTATTTATATTGTTTTTATGCATAAAATCGATTCAACAGAAAGTAAGGGAACTGATGATAAATTATTTAAATAAAAAATTATTAAGATGAAAAGAGTTAATTATTTGAACGAAGGAATCAGTCAAGTAAGAATAAGTAGGTTTCACTCAACCAGATATGAGATTTCTTTAAGTTTGAAATTGAATACAATTATTTAAATAATTTGAGTCAATGAATTCTCAACAATTATCTATTTGCCTATTATAAACATAGTGTAAGATGTTAAAAATGTTGTCTCTTTTAATTTAGTAGTTATCAATAAAGTCTAAATATGTTTTAATTGGTTAACACATAAAATATTAATTTAAAATTAAAGATATTTTATATTTAAATATTAATTTATATAAAGTTTTAATAATAATAATAATAATAAATAATATTAAATTTTTAATTAATTAATAATTTATTATCATGAATTGAAATTTCCTAAATACTAGAAATCAAGGATGTAAGTTTTTTTTAAAAAAAATAATCATAAATTTTGGACATTTATAAATATATTAAAATTTGTGATTGTTATATAAGATATGATAGTGAGAGACACAAATTGATTTAACCTCTCTGTTATCGCACAGGACCGGTTGGCTCTAGCAACAACAATATCTTCTCGTGCTGATTCACTGACTGCTCCAAGATCTGCTCCTTAGTGTACCAAATGCTCTGAAATTCACCGTCCCGGGAGGGGAGTCCTGCAGGCACTCCGACGCTCAAGTCAATTTAGGGTTAGAGCGTGCAGGAATAAAGATCAGAGTTTAGAGATACCTGGCTTGAGATGATTGAGCCTGTATTTATAAGTGTGGTGGTGGGCTTGATGGATTTGGGCTCATTTTCTCCTGTCACGGTTTTGGTAACAGAATAATAAAAGGAATTAATTACAAGATATTCAATTACTCTTTTGCCCTTACTTGGATATCTTGCTTTATATGCCACGCGTAGTTCATCAAGACCACTTATCGGTCGGTCCATAGTATCCGGTCGGCCGTACAGTACATAGGCCCCCCAGTCCTTGAGGATACGAAGTGGCCGAAAAGGATTTATGAAGCGTGACCGAATGTGCAATTTAGGCGTCCGATGAATCATTTATGCCGACCGTATCAACTAAGTCGTTTCTCGCTTCTTCGATGTCTGTGCGTGAACTGACAGGCGCTTCAATCACGGCCGTTGAAATTGAAGAGATCGTACGTACGAGAATTGGCCACATCACCGCAAAAATCGGCTATAAATAGCCCCAACGTCCCGTCATTTTCCGTCGTTGTCATTTCTTAAGCCGAGTAGCTCCGCCAAGTCTGCGGTCGTCTATTGCTATCTTTCAAGGTAACCATGTCTTCCTACTCTTTGCATTCTTATTCCTCTTCTGATTCTTCTAGCGGTCGGTCTATTTCGGATGATCATAGAGACATTGCCGAGCAGGGGGTTAGTCCGATTGGGGCGTCTTTAGGTAGTACGTCTGACATGGGTAGCAGTTCGTCCGATAAGAACGAGAGGGTGAGGTTAGACGGACCGGGAGCAGAACATCGGGTGGTAGAGTCTCCGGCCTCTAGTAATAATGTCGATACTGATGATGACTGGGTGGTCCAGGACGTGAGGTCTGCATACTCTAGGTTTTTGACCCCTGCTTCCCTTAAGGCATTAGTGGATGTTCAGGATATTGTAGATTCTTCTATACCGGACTACGCCTTTTCGCTGCGCCGATGTTTGTCGATCGACCGTGTATTCCACGGTCGGAGTTCATTTCCAGTTGACTTCTTTTTTATGTATGCTCAAGTGATGAAGGATTCTTGTATTGTAATTCCTTTTGACGACTTCTGTTCGGACGTCCTTCGTTTCCTAAATGTTGCCCCTACCCAGTTGCACCTCAATGGCTGGGCATACCTCAGGGCATTTCAGTTTGTGTGTTCCGCCCTGGCCATTACTCCTACCATTCCGTTGTTCTTTACTCACTACTCCACCCGCCCGGGTAAGAAGGTAGGATGGGTATCTCTCATTAGCCAATCTCGAAACTGTTTGTTTAAGCCATACTCGTCCTCGTACAAACATTTCAAAGATACTTTTGTTAAGATCGCTTTCGGAGAGGTCGGCCGGGAGTACATTTTTTACGGGGATGAGCCCAGGTTTCCCCTATATTGGACTAGATCCCCTGTTCGTGTTGCGCCCTGGTCGCGGTCGGGATTATCGGCAGAGGATACCTCGGCACTTGCTGTTCTTGATAGCTTACCTAGGGATATCCCTGCCCGAGATATTCTCAACACCTATTGGTGTGAAAACCCGAACGGCGCAGTGTTCGGTACGTTCTTCCCTCTTACCTTATCATTTTACCTTAGTAACTGTTTGATCATACTCTTGTTGTGCATACATCCTTGTTGCCCGGACGCCCGCCATGAACAAGGTATTCAAGGACCTGATGTCGTCAGCACCAGCTGGGGAGAGCAGCAAGCGGGCTGCCAAGGATAAGGGGAAATCTGTTCCCCGGACGCCCGGTCCTCCTCAGAACATTTAGCCGTTGGCCACAGTCCCCCCTCCTGCTGTCGGACAACCTGGTCATTCAGAAAAGAAAAAGTCGAAGCGAGTATCTGACCAGTCTTTCTCTCAGCGGTCGCCTAAGCGCTTAAAGGAGGGGGCCACCGATCACGAGAAAAGTTCTACTTGCAATTTTCTCAACAAAAAGATAATGGTGGCCGACCGTGTAGTCATCGGTCTGAACGATTACGAGAAGAACCAATTCATGCCCGCCACCCGCAAAGAGTTGAGAGTTGCCCTCCTCGAAATGAATGCCCGGGCTCTCTTGCTTAGCCGGGTTGTGGGAGAGGAGTTGCTGAAAGATGACGCGGCGGCCGTGGAAAGCTTGAAGGACGAGCTTGCCGAAGTGTCAACATCGTTGAAGGTTGCCCAGGCTGATAATGAGCGGGTGAAGGGAGAAAATCTAAGCCTGAGGAAACTGGTGGAGGACTTAGGAGGGGAGAATCGGGCGTTAAAAGAGTAGTGCCTGACGGCCGAGGAGAACGGGAAGGCTGCGGCCGACCGGATAGACCACCTGAGCGAAGATGTTGCGGATTTAACTGATAAAATTACCAGACTGACCCTCGAGCTGGAGAAGGAGCGGCTGCAGCGCAAGAAGGCCGCGAAAAACTTGGTTGAGTTCAAGGGCTTCGTCCTTGAACAACACGACCTGGGATTCATGCGTGCCGTGAGGCAGGCAGCCTACTTCTACCAAGTTCCGGTCGACGAGGGAAAGTTTGATAACAGAAAAGACATCTATCGCGGTGAGCTGGTGTCTGCCATGGATGTGCCGGATGAGGAGGATGAGGGCGACGAGCAGCCGGGAGGGGATCAGTCGGCCCCTGAAGTTATAGTTTCTGATTAGATGTTTTATATATGTAACTTCGGAGGCCAGTGTGCGGCCGTCCGTTTTTTGACAAGCGTGTAAATACAAGTATTAATGATATCGGCCCTTTTGCTTGTTATTGGCTTGTTAATCGTGTGATTGTTTGCATTTGACTAGTATGTCGTTTAGTATATGTGTCGCTCATAAAATTCGAACGCTAAATTGATTTAAATATGACTGTCGGCCGGCTGCGACATGTGGATCGTGATTTGTGCCTCCAACGGGAGCAACCTTTTGATCGGTCCCGACGATTGGTGAGCGGGGAGTACCTTGAGTGAAATCACTTTTCGGTCGGCCAGCTCGATCGCAAATGGTCTCATGGTAAGCCAAGAGCACCTTTGAGCGTGGCCACCTTTCGGTCGGCCAGTTTGATCGCGAATGGAGGTCTCATGGTAAGCCAAGAGAACCTTGAACGTGGTCACCTTTCGGTCGGTCAGTTGATCGCGAATTGAGGTCTCACGGTAAACCAAGAGCACCTTTGAGCGTGGCCACCTTTTGGTCGGGCAGTTTGATCGCGAATGGAGGTCTCATGGTAAGCCAAAAGAACCTTGAATGTGGCCACCTTTCGGTCGGCCAGTTTGATCGCGAATGGAGGTCTCATGGTAAGCCAAGAGAACCTTGAACGTGGCCACCTGTCGGTCGGCCAGTTTGATCGCGAATGAAGGTCTCATGGTAAGCCAAGAGAACCTTGAACGTGGCCACCTTTCGGTCGGCCAGTTGATCACGAATTGAGGTCTCATGGTAAGCCAAGAGCACATTTGAGCGTGGCCACCTTTCGGTCGGCCAGTTTGATCGCGAATGGAGGTCTCATGGTAAGCCAAGAGTACCTTTCGGTCGGCTGCATGGGATGTAAAACCTGCGTGGAATGTAAAAGAGAATTGCAATTCTTATTGCGTGCGGTGCCTTGTTAAAATCTCCTTGGCCAAAACCCTCCTTAGGGAAAAATGCCATAGGTAGGAAAGAGTACACCGTTGAAAAAGTTAACCAATACACATAAGTTTGAATAATAAAAACAAAATCAAACCAATTCGTGACTTTAACTGAAATAAAATTTGAGGTGGGCTGCATTCCAGGTATTGGGAATCTACTCCCCATCCAGCTGTTCCAGCCTAACCGCTCCTTTGCCTAACACCTGGCTGACTCTGTAGGGGCCTTCCCAGTTGGCCGCGAACTTTCCATCCGACTGATTCTTCCTGGGATCGCCAGTCATTCACTAAACGAGGTCGCCCTGCTGAAAATTCCTCGGATTTACCTTAGCATTATACCTGCGAGCTACCCTTTGCTTACAAACTGCTTCCTTTATTCTTGCCTTCTCCCTGAGTTCATCAAGGAGATCTAACTCAGTTTTCATGCATTCATTGTTCAGCAAAAGGTCTCTCAGTTGTCTCCTTATTGTGACTTCTCCTATATCGACCGACAACATGGCGTCCGTCCCGTAAGTGAGGTTATATGGGGACTCCCCTGTAGATGTCTGCGGCGTGCAACGATACGCCCATAAGGCCTCAAGTAACTCATCGGCCCATTTTTCTTTGGCAATTCCTAACCTTTTCTTCAGTTGGGACAAGATTACCTTGTTGGCGGCCTCCGCCTGACCATTCGTCTGTGGGTTCTCCACCGAACTTGTTATGTGTTTGACCCCTAGCTCAGTGAAGAAGGCTTCTAGCTTTCAGTTCACAAATTGTCGGCCGTTGTCAGTGATGACCGTATGAGGAACGCCGAACCTGCAAATTAGCTTCCACGTGAAGTTTTGAACATTGGCGGCCGTGATTTTGGCCAGAGGTTCGGCCTCTATCCATTTTGTGAAATAGTCCACAGCCACAATTAAGAATCGCCGCTGTCCGGTTGCCGGTGGAAAAGGACCTAGGTTATCCATTCCCCATTTGGCGAAAGGCCAGGGAGCCCTTATGATCTGCAAGTCGGTTGGCGGTTGACGGATAAGCGATTCGTTTTCTTGACAACTTTTGCACTTCTTCACATATTCGGCGCAATCCTGGAGGACGGTCGGTCAGTAGTATCCGGCCCGGACTATTCTGGCGGCTAAAGTCTTATGACCGGAGTGCATGCCACAAATTCCGTTGTGTAACTCGTTCATCACATACTCAGACTGCTCTTTCCCCAGGCACTTTAGAAGTGGGGTTGTGAAACCTCGTTTATATAGGTCGTCGGTTATGAGGACATATCGGGCGGCTTTCTTGGCCAACACCTTATCTGCACAGGCTCCCCTGTCAGCAGTGTTTTTAGGGTTTGGATAATGGGCAACCGCCAGTCTTCCGTCATCTCGATGTTCATGCAATCTTCTTCCGATACGGTTGGGTTGCTCAGGGTAAGTTGAATGACAGTGTCGAATCTGCCTTTCCTTTTGCCTAGTGCAAGTTTAGACAATGCATATGCCCTTCCGTTTTTGCTCCTAGGCACATACTGGACCTCTGCATGTTGGAATTTGGAGAGGAGGGTAGACACCTTTTGATAGTACCTGGTTAATAGTGGATCCTCTACCTGAAAAGTCCCGTTGATCTAACCGACCATCAATTGGGAGTCGGTAAAACATTTCAGTTGCTTGACTTCCATGTCTCCTGCTAGGTTTAATCCAACTATGAGGGCCTCGTATTCAGCTTGATTGTTAGATGCCTTGAAGTTGAAGTGCAACGATTGCTCCACTTTTAGCCAGTCCGGGCTTTCCAAAACAACTCCTGCTCCACACTGCTTACTGTTGGACGAACCATCCACATACAACATCCATACAACGTGCTGCTCCGGTATTTGGAGTTCTAACACAAAGTCGGCCAGGCATTGGCCTTAATGGGCCCTCTCGGCTTGAACTTCAATCCGAACTCCGAGAGCTCAATTGACCACGATATCATTCGTCTGGCCAGCTCAGGCCTCAGAAGGATCTTCCCCACCGGATAATCGGTCTTCACTGTCACTGGGTGACTCTGAAAATATGGTCGAAGTCTTCTAGCGGCATGCACGACCGCCAACGCGGCCTTTTCTATTAGCTGATATCTGGTCTCTGCATCTTGCAAGGCCCGTCCTACAAAATAAATCGGTTTTTGGTCCTCCTGTTGTACCAAAGCTGCACTTATGGCATCCTCAGAAGGGGAGATGTATAATAGGAGTCTGCCTCCTGGGGTCGGTTTCTGTAGGATAGGGGTTGATGATACTGCCGCCTTTATCTCTGTGAAGGTTTTCTCACACTCGTCGCTCCACTGGAATCTGTCCGCCTTTTTCAATGTTTTCACGATCGGCCTTATTTTTTCGGCCAATTTGGGTAAGAATCTTGAGAGTGACGTGATTTTGCCAACAAGACTTTGTACCTCCTTTAGAGTGGTAGGGCTTTGTGTGTCTAATATGGCCGAGCACTTGTCGGGGTTAGCTTCTATCCCCCTGTGCGTGAGCATGAAACCCAGGAATTTTCCTCCTTCTACACCAAACACACATTTTGCTGGGTTGAGTCTCATGTTGAACTTTCGAAGCTAGCCGAATACTTGTCTAGGTCGGTCAGATGTTGGTCGAACGTGGCGAACTTCACCACCATGTCATCAACATACACTTCCATGTTCCGGCCGACCTGATCCTTGAACACTCGGTCCATTAACCTCTGGTAAGTAACACCTACATTCTTCAGCCCGAATGGCATGACTTGATAACAATAGTTCGAGGCCTCGGTGATAAATGCTGTCTTCCCCACATCTCGGTTGTACATCGGAATTTGGTTGTACCCCGAAAATGCGTCAAGAAAGCTAAGCACCTTGTTACCGGCCGCCCCGTCTACCAGGCGGTCAATACTAGGCAGCAGGTATGCGTCCTTCAGACAGGCTTTGTTCAAACTCGTATAGTCGACGCACATCCTCCATTGTCCATTGCTCTTTTTTACCAGCACCACATTTTCCAACCATGTGGTGTAATGAATTTCTTTTATAAATCCGGCCTCCAGTAGTTTTTGCACTTCAAGTACAGCTGCATTCCTTTTTTCCTCACCCATTCTTCTCTTTTTTTGTGCAACCGGCCGAGCTTCCTTACATACGGAGAGTCAGTGGGACATCACTCTCGAGTCCACTCCGGGCATGTCTTCGGCCGTCCAGGCAAAAAGGTCCCTGTTATCGGCCAGCAATTTGGTTACCCTTTTGACTTCACTTTCTGCCATGCCTCCGCCTAACCGAGTGTTTTGGCCTTCTCCTGCCAACTGCCACTCGGTAACGTCATTACTCGGCTTCATCCTTACATCATCATTGATCCTAGGGTCGAGATCCGTCATGGCAACCATCCTCTGGGCGACATTTCTCTTCGCAGTCGTCTCGGTCGGTTTCAGTTTCAGACTTGCCACATAGCATTCTCTGGCCGTTTTCTGGTCAGCATAAACGCTTGCCATGGTGTCTCGGTCGGATGGGAACTTCATTGCCAGATGCGGTGTGGAGACTATGGCTCCAAGTTTGTTCAAGGACGGTCGCCCCAACAACGCATTGTAGGATGTGTTAACATCCACCACTATATACCTGACAGAGATGGTTTTCTGTCCCCGGCCGGGCTCCCCGAACCTGGTGTGCAAGTCAACGTATCCTTTTGTGTCGACCCGTTCTCCGGAGAATCCCACTATCTGCTCATCCAAAGGGATTATCTCGTTTTCTTCTAACCCCATCTTTCTGAACGTCCTCCAGTAGAGCACGTCGACAGAACTGCCTTGGTCTACCAATGTCTTTCTTACTTCACAGTTCGCCAGATCGATGGTGATAACCATTGGATCATCCTGCTGGGTATCGATCGCCTGGAAATCCCAGTCAGTGAAAGTGATATCTGGCATACTACGACGCGCCCGCCGGCTGATCATGTGCACGCTTTGGATTGCCCGGAGGTGTCTTTTCTTGTCCGAACTGGACGGTCCTCCCCCACCGAATCCTCCGGAAATAGTATTAACAACTGTCTTCCTAGTATTCGCACGGCGTGAGGGGCTTCTTTCTCTTGACTGGCTACTGTTCCTTCGCCTTTCCTCCCGTGCCCTCGGACTTCCACTTTTTCGACGAGGACTCCTTCCCCTGGGACTACGCTCTTGGCGCCGCCCGTACTGTCGTCGCTTTGCGACATATCTCTGCACGTGGCCTGCCTAGATCAGCTCTTCGATTTTGTCCTTGAGGGTCGTACATTCCCCTGTTATATGACCATGACAACGATGGTACCGGCAGTACTTACTCCGGTCGGCATCCTGGGGCGATACACCCCTCATTGGTTCCTTAATGAGGTTGGTACTCAAAGCTTCCTCAAGGATGCGCGTCTGGCCGGTATTGAGTGGTGTGTACTTTGTGAACCTCTGCATTCCGGACATGTCCCTGTATCATGGGGGGTTGGACGACCGGTCGCCCCTTCTCCCCTGGCCTTGCTCATCTCTCGTATACTGTCGCAATTCTTCTACCTGCATAAATTGAGTAACCCTTCGGCGAAGATCGTCCATGTTGGCCGGAGGTTGCATGGCCAAACTATTTGCGAACGGCCCCAGCCTAAGCACTGTGATCAAATATGCCATTGCTACTTCCGGTAGGAGTCCGCGTATGCCGAGAGCGACCTGTCCGAACCTTGTCATGAAAGACTTGAGGGATTCCCCCTTCTCCTGTCGGATGTTTACCAGCGCAACCGACGTCATTTGATGTGGCTTACTCGTTGCAAATTGGGCTATAAATTTGGCCTTCAAGGTCGCGAAAGAGTCTATCGACTCGGGGGGTAGGCGGGTAAACCAGCTGAGCGCCACCCCCTCAAGGAGGTTGGGAAGACCTTGCAATATATGTATCTGTCCGTCGTAAACAAGGTTAGCTGGGAAACATACGAGTCGATATGTTCGTCCGGGTCTGTAGTGTCATTGTACTTGTCCAATGTGGGATTATTCCAGTTGGGCGGCAACTTAGTTGCCAGTATATCATCGGTGAAGGGGAACTGGTGATCGCCGAATCCTCGACACGTCGTGATGTCGCGTCTTGGTCGTCCCGGCGAGAATTTTCCGCCGGACGTTCTCGGTCGGGTTGTGGTTGTTCGGTCGGTCGGGACCTGTCTCCTTCCGCATGAACGTTTCTACTGTGCTGCGCCTTTTCGAGCCTCTCGAGCCTCTGTCGGAGCCTTTCATTTTCCTCTTGAAGGGCGTCGTTGGCGCCCGCCTGGCGCAACCGCTCTTCCTCCCTCTGCAACCTATCGTCTTCTCGCAGTTTGCGCATCAGTTCTAGCTCTCTTTGCATCTTGGCTAGGATGGCCGAGGGGTTTCCTTCCTGATTGGCTTGCTGACCATCATGATTGTTCCTTGTCGTCACCATCGTTGCTAGGTCAATCTCGGCCCCACGGTGGGCGCCAAAATGTTATCGCACAGGATCGGTTGGCTCTAGCAACAACAATATCTCCTCGTGCTGATTCACTGACTGCTCCAAGATCTGCTCCTTAGTGTACCAAATGCTCTAAAATTCACCATCCCGGGAGGGTGGTCTTGCAGGCACTCCTACGCTCAAGTCAATTTAGGGTTAGAGTGTGATGGAATAAAGATAAGAGTTTAGAGATACCTGGCTTGAGATGATTGAGCCTGTATTTATAAGTGTGGTGGTGGGCTTGATGGATTTGGGCCCATTTTCTCCTGTCACGGTTTTGGTAATAGAATAATAAAAGGAATTAATTACAAGATATTCAATTACTCTTTTACCCTTACTTGGATATCTTGTTTTATATACCACACGTAGTTCATCAAGACCACTTATCGGTCGGTCCATAGTATCCGGTCGGTCGTACAATACACTCTCTAATTCAATGTATATCTCTAAATTCACACTCTTTACAATTCAAACATACAATCTTAGTTTTGCTTTCTTTGTTTTAGGCTAATAATTATATTTGACGTGAATCACATTATAAAATTAATTTATATATTTCTAAACATACTTAATCTCTTAATTATTAGACATATAGAAGTGTTCATAATAAGTATAAACGTATATGCTTGAAAGTGAAGTAAAGAATAAATGAGTTGTGAACAAGAAATAATAGTTTAAATTTAAACGAAATGAAAAACAATTTATTAAGCTAAAGAAATATCTTAAGTTTTGGAGATGACAAGTTATACGTGAAGCTTGAGATTTCTCTTTGAAATATTGGTTTCAAAATTAATTGAACCAACTCGATGAAACCAACTTCTAATGCGTAACCACTTCACTATTTTTCTTCCTAGCTCTTTTATATAGTAATTTTTTTTTTTGTTTTGAGTTTATGCAATAGATTTTTTTTTTATTAATATAATAATGTATTTAAATTACATCTTTAATAATCTGTTATATAATATAAATATAAATTTAATTAACTTAGCTATTAAATTTTATGATATTGTCTTTTATATATATATATATATATAATTATATTATATATCCTTCTAATACCTCTTAAAAAGGATTATTAGACAAGTCTAATAGAGATATCATATTAATAATATGTTAGGAAAAATAAAAAAATGAATCAAAAAGAACAAATGATATGGGTATGAGAATAAAAATATTTTTCTCTTATTCTCTTGATGAAAGAAAATACTGTATATATGAAATACATATGTTTCTCAAATAATATAGAGTTTTGCCCAACTAAAAAAGCTTCAAAAATAAATTTTTAAACCCTAAACTCTAAATCTTTCTAAAAAGTATGAAGAAGGATTACAAGCTAATTCAAACAATAGTTTAAATTTCAACAAAAATGAGAAACAATTTATTAACTCAAAGAAATACCTTTACCTTGGAGAAGAGAAATTATAACGCGCTAATCTATTTTTTGAAATGTAGGTTTAAGGTTCGAATAGATGTAACCAACTGGGTAATACTGCATCGCCTACAGAAAAAAACATCTCCTTCTCACTTTTTTTTATATAGTATTTTTTATTATTACTTTAAGTTTATGCAGTAATTTTTATTTTTATTTTTTATTAATATAATATTTTTTTAAACAACTGAATAATAATCCATTAATAAATTTTGGAAGATCTTATAACAAAAACAAACGAAAAATGGTATAAGAATAAGTACTGCATTCTCTAGATTAAATTAACTCATGAAAATAATGTAATACTAAAGATAAATTTCACAAAAGCAACACCTGACTTCAATAACAAATCAAGAGAGAATAATCGTAGCCCATTCTTTACTCTTCTTTTTTTAGTGCTTGTTTCACCGCTCTTTTCCAAATGTATCTCTCGTTCTTGAAAATCTTTGGTGAAAGTGTGGCTATATCTCTTTCTTAAAATTGATATTTTTGTACTTTTAATTTTTAAAATAATTTTTTTTACTGTACACAATGAGAATTGGGATGTTAAGTTGAATATTTTAAAATGTATGAAAATAAACAAAAATATTATAAATAGTTTATTATTGAGATATGAAAAACTAATTTTTGAAATCAAATTTTCACTATAGTGTTTTGAAAAATTTAATTAAAAATATGAGAACAAATTTAAAATTATTTGTGTGAGAAAAAAGAATTAAACTATATAAAGTTAAATTTAATTTAATTTAAAGATAATAAAAAATATTAAAATTTATGAATGTTTATTGTTATTGATAAATTAAAAATTTAAAATGAATTTGGAAAATGAAATTGAAAATGTTAAATAAAAATCTATTAGGGTAATTTATAGATTTAAAAATTGGTAAAAGTATTTTTTTTCCAATAAAAACTTGATTAAAAATACAATTAAAATTTGGGAGAGTTTATTATTTATTTTTAATTTATATGAGAGAAGGAGATAAATAAAAAAATATTAAGAGAACAATAATTTATTCTCAATAAATTAATATGAAAAAAATATATTTATAGACATTTTGAAGTAATTAATTATAATGAGAATAAATTACAATAATTTTGTAAGAGGATTTTATATTGAAATTAAAATTGGGAGAAAAAATTATAATAAATTATAATATTGAAATTAGAATTAAATTTTGTATTTTAAGTTTATTAAAAAAATATTTAATAACAAAAATGAAATAAAAGTTTTGTGTATCTTTTGCAAATAAATATTAATTAAATGGTTGAAAATTTTAAAGTAAAAGTTAATTTATAAGTAATGATAAAGAAAATAAGTATATCATTTGGTTTAACGAAAAAAAAATAATTGTGTAAATTATAATTTTAAAATGTGAAATTAAAAAATAAATAATAATTGAAATGAGAGATGATTTGAAATGAAAGTTGATGTAAATATTTAATGAGAAATTATATGTAACAATATTTGGTTATTAATTGATATATAAAAGCATAAACAAAAATGAAATATTTGATGATGACTAATTAAAATGTAATTTATATATTAATTAAAGATGAATAAAAGACAGGAATTTATACACAACATAAACATGAAAATAATAAAAATATTACTAATTTAGAAAAGTGTGGAATAAGGGAAAATGGTTGACCAACATGACATGCCTGAGTAATTAAGAGTGACATGCCTCAGTAATTAGGAGTGCACCTGAACTGTTTAATATTGAAAAGTGTGTATGATGGATTGAATACATAGGAAAATTTTGATTTAATATCTCAAATAATACTTTTGTATGTTTATTTTATAAAATAATATTCTTTATTTTTCAAAAATAACATTTATTTTTTAAACGGAGAAATTAGGTTGTTAGGTCAAATTTTTAATAGAGAATATGTAATTTTCAATTTTAAAATTAATCAGAATTCGAGTTCTTAAAAATCAAATTTTGAAAAGTTTTTTTTTTAAGTTATATAAAAAAGGTTTTATTGTTTTAAAGTAAAATAAAGTAAAAATTATAATTTTTGTGTGACCTTTTATTTAAAATGTATGACAATAAATAAAAACATTGTAAATAATTTATTATAAGATATGTGAAACTAATTTTTGAAATCAAATTTTCATTAAATAAACAGTGTTTTAAAAAATTTAATTTAAAATGATGAGAAAAAATTTAAAATTATTTGTGTGAGCAAAAAATTAAACTATCTAAAATTAAATTAAATTAAATTTAAAGATAATAAAAAATATTAAAATTTTATGACTGTTTATTTTTATTGATAAATTAAAAATTTGAAATGAATTTGGAAAATGAAGTTGGAAATGTTAAATAAAAATCTAGGTAGTGTAATTTATAGATTTAATAACAGGTAAAAGTATTTTTTTCTAATAAAAACTTTATTGAAAATATAATTAAAATTTGAGAGGGTTTATTATTTATTTTTAATTTATATGAGAGAAGGAGATAAATAAAAAAATTATTAAGAGAAAAATAATTTATTCTCATTAAATTTATATGAAAAAAAACTATATATAGATATTTTGAAGTAATTAATTATAATAAGAATAAATTACAATAATGTTGTAACAGGATTTTATATTAAAATTAAAATTGGGAGAAAAAATTATAATAAATTATAGTATTGAAATTAGAATTAAATTTTGTATTTTAAGTTTAATAAGAAATATATGTAATAGCAAAAATGAAATAAAATTTTTGTGCATCTTTTACAAATAAATATTAATTAAATGGTTGAAAATTTTAAAATAAAAGTTAATTTATATGTAATGATAAATAAAATTGATTTTGAAGTTGTGTGGGAAGAGGATTTAATTACTGTAAATATTATGGTATCAGATTTCAGTTAAAATTCATCAAGATGAAAGGAATTATTTCCATTGATGATACTATTAAGAGCACTAATAACCCTACAATTCTAATTATAGTAATTTACTCACAAGCAAAAATGTTTTATTGCAAAAGGAGATTAACTTTGAAAAAAAGAAAATGCCAACTTATTACCAAGTCGTTGAATAATGAATTTTAGAAAAGTTCTAGAAAAGTTTGAATGTAAATATAATTTGAAACTATGATTAAATATTAAGTTTTGATAGAAATCTCGTAGAGCATCCATAAGGAATCACGGAAAATGAAAAGTTATTGAAAGCTAAATTTATTAGAACAATCAAGTAAATGGAATTTTAACAAGGTTTATAGTTTTAGTAATTGATAAAAGTTAAAAAAAAAACATTTGAGTTAGTCCTTTTCAAAATTAAACTCTTATAGTGTGATGGAAAATTTTAGAATATGTTATTTGAGTAACTTTAAAAGAAATTCAAATTTTAAAATTTTATGAGTGGCTGAAATTCTTAAAATTGGAATTTGAAATTCTTAAATAAAGTGGCCTTTGATCCTGCACCCCGTCATTTTTTTTTTAAATTTTAAGAATATCTTTCTGAGAAAAATAAGTTCTGAAAAATACTTTCTGAAAATATATTTTGAAATTTTTTTTAGAATATAAAATTTTATATTCTAAATAATATTTTTTAAAAATATTTTGAAAAATGTTTTTTGAAATAAAAAGATTTATATTTTAGAAAAAAAAATTCAGAATATATTTTTGAAAAGTATTTTTCAAAATATAAATTTTACATTTTAAAAAATATTTTTTGAAAACATTTTGAAAAATATATTCCAAAAGTTAAAGATAAAAATATTTTCGTGGTTTGGGTCATAAAAAGTATGTGTAGTGAGTTAGTGAGTTTTGAAAAATATGCGAGCAGTTAGGAGCGAGTCCTGTAAGAACGTGCGTTGCGCATTTTTTGGATTAGGTTTGGAGTAGTCCTGGAGTCTGAGAAGTTGATAGTTTACAACTGACATTTTAAATTATAATAATTTTATATCTGAAGGAATCAGAACAAGAATTTTGGAGATCGTATCGTGATATTAGTTGTACTAGTAATATAACATTTTGTTACGAAGCTGTATGATAATATATGATATGATAGCACATAATATAATAAATATAACAATATATGATAAATATTACACCTAAGTAATTTAATAGAAAGAAATCTCATATTCAACTTTTATTAGGTGGAATTCCAACAATTTTATTATTTGGGAATATATAGAAATCAAATTGAAGTATTTACTGTTTTGTAATAACCTATTAATACTCAAAGTCTCTTTTCTTTCTTTTAAATTTGGATTGCTTTTGAATGGAGACGGCACAAATATTTCAAGTGTCGGACTTAAGTAAGGTTTATATTGAAACAAAAGTTATTTTATAATATATTAATAAATAATACTAAAATTTTTTAGAAAACATCCGTTCAAATGTGATTACTTTCAATTTTTGAAAACAAAACATTGAGGACTGTTTTTAGACTCAAATTAGACATGGATGCGAATGAAAATAAAATTTGAAAAAGAAAACCTAGAGATGACTTTGTTTTTGGGTCTAAAATCTTGTAAACAACATTAAGAACTTAACAGAAGTCACGCCTTTCAGGAAGTAACTTACTGTCACCATATTGAACCCCTTAGAATCCTTTGAGAGCATGGATGAATAAAATATGAAAAAGGAACCTAAACAAAAATAGTTAATATTAATCAAAACGACAAATTTAAAATAGAGAGTAAACCTATACCAAGAGATTTTAAAGCATTTCAATAGGTCAAATTAAGAAAATGACATGTCATAACTTATAATGACAAATAACTACACCAAGCATGCAAGCAAAAACTAGAAACATGGAATGGAAGGAAGTGGTAATGTTAGAGGTATTTCCTGGTAAATTTATGCCAACAAGTTCAAGGTTGAACATATTTTGTAAAATGTAATTAAGAGTGCTTACTTTCAATATTTAAACCTTCAACAATAATATTTAAGGAACAATTAGTTTCATCAACCATCCACAATAGTCTAGCATTTAAACCTTCAACAATAATATTTAAGGAACAATTAGTTTCATCAACCATCCACAATAGTCTAGCATGTCAAAATGAAATGAAATTCTAACTTTCATCAATCAAACTTTAAATCAAATTTAAGATTACAGATTTAAGGTCTGAAAATCAAATCATAAAATTAAATTTTAAGCATTCTTTAAAGCATAGTTGTAGGCTTGTAGCTCAAACATTTTATTTGCAGTAAAAAAAAGTGACTCAGATTTAGAAAATGAACAAAGACCATTTAACAAAGCTTAACATTATAAAACAAGATGTAATGTACCACATATTTTACAACTAGGAAAACATAAATAAATTAATTCAATAGATGAAATTCCAGAGTCCTTTTAGATCATACAAACTCCTCTTTTTATAATTGCTATTTATTTATTATTTAATTGTCTTTATTACTTATTAATTAAAATTATAATCAAATCACCTTGAAACTTTTATTTGCTTAGTGAGTCATGAATTTAAGATTTAATACCAAAACTGTTATCTATGTGATGGACATCCTTACTTTATAAATCTATATTACTTTTGACTTTATAAATCTATATTACTTTTGACTCGGTACACAGAATTAAGTACGCCAATGCTTTGTTTAATCTATTAGGTAGATCTCCATCTATAACTTTCTTCACTTTCAATGACTTCAATGCATCCAATTACAGTCAAATGGGAAAGGTTGAAATTTGAGACCATAAGATATTTTACACCATTTTGTAAGACACAACATTCAACTGTCAAACTATTCAACTTGTGACATGTAGAAAATGGTTCAGCATAATCTCTGCCACTTGTACTAGAAGTGCAACAATCAAGGTGCAAGCTTTTTATTGCTGGCATGTTCAAAGATTCCGGAAGTACTATCATGAAAGGGTTACAAGAACTAACACAAACCTTAAGAAATGTCAAAGACTGACAGGAAAATATGTAAGGGCAAAACATAACATTGTGCAGCACATCATATTTCATGAGCCTATTGAGGGGCTGTGACAGAGCAGAACCGCGACGATTGAATTCAACATTATGTAGGGAAATGGAATGATCACGTCCAGATAAAACACGAAGACAAATTTGGTGAAATTGTTCGACATTATTAAAGAAGAGAGAGTTAAATGCAAGAGTAGTGAGATATTTCCAGAGATGCTTCCATCTTTTAGACAAGACACAAGTTTGAACAACAGATTTTGTGTCCATAAATTGCATAATGTGAAGCAGAACACAGTCAGGCAATTCACTCAGCCTGTCCCTCCGATCTTCTCTACCTCTTCTACTCCGTCTCTGTCTTTTCCTTACCATCACAAATTTGATTAAATGGGTCTTTGTCCATTTTTTGAACCTGAGATACTTTTTCTCACCACAAACAAAATGTTTTAGCTACAAGCTTACAACTATGTTCTAATGCTTAAAACTTAATTTTGTTATTTGATTTTCAGACCACAAATCTGTAATTTTGAATTTGGTTTAAAGTTTGATTGTTGAAAGGTAGAAGTTCATTTCATTTTGACATGACCCTCCTAAGATTTTGTGCTGAATTTGGTTTATTTTGTGCTGAATTTCAATTCGGTTTTGTTAATACTCAATTTGGTCTGGACAAAAAATAAAATAAAATAGAATAAATATTTTTGGTAAATTCTTAAAAATAATAATAATAATAATAATAAATTGTTTCTAATTAAGTCTCAAATATTTGAAAAAAATCAATCATTTAGTAAATTTTGGTTTTTGTTGTTATTTTCAAGAAAAAAATGAAAAAAAAATATTTTTGTTCTATTTTCAACAAATATAAAAAATATGGCTTAGATTTTTATTTTCTTTCTTCATTTAAAAAAATAAAAAAATACATATGCAATTTATGTTTACTTTATCATTTTATAAAGAAAATGTAAAAAAAAAAATATAGATAATGAAAAGTTCAAAAATAAAAATAAAAAAATTTATTAAAAAATAAAATGATGTTTTAGTCTGTTCTTTCATAAAAAAGAGGTTGATCGTAAACTTTAATTAAAAAGAACATTAGAAGTATGAAAAAGTCAAGGGATTAGAATTTTGTGGGACTATGTTTAAAAAGCAAAAAAATAAAAAGCCATAAATGCACATCATTAAAAGTATTTGCAAAAAGACAAATTTCTCACAGTTAATCAATGTCTACTTTCTTTCAATTTTACTATATAATTTCCACACAATCTTGTCCCCTACACAAAATCTTCAAAAACCACTACATTATTCCACCTTCACCTACAGGCTAAAAAAAGGGGACTGCGATGTTTCCTTGTGCAGCCAACCTAACCTGTGCAAAAGCTGCTTGGTCTTCACTGCTTAAAAGAACCATTTTTGACATCTTCTTCAGGGAACCCTCATAAGCGTGGCTCCACTCTTATCCTCACGGGGGAGAGAGCCCCTCATCCTCCCTCACCTTATACATTAGGTCATCACACTACTTCCTTTTTCCATCATGCCTCCCATGAACCCTCCATAACAACCCAAGACGCTACACCCCACAAACCCCACCAAACCACATTGTCGTCCAAAATGCCTCCTACATCAAGTAGCCCTCCTCTCATTCACTCCAACTTAAGCCACCTTGCACAACCACCTTGCCTCCATTCTCCTCACCCTAAAACAGCCCCAACTCAAGCCACCTTGCCTCCATTCTCCTCACCACAAAACAACCCCAACTCAAGCCACCTTATACCATCACCTTGCCTCGTTTCTCTTCCACCACAAAACAGTCCCCACCCAAGCTACCATGCACCTCCATTCTCCTCTCCCACAACAACCCATGCCACCATGAAACCCCACAAGCCACCATGTGCCTCCATTCTCCTCCCCCACAACAACCCATGCCACCATGCAACTCCTCCAAGCCACCATGCGTCTCCATTCTCACACGCCCCACACCAACCACCAAAGAAACCACCATGAAATGGTCTCCATGCACCTCTACCGTGCCACCACACACCTTCATAACAACCGCCCAAAAAACCAGCACCTACAACCACACCACTCTCATGCACCACATGCATGCGGGGTTACCATTTAATGCCACTCCCTTCTTTATTCTCTCTCCTGATTTCGTGTGCCATTTACGTGCATGTGCCACTCTCTTTTTTTAATTCTCTATATGTGTGCCACTTTAATGCATGTGGGAGCGACATTTTTACTCTTAGTCAAATGCAAGGCTAGTGAAAGTATAAAGGTTTTTATGTGTTAATTATATATACGTAGCTTCCATTTGTTTTGATTTTCATCTTATTATATTTTGTTTTCATTCATGTAGGGCCTACATGTACTAGTCCTTTCCTTTTCTTAAACCATGATTTTATTTGAGAGGCACATTAATTTTGTTTTTTCAACCATCTCTTTATTGTTTACAAATACATTATAATAAAATTTTGTTTTCTATAATTAAAAAATATAATTTTAGCAATAATTTTATATTCGATTTTTTTAATTGTTTTGATACGATAAATAAATTTCGATTAAATATCCAAATGATCGTACGCGTCATGCAGAGTTTAATTTGGAAAAGTTTCATTACCTGATCTAAATATTCAAATGACCGCACGTGTCAATGATATCTGTTACGAAACTTTTTCTCTCTCTAAAATTCACGAAAATATTTGATTTCACATTTTCTTGTACTTCTACCAATGAATCATAAATTTTCAAAAAAAATATAAGAATATAAAATTTTGAAAAATTAAAAATTATAAAACTTTCAAAAATTAAAAAATATCAAACATTCCAAACAATTAATTTTCTAACAAAGAACTACGTAGGAGCAAGGTCAAACTCTTATCAGGCCCCTAAAAATCAAAAAAGTATTTTTATTTGTTTTTATTTGCATTTTTGCCTCTGTCTTGGAAAATAAACATTTGCAAAACCACACTCGTTTTACTTATTTAATTAAAAAGTATCATCGTAAGACGGGCGTTGTGGGGGTGTTAATATCTTCCACTCCCGAACCTAGATCCGGTTTTTGCAAACTAGCCTTATCTTTGTTTTTCTGTTTTTTCATAGTTTTCCATAAAAACTATGGTGGCGACTCCTCTGTTTTGAAAACTTATTAATTTTTTTGGATCGTCGTCCCCGTCGTGATCTTGGTTGCGAGAGGTTCTTTGTTACTCTTATTTATCGCTGAATTGTTGAATTGATCTTTGTAATGTGAAGACCTTGCCTAAGATTAAATGCTAGAGTTAATAGAGTGTTAGTTTTTGTAACCATATGCTAAGTTCATGATGATAAATATGTGAGAGAATGTTGGCTGCTTCTGGACATATATATGCTAAATAGCTGATGAGTGTGTTGTTGTGGAACTATGGCCTAGTTGATTTCTAATGAAATACTTTCACTCACATACTTTTTGTTAGGTATTTAACTACAAGTCTAAATTTTACATAAAAAATAACAAAGAAAACTCACAAACCCAATATTTTAAGGTTTTGGGTTGAAGGGTGTCATTCCCTTGTGTGAGTCTTGCTCGGTTCTCAATTTGATCTTTCTAGTGTTTCTCCTTGATTCTATTTTTCTCTCAATTTGAGGAGGGAGTGTTCCAATATGGAGAGGGACTCTCACTTGAAGAGAAAATTGTTAGGTATCCAAGTGTGAGTCTAAGTCACATTGAGCGAAAATGAGAAAGTTGAACAACATATAAGAAAGAAAACCCACAAACTTAATTCCTTAAAGTTTTGGATTGAAAGTCATGTGATTCTTATGTGATTCTTTTGTATGGACAACCCCATTTGATATAATGTTTCCACCAGGTCCTTTTGTTCTTTTAAGTATCTTTTCTGTTCTTTTGGTTCTTCTTTATTTGTTTATAATTTGTTTTGGATATTATTTTTTTAATTATATTATACAGTTTTCTAGTATACATTTTGTCATGCACTTCTAATTTTTATATATAAGTGACATAATATATACATTTTTACTTGCAATACATTGTGTCTGAAACACAATTTTCATTATTTTGATGTTGGGGTCTTGATGATGGATGAGAAAAATATTCTGTTTACAATTGAATTGAGGCTGCATTAGAAAATTTTATACGGGTGCTTTTTGGAACAAAAATGAACACAACTGGCCCCCACGACCCAAGTCTAATTGCATAATACACATGTGATTTGAATAGTTATTAAGTGTATTTGGGACTTTATGTTTTATTGTCCCACTTCTCCTTTAATTAATTTATGTTTTTCTAGTTGTAAACGTGTGGTACATTACATCTTGTTTTATATGGTTAAGCTTTGTTAAATGGGTCTTTGTTCATCTTCTAAACCTGAGACACTTTTTCTGACCACAAACAAAATGTTTGAGCTACAAGCCTACAACTGGGCTTTACAGAATGCCTAAAACTTGATTTTGTGATTTGCTTTTCAGACCTCAATTCTGTAACCTTGAATTTGGTTTAAAGTTTGATTGTTGAAAGTTAGAAGTTCATTTCATTTTGACGAGATGAAACTATAATTGTTCCTTAAACCTGACATTATAATTTTATATGTTGACCATTTATTTTTGGATGAATTTTGATGTTGTTATTCTTTATTAGCACACGGAAGAACAATTGATGTAAAGCTTTTTATGTCATCACCCGAACCAGAATCCTACTACTCCTCTCGTCTCTCGTATTCTGGACTCATCAAACTATCATTTATGGAGTAGATTTGTTATTAGTGTCTTGAAGGCAAAGTACAAGGTCAAATTCATTCTTGGCACAATCACTTGTTTAACGAAAAGCGATTCAAAATTCTCAGTTAGAATTGATGCAATAATATAGTAGTTTCTTGGTTAGTTCACAGTGTCGGTTTCCATAAGACAGAGCATAACATGGATGGATATAACTAATATCTAAAATTATCTTAAAGTAAGCTACTTAGAGACCTCTCACGCATCTCAGATATATAAATGGAGATTACTTATTTGAGTTACTTATCTGAGTTAAGGAGATCTCACTACTACAGAGTAATTCACAAAGTTACACATCATTTAGGATAAACTCAACAATTTTAGACTAGATTCTGTCTGCATTTGCCAAGCTAAATGTACCTGTAATATTTCTTCCATCATCATCAAAAGAAAGCAACAAGATTCGGCTATGCAATTCCTTTGTGGACGCAACAATCAGTACAGTAACATAAGATCTCATGTTCTACTTATGAAACCTATACCTCCAATAACAAAAGTTCTCCTTCGTGGCACAACAAGAATGTCAATTGGCCAACAACGTTATGATCGCTAATGTGAATTACATCAATTCAAGTGTTAATTGCGGTTCTTCGTATTCAGTATACTCCTTGTGTACACAAAATGGTCACACATAATTTGTTCGCTACAAAAAGCATGCTCGCGGACACCGCTAACACTATCATACTTAGTATTAGTCAACAAACTAAGATAGTTTGACTTTTTAGTCTTATCAAACTTCTTGAACATGTTTCCTATGTCTACCAAAAATTTCTTAACATTTGTAGCTTCGGAGAAATATTATTCTTGATGGTCTTTTCCATGCTATGCTTCATGGTCATCAAACATATTTTACTGGAATGAGTCCATTTGTCATATTTCATTTCTCTTTAGCTGAAGATACATCAATAGGTACAAGAAGTTCATCTTTAGTAAGAGTAACATAACATATGAGATTGCTACGAATATAGTTTAATTGATTCCACCCAATTATCATAATTAGTTCCATTCAACTTGATCAAGGAACATATTTGCATAACAAAGTTGAAATTAAATATATCGACAATATCATATTAATCCATGGAAAATATTGAACTTTCAATCATAATATTATATTCTCAAAGCTATTATTACGAGAATATTAAAAACTTTAAGGATATAACTAACTACTCATTAAAAATTATATTAAAAATAAATAAACTGAAAAATAAATTTATTATTAATATAAATCTTAATGAAACAATAAAAACATAATATATAATAGAATAATGTTATTAACATAATCTGTCTCATAAATGTGAAATCAAAATTATGTAAAACTTCCAATAATTTTACCAACATAGGCGGCTTTCAATCTTAAATAATATTCAACGTTATTATCAAAGTATGTTTAAATAATAAATTTTCAAATAAAATTATCATTAATTTAAAATTTATTAAAACATAAAAAATTTAATAATTTTAATAATTACAAATTCATCATAACATACATATAAAAAGTTAATCAATTTATAAATTAATATTCATCCTTACAAGAGAAAATAATCATAATTAATCTCTTCTAAATTTTCTTCAATGTTAAGGACCACACATTTACTATCTTTCCTATCTCTCCTCTGATTTGCAATTTGTGGCAATTTATCAATTCTTGCAATTAAAGACATTTCATTCATATAAATATTAATGCAGATTTTCATTAATTTTAAAATTAAAAATTTCCTTTCATGTGACAAAGTGGGGCCTACGATACATTAAAATCCTATTCATTATTCCTTGCAATTCGTGCAGCCACTCTTTTGGTAAGCGAAAATCAAAACTTAGCATTTCAATTAATTGGCATGTTACGACATTAAAAAAATAAAAATAAATATATACAATGTGTCTCGTGATGGCAATCTTGATCCATCCCAATTATTATTTAAAATAATCAAAAAAATCTGGAATTGAATTGATCAATGGCCTGTGCCGTATAATGCAATGAATTTTGGTTTTCTAATCCTAACATATTTCATAGTAATTTTTTCTTGAAACATTATAGATAATTATTTAATTTTGCTTTTACGATAATTAAAATTGTAGAAAATTCTTAATTTTATTATAATTTCTAAATTAAAGTTTATGAAAATTGGGAGAAAATATTGTTAATTTAGAATCATAACTTTGAACAATTACGATACCAATTGATAGATATAATTTATAATTTTCATTTAAGTGATTATCACAAATAAATCCATCCGATTAAATAGGGATAAAAAAATTAAAACCTGAAATTAAAAAGCTTAAAGTCATCATTCTGGTGGGTTTATATCTTGATTATATGTGTACAAAATAAAGAGAATATAGATTGTATATGAATTGCTCTTAAATGTTAGTCGCATTATAAGATAAGTGTCTTATTTCATTTTTAAATAAGATAGAATAAAATAGCTGACTATTGGGTGATCACTTCTAATTATTAATTAATAATGGACCTAGTTCATCTATTATCAACTAGCCTAATTACATATATATTCATATTTCAAACAATATCATTTTACGTAACTTAATCAAATAATAACAATAATGGTTACATAATATTTTAACAATTAAATTAATATAGACAAAGTATTTATGTATGTCCATAAAGTAATTATTCTAAAATCATTAACCAAAATGATTGGTTTGCATACCTCCTTTCAAGTTTGGTAAAAATTGTAAACATATTTTGCTACTCAAACAAGACCAAGGTCAAAAAGTTAAGAATGCAACTACACACTCCAAATAAAGACAAGTCAAACTGAACGTATCTTTTAGATATCAAGATTTTTGTAGATACACTTGGGGCTATTGGTTCTCTCTAATTACACCAGATGAATACATCAAGATCATCTTAGATGGTCTTTCTGAGGAATATAACAGTTTTGTAACATCGGTAACTTCCCGTCTTGATCCATAACAAGTTGATGATATTGAAGCACTTCTCTTGGCTCAGGAAGAACTACTTGAAAATCATCGTTTTTGGATAACCAAACCATTTAAGCGAATCTTGCTTCTGGATCCCTCCCTAACAATGGTTCATCAAGGTTATCTAATGGATACTTTGTTTCACATAACAAAGGTGGATGTAGTAATTACAAGAACAATGACTTTCAAAAATGTAATTTTGGAAATAAGTATCATACGAAGAATTCATGGTCTTTGACAACTTTTTCTTCCAGTATAAAGATTTAGTGTCAAATATATAACAAGCTTGAGCATCCTACTTTAAGTTTTTGGAACAAGTATGATAATGGTAGTCTTTCACACATTTATGCAAACACGTCTCACTGCACTCTCCAAAATGACAAAACTGAAGCTTCTTTGCTGGACACACCATCTATCATTTTGATCCTTTGTGGTATGCTAATAGTGCAGCCGTTCATCATATCACAAATGACACCATTAATTTTACTAAGAAAACCTCATATCATGGCAATGATGTGGTGAAACTAGGTAACGACTCAGGTACAAAAATTACAAAAATACTAATATTGGTTCTGCACTCACACTGACACTGTTATTAAATTAAATCAGCTTCTTTATGTTCAAAATATCACTAAAAATTTACTGAGTGTGTCCAAATTTTCTAAGGATAATGATGTATTTTTTGAAATCACTAATTTTTGTTAAATCTTAGACTACCAACAGATTCTATATGGCAAGGAAAACTTAGAAAAGGTCTTTAGATTTTCCTCTTCCACACATCTCATCTTCTACTACTAATAACACAATTATATCTTCTCGAAATAGTGCATATCAAGTTGATGGGAAAGGCACAGTTATGCACAGTTACACAGCGGAATAATTACTCAAAAATATGCTTGAGAAATAAAACCTTTCCCACTTGAAAGAACCAAGAGAAGCTTAATCTACGGCAATCCAAAAATTTAGAGTCTAAAAATAAATAATATGCAAGAAAGAAGAGCACACCAAACTTTTAACGTGGAAACCCCCAATGAGAGAGACAAAAACCACGGGACCTAGTCCCGAAAAAATCTCCACTATAATATCAAAGAGCACATAGAAGCACTTATGAAAAGTAATCTTAGTTCTACTCACAAATAAATAGTGAAAAATGCTCAACAGACAAATAGAGCGTGTTCAAACAGTGAGAGAAATAAAATTCTTAAAATACCATATTGATGCCGGTGGTGAAAAGAGCAAGAGGATGAAAATTCACCAAAAATAGAGCACAAATGAGTACTCAAACAACTATTGAAAGTAACCAAGAACTCTAGCAGGCAAAGACGACACAATCTATTTCTACTCTCTTTTTTTGTGTGGAATGTGAAACTTGCTGAGTCACTTTAGGTTATTCCCTTAAAACTTGTTGGACTGCCTCAATATTTTATTATTTTAAAATATAATGTTTTTGGGCCTAACTTGAGGAGGACCCACACAACAAACTCCCCCTCCGACTCAAGAGAGGTCATAATGCCAACCCAGAAATAAACCGACAAGTTTCAAACTTCCCTTTGGCAGAGTCTTTGTCATCATATCTGAACCATTGTCATCTGTATGAATCTTCTCAAGCTCTAATAGTGTAGAGTCCAAAATATCACGGATCCAATGGTACCGTACATCAATATGTTTAGATCTCCCATGAAAAGTAGGATTCTTGCCAAGATGAATAGCACTTTGACTAACACAAAATAAAACATACCTCTGCTGTTGAAAACCAAGTTCTTGCACAAATTTCTTCATCCAAAGTAACTCTTTACATGCCTTAGTGATAACAATGAACTCAGCCTCAGTTGTAGACAATTCAACACACTTTTGCAATCTAGATTGCCAAGCCACAACTCCTCATGCAAAGGTAATCAAATAGCCAGAAGTAGATTTCCTAGAATCAACATCCCTTGCCATATCAGAATTTGTGTAACCACAAAGAACAAGTTTCCCAATTCTAAAACACAGTTTCAAATTTGAAGTACCACGGAGATATCTCAAAATCCACTTGACAACTTTCCAATGCTCAATACCAGGATTTGAAAGAAAACGGCTAACAACACTAACAACATGAGCTATATCAGGCCTTGTACAAACCATTGCATACATTAAACTTCCTACTGCGGATGCATAGGGAACATGTTGCATATCATCTTTTTCTTTATCATTAAAAGGAGCTTGTCTGGATCTAAGCTTAAAATGTAAAGCTAGAGATGTACTTACAATTTTAGCTTTGTCTATATGAAAACATTGAAGTACCTTCTCAATGTACTTTTCTTGTGACAACCATAATTTCTTGGCTTCTCAATCACCGAAATATGCATGCCAAGAATTTGTCTTGCTGGTCCCAAGTCTTTCATTGCAAACGACTTGCTAAGCTCCTTTTTCAGGCTATTAATTCTAGATAAATTATGACCAACAATCAACATGTCATCAATATAGAGCAATAAAATAATGAAATCAGTATCAGAGAATTTCTGCACAAAAACACAATGATCAGAAGTAGTCTTTTTAAATCCCTGTTGGATCATAACTAACTCAAACTTCTTGTACCACTGCCTTGGGGCTTGTTTCAACCCATATAAACTTTTCTTCAGCTTGCAAACATAATTCTCTTTACCTTTCATCACAAAACCTTCAGGTTGCTGCATGTAAATTTCTTCCTCCAAATCACCATGAAGGAAAGCAGTTTTAACATCCATCTGCTCAATTTCTAAATCAAGACTGGCTGCTAAAGCAAGAACAACCCGGATAGAAGACCTTTTAACAACAGGAGAGAAAATCTCATCAAAGTCAATACCTTTCTTTTGACGATAGCCTTTGACAATTAATCTCGCTTTGTATCGTGGAGTAGAACCATTCTCTTTAGTCTTCAACCTGTAAATCCACCGATTTTGCAAAGCTTTCATACCTTTTGGCAACTTAACTAGCTCAAAGGTGTGGTTATCATGCAAAGATTTCATTTCAATATCCATAGCTGTGATCCATTTATTCTTGTGCTCACTCTCCATAGCTTCTTTATAGCATTCAGGTTCTCCCCCATCAGTGAGAAACACATATTCATTAGATGAGTAGTGAGTAAAGGGCAAACGTTGTCTAGAAGACCTCCTAAGAGGAACACGATGTTCACCAAAATCACCAACAACATCATCATTATCATCAACAGAATCATTTGTAATATGATCCTGGACATCATCATCATGACAGTCAAAATTTGCTACATTAGGCGTATCGGTCTGAGGAGCTGGATCAAAATCAACCACAATCGTCTGTGCTCAAAGACTCTGATTTTTCTGTCTTTCCAATATCTTCAATGGTCTGATCCTCCACAAAAATAACATCACGACTTCTTACAAGTTTCTTTTCAACAGGATCATAAAATCTATAGCTAAACTCATCATGGCCATAACCAATGAAGATGCACTCTCTTATCTTAGCATCTAATTTGGACCTCTCATCTTTAGGCACATGCACAAATGCCTTACATCCAAAGACACGAAGGTGACTATAGGAGACATCTTTCCCATACCACACTCTGTTAGGAACATTAGCCTGCAAAACAACAACAAGAGATAAATTTATAACATGTGCAGCAGTATATAAAGCCTCACCCCAAAAAGATCCAGGCAATTTTGCTTCAGAAAGCAAACATCTAACTCTCTCCATCAATGTCTTGTTCATCCTTTCTGCCAAACCATTGAACTGAGGAGTCTTGGGAGGAGTTTTCTGATGTCGAATACCCTGCTGCCTACAATATTCATCAAAAGGTCCACAATATTCACCACCATTATCAATACGAACACATTTTAGCTTCTTTCCAGTTTCTCTTTCAACTAAAGCTTGAAATTGTTTAAATACACCAAGCACGTGGTCTTTAGTCTTCAAAACATAAACCCAAAGTTTTCTAGAATGATCATCAATAAAAGTGACAAAGTAAAGTCCACCACCAAAAGTCTTGGTCCTCATCGGACCACAAAGATCTGAATGCACAAACTCAAGTACCTCTGATTTTCTGGAAGGAGGATGGCTCTTGAAGGAGACTCTATGTTGTTTCCCAGGCAAACAATGAACACAATTTTCTAATTTGGCTCCTTTCAAACTTGGGAGTAAATTCTTCTCAGCTAGACAATTCAACCCCTTCTCACTAATGTGGCTAAGCCTCTTATGCCATAAATAAGATGAGTTATCACAATCAACAACATTTACAACATTAAATAAAATAGAAGCTTTCCACCAATACAAACCATAAAATTTTATACCACAGGCCACAACCAAAGAACCCTTGGTGAGCTTCCATTGTGCACCACCAAAGGTATTAAAATAACCATCACCATCAAGAACACTAGCAAAGATAAAATGCAAACGGATGTCTGGTGCGTGCCTGACATTTTTCAAAATGAGCTTTATCCCGTTGCTGGTTTTCAAGCAAATAGTACCAATGCAAACTACCTTTGAAGTATCATTGTTACCCATCTTCAACACACCAAAATCACCTGGAGTATAAGATAAGAAAAAATCCTTCTTGGAAGTAACATGAAAACTGACACCACTATCAACAACCCAACTAGAATCATCACAGACAACATTAATCAGATTTTCATCATAAACAATCACAAGATCATTTCCAGTAGTGGTAGCAACACGATTACCATTCTCATCATTATTCTTCTCTTGCTTGTCTTTGTTGTCATTTTTCAACTTATAACAATATTTCTGAAGATGGCCTTTCTTGCCACAATAGTTGCACTCAAAGGTTTTCCGCTTAGACTTTGATTTGCTTCGGTGCTTGCTTTTACTTCTATGACCTCCATCTTGATTTATGTCTCTACCTCTCCCCCTGTTTTCAGTAACCAAAACTTCTGCTTGTGAAGAGGAAACCTGTTGAGTTTGACGCTTGACTCCTTCATTCAAAATAGCAGTTTTTACAAAATTCATGGTCACAGCACCACTAGGAGCAGAGTTAGTTAACGTAACACGAAGATTCTCCCATGAATCAGGAAGAGTATTAAGCTACCAAAGTCCCAAAATTTCATCTTCAAATTTAACACCTATAGAAAACAATAGATCAAAACAACCTTGAAATTCACTTAAATGATCAGAAATAGACGTACCTTCTTTGTACCTTAAATTCATAGCCTGCTTCAATAAAAATAATTTGTTGTTCCCTGATTTTGAAGCATACAAAGTTTCAAACTTGTCCCACAAGGTCTTCGCATGTGTGTCATTAGCAATATGATTTAAGACATTATCATCTACCCATTGACGAATATAGCCACAAACCATCTCATGCTCAAAAGCCCAGTTTTCATCAGACTTGTTCTCAGGTTTCTGAGTAGTAAACACAGGTAGATGTAATCTTTTAACCAATAGAATATCCTTCATTTTTCCTCTCCATTTATGATAATTAGTTCCATTCAAACTAATCATTTTACCGTAATTAGGCTCCATCATTCAGTCAAGTAAATTCCCAGAAAAATAAATAAATTAGCTCTGATGCCACTTGATGGGAAAGGCACAGTTATGCACAGTTACATAGCGGAATAATTACTCAAAAATATGCTTGAGAAATAAAATCTTTCCCACTTGAAAGAACCAAGAGAAGCTTAATCTACAACAATCCAAAAATTCAGAGAGTCTAAAAATAAATAATATGCAAGAAAGAAGAGCATACCAAACTTTTAACGTGGAAACCCCCAATAAGAGGGACAAAAACCACGAGACCTAGTCCAGAAAAAATCTCCACTATAATATCAAAGAGTACAAAGTACAGAGAAACACTTCTGAAAAGTAATCTTAGTTCTACTCACAAATAAATAGTGAAAAACGCTAACAGACAAATAGAGCGTATTCAAACAGTGAGAGAAATAAAATTCTAAAAATACCAGATTGATGCCGGTGGTGAAAAGAGCAAGAGAATGAAATTTCTCCAAAAACAGAGCACAAATGAGTACTCAAACAGCTGCTCAAAGTAACCAGTAACTCTAGCAGGCAAAGACGACACAATTTGTTTCTACTCTCTTTTCTTGTGTGAAGTGTGAAACTTGCTGAGTCACTTTAGGTTATTCCCTTAAAACCTGTTGGGCTGCCTCAATATTTTATTATTTTAAAATATAATGTTGTTGGGCCTAACTTGAGGAGGACCCACACAACACAAGTATAGCATAAATGACTTGGTCATGCTTTTGCTCCTATCGCCAGTAATGTTATGAAACTGTGTAATATTCCATGTAATACTAGTGCTTCTTTTTGTGACACTTGTGTTGTTGTCAAGATGCATCAGTTACCATATTTTGCTTCTGCGATTGTTTACAATAAACCTTTAGAATTGGTTTTCATGGACATATGGGACCCCTTTTCTAAAAATGCTATGAACAGTTCTAAGCGCTGCTTAGCATTTCTTGATGACTTTCCTAAGTTTACATGACTTTATGTTATTCATAATAAGTCTCAAGCCTTAACTAGGTTTAAAAAATTCAATTTTTTTCAGAAAATCAAATTGGTCATAGATTAGAAGTGTGTAATGTGACAATGATAAGGAGTTCTTAACTTTAACGTCCTTTTTTATGAACATGGTATACATCACAAATTAACATGTCCACATACCCATCAATAAAGTGGCTCCATTGAAAGAAAACATAAACATATTACTGAGACTAGTTTAGTTCATCTTTACTTATCAGGTTTTGGACAGAAGCTTTTGTTAATTGTTGTTCATATCATTAATGTTTTGCATGTACATGTTCTTAACAATTATAGTCCTTACGAGGTGTTATTCAACAAGAAACCAAACTATAGATTTTACAAGGTTTTATAGATGTGTTTGCTATCCATTGTTGCGCTCATACAATACACAAAAATTTGATTTCCATTTTTCTATATTTTTGTTTTCGGGCTATAATTTTAATCACAAAGGATATGTTTGTCTCTCTTTGTTAGGAAAAACTTATATTTCTAGGAATGTCATTTTTAATGAAAAACAATTTTCTTTTCCTTTGCATGATAATCCTTTCTACCATGTGATTCTAGTATTGTTTCTAATCATCACCAACCCTCTGTTTTAACTGTTCTTGATTTTTCATCTACTTCTCAAAATGTTAATCCCTCTTTTAAAATATGTCATAATGATAATTCCTTGCATTTTACTTATTTTAGTCTTTCCACACCTGTATCTACAGAATCCTCTGGAACACAAACTGACAAACCCCAACATCACCTTTCTACATGTACTGATGTTTCTGCTCCAATGAATACTCATTCGATGGTTACACGTGCAAAATCTGTTATTTTCAAACCTAAGGTGTTTCATCTTACTTCTTCTATAATTCCTTCTTAACCAACTACATATAAACAAGCAATGGAAAGTTTTGAATAGCTAAGTGCAATGAAAACTAAGTATGATGCCTTGGTTGCAAATCACATTTGGTCTTTACATCTTCTCTGTCTAGTACAACTATAGTAGGTTGTATGAGTTTTCAAACAAAAGTATAATGTTGATGGAACACTCCAACGTTGCAAAGCACGTCTTGTTGCCAAATGGTTTCATCAAGTAGAGGGATTGAATTATCAAGAAACCTTCAGCTCTGTTGTCAAGCCAACTACTATACGTGTTGTCCTTTATGAAGTATGACTTCTGGTGGCCAATACATTAGATTAACATTGATAATGCATTTCTTCATGGCACTATTCAAGAAGACGTTATGCAACAACCACTGGATGTGATTCTTCACTTGTTGCAAGCTTCATAAAGCTATTTATAGACTTAAATATGATCATGGTTTTGTAAACTTTATAATATTCTTTCTCTTATGGGTTTTAAAGCTTATTATTCTTTATCTTTTAAATTTTGAAATAATTAACATATTATTTGTTTTAATTTATATGGATGATATAATTATAACTTGATCTTCTCTCATTGTTGTTCAAGATTTTGTTAAGAACTTACGCCAAAGCTTTGCTTTAAAGGACTTGGGTCAACTAGATTATTTTCTCGGGGTTTAAGTAACACGACTCTCTAACGGTGGTGGTCTTCACTTATTGCAATCAAAGTATGTTGTTGATTTTCTTTATAGAGTGAAGATGTTTGGATCAAAGTCATAACCTACACTCATGGTATCATCTTCTCGGTTAACACATGATGGTTCCTCTATTGTTGAAGATCCATAGTTCTACTGGTCGATTTTAGGTGCTTTACAATATGTTACTGTCACACGTCCAGAGTTATCTTATGCACTCAACATAGTATGTTAATACATGCATAGTTCACATGATTACCATTGACAAGCTATCAAGCATATACTACACTATATTTCTGGAACGTTACATCATGGTGTTATATTTACTGATGCAGACTAGACCACTGATTTAGATTAGACCACTGATTTAGATGATAAGAAATCTAAAATAAATTGATGTGTGTATCTTGACAAAAATTTGATCTCTAAATTTTCTCACAAATAAAAAATTATTTCAAAGAGTAGTACAAATGAAGAATACAAAAGCACCGTTGCCTTATTTGCAGAAATCAAATGGCTTCAAAATCTTTTCTCATTACTTTGCATCTCAACAACTGTTCCAACCATATTTTAATATAATCCTGGCGTTGTTGTGTGAATTCTGTAATACATTCATGATCAAAACATTTCTAAATTGATCTTCACTTTATATGGGTTGGGTTCAAAATCAGAAGTTGTTACATCTTCCAACCTTATATCAAGTTATAAACTTATTGACAAAATCTCGTTCCGGTGCGCGCTTTATGAATAAATAAGGGTTTTTAACAATCCCACCCAAAGTTTAAAGGGGAAAGTTAAGTTAATATAGGGGCTGCGTGACTCTGTAAATAGGAAGAAGTGTGTGTACGGTGAAGTCATATTTTTTCATAATATTAAAAAAGTCTTTCCTTTCTTTACTGTTTCTTCTTCTCCCTATCTTAATTCTGTCAAATTCCTTTCTTTTTGGGTTGAAAAATAGAAAACTCCTCCAAAATTAACCTCTCCAAAGAAAGAATTTCGGATGAAATTTTGAACTACCCAACACAAGATTGAAATTGCGAATTCGGCTGGCGGGAACCCGAATTGCATTGGCTACAGTGTAATCGTGCTGATTCAGGAATTATTGTTCCTTTTAAGTCTATTTCAGGTATTATATATTAAAACAGTATTATATTAGGCAAAAAAAATCACATCTTGCACTACAGAGAGTGCAGTGGAAAAAGTGTAATTCGGTGCCTCGTTGGTCGTGCGCAATAGAGTGTGTCCAAAACATGTGTTCTTTTCAAAGACTACTTTGGCTGTTCGTCAACTTTCCCACATTTTCTTTCTTACTTTTCTCACTCCTTTCAAACCCCTTTGTCTCTCACCTTTGTCTTCCCTCTTCACTTTCTCGCTTCAAACTCTTCACTTTCTCACTTCCACACTGAAGCTGTAGAAAACAGAACAACTTTGGTTGCAAAACATGGGTGCTTCGGACAGCAACAACCACTTTCTCCAAGTTGTCTTCAATAACTTCGACGTTCTTGCTCTGTAAATCTCCTCTCTTCTTTTCAAATTATATGTTTTTTTTTGTTTCACTCTTGCTCAATTTATGGCAATCATTTTAGTGTGGCTGTTTCTAAATTCATTCTATACTTGACCTTTTCTCTAGACCCTTGGTTACGCTTGCTTATCCTTTGTAAGTGTGCTTCCTTTTTCTTTTGTTGGATTTCTTTCATTTGGGAAATGAATGTACGTCTGAAATTTTCAACTTTTCTGCCTACCCTTTTGCCTTTTATGGTCAGATATGCTTCAATTAAGGCCATCGAGACCAAGTCTACTGCTGATGATCAACAATGGCTCACGTATTGGATTCTGTATTCAATTCTCACACTCTTTGAGCTCACATTTGCAAAAGTTCTTGAACTGTGAGTTTCTCTTCTCTTCTGATGGTCATGTTTGAACTATTATAACTTCATTTTTGCTACCATGTTATGCCATATAACTTATAAATGGTCCAGTATTGAGTGTGCTCTCTCTATTCCTTTAGAAGGACAAGGAGAAAACATGGCCCTATCATCATCTACTTTATATATAGTCGCTTCGCAGTTTAACCTCTGTTGTAATTTTTGGAGTATTTCTAGAGTTTCACGTGTCACATTTTTTGGTTTTGCTTACCTTCTAGTGTTTATATGTCAAATTAATTTAAAGACTTTCAGATAAGGATACAAGTGTGGCTTCACACGCATGAAATTGGCCAAGTGGATTTTGTTGTTTTAAAACGTAGCGGTTGTGTTAAACTTAAAATGCCTTGAACTTTGTTTTCTTTTGTGCTTATATTTGGGTAAAGATTGTGAGTGAGGATACACAATGGTCTTTGCAGTGTTTTCTCTATTTGTTTTATTTGCTTTACATCTGCTTCTGTGTTATTTCTCCAATATAATAGTTTGGTGCTAATTTCAGGCTTCCCATTTGGCCTTTCGCCAAGTTGATATTCAGTTGTTGGTTGGTTCTGCCTCACTTCAATGGGGCTGCAGTTGTATACAGGAATTACATCAGACCATTCTATATGAACCCACAAATCCCAATTCCACAAGGATCTCAAATGTGGTATTTTCCCCAAAAGAAGTCCTTATTCAGTGAGTCAGATGATGTTTTGAGTGCTGCTGAGAGATACATGGAAGAGCATGGTACAGAAGCCTTTGAAAGACTTATAAGCAAGGTACACATATTACTAATGCTTTTAGTCCAGAATAACTGCTCCTGCTTCAAAGTTAAGATCTTTGTAACTTTGGAAAAGTGTGGCTTTTGGTTGGGACTATTCAGCTTTGCTTAGGGAATTGCATGTTACACAGAATTAGCATATATTATACAACACTTATTTGTGAACTAAAATGAGAATTGTGGACAATAACAGGCTAGCATGGGAGATAACTGTCTTGTATAAGCCTTGTTTATATTTCTTTTGAAACTTATGGTAGCTTGAATTCCAATGCATTTTAACTCACAAGTAACTAAGGGATCCTTAAGTATGCGAATGTACTTTTGAAAGTGAACATGTTATGATACTGAGTTTATTCTCCACACTGAGTTTCGAACACTCCAAACGCATTTGCACGTTAGCCGGGGGTGATTTGGCAGCTTGGTTTTTATTGTAGAAATTTTTACATAATTCTATCTTATTTTTCACATTGACTTGTACCAGTTCCGTATTTTCTTTATATGAATCATTTGAGCTAGACAACCAGGAATTACAAGCTGAAATTTCATTACAAGTTGAGATACACTTGTTTTAGACTTCTTGTAATTTCCTTGAAGTAAATAATTTAGACTTGTGATTTTTACGCAGTATGTTTCACTTCATTTTGGTTTGGAACAATAATGAAAAACATAATTGGTTTTTATGTGCAGAATGACAGACAGGCTAGGGCAAGGAGGAATGGAAATTACATGATCTTTGATGACGACTATAGATATTGAACTTTGTTTTCTTTAAACAATAGTTAAAGCATCATTGCTAATATTTCATTTTATCATATTTTGTGATGCTTGATGATGACATGTTGAACTATGCTAATGGGTCACTTGTTCTCTAGCACCTTCCCTATTTTTAAAGTAACGTCTCTTGTAATGACTAATTTAGTTATATTTGATAAATTGAGAGGTAAAATATTTTAAAGAATTTCTTTTATCTCAATGCACATTTATTTTGTATAATTTACTAAGATAAAATGTCAACTATAATTATAAAATTAAACTTAGGTTTACGCGCCTACAGAAGCGCGCGCATAAACATATATATAAATGCATTATTTACAATTATATATATATATATATATATATATATATATGATTTAAATTATTCTTGAAGTAGCTAATAGATGAGTTTAATTATGAAAAAAATTAAATAAGATTGTTTTATCTACTTAATATTTACTCATTTAAATTTCTAAGTTCAAATATATAATTTCAAATTACTTTAAATTATGTTATTTTATATATATAATGAGTACATTAACAATAACCATTATAATATATCATAATGGTGATTGGTAATGTAGTCGTTATATATATATACATATAGAATTTATATTTATTTATGAACTAAAAATGTGTATTGTAAATTAAATTAAGAAAGATGTATAATTACAATAAAAAAATAATATTGAGGACACCTCATTAAATAATGGTAGTTATAAATAGTATAAAATAATTAAATATCATAAATAGTATGAAATAATTAAATAAGATAAGGACACTTGGTAAAGTAATTATAATTATAAATAACATAATATAATTAAACAAAATGATGCTAGAAAAATCTTTCAAAGTAATTATAATTATAAATTAAAAATAAAATGAGATTATGACACTCTACAAAATAGTTATTGTTATAAAATATAAGTAAGTAAAAAAAAAATGATAAATATTTCTTTTCTTTACTTGTTGATTAGAACTAAAAGTGTTTTCTTTTCCTTTACCTTATGGGTCAGGACTAAAAGTGTTTTTACAAAGTAAAAAAATTCTTATATATTTTTACTTTTATTTTGTAGTAAAATTTTATTTTATTTTACTATTGATTTTTTCCTAAGCTTTGATGACGTACATTAAATAGAGAGGTCACTTTATTTCTTCTTCTTTGTCTCTTTGTACATAGAAGATAAGTTCTGAAAAATAGTTCTCATTCTGTTAATGATTAATATATCTTTTAATTAATTAATTTTATTTGTTATTTTTAATTGTTTTGTAGTACTCTTATACTTATTAAATAGTTATCAAATGTTGTTCTATTTGTAAAGTGTAGTTTAGAAATTTTAAAATAACAAAATATTTACACTATCAATTAATAATGTAATTAAAATATTATATGAAAAATATTATGTTATAACTTTGGAAGGTTAAATTTTCAGGTACTAATGTTTTTTTTATTAGATTTTGGAATTAATTTTTCTCAGTAATATACTTAAAATTTTCTCTAAGTATATGTTAAGATTACCTTACGGACATGTCCATCTTGTGGAAGAAAAAGAAATACTAAAGATAAGGGTGGTGTGTAATTATGGATAGAGGATAATATCTTTTTATGTTATTAAAAATTAGAGAAATTATGTTATACTTCATTAAGAATAATTACTTTTGTATTTTTCATTAAATTTTAATGGATAATAATTAATTTTGTATTTACACTTTGTTTAAGATAAGGTCATGTTATCATCTAGTTAAAAAATTTATTTGGTACCAGTTGAATGAATAAAATTTATTTGGAATAAAATTTATTTGGTACCAGTTGAATGACACAATTTGGTAACTTTTAAATAAGACCTTTTTGGATCTAACTTGAACATTATGTATAGGTACATATTATGCATTATATTAAGTCTAATTGCATTTAAGTAAAGAATAGATATAATCATACCTATGTAGACTGTCTAATTTACCTTTTTATCGTTCTTTCCAATAGAGTAAACGTGTGAATGAAAGTCTTCAAACGACTCCACCTCCTCTGTTGTAACTAGTGCATAGGTCAAGGTATCATCAAACCCATATATTTTAAGTTGTTGTCGTTATCTTTGAGACCTTTAAACATAAGTTTTAAAGTCAGGCAATTGTTGTTACTCAATTAGATGAGTGCATTGTTTATAGAAGTCAAGCCTATTAGATGATTCCTTCAAAGAGAGCTTCACCTCTTCTTAGACTCCATTCGACTCACCAGACACGACACTTCTCTAAGTGCCTCCTCATGTTTAATATGGATCATATAGACTTCATCAAACATAACATCTATACTAACAATCACTCATTTCTCATATGATAATCCTACATTGAAATCTGTCAATCTACTCTCGCAACTAACAAGCACTCCCTTCATGAACCTGGATTCAAGTTTACCTTTATCTACATGATCGTAAGTAGAACATCCAAACACCTTCAATGTTGAGTAGAAAATACACTTGACAGACCACACCTTAATCAAATTTTTGAACTCACAATTTCTATAGACATAGAATTATTTACTAGAAAACATATCATGCTTAGAACTTTATCATAGTATTGTCTTTCCAAACCAGAATGGGACAACACGCTCATTGTCATCTCTAACAAAGTTTTATTCATCCTTTCAGCAACTCCAATATGCTTTGGAGTATGACAAATAAGCAAGTGCCTCACAGAGTTTTTATCTCTACAAAAATTACTAAACTCCTTAGAGTAGAATTCTAAATTACTTTTAATTCTTAAAAGCTTGACCATCTTCTTAATCTAGTTGAGTATTAAAAGAGTTCAATGCTTAAACTCTAATTTTTGTTTCATCATGAACACCTAAGTAATATTGAATAATCATCAATGATTAAGAAAAAAAAATACATGGCACCTCCCCAAAGTGGAACTTTCATTGACTTCCAACAATTTGCATAGATGTAGTTCAACGAGGTCTTTGTCTTTTACAACTCAATCTTTGTTGTTGCCCAAAAAAATATTCTTCACTAAATGGAAAACATTCAACCTTTAGTAACCCTTGTTTGGACAAGATATCTAAACTATAAGCACTCATGTGGCCTAGACGTATATGCCACAAAGTATCAAATGAGATGTTAGATGAGATAGTTCCAACTTCATATGCGATTATAAACGATCCCTGAAAGAAATACAAATTCCCTTCCTTGGTTTCTACATTACAACAACATCTCTCCCCTTGATTTGCACCTCTTCACCCTTAACATGACATTTGTAACCCTTCACATTCAAAGCTCTAATAGATATAAGATTTTTCTTCAACTTTGAGACATATCAAATGTTGGTCAATGCTCAAATTATGCTATCATGCATCCTTATCGCAACATAGTCTATACTAACCATCTCTACATGAAACATTATTGTCTATTAACATGTTATCACCTTCAAAATATTCAAATGTGGTAAATCAATCTCTTTGACAACTCATACGAAAGGAACAACCATAATTATCACCTTCAAAATATTCAAATGTGGTAAATCAATCTCTTTGACAACTCATACGAAAGGAACAACCATAATCTAACGATCATTAGTAAGAGGTTGTTGTTTGGAAACAATAGTCAACTCTAAGTCATTATTAAACATGACATCCTTTTGAAACATATATACTATGTAATGTTGATTCCCTAATCTTAGACAATATTTACTTTAATGTCGCATCTATTTGTAATATTTGCAAATGTCTTTTGGATTAACCTTCATTTCCTTTACTTCTTAACCTTTTTATCTAGAAGGTGATGCATTACTGTCATACAACAACTATACTGAGGCGTAGTTTCTTTGTATAGTGGTTCGACTTAACCTTTTCAATGTGACACAATCCTTTCCTACACTTAAGAAACATTCCAAGTTCTTAGGATGATGGGAGAGAGGCTAGCAAAATGATAATTTCATCTTCATATTCTACTTCGGCATCAATTTCTTATAGCTTTATCAAAATATAACTAATTTCATCAAGATGTATCTTTAATGGTGTACCTTCTTTCATACGTAGTTTGAATAACTATCTCTTCAACAACTTGTTACCAGTCAGACTTTGTCATGAAAATCTTCTTTAGCTTCAACCATGATGTTGCTAAGATCTTTTCCTTTACAACCTCATATGACAACGATAGAAGGATGATGAAATGAGCCTTTTTTTCCTACTTCTAAAATATGTATCTCTATTTGCAACGTCCTTTCAAAAGGTGGTGTCTAAACACCTTGCTCCTTGAGTAAAACCTCAAATTCTTCATAGGTTATAGTTGTTCTTTTCATTAAACTTTTCTATCTTGGAAATGTTACTTGTCTTCTTACAACAACTTATCACCAACAGACATAGAAAGAGATCAAAATTGGCCTTTATATTAGTTTGTTGTACATTAAACATCAAATTAAACCCAAAAACAATGAATGAATTGTGTAAACAAAGTTGTGAATAACATCAAATAGAGATGAAGAAAAAAGAACAAACACAAAGCTAGAAATGAATATATTAACTTATGTATTATGCAATATAATCATTAAATTGCATCTAACCACATGTCACCCACTCCTCCATTTTTTCATACAACTCACCCTTATGAATAGGACATGAAATAATTTCAAGTTAGTTATAATTGTAAAACAAAATCATAACTAAAAAAATAGAACATATACAAAATATTATTACTTCATTTGATGATGTACAACTTTGGTCATTAGACTATCTACTCACTAGACATCTACAACCATATTGTCTACTCTAGAAAGAGTTAAATACACCAAGATCATATACTTTATTACCTTAAGTCTATTTACTTATGCTAATGTTATTACGTAAATGGTGGTAATAATTGGTATAAAGTGGGTGAAATAGAAGTGAGTTATGCATATTGGCGTGTATGAAATCTTTTAAAATTTTATATATTGTAAGTGTTTCAATATTTGTGTATTGCTCATCTCACTTAAGAGAGATAAGGTTTTAAAGCATGATTTTATTTCTAAAACTCTTTACATAAGTGATCAAGTACCACTCAAGCAAGGAGTCTCTTATTATACATCGACTTGTTATTTAAGTGAAGTGTTTGTTGTATGTAAGCTTTGTTGTATTGAAAAATATTGCTCAAACGATAATTTGTTACTCCTTAAAATATGTTTCAACTCAATTTAAAGTTTTTACATGTTTAGTAGTTAGAGTTCATAATATGTTTTATAAATTTGAATATTTTATTCAAAAAAATGTTGACTACATTTGTTAATGAATTAGTGAAACGTGGTGAATAAATACTTTACTTTTTTAATGTTTTATTTCATGATATCTTGTCTATAATCTTTAGTTGTACGTACGAATTGTGGTGTATAATGACTTGAAATTGAAATGAGATGAGATTAGTGATATAATAATGTAAGATAGTAGTTAGAGTGGATGTAATGCTAATCATTATGAGCATTATGAGATAGTTACCTATTAGAGAGGTAATATTATTGTAAGTATTGAGTTATGAAGTGTATGAATGTAATATCAAAACTTTACTAATAGTCTAAATCATATAGATGAAGATGTTAGATGATGAAAACTTCATAAAGCTTGTTACTCATATTCTTGGGGATGAGCGTGAAATGATTAAGCAAGAGTTACCTTGACATATGTTGGATAGCATGTGAATCAATTTGGGATAAGGAAATCAATGGATTTTCATATAGATTATTTGAGGACTAGGTATACCATATGGATCAAATTGGAACAAAAAAATCAGTGAATTTTCACATTTGAGGACCAAGTATAATATGAAATATATGAAAAGTATTAGTTCGATACATTCGTACTTCAAACTAGTCTTTTATAATTTGTCAAGTTTTAATATAATTTGAATTGAATCCTTGATACCTTTGACTAGAAATATAATTTATTCATAAATTTGTGTGACACTTCATATAATTGAGATTTATATGGTAGATATTGATTTATTTTCCACTAACTTATTCTATTTTGTTGGTATTTATAAATATGATAACTATGTATTCAGATGAATAGATAACAATACATCTTCAGAGTAGATTACCAAACTAATACATTTAATTTGAAGAATTTTATTTTCATCTTTAAAAACATATAATAATAGTAATTTATGTTGATAAATTTGTCTTTTTGAAACATTTTTTTATATAAACTCTTAATTATAAAAAAGTGATAAATATCTTTTTTATAAAAAGTATAAAATATTTGATAAATTATACCACATCTAATCCTTTATATAAGAAACAATTAGTAATGTTTTTTTTATTCTAATTATAAAAAAAATACTTTTTATATTTTTAATTTATGGTTAAGTTTAAAAATTCATTTATTTTTTCATGAAAAACCATGTATTTATCAAGCTATATACTATATGACTCGTTCTCATTGAATTTTTTTTATGAGTAATGTCATTATATATAATCACATTGAAACCAAATAATTTTATAGATTGTAATGAAATTTAAATTTATGAGATTGGTATTAAGTATTTGATATATAGAGGATTGGATGTAGTATTAAGTGATTTATTGAATATAAATTTTGCTCTAAAACCTTATATGTTCTTTTTCATCACTATCATGTATTTGAGGAATATGCGAGTAGGTATTCAATGGTTAAAAAATATGATTAAATAAAATTGCTATTGGCATAATTTTTTTTTTAAAATATAAGTATGAACATGGATATTGTAGTTACACACATTCAGACCTACCTATTATTATTTTAAAGCGGGTTGCAAATACTTGAAGAGAACTTCAAACACTTCTTGTGTGTTTTGGGCTTTAAAAACACAATTTTAAATTTTAAATTGCCTTTTTAAAACTGACAATGAAAAATTGTAGTGTTTCTTTTTGGTAATAGAAAACAAGTAGTGTTTCATATGTCGTAGGAAATAAAATTTTACTTTAAGAAATTAAAACTCATAACAATAAATATTTTTTGATATAAAATATAATATAATTAAATTTATAAAAATAAATAAATAAAATTATGACATTAGATTATTTTTATCTGATGACAATTTCTTAGTTTGGATAAAAGACAGCAAATCTTTTTTTGACAAATTCAAACCACATGTAAGAAAATATTTTTAATTACTACCATTTCTATTTTGCTTCTAAAACCAAGTAAAACCTACAAATAAAAACAATTATTAAATAAACGTTTATGATTAATTTCAAAATGGCACCAAATCTTTCCTATTCGTGTAATAAAAGCTGGAGGGAATGTGGTTACATTACTTTACATTAAACACCTAAATTCCAATTTTCGTCAAATCCAACTGGGGTTACTGGGTGTAATAAAGAGCACAGTTGTACGGTGCACCCTCGAAATAGAAGTCTCTCATCCCATTCGATGCGTTCCAGATGAAAACAGGAAAATCCCTAGGGGGTCTTAGCGTAGTCCGGAGCACAGGGGAGTGTTTCCCGAAGAGAGCGACACCAGCGAGGCATTTCGTTTCAAATCCCGAAATTGGACTCATTTGTCCCCCCAAAGTTCCCGAAAACGACAAAACCAGTCATCCCCATCTCCCAGATTTCAGTTGCTGACGTGGCATTAACCGGCAGAAAAAACAGTTAGCTCCTCTCAGGAGAGAGAGACCCCTTTCGCGTGATACCAAAATTTCAAACGAAGCTCGGGGAATTCCAGCTCAAAAAGAAGAAAAACCCAAGGCATTGTCTCTCGCCACCGCAAGCTCCACACCGCAACCTCTCCTTCTCCCAATTCCCTTCGCCGCGGTTCCAACGACCCCGACTTCTCCTCAAACGGTTAGGTTTTTCCCGTTATCCGAGGATTCCACGCAATGTCGCTGGTTTCGGTTCTCGTTGCGTTGTTTCCTCCCGCATTCGCAACGCCGAGGCCTCTCTGCTAGAGGGAATCCGAGGAATTCTGAGGTTTCGGTGGTAAGCGCCTTTTCTAGGGTTTTTTTTCGAGCTGAAAGTGGTGACTGGAGGTGAATTTCTCTGCGGTTCTATGAACTCTGTGGTGTGGTCGAGCTATGGGGTAGATGAGAGTAGCTTCGCTTGGTTAATTTGAAAGCGCTGAATTGGGTTTCATGGGGAGGGGTTGGACGTTGCTTTATGGTATATGCTTTGTTTTGGTTCGTTGTTCAAATGGGTGTTGGGTCCATTCTTGGGAAGCGCCTCTTATTGCAACTTGAATGGCTGATCCTCAGAAAACTGCTCTTGGGGAGAGAGATATCGAGCAGGTTCAACAGTTTTGGCTTTCCTTCTATTGTTTCTTGTGGTTTTTAATGATTAGTGTAGCAAAATAGAAAATGAAAATAAAACTTACTTGCCTGTCTGTGCCATTCAGCATTCCTTTTAGTTCTTCGTTGTTATGGTCTTTGTTGAGCTAATATATTTTTAGTGGGGTGAATAATAATTTATAGGATGGGAGTCATATAAAGTTCCTTATGTGCTGTGTGTACTGTTTTTCAATCAGAATTGAAGTTTTATTTTGGTAATTTTCATAATACTTTAGTACGAATCTTTATTATGCCGGTTACTGAGGTGAAACATTAATTCTAATTGGAGAACAGCATAATCAACACACGTGAATCTGTATCTATGTTTTGTCCTAATTTACAATGGTTGCTGACATAACCAAACGTTGAAACTGGAAGCAGACTTCTTGCCTTGTGCTTCTTGGTTTTGGAGTCATGGATAATTTTCTTTAAAGGATAATTAACCTTTTTGTTCCCTTTGTAGGCAATTACATTTCTTAAGAAAGGCTCATATCTTCTAAAGTACGGGCGAAGAGGGAAGCCGAAATTCTGCCCATTTAGGCTTTCCAATGTAAGTTGCTATTGTTATTGCTTCGTAAAACAATTGTATTAACCCATTAAAAGACATAAAACTACCACTTTTTTGATTTAGAACTTTATACAATTATACAGGACATTTTTCTTAAGATTTTGTTGATAGTTTTTGCTGATGGAAAGTGGTAAACACAGCAAAAAATAGGTCGCTCTTATACACCTGATGACCGCAAAAAAAACATTATAATACTAAAACCAGTAGTGAACAGTAGTTTTGGAATATATGAATCTTGTTTGAATAATCTAAGATGCCAAAGAGCTTACATATAACAGCAAATTATGCTTGAGGGGAAGAAAAGGTCAAATACCTTTAGATGCATTGTGTCTTCAATGTTATAAAATAGGACTTTTGTATATTATTTTTTGAGTATTTAGCTTTTGCTAGGAATTTAAAATGTGCTTATTTTACTTGTTTCTGATTTTTCCCATTCACATATCAACTCTACATATCTGAAGTATTGCGTTTTTCAAATAAATTTAAAATTAAGAACAAAGAAAACCAGCATATATCTTCTGTTCTACACTATTCAATTCTATTGGTTTTGGTTTTAGGATGAGTCTATACTCTTATGGTACTCTGGCAAGGAAGAGAAACAGCTTAAACTCAGTACGGTTTCAAGGATCATTCCAGGGCAGCGGACTGTAAGTTTGTAAAAAGCCTAGAGACTATTTTCTCTGGTTGATACTAGGTGCCTTTTTTGAAATTTCAAGCCTTCACTTGAGTTCAATACATTATTCAGAAATAACTTTGGGCCTTTATTTTTGTAGGAATAATTTGAAAAATACATGTTTTACTGATCCTTAGCACTTTATTTTTTTTTATTGGATTACTGCACCATGCTCATTATTTTGATTTGATGTTATCATCCAGGCAACATTTCAGCGGTATCCTCGACCTGAGAAGGAATATCAATCATTTTCTCTTATATACAATGATAGGTCCTTGGATTTGGTGCGCTTTCTTTCTGCATAATTGTTAATTATTATGAAAATTAAACCTACTAGGCCTGTAATGACGATTGTCTCATCATCTCTTTCTTCTCACTGATCTGGTTGTGAAAAGCTAGTCTGATATTAAGTTAGTGGGTTGACTAAAATGGGGAATTTGTAACATATGAGCTTCCATATTTGATTCACTGCAAATCATGTACAGATATGCAAGGACAAAGAAGAAGCTGAAATCTGGTTTGTTGGTCTTAAGGCATTAGTTACTCGAGGGAACAGTCGCAAGTGGAGATTTGATTCGAGAACTGATGACAGTCAGTGTTCTGATAGTCCAAAATCTAGCACACGAAGATCCACTCCGTCAAATACACCATTTTCTGTAACAATGGCTTTCATCTTTTTGTTGTTTCATACAGTTCAGATAGACATTTACAATTTGCTATATTTTTCACCCTACAATTTTATATCACAGGACCCTGGAGATGCTGGTGGAGCTGCTTTTGATGTGAAGAATAGATGGGTAAAGGCTTTCTCTGAAATAATTTCTCACAATGCAGCTAGCAAGAGTTCCAGCCAAGCTGAATCTATTGCAAATTCCTCCTTATCCTCTGGGTCTGCGGATAACTCAAGCAATCGAAATTCTGCATCTGAGGCGTTTCGAGTTAGTTTGTCTAGTGCTGTAAGTTCCTCCAGCCAGGGTTCTTATCATGAAGATTTTGATTCCCTAAGTGATGTTTTTATTTGGGGAGAAGGTATTGGCAATGGAATTCTTGGTGGTGGTGTACATAGAGTTGGAGCCTTGTCTAGTTCTGAGATGGATGCATTCCTCCCCAAGGCATTGGAATCAAAGTTAGTTCTAGATGTTCACAGTATTAGTTGTGGCTACAGACATGCTGTTCTCGTTACCAAGCAAGGAGAGATATTTAGTTGGGGAGAGGAGTCAGGAGGCAGGCTTGGACATGGTGTAGAAATGGATGTTTTTCACCCTAAGCTTGTTGACACTCTTTCTGGCATGAATATTGAGTTAGTAGCATGTGGAGAATATCATACATGCGCTGTTACTTATTCTGGGGATCTTTATACATGGGGTGATGGTGCTCACAATTCTGGCATGCTTGGACATGGAAATGAAGCCACTCACTGGATTCCTAAGAAAGTAAGTGGTAACTTGGAGGGTTTACGTGTATCTTATGTGTCCTGTGGACCTTGGCACACAGCTATTGTTACATCAGCTGGGCAATTGTTCACATTTGGCGATGGAACATTCGGTGCCTTAGGACATGGAAATCATAGTAGTGCAACTATTCCTCGAGAAGTAGAAACTTTGAGAGGGTTTAGAACAACCAGGGTTGCTTGTGGTGTTTGGCACACTGCTGCAGTTGTCGAGGTGATAAACGAATCTGTGGAATCTTCTACACGCTCATCTAGTGGAAGACTGTTCACCTGGGGTGATGGAGATAAAGGCCAACTTGGACATGCTGATAGGGAACCTAGACTACTTCCTGAGTGTGTAATTGCATTGAGTACCGAAAACATTAGCCAGGTGGCTTGTGGCCACAGTCTTACAATTGCTTTGACAACATCAGGACGTGTATATACAATAGGAAGCACTGCTTATGGGCAGCTTGGCTGTCCTACATCTGATGGGAAAGTCCCTACATGTGTTAAAATTGCTGACAGTTTTGTAGAAGATATTGCCTGTGGTTCATATCATGTTGCAGTCCTGACTTCCAAGGCAGAGGTTTACACATGGGGAAAGGGTTTAAATGGGCAATTAGGTCATGGAGACAATGATCACAGGAATAAACCAACACTTGTTGAGTTTTTAAAAGATAAACAAGTGAAAAGTGTTTTTTGTGGTTCAAACTTTACAGCTGCTGTATGTCTTCATAAATGGATCCCAAGTGTTGATCATTCTACATGTTTTGGATGTCGTAATCCATTTAATTTCAGAAGAAAACGCCATAATTGTTACAACTGTGGACTTGTGTTTTGCAAATCTTGCACCAGCAAGAAATCTATAAAAGCTTCCCTTGCTCCCAATACTAGCAAGCCGTATCGAGTTTGCGAGGACTGTTATCTTAAACTTAAGAAGCCTGCTGAATCAGTACCCTTGGTGCAAACTCCTAGCTTGAGAACTGTAAGTTTGCAAGAGAATAGGACCACTAAAATACAGGGAACACTATTGAGGCTTTCATCTTTTGGTTCCCCAGCTTTGAATGGAAAACTAGAGATAAGGGGTTTTGTTTCTTCAAAATCATCAAATTCTGTTTTTGTGGATTCTAAGAAACACTTTTCATTTTCTGAGCCTGCTGCAAGAATATCTTGTCAATCAACATCTCCAGTTTCGTCAAAGTCAAGTCCTAGAGAATCGTATGAAGATATCAATGATGATTTAAAGCACAGAAATGATATGCTAAGTCAAGAAGTTATGAGTTTAAGGACTCAGGTAAACCTAATCATATATATCTTTTCATGTGTGTATCTATCCTTCTAGAGAACCTTTTCATGTCATATGTATGTATTGCACATAAGTAGTTTAGGACTTTGACGCTTTGAAAGAAAATTATTTTTGATGAAATTGTTGATTAACTTCTTAAAGCTTGCATATCTCATTACATTTGATTTGTTATAAGATTCTTTTGGATAGATGAATTTGCTTAAAATGAAAGAAAGGTAATTTCACAGTTTGGAGTATAAGGGGCTACCTTACAACAACAAAGCCTTATTCCACCTCATGAAGTTGATTACATGAATCACATGGTGTTATTCTTCTTGGTTAAAGACAGAATATAAAATGCAAATATAATAAAAGAATTTCTAAGATGAGAAGGTTTTGCATATACTGTACCGTTTTAACTTTCTAATGTAAAAGAATCTGTATAGCACCATTCGCATCCACTGTTTACAGTGCATTTTCATTACTAGTTTTTATTCACTGCTCAGGTCTGTGTATTAACATTCACATATGATAATTGAACCAAACAATTCTGTTTATCTGTTTTTTTCTTGAATTAAAATAATTACATAATTATATGATACTTGAATTTAAAATAATTATACTTTTTAACTTTCTGATATTATTTGTTTGTGATTACTAAATGTTGAAAATGTTTGAAGTATACTCAGCCTGGAACTGATCAAATATACTGGTTAGGTTGAAGATCTTACTCGAAAATCCAAAAGTTTAGAGGCTGAACTTGAGAGAACATCAAAGCAATTGAAGGAGGTGACTGCAGTAGCTGCAGATGAAGCTGGAAAGTGTAAATCAGCAAAAGAGGTCATAAAATCATTGACTGCACAGGTTGGGTATTCTATGCTTAGGGTTCGCTATTCTCCTCTTCTACATTACTAAGCATGGTTCAAGTTTGTTAGGTCCTTTTATGTATTATGTAAACTGTTCTTGCAAGGGCAGATAAATAACTAAAGCTTTGGTGGGGGATCTTAAGAAGAAGGAATAAACAAATATAGGCCTTTTAGTGAAATAACCAAATTTAGTGTAGCATATCAATAATATACACCTAGCTTGTAACAAATATAGTCAATCGTAGGAACCCTCAAAAAGACTTGGTGAAGATATTGGCTAGCTTATCATTAGTGTTGACCAATACTGTTGCAGTTTTTCCAAATTCAATTTTCTCCTTCATTAAATGGCAATCTACCTTGATATGTTTTGTCTTCTCATGAAAAAGCAGATCAGATACAACATGCAAAGCTGTCTGGTTATCACAAATCATTATCATTTGTGTAGAGTCTTCAAATTTAAGCCCTTTAAGGAGTTGCTTTAGCGTTATGAGTTTGTTAGTCACTAAGCTCATAGCTCAGTATTCTGCTTCAACATTGGATTTTGCTACAACACTTTGTTTCTTGTTTTTTCAGGATAATAGATTTCTTCCAATTAGCACATAGTACCTCAAGGTGGATTGTCTATCATTGGGTGAGCAAGTCTACTCGACATTGGAATAATCAACAATCCCAACATGTTCTTTGTGTTCATAAAGGAGACCTTTGCCTAGAACACTTTTAATATACTTCAGTATATGAATTACAACATTCTAGTGGTCTTGGCTAGGTGAATTTAAGAGTTGACTAACTACATTGGTTGGAAATGCAATATTTGGATGAGTAACTATTAAGGTAGTTTAGCATTCCAACTAACCTTTTATATCACTAGGATTTGATGAAGGCTCTTCTTGATTGGCTAGCAATTTGATACTATTGTCCACAAGGATGTCAATTGTTTGGCATTCAGAAGGGCAATTTCTTTCAACATGTCCAGAGCATATCTCTTTTGGGAGATCACCAAGCCATCCTTGGATTTAGCAACCTAAATATTAAGGAATTAGTCTAGTCTACCAAGGTGTTTAGTTTGGAATTGGCAAGAGAAGTGTTGCTTTAGGTGAACAATGCCAAGTTGATCAGTGTCTGTAATGACAATATCATCCACGTATACAATAAAGTAGATGGATCCCATAGCTAAGTGGCAATAGAACATTGTGAATCATATAAAACTACGTCACGATTAAGGAGTTGTTTTACGTGATCTTAAAATGGAAGAAAAATCGTTGGAAAGAGGGGAAAACTCAGTGCATAATGAGGAGAAGGAGGATAATTTGGTGCATGATCATAAATCAGAAGACGAGGGGGAAGATAAACCAATAATGTGGACTAAGAGGGTGAATTACCCATTTTTGAAGGAGTGGACACGCAAGGATGGTTATCTCGTGCAGAAAAATTCTTTGAAATTTAGAAGGTTACAATGAAGGAGAAGTTAAGGTTGGCTTATATTAGCATGGAGGGTAATGCAAGCCATTGGTTCAATTTTTGGAGGAAGAATTCCAAGAACCCTTCTTTTGTTCAATTTGTTTTCTTGGTTTTCATTGTTGGAAATAACATCATAACTATCTCGTTTAGGATATCTAGAGCATATTTCCTTTGAGAGATTACAACACCTTTTGATTGAGCTACTGTAACACCCAAGAAATATTTGAGGGTTCCAAGATCCTTGGTTAGAAAATGTTTACACATGTGTTCCTTTAGCTGAGATATTCGAGCAACATCATTCTCTATAATGACTATATCATTAACATACACCATTAAGTAGACACATTTTCCAGAGGAGGAATGATAGTAAAAAATCGAATGATTGACTTCACTTCGTTTTAGCCCAAAGGTTTGAACAATGTAGCTAAATTTTCCAAACTAAGCATGTGGTGATTGCTTGAAACCATAGTGTGAGCGGTGCAACTTGCAAACTAAACCAGACTCCCTCTGAGCAACAAACCTCGAGGTTCCTTCATGTAGACTTCTTCTAGATCTTTGTGGAGAGAGATTTTTAATATCCAAATGATGAAATGGCCTATAACAAATAGTTGCCATGGCAATGAAAAGACCAATAATAGCCATTTTGGCCATTGGAGAAAAGGTATCACTATAATCAAGGCCACAAATCTGAGTGTATTCTTTGACAATTAAACATGCTTTGAGACAATCAACTTCACTTGAGTTAAATTTAATGGCATAAACCATTGACATCCAATTGTCTTCTTCCTTGGTGGAAGGAGAACCAACTCCCATGTGCTATTTTGGTTACGAGGCTGCATTTCTGCAGTCATGGCTTTTCTCCATCCTAGATGATCAATTGCTTCAGTTACATTTTTCGGAATTGTAATAGAAGACAAAATTGATATAAAAGAACAATAGGAAGGAGGCAACCTATGATATCTAAGAAAATTACAAATTGGATGTGGATTACGGGTGGGACGAGTGCCTTTTGGGAGGGTAATGAGTCATGCTAAATCAGCATTACTAGAAGTCGTGGTATTGAGTGACGATTGAGAAGAACTTGATGAAGAGGATTCACCTTAAAGCATTGGACTAGTCATTTGGGTCCTGCTTTGGTAGGTGATAAGAGGAGTACTTGATGGTTCAGGAGGATTTGAACAGGTTCAGGATTGTCAGGAGCACGACAAACTCTAGACTCAACTAATGGTATAAGGAGGACCTATTGGATGGAAGAAACATCATGGACAAACGAAGAGAAGAAAAGAGTTTGTTCAAATGTGACATTAGCAGCCATGTAACACTTCTTGGTTTCAAGAGAATAGCAACGATACCCTTTTGAATCCGATAATAGCCCAAAAAGACACATTTAACAACATGGGCGAAGAGTTTATCCAACCCTAGAGGTAAATCATGAACAAAACATACACAACCAAACACACGGGGGAAATATGAAAGAGAGGGTCATTTGGAAATAGAATGGAATAAGAAATCTTATTGTTGAGAGAAGAGGACAACATTATGTTAATAAGAAAACAGGCAGTTAAGATAGCACCATCCAATGATGGACCAGTACATTGAACCAAGCATTAATGTACAGCAGTCTCAACCAAGTGTCTATTTTTCCTCTCTACAATACCATTTTGTTGAGAGGTGTGAGGACAAATAGACTGGTGTAAAATGCCATGTGAACTTAAAACTGCAGAGAAATTAGAGAAGTACTCTTTCGCATTGTCACTCCTTAAAATTTTATTACTTTGTTGAATTGATTTTTAATTTCATTAAAAAAGAATTTAAAGATTGACAAAAGTTTAGAATGATCTTTCATAAGATAAACCCAAGTATATCTAGAATATTCATTAATGAAAGTAACATAATACCTAAAACCAAAAGATTCTCTTATAGAGAGAAGCATTTCTCTTGAACGTGACCCATTCTCTTATAGTAAGTGCATTGAGGATGTCCCCTACCACCACGTCCTCCTCTTCCACATGTGGAAACCATGACAAAAGATTCTGTAGGTTCTGGAACATTCATGCTTTGAAGTGTTGGAACCCGAAAGAGCTGTTTTGCCAAACTTTCCATGGATTAGACTTCGTGACATGTTAAAAGTTGATATCTAACACGTTCAAAGTCTAAATGTATGGCACGAAGGATCATCACCATATAGAATTTATCCAGCTTCTTCTTGATCTCGTCTAATGACTCAACCTCTAAGAACATTTTTAAGTCTTCAAGAGCATATGGAGCTTCACTCATAAAAGACATCATATCGTGGTCTCTTTGTTTAGGAGAAGCAAGCCTATTGGCAAAATTGTAAAAGTGTTGAATATCATTTGCAAATATATTCTGAGCCTTTTTCCAAAAGGAGTTGCACATTTTAAATGACCTAAGAGTACCCAATAATTTGGGTTCCACAGTGCCACAATGTTTTGAAAATCAGTTCTCTTCCATTTTCAACTTGATCAAATGGTACATTACTCTGATCTTGTTGAAGGTGGTCGTGGAAACCTTTACCAAGGAACCAAAGTTTGACTGAGGCCGACCAAGAGAGATAACTTTTTTTCATTTAGTTTTTCAGAGGTAATGGTAGGAGTTCAAGAGAAGGAGGCAGCAGGTCCAGAAGCCACTTTTGTTGACAAAGAAGAAGACAACCAATAAGGGACAAAAGGAGAACCCTAGGTTTGACTTTGAACCATGTCAGAAATGAAGAATCAACAATCAGAACAGAGACAAGGAGGTCTGGTGAGTTCAGTGGAGGAAGCATGACGTTGCTTTGACACATGGAGTTGTTTCAACTTTTGGGACCGAAGGGGTTGGCTGACACTTGGGGAGGAGCTCTAGATTTGGTAATTCTAGGGAAAACTGCTCTATCAGTGAATGACGGCGGTGGTGGTAGATGATGAAAAATTTTCCCGAGACTGAGACCAGAGCAGGATTAACCTACTTTGATACCAAGTTAAAATAAATAAAAAAGACTATATTTGAGAGAGCTTAATCACTCCTCTCGTACATTCTCATATTTATATTGATAGAATTCTAAGACCATGAGTATAGGGAAGAGCAAAGATCAAAACTAGAGTCCTAGGAGTGGCTCATAGGTACAACTCATAAGTACAACATATAGTAGTTTTCTAATACAATACTTTCTACCTCTCTTTACTACCTATTCTAACAAATAGTATTGGAAACCCCAATTTATAAAGGAAGTATTGCCAAACAAACTAGGGTGAGGATGGAAGTTGGAGGGCTAGGTTGCGTTGGCTGGGCGATCTTGGTGCTAGACTGTCAGAAAATTTTTTGCACATGTAAATTTTTGCTTGTGTTTTATCAACAAAAAAGGGGCGTGTAAAGGGTGTTGGGGAAAGTACCTCAACATGTTGGCTAGACTATGTAGACCAGTTAAACGAATTGCACTAGGTGCCCTTGGAAAATTTGATAGAAAAATTACCATAGTTGTGAAACTATTTAAAAAGTGTATTGGAAAAGAGGGTGTCCAAAAAATGAACCAATATGGAACACAATTAACAAAAAGTTTCATTGGGGACAGTGGATCATGGTTTTTTAGATGACCTCTCTTAGGCTCTAGGTTATAGTGAACGAGAAAGAAGATAGAAACATGATGTTGAAATTGTGTTTAGACACTACCTAGATGGTTTATATAAAGAGATTGAGTTTAAATATGATCGGAGGATATTCAGTTTCCTCTGAAACAAATATCAAATCCTATTAAAATGATATAACATTAAAATGTTTATTATTTATTCTTGATTCTCAACAGTTAAAGACCAAATTTTTAGCTATCTTATTCACTGAGATCTCTTTTAACTATTTCAACTAATGCTCTTCTTGGTCTCGCTCCCCCTTTTGAAAGTGTCGATTTCTTTATATGAGAAATTGTACAGAAGGCATAATTTTATTCGTATGTAAATCAACGTGAGCAAAACAGAAAAATTATCAAAAACAATTAAAAGCTATTAATAAACTGATACAAGATAATAGCCTAATAAAATAAAATATACTGCCTAAAAATAAGACAAAAACAGATCTAACCTGCCTATCAGTTAACATGACTTCTAAAATAACATAAAAATCTAATATATTTTGTTTATTTATTAGTTCCAACAGTTATATCTTCGACAGAAAGTCCTAAAGTCTTTGTAATCTAATCTCCTTGGTGGTGCTTCTAGTGGTTTTCTTCGTAAACGTCCAAAATCACCTTAACTGATTTTTTATAATTTTTTCCTCCGTTGTCAAACTAGTTTCTTCTTCTCAATGACCATAATCTCACATCATATTCTTTTTTGTGTGGCTACACATCCATCTTCGCATTTTAATTTCTATGACAATCCTAGATGTCAAACTAGTGGTATGACATCTCCCATTTTTACTTCTAAATCATATTCCTCTTATTTATTGCTAAAATTGCAAGATACACTTTGTCTTCTTCCTATTTAAGCGAAAATTTTTTTCTTCCAAAGTTTTTCATGAAAGTTCTAGTTGAAAATTAACTGCTTCCCTTGATTTATCAATCAAAACTATTCCACTCACAAAATCATGCAATTAGGGATAATCTTTTGTTTGTCCACTCGCCTAACATTTTTTTAGATATCAAAATCTCATTAAATAGCTAAGTGAGTCAATTGGTATCATGTTGTTGGACACACTTCTAAACTTCAACAGGAATACCATCTGGATCGCCAACTTCGAAGGCCTTCTTTTACCTCTTCAATCCAAATTGAAAAGCTTATAAAAAATTATTCTCCCTTTTGTTTATGATATTTCCCTTAATCTTTAATACATTTGTGCTATAAATGTTTGGAATGGGAGAATGAAGATAAGGAAGAAAGAAGCCTTATAAAAATTTTCGAAAAAGAAGAGTATGTTAGAAATAGAGCTGTAGAAACACATAATCAAATTTCCTGAGTTTTCTGTGAAATTAAAAAAAAATCTCGTGTTTTTGTCTTCCCATACAAACTCCTTGGAAAGTGTACAATAAGTGTTGTCTTGCTGACAAACCAATAATAAATGGCAAAAGCTCAGGTGAACATGTTGATGGATTTAAGAATTTTTTTTGGTACACATTAAAATAATTTTGAAATACGTTAGAATTGTGATAAGCTATATATGTTTGCTTCAGCTTTTCCATAATCAATTATTGAGGATAAAGTTGGATAATTCACTGGGTTATGTCCATCTAGACACTTGGTAAATTATATGCGTACATATAATTAATTTTGCCTGACAAGAGGTTAAATGAAAATGAACATGATTATTGTCGAGGTGGTTAATATTAACTACTTGAGACGCTAAGTTGATTAACTGTTCGACATTTCAGAAGTCTCATGTCACTACTAACGACACATCGATTCTCATTCAGTTAACTATAATGCATGTAAATAAAACCGCAATAGTCAATAATCTCATGCCACTATTAACTATTTGTGAGCAAAGTTAATCCCCATTTTAGACATTTCAATATAAACTTATGACACGATTACCTACATATTGATAATTTTATACAATCAAATTCATTTACTTTTAACTACTTGTTAGACAAAGTGAATTATGTTTATGCACGTGATTGACCACCTGGGTGGAAAAACCCAATGGCTTGCTAACTGGGACTCTTATTTTTTTTTTTTAAAAAAATCTTTCAGAAGGCAGAAAAAAAAAGTTATTTTTTATTTTTTAAAATAAAACTGTACCAAACATGCACTATATCTATGATATTTTGTTTTTGGGTAGTGGCAGGCAAGAGATGCTGGATTAAGTGATTTCTGTGAAGTTTACTATTCTTGTGCTTTAGCCCTTGATCAATTATCTCTGACTCTGGATGTTAAATTGTGTTACAGTTAAAGGAAATGGTGGAAAGAGTGCCAGAAGGACACAATGCTGACTCCAGTACAGAGCTCTGTGCTGAAAACACTAAAAATATTCTAGATCATTCCTTAGATGTGAGCCATATAAGAAACACTGTCACTCTAAAAAATGAAGGCAGCAGCAATGTAGCAAATCTGATATTACCTAATGGTGCCAAAACACAAAGTGGAAAGGCAGAGTGGGTAGTGCAAGATGAAACAGGTGTATTCGTGAGTTTGTCGCCCCAGCCAGGTGGTGGTAATGAGCTTAAGCGTGTTCGCTTCAGGTATGCTATGCTCTAAATTGTTAAGCATATAGAAACTTTATCGCATTCATATAGAACTATTACAAATAGTTTATGAACTCATATTCTCCAATTAAATGAGAAGTGACGCTGCTTTGTTAAAAACCACTTTGTCGTTGTTGTGTTTCCTCTTTTCACCTATAAATGTTTTTCTCAGTACTTTTAACTAAGCATGGTGGATGTTGGTGATCAAGTTGTTCACCTCATGTATTCCATATCTATTGTGTTTTAACCATTTATTTCTATCTATATCTTTTCCTTATCAAGCTGAGACTTGTTATTATAGATTATATTTAATGGACCGTCATCCCATACATCTACATCCATCTACAACTTGTTACTCCGTGAAAACATGAAGTACTACAGAGGTGGTTGATGTGGGGGATGGATAGAGCTTACGTAGTCATGCAGCTTTCTAAGTGCATGCTACTTGCACTATTGTACTATTGTCTAAAAATGAGGCACCAATAGAAAATTGTTCCCATAGATACTTGAAATGTCACAATTCAAGCTATCAGCACCCTCTACAACTTTGAAGAGGTCAAAGCTTGCTCATTTTAGTGAATATCTTTACAATTAATTGAATACTCCTGAATATGCCATTTTTTTCCTTAAAGAAAGAAAAAGCATATTTTTATTGCTTTAAATACACTATAAATCATAGACTAATTGGTTGACACAGTGATAGCGGCTTGTGTTCCTTGACCCAGTGGTCCTGGGATCAATTATGGTGATATCACTTTGAATATGGAATTAACCATGTCGGGAAGGGATTACCCATCTTGTATGCGCTCAAGGTTCTCAAGGATATTAATTATTGCTTCTAGTGATGATTAATGTATCGGGTTTCCATTCTGCACCCTCATGAATTTAAACCTGCACTCCCATGAGGGGTGAAATGACAAACATGAGGGGTGAAATGACAATAATGTTAGTTAGAGAGTCATCATTGTAGCATAGAAGTTGGAAAAAAAGTGTTAGGTATGTCGTAACTTACTATTGACATCCCATTCACAAGTAATGATTTTTTTAATTGGTCTATCCATTCATAACCACCCAACAATATAGCATATTCATCTAACCACTGTCTATTTTTTTTAAACAAATTCATTCTAACAAGTGGCCATAAATCTTCCCCCATTCCCAATAGTGCAGCTATAGATCAATGACCACAGTGACCATCAACCTTGACATCAATGACATCATGGATGTAAAGGTGAACATTGGAATGAAACTGGTCTAACATTGGTGTTGCTTTAATTGTCAATGGGACGATCATTTTTCTCCTCTCCTTGGTTAACTTCCATGTAAAAGCACTATCATTAATTGAATGAATAACATCGATATGCTCAAAATATGAGGTCACACTTTGTATATCTCACCAATCTATTTGCTCGACCTTTTTGGGATCTCTTGGTTTTCACTTTATTCATTGGTGTATCCATCTTGGTTTTCACTTTATTCATTGGTGTATCCATTGATGTCATGTCTGGGTATGCTATTTCATGTAACTTGTTCTTAATTGTCACTTTCCCTACAATGTCAATTTCTTTTAAGTGATTTAAAATAACATCAAATTCTTGTTGAATAGACAACTTAGAGAATGAATTGCATGATGACATGTCAAAAAAACTCAGTTTGGTCCACATAACATGAACTGCATTTAAGGATATGTTACCGAGGTCATATCTCGCTAATTCGTGTGCAAGGTAAAGTGTTAGTATGTCTGAATAGACAACCACAATGGTCACTATTAGTACCAACATGTCTTGCTCGATCAAACTCCTCATAAATGTGCATCAGAGCATATTTGGAAACAAATCCTTGGAGTCTTCTATATAAATTGACATTGAAAGTGTGGCCCACAACGTGCAAACTTTTCTCAAAGGATGCCGTAATTTCATTGTCTTATAAGGTGATGATGTCGTTGATTGCGTCCCAATAGGTACACAAGTCCCCCATACTATTTTAAAGTATTTGCTTAAGGCTCAAATGAGTGGATTCAACCGTATGAAATGAATTTGGAATCAACAAGTTATTAACCCCGCTTTATTAACAATAATTAAGGAATACATTCCAAAGTAATTTACCCATTTAATGTTGTTTTACCCAAATGCGTAGTCATGTCTATCCAACACTTAACAATTTTTTTGTTGTGGTATGATCCATGAGTCATTGACATAGTTGAAAAATACTGGCCATATAGAACAAACAACTTCAAAGCGTTTCACACATTCCTCAAATGTATCACAGTTTCCACAATCTATCACTGAGTCCCATGCATCTATAATTAATTCCCAAGCCTTTACAGAGTCCACTGACATTTTACACTTTGTTTTAACATTCTTATTAATGTGGAATCGATACAGAAGGTTAGTGGCTTCGGGAAACTAACTGCTAATTGCATTTAATAAGGCAAGATCTCAATTATTGACAATTACTTGGGGGAACATATTTGGCCTAAAAAACAACTCGTTAAATCTTTGAAGGGTCCAAATGAATTTGTTTTTTCTATTTTGTTGCTAACAATGCAAAAGCAAAAGAGAAAGTTAATCTCATGGACGTCACACCAACTATTTGAAGTAAAGGCAACCTATATTTGTTGGTTTTGTATGTCTTGTCCATCAAGAAGACAATGTTGAATGCATTCACCAACTTAACCACATCGGCATGTGTCCAAAAAAGATCTGTTACAACCTCGGTGGACTCATTACACCAACTCCAGTGAATATAATTGTCATGCTCTAGCAACATTAACTGTTGCATTTTAGTTTTGCCTCCTCTTATATGTTCGCTTATATACATATCTAGCACTGTAAATTTGCCTTATTGTTGTGATGTTGTCCTCATTGTGCTATTTCAAAATAATATATTTGTTAGTTTCACTAAACTCTTAGTCATGTCAATAATCATCGAATGCTCATTTTCTTTTAATCTGTCAGCGTAAAGGTGACCAACTACTGTATTAGACAATTCGTGGTTATGAGTATCACATATTACCCTAGACACCCAACCTTCTCTACGGGCAACTAGTTTGTCTTGCAATTTAAAAGAACAATCACACTTTCTTGTACCGGTTAGAGTTACTTCCAAATCGTTTCTGTATTTCCTGTACTTACTTTCACAACCTAACTATAAACAGGTCTTCCTAATGTTTCGTTGTGGTATGATCCATGAGTTATTGATATAGTTGAAAAATACTGGCCATGGTGAACAAACAACTTCAAAGCGTTTCACACATTCCTCAAATGCATCATGGTTTCCACAATTTATCCGTGAGGCCCATGCATCCATAATAAATTCCCAAGCCTTTACAAAGTCCATTAACATTTTACATTTTGCTTTAACATTCTTATTAATGTGGAATCGATATAGAAGGTTAATGGCTTCGGGAAACACATTGTTAATTGCATTTAATAAGGCAAGATCTCAATTATTGACAATTACTTGGGGAACATACTTGGCCTAAAAAAACAACCCCTTAAATCTTTGAAGGGTCCAAATGAAGTTTTTTCTGTTTGTTGCTAACAATGCAAAAGCAACAGAGAGAGTTAATCTCATGGATGTCTCATTGACTATTTGAAGTAAAGGCAACCTATATTTGTTGATTTTGTATGTGGTTATGAGTACCACATATTACCCTCGACACCCAATTAGTTTGTCCTACAGTTTAAAAAGACAAACACACTTACTTGTACCGATTACAGTAACTTTCAAATCATTTCTGTATTTCCTGTACTTACTTTCACAACCTCACTACACACAGGTCTTCCTTTCCTATTGTTCATTTGCTTTGTCAGATCTCAATATGAAAACTACAAAACCTAGTTTAAAGGCCACCTTACACACCCATTTTGCATACCAAATACCTACACAAATACAACGCAATTTTAGAATATGGGATGTCACACGTCTTCAACTATAATTAATGAAATTACACTTATCTCATATGTTATAAATGGTCGAGTGCAGTTTCCTTCAACCAATTCATCTTTAGATACCACTAACTTCATTATGTTGGACTCATCTATATCAAATAACTTATCTACTTCGTTGGATATTTTGCTCTACCATTGAGATTGCATCTTTATATTCAATACCAATGTTAAATACATCACATAACATTTTCAATTAAAAACAAAAAATACAAAAACTTAAAATTCATTACAGCTATATTCCAAAATATAGAATCCGGATGGATTCTAAAACGTAAAATTTGAAATGCATATATGTATTTTGGATTTTACGTTTTTGAATACGTATTTTGTATTCTGGATTCTATGTTCCAGAATATAAAAAACTAACTTCTAACATTCCAAAATGTAAAGTCGGTTTCGAATTGTACATTTTGGAACTCAACCTGCAAAATAAAAATATAGACTCACTAAAATCATTACAGCAACCACCCTTCAACTAAATCGTCACCACCGCCAGCCAACTCCAGCAGCCACCAAGAACACCAACCATTGCTTTCAACCATCCCGAGCCACCGCAAACGCTCCAAACCTGGAAAATGCTCTAAAGCAACACGTTGCCACATCAGAACATTTATTTTCAGAAGGGCAAAGTGGTCATTTAAAATTGTATGGGGTGCAGGTTTAAATTCATGTTGGTGCAGAATGCAAAACCCTAATCTGTATGGTCATCGTCAACAGAAAAGAAATTATAGTGTTGCATTTTGCATGGGTTTATCTTCCAAATTTAAAAATATTTATGAAGATATTTAAGATGAGATAGGGCCTGTTTGGATACAAAGCTATAAGTGTTTTTGGAGTTTCTCTACCGGGAAAAACTTTTTATTTAACCCTTTTATAATTTATTTATGAATAGATTTCAAAATGACATAAAAATATTAATGAAGATATTTCAGATTGGCTCATAGTTGACTACAATATATTTACATTTGCCACACTTGTGTCAAAATAACCTTTTTATTTTGCGATGTCTAAAGTCAATTTATTTACTGGCTGGACCTCTGGCAATTCCTTATTTGAAAATGAATTGATTGTTTACACAAGGAAAAAGTCTTACCTGACCAGTAATTGTATTTACATCGGTTAAGATTAACTATTGAAAATTCAAAGAGGTTAACCCTTCCATGCTCGCACTTGATTCACTATGATACTGCAACAGAATCAATCTTACAGCATATACCTTTATTTGTACTTTGTCGATTTTATTTAACCCTTTGTTCTTTTAAGCGAATGATGATAACACTTACCAAAAATTAGTATTTCTTGCAAATATGCAAAGTATTAATCATTTTTGGTAAGTAGGTTAACACTTTTCGAGTGGGTAGAGAACAAAATATATTGAGAAATAATTATGGTATGATTTTTGGTTTGGCATATCTCGATCCTCACTGAGATCGAGGACTGAGGGGAAGGAAACATTTTTATTCTACCCATTGCAAGCTATTTGTATGTGGAGCAAAAGAAAAAAGAAAAAAACGACGGAAAAAGAAAATCTACTGAATTGTTTTAAAATATTTTAGGAATATGTGGTGAATGTTTAAGAATATTTTCTTTATCTGTCTGTCCAGTAATGAGGTTTTGTGCACACTTAACTGAAATTCTCAGCTATTTTTACAGTCGAAAGCATTTCACAGAAGAAGAAGCTGAAAAGTGGTGGGCCGAAAATGGAACCAAAATATTGGAGCGGCACAATATAGTTGCTTTATAGAATATGCAAGAGAATCTGTTCCCCGGAGCAAAAACTTATCCTTCTTCTGTGACAGTTTGGAAACAGTAAATTCTTTTCCCTTCTCCCTCTTCCAAAATTAACAAGGATCTCTCCAAAATTGACAGGTAGGATACAAAAAAATTATGGGAAAAAAAACCACAGCAGGAGGAAACTTGTGACTTCCCAGCAAAATGCTTCTACAACCTCCCTCCCTCAGCCAAAGAAAAAAAAATGGAAAATAGCGGAAAAAAATTTCTTTACTGAACTTACTGACAAGTGTGGTGCAAATTCAGCTATTTTATTTTTGGTACAACTGCGTGTATGTTTACTTGCAGCTGAGGATTCTTTTGTTCAGTTTCTTTTTGCCTAATGTATAGCTGCTTCTCTTGCCAACCTAGTGATCACTTGCTGTGCATTTTGTCAATATGCTCACTCCATTTAGAGCATAGCGAGGCACTGCACTTTACATCTTTGGCTGTATGAGCGTTTAATCGTTGGTCCCTTTTACCATTCTGATACTCAGTACCTTTCCAAAGGTACAGACGGGGATAGTATATAAATTTGTCTAGGTATCCTCAGTAAAATGAGGATTTGTACATTTGGTAGTTATTCATTTTTTTGAGCCCCGGATAGTATCTGTTGGTTTCATTTTTTTATTCTTCGGAGTCGGACACCATTTTCTGTGGTAAACTTTGATCATCATTGGTCCGTTGATAGACCTCATTAGTAACGCCAATTTGTGATTATCATCTGTCCTCAAATCTTCCTGAGGTTGTTATTGGCATATGTGGGAAAAATGGGGATGACTGCTCTCTAGTGCATCTTAATAGGACTAAGTAGCAAAAGTACTATCCAAGAACCTGCACTCTAATACAAAATTTTTCTTCCTCAAGTTTCTTGCCTTCCCAGAACTCCGTGGCCTATCTCGAGTCTTTTTCACTTCACGCACCTTTTCTGTCCCATCAGGATTTCCCTTCACCGTATCCTGCTGTTGAAACTGGAAGGGGAAAGTTCCATGGTTCGTCACATTGTTCTTAAACCAAGACTTCAGGCTCTGGTCCGCATTCTCCGATTTCGGTGAAGGATTGAGGGATGGGACAAGATAAAATAACGACTGCACATACAGCCATATATAACAAAGAAACGGGTGCATTAAATTTCTAGAACTTTAATAATTAATGACCCAAATAAAGCTAGGAAGAGTTATGAACACGGCTAACTATTAGGAAATAAAAAGATAAAGTAGTGAGTGAGAGGGGTGCCTGCAATCAATGCTTATGGAAAATAGCCACTTTACTGAAATCAAGGCTTGCTGTGGGTCAATCCATTCTGGGTTGGACTGTGCTGGCGGTTGTAGTTCTGTTAGCTCAATCCAGCTCATATCATCATAGGCATCACGCTGAACTTTAACTTCATATACGTTTTATGACATTAATTTGAATCTTTTACCCCATCAACGTCCATTCATTTAATAAGGTGTATCTTTTTTTTTAATATACAAATTACGTATAAGGAGTTAAAGTTGTTGCCGTTAGAGTAACGTCTAACTTCTTATTTTTATCTTTAAATCTTTAATACATGCATTATTAGGGATAGTATAGGGATAGAAAAGTGAGAGTATTCCCATTTCATAATAGGCAGTTACCTGACACAAACATAATACAAGAGTTGTTCGTGGAAGTAACTGGTTTTGAAGATAGCTATAAAATATTGGCATCTTTGAATAAACTTATTCATAAGTACATTTATTTAAAAGAAAAAAGTAAGAATAAAAAATAAATTCTTTTTTTCTTAAATGAAATTTGTTATATAAAAGTCAATTATTAAGGAACTATATATGACTGAGTTTTTATAAATTAATTGATGCATAAATTCACTTGATTTGTTAGAAATAAAAAATTGTTTAAAGAGGAATTTTCACATCTACAAAATTTTGTCTGGACGTTGAATTCTAGAATAGTATTAAACTTTTTTAAAGTTTAAAATGTTTGAGAATTCAAAATGCTTTTTTTTGTAATAAAATATATTGTCTAGATAGAAAGTTGTTTAAAAAATTCTATAAATCTATTAAACTATTTTGAAAAATAAAAAAAATTAAAATTCTTTAAAAAAAGAGTGAAAATTTAAACATTTTGTCATATTTTTTCATTCATTTTTCTACTCTTTTTCTCCTCCCTTACATTTCTTCTCTTTCTCTCTCATTTTTGTTCTCTTCTTTTGCATCTATCTTTCTTCTCTATAAAATTTATGTAAAGGTATCAATATTTATAATTTTAATTTGTAAATATTATTTTATTTTATTTTTAATTATTGAATATTTAGAATGAGGTAATATGTAGTTTCTCACTAAAAGCGTAAGGCATGGTTTTAGATAAAAAAGAATACGATGTCTATAAAGGATATTTAGATGTTATAGTTTTCATTATTTCAATAAGGCGTTAGGTGCTATAGTTTTATCACTGAGTGAAAAATAAAGAATTTATTTTATACCTTAATTATATATATATATATATGTGTGTGTTGTGTGAAAGGATAAAGGATAACTCATTTAAATATGTCCATATCGATAAACTTAGAACATCCAAATTCTTCAATAATGTAAAACTTCTACATTTTTGTTATCAATTATTTGATATTTCAAATAAGGCTATAGAGACAATCTATCTCAAGATCTTTCGGTAGTCTTTCAGATAAGAGGTACAAAATTGATAATTGTGTTTATTAAAAATGTAATCCCTACTATACTTTTATAACGCACGGAAAATTTTTCTTCAAAATCAGAAGTCATAATATATATTTGTAACTGTTTTCTATATAACAACACTTTTTTTATATATATTTTTTGACGCTATTATTTAACAATTTCAAAATTGAAACAAAAGTTTTAATCAAAATATTCTGTTTCTTCATATTTATATTATGTATATTTTAAAGCTACCAAATAATACAATAATATTTCACTTTAAAAATAACTTTGTTAGTTGACAACAATAAATTTAAATTTAATAATGTAATATTAAAATTAATTTCTTTCTAATAAAAAATAGATAATTAAAAAATAACTCTTTCTATTTAAAAGAATATATTAAGTATTATAATAGATAATTAAGAAACAACTATTTTTACTTAAATATATTAAGTCATTGTGACTCATTTTATCTGTGTTACATAAGAATTGATGCACTAGGTAATAAATGTTTTCTTTTATTCTTTATAACTTTAGGTAACTCTAAAGTAAGATATAAATATTATATTCTAATAAGTTAATATGATTCCTTCGGTGCCTTCCATCATTGACTTCCACACTGGCTTCACTTATCAATTCTAGGAGATATATATTATACTATTTCTTTATTTTTCTTAATCAACATTGTAAACATTACTATCAAAGTATTTTCAAGAATAACTATTGGTGTATACAATCAATAACGAAGACAACGACGAGAGGAAGAGCTTAACAAGGAAAATCTTATTTTTTTCAGCAATTTTTTTGAAGAATTATAGTGTTTATGATATGTGAAAAATCTTTCAAACATTGAAAAAATGCAAGGGTGCAAGAAGTGTTTATATCAAGAAAACTTAATTGGAGAGGGTAAAGACTTAGCTTTGTGAGATTTTTCACGGTAAGCGATGTAGAATCGGTTGAGAAGCAATCAAATACAATTCAAATTGGGAATAGGACAATAGAATTTAACAAGCCAAAATATCGTAGGCATAAAGAACAAACAAGTGATGGTGGAAATACGAGCCAATTGGAAGAAAATTTAAAATATTAAATTGAAAAGAATTGAATGAAGGGGGGATCTAATTATTCTCAAGCTTAAAAGTCTACAACAATGATATATCCTACTACAGATTATCATATTAGTGTACAAATAAAATGAACAAGAATTGAATGAAGCCTTCAAACATAAACGAAGGACGGGAACATTGGTGCAAAGACGTTGGTGTTCTTGTTTGGGACAATGTCCATGTATTAGATTGGATGGGTTCAAGCAAATAGGTCTTAGTAAGGATTTGCTTCAGAGGAACAAAAAATTGAATTATGGTGTGTGGTGTAGTAAAATATGTGCAAGAACAACAAAAATTTATATACATGAATGACTTGCCAATATTTTTAGATGTGAAATGTTATTCACGCCCTAATTAGTTGGACTATCTCTAGTTGTAGAGTAAGTAAAATTATGTATATATATCTATATTTTATATTTGTATCTCTTTCGTGATGGTTGCTTAGTATTTTACTATTTTCCTTTTATGTAAAACTTACTTTGGTATAGAACGAACTAAGAGTGTGTTTGCACTAAAGTAAGTATTAGGTTGTGACCAAGAGGGGTAAATCGATAATGATGTTGTTATTGATGTTGTTATGTTTGGAACTTCATAAACAGGTAGGAAAGTGGTATAAGTGGTTTTTTTTTACTCATACATATATATATATAT
>Ga0209700_100336_pt1 | contig 84785 bp, 37 predicted proteins | sample SiratroredBW_FD_187528 | JGI IMG/M metagenome (GOLD analysis project Ga0209700, IMG submission 187528) | Root nodule microbial communities of legume samples collected from California, USA - Siratro red BW (SPAdes) (version 2) | ecosystem: Host-associated > Plants > Roots > Nodule | place: USA... | reverse complement strand
TAGGACTAATTTTTTGTTTTCTTAATATTTTTCTTTTTGAAGTTGAGGGTGGAGTTATTTTTTCATACCCATATTGCATACAGAAGTCTCCTAATTCTTTTATACCTATTTGTTGGTTTCTTTTTATCCGATTTTCTATTTTCATTGTATTACAGAGGGCGACACCCGTATTTTTTACCATCGCACTTATTCTTCCATATGTCAGATCTTTTAGGGCTATATCCGGGTATTCCGTTTGTAGGTTTTCTTTAACCCTTTCTGCAAAGACTAAGGGTAATCCTGCCACAAACCTTTCTTTCCAGTAAGGTTCACGACAGTCTTCTCTGGTTAGAACCATGGACATAAAATTGTCAACGTACCATCTAAAATCTCCCAAGGTTGGACATTTTAAGTTATGTAATAGTATGGAAGTTCTTTCTTCAAAGATTTTTGGATCTCCAATAAAATTATGAATAATAGCAGTTACCAAGGTTTCTACCATTAATGGGATTTGAGTATTCTCTTCATTTTTAACACAAGTGGTTATATATAGTCTATTTTCAGGACTAAGATCATATATATATGGATGATATTATCTTGATAAAAAAAATTAGACGTATTAAGATTACACTTTTTCTTCATGCATCCCATGATTTTTAAAATAACCATTTAACCACATCCGTATTACTTGATTTTGAAATCTTATAGAACAAGTTTATCAAAATAAGATTTTTCGTTGAATTTCTGAACTAGGATTTTCATAACAAATTTGTTAAAATATGTGAAATGCATTTTAGAATGAGTTTTTTAAAATAAAATTTCTGAAACACATATAGCACCTTTCTGAACGAGCTTAAACATATGTTTTGGAACGAGCTTTCCAAAACAAAATTTCATAGAACATGTATAGAACCTTCGTGAATGAGCTTTTTGAAACATATGTTTTGAAACAACTTTCCAGAACAAGCTTAACTTTTAGAACATTTTTTTTTTCTAAAACAAGCTCTTTTTTCCTTCTTTTTTTTTTTGTAAAGAGTGTAATGAAGAGTGGAGATGCAGTGATCGTGATAACAGCAACAATAGTGGTGATATGGTACAGTAAGGAGGGCATTTTAGTCCTTTTCATTGATAATATGAGCATACGGCTAGTAATAATGGAGTTACAGGAAGTAAAAACCTCAAGATTTTTGTTCGTATGAAAGATGATGAATGTGTATTTCGTACTAACTTGGGCCAGATTGCGTTTTTTATCTTTGCACCCCCCTATGTTGGGTCGGGCGAAACATTCACATGCGTGTTGTGTAAGGAACATCCTCTCACACTAACTTAATATCCACATTGGAAAAAGGCTAAATTATTTTCATATCTGTCTTATATCTGATCAACAACTAATTCATATTCGATTTAAAATAAAGTAAAATAAATTATTAATTCAAAAAAATAAAAAAACGTTAAATGCACTTCTAATTTGTGTAAAATTTAATCATTTTGACTTTGATCTTTGTAGTTTTCTTTTTGTTTTTCATTCCTAACAGTTTAAAATCACTGTTTTTTTATATTTATAAATGCGTGAAGTTTGATTTTAATCTTTATAAAATATTTTTTATTGTTTTTCATCATTAAAAAATTTAAATCACTATTTTTAGTTTCTGATGTTTATTTTAAGAAATAACATTTATTTTATATATACTAGTGAAGAATAAAATCTTTGTATCTCCGTATATTTTAAGAGAAGAAATATCATTAATAATGATGGTTACATAAAAAAAATAATGAATTATTGCACTGTAGTTATTTTTAGTATTTAGATAATTTTTTTTATGTTTTTTATTTTAAAATATAATTAAAAAATATTAATATCAAATGCTTATTTTTTATATACTTTTGTTATAAATTTTTAATTTTAAAATATAATTGAAAACAAAATAATAATGTAAAGTATGTATATTAAAGAGAAAATGATTTTATATATATTACTATAGATTAGTATATTTTTTTGTGACATGTGCTAGCATATGCATTGGTGATTTAATTTTTTAATCTCGTATAAGTAGGTAGCTAACGCTATCTAATTTAGGGATTAAAAGTTGTCACAGAGAGACCAAAATAAAATCATACGACGCGAAATAAATTATCTTATTTTACAATGAACAAAAACATATTTAATCTGATGACAAAATAATGTATTTTTTAAAATTTAAATGTTGTAAATAAAATTAATTTTAATTTTAGATATAATAATTTATTTTATAAATTATACGTATATATTTTAATAAAGTAAAATTTATTACTTTTAAAATTACAATTATTATTTTGAAAAAACAGACTAACCCAAAAAAAATTATCTGACCATCACAATAAGACCTATTTTGTAAATCTTGTTCGAACGTTTTGTATCTTTTAAATTATTAATATTTTTATCTAAAATAATTACTTGGTCCGTGCATACCGACCTTCCTAGGAGGCTAATGAATTTAAACACACAGAAGGATTTTTTTTAAGTATAAGTAGTTTAAAGGATTGTAAATATTTTATTATTTAAGTTAAAATGTTAATTATTAAACTTTATTTGATAAAAACTATTATCCCATTAAAGTATTTTCTTATCTTCTTTCTAAATTTTGAATATTTTTTTCCTTATATAAGAGTTTATTTCAAATAAACAATATAATACTTTTGTTTGATCATAAATATTTTTTTAAGTCAATCTTTTTTCTATACTTTTTCATTCTCTAGTTGTTTAATGATAAGGTTACATATACAATACAATGTGTGTGTTATTTATTTAAGTGGTTAATGAAATATACCATCGATTCTGATATCACTTGTTGAGAAAATCCAGCAAGAAAAATATTGATGAGACAAATAAGAATGAAAATGGAGTCACACCATACAAGAAAATGACACCACATTCAATTCAAAACCTTCATACATTGAGTTTGTGACTCTTTTTTTTTATTTTTTATATGTTGCTCAACTTTCTCATTTATCCTCGTGAAACTTAGATTCACACTTTGATTCATAATAAAATCAAGTCATAATAATAACTACACCTCATTGAAAATGACCTCCCTCTAATGTATTTTTGAAACATGATGACAAAAACATTATTCATCTAAGTACTTAAATACGAGTGCAAGTAGTTTTCTAAAGAAGTGATCCATTATGTATTTATAAAAGTCGAAGAGGGGACAACTCAACTACTACAACATGTTCAATCTGTCAAACTCTTTAGATCTAACAATCACAAATTGAGATGTTCACATTCCTAACATAGTTATATTCAGTCATAATCATCACATTGTTGTTAAAAGGCACAAAGTGAATTTTTCACATGTCTTCAACATGTCACCTAGGTACAAAACAATAAATATGTGAATGATTACCTAAGTAATTTTAGTCATACACAAATAAAAATATTTGTTGTTGAGTGTTATTTGAAAAACAATAATGTATCAACGATGTGTTATAATTATTCAAATTAATGAACAAATTATTTTAAGAAGAAGTTGACATCAGTTTTTGGTCTATAGTATTTTATTTAAACATTTAAATTTTCATAATACAACAACTCATTGAGTCTGGAGTTTAGTTTACTATTAGATGCCAAGTTTAATAAAAATTAGCATATTTATTAGCTAAAATGATTGTAAATGACAAATAATTTCATATTTAAAACACTAATTACCTAACAAGGCTTATAAGACACTTAATCAAGGATATAGATAAACCTATTAAAATACTTTAAAGGATATCGTTTAGTAAAAAACTTGTTCAAAATACTATACAAACAATAAATATAAAGTATGAATTGTTTATTAATTATATTTATTACTATAAAAAAATCTAAAGTAAAGTGTTTAAATATTTGTAGCCTTCAAACAAGTGCTGAAAGAAAACATCTTACTCAAAGGAATATCAATGAACTTATGTTATAAAATTTAAAATATGTTCAAATTTATTTTTTAAAATATAAATAACTTAAATTATATCAAAAGCTAAAAATAAATACACACTAATTTAAAAAACAATGTACCAACTTGTCTAAAAACTCAATTTGGTATCTTGATTGTTATCACTACCGTCAACTACACAATAATTATTATCATTATCATGTTATTTGGTCAGTGTTAATTTTGTTTGTTTTTTCAACTAGTTTAGTTAATTTTTTTGTCAACTGGATAACATGATTGTTGTCTTACCTACTCGTCATTTGATTTATTTGTCTCCACATATTAATTCCTTTTATTATTATAATTGATGACATGAAAACCATAAGATGACATAAAAATCATTAAAATATGATAGCCAAAACATTACTCAAATATTTGTAATCAAATAAAAAAACCACTTATTATCTTACATTAACTATAACATAATTTTATATTAATAATAAAATATTGTATTGTAACACAGAGTGAAACGATCAACACTCAATTAAAAACTTTAAATATTCAATAAACAAAAATTTAATGAAAAATATTTAAATCTACTAATAACTTAAAAGTTAATTAAAACTATATATATATATATATATATCACATTTTTAAAACTAATTATTTATTTTACACTATATAATAACATCCCTAACCGGTAATCACGAATATGCTGAATTGGCAAGAATCCGACACAAGAGTTTAGTGATACGACGTGATTCCTTTTCTTAATCCCAAGTTGATCACTGCGTCCTTTTTCTTAAAACGAAATCAGTGGAAAAATTTCATTAAAAACTAATGCCAAAGCACGTGTTTCATCAAGATTCTGTCTGCCTTTTAAATTTATCAATCGAGGGAATCATGGTTGAGCTGTACGAACCTTTGCCACTCAGTCCAAAATCAACTGCAGAATCAAAATCATAATATTTTTTCCATTACAATTGAGTATTACGAGTCACTAAGAATTTTATAATGTGCCTCAATTATTAATTATCCAACACAATTATAACCATAAATTACACGTGCAGATGAAGAAGGTGGGTGGTGGAATCCCATTCTTCTTTCAGAAAAGAAGAAAATAATAATAAAAAAAAAAAACATAAGAACCATTCATATTTCATCACTCACTTCACTTAACCGCTTAGCTTTCTCTCATCCAAAAAAAGAAGGATAATAAGGAAAATGATGTCTTCTCTGATGAACCCTTCCTTCACCACTCTACCAAACCATTCGATTTCAATCCATAACAATAAAAACCGCTGCGCCTCCACGATAGTGTCATGCACCTCCTCCACATTCGATCCCTCCTCCCACCTCACCGCCAACAACAACAAGAAGCACTCCCCTCCTTCGCCTCCGCCGCCAAACATCAAGGATGAGGCGCGCCGCCACCGCGCCGCCGACGCGCACAACTTCACGGCGAAGTATGTTCCCTTCAACGCGGGCTTCGACTCGACGGAGTCCTACTCGCTCGACGAAATCGTGTACCGCAGCCGCTCCGGGGGGCTCCTGGACGTGCAGCACGACATGGAGGCGCTGAAGAGATTCGACGGCGCGTACTGGCGGACGCTCTTCGACTCGCGCGTGGGGAAGACGACGTGGCCGTACGGGTCAGGTGTGTGGAGCAAGAAGGAGTGGGTTCTACCGGAAATCGACCCCGACGACATCGTGAGCGCCTTCGAGGGCAACTCGAACCTCTTCTGGGCGGAGCGGTTCGGGAAGCAGTTCGTCGGAATGAACGATTTGTGGGTGAAGCACTGCGGAATCAGCCACACCGGAAGCTTCAAGGATCTCGGCATGACGGTGCTGGTCAGTCAGGTCAACCGTCTGCGCAAGATGAACCGGCCGGTGGTCGGCGTGGGATGCGCCTCCACCGGCGACACCTCGGCCGCGCTCTCGGCGTACTGCGCGGCGGCGGGAATCCCCTCCATCGTGTTCCTCCCGGCGAACAAGATCTCGACCGCGCAGCTAATCCAGCCGGTTTCGAATGGCGCTCTGGTGCTGAGCATTGACAGCGACTTCGACGGGTGCATGAAACTGATTCGCGAGATAACCGCGGAATTGCCGATTTATTTGGCGAATTCGTTGAACAGTCTGCGGCTGGAGGGGCAGAAGACGGCGGCGATTGAGATTCTGCAGCAGTTCAACTGGGAGGTTCCGGATTGGGTGATTGTTCCCGGGGGCAATCTGGGAAACATCTATGCGTTCTACAAGGGATTCAAGATGTGCAAGGAGTTGGGGCTTGTGGAGAAGGTTCCGAGGCTTGTGTGCGCTCAGGCGGCGAATGCGAACCCTTTGTATTTGTACTACAAGAATGGGTGGAATGAGTTTAAGGCTGTGAAGGCCAACACTACTTTTGCTTCTGCCATTCAGATTGGTGACCCTGTTTCCATTGACAGGGCCGTCCATGCTCTGAAGAATTCGGAGGGGATTGTGGAGGAGGCCACGGAGGAGGAGCTCATGGATGCCATGGCGCAGGCTGATTCTACTGGCATGTTTATATGTCCCCACACTGGGGTGGCTCTCACTGCTCTCATAAAGCTCAGGAATCGTGGGCTTATTGGAGCCGGGGAGAGGGTTGTGGTGGTGAGCACTGCGCATGGGTTGAAGTTTGCGCAGAGTAAGATTGATTATCACTCTGGGGCCATTCCTGGAATGGGGCGTTTTGCCAACCCTCCCGTTTCTGTTAAGGCGGATTTTGGCTCTGTCATGGATGTGCTCAAGGATTTCTTGCATGTTAAATCCCCCAACTATAACAAATCTTGACCCACTGCTGCTGCCAAGTAAGCTGTTTTAGCATGTTTCTGTTCTTCTCTTTTCATCGTTGTTCAATTTCTAAGATTAAGATTTCGTTCGAGTATATTCCAATGCTTTCATTCATCAGTATGCTTCTGATGGTCTCACACATTGCATATTTGTATGCACAGTGAAGACTCGGGGCAAGTGAACAACACCAAAAATAGTACTCTCCTCTGTGTATAGTAGCAGTTGCTGGTTACTTTTACAAGAGACTTTTGATGTTTATTTCAAGTGTAATCACATCAAACAAATCCTGAGTTAAGCTATCGATAGTAGCTTAGCTATTGAGTTTTAGATTTTGTACAATGGATTTTGCCTTCATATGTATGGATAGGTTTTTTTTTTTCGCAGAAAAAATATCCACTGAAAAGCCTGATTCCTTTTCCTCTTTAGCCCACGCACCATCATGCTGCAATGCTAATATTGGTATCTTTTTATTTGCCAAAAAACTAGATTATTTTACTGTCAAATTACGTCCTTAATAATAATACATTTGACTAAAAAACGAAAATGAAAGATCGCGGAAGATTTCATGTTTGGGTTATTTCTGGCTACCAACTATTCATTTAAATTTAATCGTTTGATTAGGTTGAATTTAGACCACTTTTCGACTTAACTTCTTTTTATAAGTAGTAGTTATCCGTGACCAATTTTGTAATGATGACGCAAACAACGTACATCTTCTCATCCTGACAATCAGCAGGAGGTTTGCTCCCATACGGCTTTACAATCACTACCAAAATAGATAAGTATTGATCCTCTAGCATAACTTGTACCAAAAATTAAGTACTGCCACATTTAAATAATTTGCTGCCGGCTCACAATCTTGCTGTCATTGAGCGTAAAAATTGGTGAAAAAGAAAACGAATCCACGTGACTTGTGAGAATGAATTTCTTTAACTTTCTAAGTTCCCATCGTTTAATTCAAACAATTTTATTGTCTAATTCAAACAAAACATATGGGGCGACGTCAAAGCATAATCTCCCAAGTCAAGCATTATAGATGCAAGATTTGTTTTTGTCTAGATAAAAATGAATTTTATTTTAGTATTACGCTAAATTAATCTCTAACTTCGGAAGCGACCTAGTATATTTTATCCATCTAGGAATATCCAAGTTTAACTAAAAAATAAAGAAGGATATCTTGCTCCATATGATACCACCCTTCGGACCGGTTTTGTTTCAAGAGGAACTAGGTCGGAACATGCAGGATCACATCTATTTTTGCTTGTTATGGAACAAGCAACAAATATTAAGACGGGAAACAAAACATGAAAAAAAGGATAGCGCATGTACAACCATGCATTTCCTATAATTGAAAATCAATTTGATGACAAAGCAGCAATGAGATAACAAGCTTCCACAAAAGAGTACAAATACAGCGCGCAATATCTAAATCAGGAATAATCATACAGTGAAATGCTCTTGTCATCAGATACACTAGCAAGACGACCACCTCGCGCATCACTCCCTCCAAGTGGTCTAAAAGCCACTCCCCATACCTGGTCTGTATGGTTGCTCATCGTCTGCACAGATGCCCTCATGCTAAGATCCCACAGCCTTACAGATCTATCACTTGAACCTGAGGCAATGGCCGCCCCATCTGGGCTCACATCCACACACAATACCCAACTAGCGTGACCTGACATGGTCCCAATTAAAGCTTTCCCCTCAGCATCATACATGTGGATGTTACCATCGTCCGAAGCTGTAAACAGTACCCTTGAATCATAAGGAGAATAAACAAGAGACCGCACAGCCATGAAGTGACCTTCAAGGTGATGTAAAAATTTGGCACGTGGAACATCAAAAACAGAAATGGTGCCATCCATTGAACCACAAGCAAGTCGTTTCCCATCAGGACTCCATGCAACCGACAGCACAAATTTCTTGCTGCCACTCTTGTCTGTGGGCTTGGGTCCTTCTGGACGGGGAATTGATAAGGTGGCAACAAGTTCCCATGTAGAAGTGTCCCAAAGCTTGACTGATGCACTACCCCCACCAGCAACCGCTAGAATGGCACCCTGAAGGTAGGGAACTATGGATGATTAAATAATTAAGACTTGGGATGAAATGCCCATTTCCGTTACTTACATATCACTAGGCAATAAATGGTTTCTTGCAAATTCCAAATTCATAGTGGAATGATTACAATTTCCATAGAAGGGGAAGGGTACATACTACAGAGAATCTTAGTAGTGCTGACCAAAAAATTAAAAAACAAAACAGAGAATCTTAGTGGTTTGAAGAGTATAAATTGGGGAGTTGATGTCCCTTTATGCAATACTGGACTATTTGGTGATTGAGATTTCAAGCTTATAATAATTTCATACATCGTTCAAGAATGTTGACCAAAACTAGGTGGATTGTTTTTCTCATAAATGTTTCACATAAAACTCCTGGAGTTTCTCACCTCATTTTAACTTTAATGACTAACAAATGACCCTAAGCAGACAGTATACATCGAAAAACATTTACCGTGACTGCAAATCAAACATACGCAAACTTCAAAATAATCAAGATCGTCCATCTGACAAAAACTTCGTAACATTGAACATGATAGTAGTCTTACATGAAAAAGAAAAAGCAAGAGAAATGAAGATATAATGATATAACTATAGACGCATGCAGTTAGTACAATTATAAGTTGATGAATAAAATCATGTCAAGTAGAAATTAAGTATGCAAAAATTGCCAATGCACTCGTCTAGTGCCAACTAAAATAATACGAGTCCATTTCAACACGTATAACGATTGGGAAACCTAGCTCACATGGTAGTTGAATCCAGATATAGTATCGGAATGGCTATTTTTTTCAATAGTAAATTGTTAACATTAAAAAACATATATACTTGAATATAAGACATACAAACATGCAAAGATGCAAAGATACAATTAATGACAGTCACATAATAAAAGAGTGGTTGTACGTGCATTTATGCTGTGTACAATTTCAGAAACACAACCTCCAAAAAAACACTGTAGTTGTTGCATAAAATTCTTGTAACAATGGATATGTGCTACTAAACAAATTTTGAATTATAGTCATCCAAAAAATAAGTGTTGTTGCCGCTACTGCATAATTTAAGGGACCATCAACATTTATAGTTTATTAAGTAGACATGAGGAAAAGACAGGGATGAGTGAGTGACGGGTGTAGGTGGAGAAGCGAGATTATGGCTGAGTGAGGTGAGGAGCAGGCAAAATAATAAGTGTGGCATGCCCAGAGGAAAAAGAATGACCATTTTGCCTCTCTATCTCTGCTCAGATTCACGCAAAGAAATCCAGTAGATTGATTCATGGGATTCTGATTGCGACTAGAACAATACAGGATCTATTCAGGAGCGGGAAAAGTTGTTGCAGGAATTCATTTTACGGGGATAGGGAATTGCATCATATTATACGATATCACAAGAAAACGAGAAAGCACAAGAGAGCCAAAAGTCATTATTAAATAAAACTAATATAACATGAAGAGTTTTCATTGGAAGTGAAATTTTTCTACTTCAGCCAGCAACTTTTTCGAATATAATCATATAAACTTCTTTGTACCAAATAGCTCTTGCAAAAAAATTAATGAAACATGCATTCACTTAAGGGGAAGTTTCTACTTGTTTTGGGCCATTCCCACAAAATTTCTTAAAAAGTGGCAGGGTAGGATAAAAATCTTTTCTCCAAAAAGCCTGTTTTGCCATTTTTTGTATAAATTTCTTTGAACTAAATATCTCTTATGCAAGACAAATTAACATAACACAAGCAATTTCCACGTGTTTTAATGAAACACGTATTCACCTAGGGGAAGTTTCTACTTGTTTTGGGCCATTCCCACAAAATATCTAAAACTGTGGCAGGGTAGGATAAAAGCCTTCTATAAAAAAAAACCTGTTTTGTCATTTTTTTCCTATAAATTTCTTGGCACTAAATAGCTCTTATGCAAGACAAATTAACATAACACAAGCAAGTTCCACTTATTCTAGACTCACTGATCCCATTCTCACAGAATATCTTAAAAAGTGGAAGTGTAGGATGCAAAACCTTCTCTCCAAAAAAACAGTTTTGTTGCTTTTAGTGTAAATTTTGCACTAAATAGCTCTTATGCAAGGAAAATTAATATAACACGGGCAGTTTCTACTTGTTTTTTTTAGATTTAATAAGCCCATCCCAACAAAATATCTTAAAAAAGTGGCTGGTTAGGAAAGAAAACCATGTCTCCAGAAAACTATATTCATTTGCATAAGAATGCAAAACGTTGATTAAGAACAGTCCACCACATCTTGATCATAAGTTTCAACAATCATCATTAACAATCATGTATAAGTCAATACGAGAATCATTTAGAATGTAAATATAATTCGAGCCCAGACCTAACATACAGATTTATTTTACTTAGGGTTCACGAAGAACGTGCCATCAGAATTAAAACAATGATTAATCACAAGCATTCCCAGTTCTCCAGATATTTTATCAGAACTAATCAAGAGTCTCATGAAAGACAAACCAGTATAGCATTTTCACACACAACAGGTTCCCTTCTCGGTTGATGAATTTTCAGTTGTTCAGTGTTTTAGGTTTTCGCACGAGCACAGACCAAGAACGAGGGGTTAAGCGTAACGAATAAGGCACGAGCTAGTTTGAGACAATTGCATAAGGTAAAGAGAGGGAAAATGATATATACCTTGGGATCGAAGCGCATTTGCCAGACTTCGGAGGGAGGGGCCTCGAGAGTGGCGACGGTTGCGTTGGAATCGACATCGAAGACGCGGACGAAGCTGTCGAGGGAAGAGGAGGCGGCGATGGAGCCTAGGGGGTGGGCAGCAACGGAGGCGACGCCGAGGCAGTGGCCGGTGTTGGTGCGGTCCAAAAGGAGTTCGTCGGAGCGCCAGAGCCTGACGGTCTCGTCGAGGGAACCGGTTAGGAGGAGCGGTGGGCGGTTGGCGGTGGCGGGTACCCATGTGACCGCCCACACTGAATCATCGTGCGCGTTCTCCACCGATTTGATTCCACCCAACTTCATCTTAATTTTCTTCTATACTCAACTAAACTCGATTCTACTCTCTGCTCTGCTATTTTTCTGTTACGCTTATGCTTCGCTCTTCTCTCACTTCACTTCTGCTATGGACTTTACTTCAACTCTGGTTGACTCCCATGGGCCTTCTCTTGTAGGTCATGGGCCCAATTTCATTACACTGCTTCTTCCTGCACCTCCACAGATTCTTCCTCCACCTCCATTAAATATTATATTTCTAAAAGACCCACGTGGAAAAGACTTAATCTTATATTTATAATTGTCCGAATATGTGTTATTTATGTTTGAGACTACATAACTTTGGGAGTTAGTTAGAAGCTAATTGACTATGAAGGTTAATGGTTTAGTCTTACACACACTGTCTACATTATACATGATGATAATACATCATACTGTATGAAGAAACACATTTTTCCTCTCCTTTCTCTTTCTCTCTTTTTCTCTAACCTTCCTATAAGCATCCTGGGTCAGATTAGTGTTAGTCTTTGAGAATTTTTTGTGACTATTTTAAGTCTAATTAATTATCAAACAACAGAAAACAAAATATAAATATGAATTTTAATTTCAAACTATTATTTAATTCTTTTAAGTTTTTTCTACTTGCTATTCAATTTTAAAAAAGTTCATTTTAATTTTATATGATTAAGAATAATAAATATAATTTTTTACATTTTTTATTTGTTTTTCTAAATTTAATAAAAAAATTAAACAAAACCAATTAATATTTATTTGCATGAAATTGTTTTTATTTTACTATTTAATTTTTTTATTTAATTCATTATTTAAAAATAATAAAACTAAAAAAAGTATATTTTTCTGTTATTTATTTAATTTTTTTGTTAATAATTTTTAATACCCTTAGTTTTTAATTTTTCAAAAAAAGAAAATTATGTAGGAATTTAATTTTCGAAAAAGTAAATTCTAATTTATGTTTCAACGCTGATCGTGGACACAAGTTTGGTAAATAAAGTTGGCTTGAATTTATTTTAGATTTTCTTTTAAAAAAGGGTTTAAAAAATCTTATAAATAAGAGATAATCAAGATTTTTGTTCGGAAGTATACAATTCATCTGTTTTCCAATTTCTAATATGGAAGGTGGTGAATAAAATAATGAACATAAATTATTTGGAAGTAGGGGCGCAGAAAAAGGGTACATTTATAATTGGAGCGAAAAGGAAAACCCTAGCCTGTTCTTAAACCCCAGAAGTTGCAGAACAGAACCAACATCCTCGCCTGTTCTTGGTACCAACCAACGTAACCTCAAAGTTAAATCTCAGACATGGTTTGGTTTCAATGCGAAGATTGTGGAGACAACCTCAAAAAGCCCAAGTTGTCGAGTCACTTTCGGACTTGCTCTGCTTACAAAGTTCTCATTCAATACCACTTTTCATAAATTCTCCTTCACAATGTGTTTCGATTTGTAATGCTCATTTTTTGTTCTGTTGAATTTGTTTTTGTGTTATGCAGTTGTCGTGCATTGACTGTGGGGAAATATTTGGGCGTGACACTGTTCAGGATCACACACAGTGCATTACAGAAGCTGTGAGTCTCTCATTTGTTTTCACTTTCCCCTTAATGGATCGTCCCCGTGTCTCGTTTTTGTATAATATGATTTGTGAATGATGCATGAGTCATGTGCGTACTTTTTTATTTTCAATCAGTAAACGGTTTTTTGTTGTTGTTTAGCTTCGCCTCTTTAGTGCTGGGTATTTTTAGGTGATTTGATCTGGCAAGAGAAGGTTCTTGAAAGTTTCTACTCACTGTTGATTTTCAATAATTTCTATCTGTGGTTGTTGTTATTGTCTCGGAATTCAGAATTTTAATCTAAAGGAAGGGGAACGTTTTATGCACTTTCCTTCCGAGGAGTCAAATTTGTATTCATGTTGTTTAGATTTTTTGGTAGCATATGGATTTTCATTTAAGTCTTGAAAATATACATCTTATTTTCTATACACCTTCTACTTTTATTTTGATTTCCAGGAAAAGTATGGTCCAAAAGGCCAAGGCAAAACTTTGAGTGCTGCAACTACCACGCCTAACAAGGATAACAAACAAAGTCCTGAAGTTGATATTAATGTGGGGTTATCTGAGCGGCCTCCTTGGTTCTGTAGGTATGTAATCTAATGGGTTCCTAGTACTATGGTAGTAGTCAGTCTATTTACATTACAGAGTCAATGTCAATCTAGATTCTGCATTATATGTTTATAAAGTTATGAGATTCAGACTTCTCTGTTCTTACGCCTTGCGTTCGAGTTTCTGTATCATGTCTTACGGGTTTCCTAGATCATGAAGGTTGTAGTTTATCTTTTTTGATCTCTATGTAGTGTAAATAATGTGTGTGAAAGGGCATTGGATTGAATGTGCGTGATGTGCCTTTTATTACTGAAGTATACAAGGATAAGGATGACAATGAGTAGGGTACTACAATACCCAAGTCCCTACTTGTGCAGGTAGCAACTTCAATAACTATATCCTTTTCTATTGGGATTTTGTATACCCTTTCCAATCCAATACACGTATCTTTGGTTAACTTGAATCCTTGAATGTTTTTATTTGACAGACTAATCAAACATATCTATCCTAGTACTAACATTGATGACGAGAAATCAATATGAAAGAGTATTAACCAAGAGTTAAGTACATAGCTCAATTAAAAGACAAATTCATTCATAATTTTAAAACATGTCAAATGAAATTATTTGTTAAAAAGTCTAATGCCTCCATATCCTACTTTCAAGATATTGCAGATATATTATGTGGGTATGGGCAGGGTTGAGTTTTAAAATACATGCAGACAATTTTGCAGGTTTATCCATATCATATATATTGTGGGTAATGCTTGTAGATACCTATTGAGTCTGAATCCAATTGTCATTCTTATGCAAGAGGGAGAGTTCAGTGCATAAGTTTAATGTAGGATTATAATCCTATCTAATAAGATATCTTCAGGGATAATGATATTAGTGTTGATTGACTTCTAGCCTGCAAGGCAAGTCTGTGTTGATATAAATCTTGTGAAAATGTATGCTAGTAAAGTTCTGAACATCTTTGTTCTTTTAGTTGGTGTTGTCTACCTCATGTGAATATGCTGCACTGCCTGCACATTGTTCACTCCCCCTTCCCTTCTTTTAAATGTGTATGTTAGAATCTTGTAGATACGATAGAATCCTATAGATATAGTAATTGATGATATTGGGATCAATTATATTGATTCTATATTTATGTTATTAGCTTAAAATAGGGTAACGGAATATTTTGTAACCATGTTCTCGCCCCTATAGACTGAATAGTTTTGTTGTGGTCTAAATAAACCTGAAATTCATCGTATGCTTTCTCGGTTTCTCCATTCTCAATAGTGTAGATTGTGAACTTAAAAAAGTAGAGTCAACTGCCAAAAATGGCTTATTATCTGAGAGTCTGAGCCATTCTTTATAAAACTATATTATAGTAATGAATTGTGGCTGGCTGTTGTGTCGAGAATCTTTAAGAAAGAATTTTTCTTATATTCTACATCACCCGTATGGTTTTGTCTCATATATTATGCTCTACTAATTTGTGGCTCTGCAGTCTTTGCAACACAAAAGCTACAAGTAAGCAAACACTTCTTCTCCATGCTGATGGAAAGAAGCACAGGGCAAAGGCGAGAGCATTCCATGCTTCAAAACAGCAACCAATCCAGGAAGATAAACATGCTACTGATGATGCTAAGGCTGTTGTGGAGACTGGTCCTAATGATGAGGTGAGAGATGACAAAAATGTCGAGCTGCCAAAATTGCAAAACTCTTCTACACAAAATGACTCAAAGCCAGGGAATGAAATTTCGTCAGCAAAGAAAAAGAGGAAACTTGAAGCATTGGAGGATGACCTTGTTAAAAAAAGCAGGAATAACTCTTCAGTTGACATGGGAAATGGAGAAGTAATTCAGGGTGAAAAAGCAACAGGAGACAGCAATTTGAAGAAAGAATGGACATTAAAACCTCACCGTACAAGTGCTGTAAAGAACAAAATAAAATGGAAGAAATTTATCAAATCAGCCTTGAAATCTGTACGTGTTTTGAATTTCAAAATGGCATCCTTCCTTGTTTTGTGCTTGATTTATGTGAGGTTATACTGATGCTATTTGTATACTGTGAGCATAAGATGGATAAAATCAATGAGATTTTAAGACGGATTTAATTAGAGCTGCTATGGCATTGCCATCTATAATGATTTTTGCTCAAAATTTGTATTTTTGAATATTGGTATATACGTCTAATTTCCGTAATGCACTTAAATGTGCTTATTTTTGTTTGTGGCAGCATCCTGATGGAATTTTGAAGATGAAGAAACTTAGAAAATTTGTCCTCAAAGCAGTCCAGGAATCTGGCATTGCAGTGGATGAAACTGAATTGAGTGAGGCGCTTGAGCAGAAGGTAAGCCGATCTAATTGGTTGTGTTTTGGTGAACTAATCCTTTAAAAATAATAAATATTGGTTTCTAATGAAAAAAATTGTGTGAACAGATCAATTCCAGCTCCAGATTTGCAGTCGAGAACAAGTATGTGCGATTGATGGCTAAAGATTGACCATTGACCACTCTAGTTAGGGTTCCTGTGACTAGGAGTCCTGCAATTTTTCGTAATTCTCTTGCTGCTTGGTAGACATTCATTCATCAAAAGATCTTCATGCAGAAAAATTTTGTGAACGAATACATTGTTGTTGCTTTACGCAAATATTCAATTATTACCTTGTAGAAAATCCAAAGAAAATATCAGGGCTGAGAGATTTTTTTGGTTTGTTGAATTGCAATCAATTAGTTGTGGAATCAAGTTTTACTATTCTATATGTACTCTTTAATTGAAGGAAGCAAGTTTAATTTAAATTAAGTGTGTTTATTCTTGTAGACTACGAATGTTCGGTACCTAGATCTTGCTTGGTTTGAGAACTTGATTTACACTGTATATCTTGTATATATTTTTACGACGGAACATGCTTTATTTTTGAATTTTAAAAATTTGTACATGTTTTTTCTTACTTTTAAGAACAAATACGCATAACATTCTTGAAAATAAGGAAGCAAGAGTTGTGAGAGGTGGTCTTATATTTAAAATAAGTAGAACCTAAATGTAGTAAAATAATAATATTTAGTATTGCTCTTTTGCCAGCATCTATTAAGATCAAAAGTTTGATGTACAAATAATTCGTAATTAGTTCTTAAGAATGGCAACTTCACCACCTTCCCACCGAATGAAATGGCATGCTGATTTCTTGTTAGTGGTTTTGAAGCTACCTAACACTCTTTATTGTCAAAATTGCACTTGATCTTGTTAACTGGAGATTCCGGATTTTATTTTCCTAATAAGCAGTCACTAATTTTAACCTATTTAATATGTATAAAAATGAATGTAAATTTTTAAACGGGAGGATGTATTTCCATTTTTTATTTTTGCTTAATTTAAAAAAAATATATATATATATATATATATATATATATATATATATATTTTATTTTTAATTCTTTTGAGATGCTCAGCAAAGAAAATATTTATTTCGCTAAAAGAAGTTTCCATGTTTTACTGTTCAGCATGACAGTAAACCCTAAAAATGATTAGCAGTGTGTATCAGTGATCTTAAGTTAGTTTTCTACCTGTGGAGCCTTGCACTTTTCTTATCTAGAACATATACAGCACTTCAGCATCCCAAGGGTTAAAAAATTAAATAAAATAAAATTAATAAGGAGTTTGGGAGATTCATAAACACTCGTCAAAATATTTCTTTTTAAGTATAAATCAGCTCGAAGAATAATGAAATAAGGTATATGACACATCACCTTTTCTCAACTTATGGTATAGCTGACAGATTTCTTGCTGTGAATTACTTCACAAACAACATGCAGGCTTTTTGCCATCTATTTGAAGTTCTTATATACATCATATGTCCAATTGTTTCTAATATCACGCCAGAATTTCTTCCAAATGCTTTTGCTTCTCTATTTCTCACCTTTGCACATGAATTATAAATACAGGAACCGCAATTTAAACACAAGAATTACTCCAAAAATTATCAGCAACAGTACAGAGCACACCAATGCCTGCAAGTTGATCACCACGGCAATTAGACAACAATCAAGCATAGTAATAAACAATACCACATAATATCTGCAATGCAGAAAATGAACTTAATGGCAAGAACAACTACAATCATATTGAAGAGCAATCCTCAATTTTTATGACTGGTAAAGCTCATTATGCACGATCAAGCTAAAGTTTGATTGGTTTACATTTTCATTACGACGGCATATATCACAAGTTACAATTATTGCTTGTGGCACGTGTTGCAACTTGCAAGAATATTCAATCAAATGAAATATTTTGAGCTGTTACTAGATGCTGGTAGCATTGAAAGACATCTTCAAACGATTGAATGAACTTAATCCGTGTTACTCAGTTTGTTTCCTTCTATAATTCAATTTCAAGAAAAGTGCTTTATCTAGAGAGGAAGGGAGAATATTACAGCAATTGCGGAGGCTCCCAGCCCAGCTCGTTCCCTGGGATCCTTTCTATAGTGATTTCCAAAATAGAGAATTGTAGCGTAGAACCACATAGGAGGGCATAGAAATCCAAAAAGAAATCTGCCATTTTTCAACAAGCAAAGCCATGAGAGAAGTGGAGGAAATTGGGGAAGACAGTTGATTGAAATTACTTACGAGAACCATCCGATTCCACATCCATAAAATGGAAGGGGCTTATCATAAATTCCAGTTTGAAAGTCTTCTGGGTCTCTAATTAAGGCATACTTTCCCTTTCCAGGGCCACCTGCACCTGTTGCTTGTCCTGCCACGGCCATAAAATTTGTTAATATTTCAGGGGAAGAAAATCGCGTACGAGATCAAGAGACAATTATGATAAAGAAACTTCGATTTGTGCAGATGTTCTTTATAATGTTAATACAGAACATTATCGCTGAACTTGTTATCCCTCACCCTGATTGACATGATTCATGTGGAGGAGACCCAAGAAGACACGGATTCAATCCACGAAGAAGATGAACAGTACCATAACAATAGAGGTTATGAGAAGCCCAATAGAAAGAAGAAAAAGCCCAATTGGATGGGAGATTATGTTATTAACGAGGATAAGCCCAAGGATAAAATGGCTAGCAAATAAGGAGCACTGATGTATGCAAATTTGTCTTTTTCCTTATTGTAGGTTAGGCACAACAAACTATATCTATATTAGATCTCCTGTTACAGAGGGGATTCACGGAATGAAAGATTTTAATCTGTTGATAGCACCTCCAGAGATCTAATGGAAATAAAAATCAAAAGTCACTGAAAACAGGATGCAGATAAAAAAGGAAAGTTTCATTCATCAATTACGCAAAGAGGAGCTCATATGTAACAGATGCAAGGGAAAAGGGTGAGAGCAAACAAAAAAAAATTCTCCAAATTGGTTATATTTAGAACAATAGATGTGCTAGAGTAAGATATGTTATTCAGCAACATATATCCCTAGCCGTATCCCATCCCAATTAAAAAATAAATGGAGAATGATACAAGGCATTGGTGCCATCATCATATACTAATCCATGTTTCTAGCAGATCCTACTTGATAATAAGTTTTTATAACATTAAATTATGAAAAATAAATTATAATATTTTACCTCTTGAATAGTTCCGAGCAGATGGCCTTAAAAGATCATGGTGCTTATCAGAGACTGATCTCACTAACTCCACATTGGTTCGCAAATCAACCCTCTCTTCCACCCTGGCATCTACAACAACAAAGGAAATCTCATTTCATGACAAGCAAGTGCATTGACAACTCTTTGTTGGAGATTCCACATCAACTAGAGATAAGACTAATTTATGATATATATATATATATATATATATATATATATATAGCTGTGGGCAATCCTCACCTTACTAGTCGGTAAGGATAAGTTAGGCTTAAACTCACTTCCTAATATAATATCAGAGCCTATTCTAACAAAGATCGATGGGCCAATTGAGCCACTACCCACAAATATCTAGTTTTCATACACGAGTTGAGTAGTCTCGACGTGAATGCAGTTATATTCTACAAACATATTAACATGAATAGTGGAGGTAGCAAAGTTTGTTCCTCTGGAAAACCATGATTTGATTTAGGTTTAAACGAGATTTTGATTCCTATAGTTTTCATTCATTTAGCTCTTAGTCCTTGTATATATCTATATGTTCTTTATGGAGATATGGTTCTCATATTCAAACCGTAAGGTTTTGGTACCATAATTAGGGTTTTAAATAGCGCTATAGCAGTATGAAGTCCTGTCACAGGGGTGTTGTAGTAGAACAGTTTAGTGCAGCAAATATGAACTTTGTAGATGTAATAATAATGATGAAGACTTGGATTAGAAGATGATCATTGTTAATTCCTATCTAAGAAACCAGTATTTTTCCATTTTGTTGGTATTTACTTGTACGAATACGTAAGTACAGGGTCTAAAATCCAAATGAGTTTAAAATAGGAACCAAGACGTTAATGGCAATAACTAAAAACCCAAATAAGTGAACTCATAGGAGCTAGAACCTAGAAGGAAGACTGTTTATGAATGAAACCCAAATTGATGAAAACTAAGTGACTATGATCTACCTTAAACCTCTAATTATGTTGGTGCATGCATGTAATTACAGTCCGGTGACAGAATGCATGTTGCCTTTCCATGAAAATTATTAGATAGAAGTTCATTCATAAGAAACAAAATATATAATGAAGCTCTTCCATGCTTTTGGTAGTTTTTTCATAGCTAGTGAAATGTCAAACACAATGATTCTAACTGTGACATTTAGAATCCAAAAATCTAATAGTTCAATTATCAAAACAATGATAAACTATGTGGTGAGGCCGTAAATCAAGCTGAGCAGATGTTCAAAATTAAAATCCTGCCAGTCACCCCGGAGCTAACACAAGTATTGTTCAGTAAAAATTGTTTGCATAAGTTCTCGTAGCAATGTATGTGATAACAAGGATCAGTATGTGTCTCAGAATAGATAAGTCAAGGTGAGATGTACTGCTTGGCCATATTGAAAGAAAGAGATAAATATTTCACTTTAAAACATTTTCAATTCTACTTATACCATTGGAGTTAGTTGGTTGATAATGGCAAAGCATTAGAATACCTTTATCCATCGGTTGTGGAGATAATTTGCACTCTCAGGCCCCCAGCAATTCAGATAACACTCAAAATCCCTGTTCGGTAAAATGTAAAATGTTAGATTAAGAAAAAGTGAGTTGTGAAACCAGCATGCTAAAAAAAGTAACTCTTGCAAGACAAGAGCATATTGGTTTGACACTTTGAAGCTCAGTAAGTCTTCAGAACATTTCAACAAACCTGCCACTCACAAATCAGAACAGGGAAGCAAGGTCTCCCATATTCTGAGAAATATCTGATTTTTTTCACAAAATCTAATCTTCAGTTTTTTTTCCAGTAATTCGTAGAAACTGGGAAATTCAACTTATGTCACCAGAAAAACCTTTGTTCTTGGGTCCCGTAGAACCATGTATGAGACCTAAGCATTCAAATCAATAAAACTGTTCGTCTAAAACCCCAAACTTCTTAATTAAAAAACAATACACCGCAATTGATATTCACCGGAATTCAGAATTTCAGCTCACATAACATAAAATATTGAAATTTTAATTCATACAAGCAACCCATATAAAGAACATGCCAACAAGGATAATGGGCAACGACCAAAAGAAAGGAAAATCCCTGAATCTACCAAACCATCAAGAAAGAATAAAATTGGATCAAGGACAAAAACCCAAAAAAAAAAGAACTTCTTTTCCGCATCAGAAAGAAAAACTGGAACACCCATTTAAAAAAAGAAACAAAGAATTAAAGAAAAAGCGGAAATTTGAGAAAATTAAAGTGATACTGGCCTTTGAAGAGCGCCACGGAATGGTAGTGACGAGAAGGAAGAAAGAAACAGAAAATGATTAAGAAAGAGAGTGTGGTTGCATTTGACAGGTGTTGAACAAGAAAAGTTGCTGCTGCTTCTTTTCTAATTCATCTCTTCTTTGCTCAACACCTTCCTTCCAAATTCAACCATTCAAAGCTTAATAAGATTGACTATGCTGTGTACTTGCCTGTCTATGGCCTTCAACTTAATATGAATAAAACAATAATAAATTCGATAGATAGAAAAAGAGAGAGAGAGAAAGAAAGATGTCTCTGTAATAATCCTACACCGAGTTCTTTATTGATAAAACTATTGTTTTAGTTCAAATTTAATAAACATAAATTCTTCAAATTTAAAGAAAGTGGTTTATATAATTTTTTTATTTTAAAAAACCTATATTTATATGAATTACAACAAACTTTTTGCATAAAATAATTGAGCATATTTTAATTAAAAATTACTCCTAATACCTAAATTACAAAAATGACGGGGTTTCGGTTATTTATGCAGATTCCTTGGCGGCTTTCGCGTGTTTTTCTCTGGCAGTGTCTTGTTTTTATATTTTTTAATAATGTTTACTTATTTTTAAATAAACTTCTAACTATATTGTAACTGTGGTTATGAGGAAGTTTCATTAAAGATGGTTCAGATTCTTTTAAGAAAATTATTAAGATAATTGATTTGTATTAATGATATGGTGTAAAATAATTTTTTTATTTTGTCTTATATATTCATATTTATCTTAAAAAATGTTTCAAAAATAAAGTTCAATTTTTATTATTAAATTTTTTATGTAAAATAATTGAACATATAAGATTGACTAATAAGGCAATGGTTTGAGTCGGTTTTTGTGCATAATGAATAGTGTCTTGTTTCGGTTGGTTTGGTATGTATTGTTTAGTGGTTGTGACATCATAAATGTCGACTTACGTCTCATTTTTTCTACAGATTTAAATATATAAAAAAATAAATAGAGGAAAAATAATATAAATGGTGCATTGCCCACGGCAATTACTGCATTTGGACAAAATGGCCGAAATGAATAAGAGAATTTCAAAATGGAAAAGTTTCTTTTCGAAAATAAACTGCGAATATGTCACCCAACAGTGGGTTATGAATTTTAAACAAAATAAATTATCACAGTTTGACACAGAGAAACCTAGTTAAATATTTACCCATATAATAAGATATATTTTAAAATTTTCACCTCAAAGCATTGCATCGAAAAATCGATATAAAATTAACAGATGGCATTTCTTTTAATATGAAAGTGATATATAACATATTGTAATTTCAACCACTGTTATGTGTACTATTCGCTATAATTACAACTGATATTATATATCTTATATTATATTGATTCATAAAATAACCAATTTAATAGGTTAAGATTTAAAATCTTAGTGTTTTTTTTTTTATTTCAGTTTTCTTTGTACTAAGGAAAACAAAAAGAATATTTATTGTTTTTGTATGAGACCGGTCGGCTCCCACAAGTAACAGTTTTTCCTAGGTGTATTTCTGTGGTGAAGTTCAACTCCCTTGTCTTCCTGGTTCTTGCCGGTACACTATTCTGGGAGGGGGTTCTGCAAGCACTCTGACGCTCAAGTCAATATAGGTTTTAGTTAAAAGTCAGATCAAATTGGGTCAAGTAATCATACCTTATTTTGTGGGGTTCCCTTGTCTTTTATACTTATTTAGGTGGGCCTTAAGTGGATGGGCCTACGGCCCAATATGGCTTCTTATTTGATTGGTGTCACGTGTCAATTGCAGAGAGCTATATGGACCGGCGAATTTTCAGTCTTCCGACCGGACACTAGTCGGTCAGTCATAAAACTATGTGTTGATTTTTGGTGTTCGGTCTACCATGTAGTACATAGGCCACTCAAGTCCTTGATGGAATGTAATGACCGAAAAGGATTTTATAGTCCGGGAGTAAGAGAACAATTCGGTCGACTGGTTCGTCATATATTCGGATGAGGGAATTAGAGGTCGCAAAGGATTTTCGCGCGCTCTCGAGAGTCGTTATGACACGACGTGCCAGTTGCTGTGAGCCCTTGATCTGGTTGGAATCGGACGGTGCTGGTTGTGCGACGGTTGAACTTCCGCCTTTATAAATAGGGTTCGCGGTGGAACGAAATTCTTACTTTTGCAACTCTTTGCCTCCTTCCTCTACTCGGTCTTCCTTTCATACAAACCGGACAGTCTGTCTTTATTGAGGTAACAATGGATTATTTTTCTAGTTACTCGTCTTCGGAGAGCTCTCGGTCTTCGGGTGGATCTGTGCGGGGTAGTGAAGAACGTGATATCAGCGGCAGTTTGGGTTCCTTGACGAGTTCTTCACGGACTGTGAGTGCATCGGCTGAGCCGGGAAGTGCGCAGAGGCCGAGGATCGAACAGGTCGACGATGTGGTTATAGGTTTGTCTGACCGAGATGGTTCTGATGGAAATTCCGAGCCTTCTCCTTTCGAAACCGACTGGTTAGATTCCGAAGTGGTGAAAGCCGCATCTGTATTTACTTCCACCTCTTCTGTTCAATCTTTTGTTGATAGTGTAGATATATTCGATCCTTCCCTTCCCAATGACATATTCGGCTTTCGTCGTAGTTCTCTATCCGACCGGGTCTTCCACGGTCAGGGATCTTCTCCCGATCCGTTTTTCTTTATGTATGCTAAAGTTTTTAGGGATTCCCACCTTCAATTGCCGTTCAATGAGTTTAGCATTGAAGTTTTGAAGGCGCTGAATGTGGCTCCTACCCAGCTTCATCCGAACAGTTGGGCATATATCCGGGGTTTCCGGATGCTATGTTTGGGGTTGGGTTTGACCGCCACACCGGCGCTCTTCCTTCATCATTACTGTACTCGTCCGGGTAAGAAGGTGGGATGACTTTCTTTGGTTAGTCAGAATAAAAACCGACTGTTGGCCCCCTATACATCCTCCTACAGACAATTTAAAGAGACTTTTTTCAAAGTGATAATAAGGGGAGAGGGCTTCCGGTATGTGTATGATGATGGGGTGCCTAAGTTCCCTTTATATTGGACGAGAAAACCTGTCAAGTTTACGTTATGGCTGCGGTCGGACTATACGGCCGAGGACTTCCTAGCCATCGGGATTTTGGATCAGTTGCCCCGCCAAATATCCACCTGAAGACTTATAGGGTGTTACTCTGCTGACATTCCGGCTCGTGCCGTTGTTGGTAAGGGAATTTGTTTTATATTTGGTTATCTTGTTTCTCTCGATTGACTTTGCTGGTGTTGCAGATATCATACTGTCAATGGCTCCGCTCGGTGGGAATCCGCTTTTGAAGGGGCTTGTGGCTTCTCGACCATCGGCCGGTCAGAAGTCGGCCGACAAGGGAAAAAGGCCTCGGGTGGTTGAACCTTCTCAGGCTAAGGAGGCTCCATCTGCTGTGAAGCCTATATCGGTCATTCGACCTCCCTCGCAGTCAACTCCTCCTGCCCACACGACTCCTCGCCCGAAAAAGAGGAAGGATAGGAGTGCTCCCTCCGATCACCGACTAGGCTTCGAATGCCAACTACCTCTGGGGATCGGACTGTAGCCATGGATTTCTTTAAATATGACCTCATGTTATCTAATCGGGTCAGCATTCAACTTGACAATTATGAAGTTGGTCCCTACTCGGCCAAAACTACTCTCTCCGACCTCCACACAGCTTTTTTGGAGCTTGCCACTCGCGCCTTGCTGGTCAGGCTTATTATGGGTGACGAACTAATGAAGAAAGATGGCGAGGACGTGGAGAAGTTGAAAGCTGACTTGGAGAACTCTGCTTCCTCGCTAAAGTCTGCTCTCTCGGCCAACATCAACCTAGCTGGCCGGAACAAGAATTTGAAACAATAGCTAGCGCAGGTGAGGGCAGAGATAGGCATACTCCGAAAAAGGTGTTCGGTTACCGAGACGAAGGAAGAGCACTCGAACATTTATCTTGTAGATAAAAATAAAAATATCTTGATGTGCAACTCATCCTCCTTCGTATCCTTATCCACATTTTAATAACCTAGTTCCTTTTTCATGCTAATGCCACTTTCTTTCATTCTTATTATTCTCCGTGTAATAAACTTTACCTACCGCCACTTCTTGCATTTTTTTTTTCCATTTTCAGCATTATTTAGTTGTCATTTTTTAATCAGTTTTTTCTTTCATTTGTAATAAAAGATCTGCTCCTGAACTTTTTCTTTAAGTCACTAATGTGTTTTTCGCCGCCTCTTCTCGTGTACAATAAAAAAAGAAGGTTAATCATTTTTAATTTGATTTTAATATTTATTCAGTAATGTTTTATTAATTTGGTTTGATAGTATTATTTATGCTTCTTTCTCTTCTTCATCTTGCAAACCTTCTTATCCTTCTTCTCCAACACCGCATCTTTCACCAAAGGTAAACAATTTTAAAAAATTACATTTGATTATAAAAAATTGTATAATCATATTACCATATATGATATAATAGTATATTGTTGTTTGATATTGTTATATTATTTGTCTTATATGAAAAATATTAAAAATAAAACAATTGATATATTTAAATTAGGAACATTTATTAGAAATGTATTGAAACATTGCATAGATTAATGGCTGTAATATTTTATTTTTCTACCTTGAGTATGACGTATATCTTATGAATAAAAGATTTTTTAAATATTTTTTTAGTATTGACATACTATTTTGATTAGGTACATAATTGATGTAGTATGTCTATTTTTTTTAATGTGAAAATTAAATGGAACTTGATATCTATCTCTTAGTTGATACGCTGCAAAAATTATATTATTATGTTACTAATTTTAACAAACTTGTGGACAAGAAGAACAATTAGATAGGATTTTGAGCATGAAGGGTTGTAAGCGTTTTGCCAAGCAGCTTTTGAAAATATAATTAATAGTTACTATTTTTCTGATTTGTAACATCCTTCTCATTAACTCCAATAAAACGCATATTTATGAAGTGTGTTGTTAAGTGAAACAAACTCATAATTTACATTATATTAATAAAAGAATGTAGTTTTTTATCTCTTGAATATTTTTATTTTGATTTATAGGGCTATATTGAATTGCATCTTTCACATTTATACAGACTAATTTCTTATTGTTTTGAATGATTCTCTTGTGTATGAATTTGTTTTTTATGTGACGAGCATAAAAAATATAGTCTTTAATAAAATTTTATGTAATGATACATAATATAATTTCATGATTAAACAGTAAAAAGTATAATTAAGATAACAAATTAGTCTGATCTCGTGTAACCAATTATTTTTATTTCAATACACTATTAAATACCATAGACACATGAATGATTATTTTTTATATAAATTTCATAACATTTATAATCATTAAAACTAAAATTATTTTATGAAATAAAAAATTATATTTAAAAATATATTATTTTAATATAAATTTAATAAATAATTGTAAAATATTTTATTAAAAAGTCCATTAGTTTATTGTTATATTGGAATGTAATTTTAATATAAGTATAAATTTAAATAAAATAAGCTATTATTATTTTATTAATAGTAAAAAACAAATGAATGTCTTTTTAAAATTAACTGTGGTGTCATTTTTTTTTTTTGCGTTACAACATAGTTTCTCAATAATCTGTGTAGAGATTATTCTTACAAGACTCCACTACATAAAAAAAAATAAAATTAAGTCATTAAAAAATTTATAACTTTTACACTTTAAATGTTAAATTTTTATTTAAATTTTAATGAATGCGTTGCCTTTTAAATAAAGTAAAAGAGCAAATGACATTTCACTGAGAATATAAAAGGGACGTGTGTTCTTTACCAAAATATAAAAAAAATAAACATTTATTTAAAAACACTAAAATGGGATTGCCATTTAGTATACTTTGAGATAGATAAATATTTTTTTCGGAAAAATAGTTTTAATTAAATGTAATCTTTACTGTTATTTCAATCATATGGCCAAAATTACTTTTCCCCACGTTTTAATCTTCCATACAATACAAATCAATGTGTTGACTGTCACAACGAAGTTTACACAACTGGCTAAACAAAGATTACAACAAATTAGGTTCTTCATGGTATAAATATATAAAATATTTAAATAGAAGAGTAAACTGGTTTTAATAATCTGTGTATCTCAAAAACATTTTATCAATATTATACAAAATGTCCACGTCTCCATTATGATGCTCAGTAAACAACTTATGGAATATAGTTGTATAGATTAATTACTGTATCTTCATATTTCTTCCACATGCTAAAACCTGTATGTTGATATTACCATCATCATTATTACATAAATATATATTTATATTAATTAAAAGACTTGCTTGTACTTTTCAAACGTGATTTTGCTTTTAATGGATCAATTTATATAAATATAAGATAAGTGTTTTTTAAATAAATAATTATAAAAAATAGATTAGGCAAACACATAAAAAACAATATAAATTTGCTTGATATATTAATTTGTTTTATGAAAATCAGAAACAAACAAGTCCAATAACCACTGAGCATTTTCTTCCGGCACCAAATAATTTCTAAGTGCACCTCTAATGTTTAGAATAATATTCTACCCTTTACAAAGGTAATTTTCGATTTGGGATAATATTTTTAGAACATATTTTCTAATCAAAACGAACTTTTTAAAATAGAAATTCTAAGACAAGTTTTTAAGAACATATATAATACTTTCAAGAACGAGTTTTCTAGAATAAGTTTTTTAAAAAGAATTCTTTATTAAACTTTTTAGAATTGTATAATAGTTTTCAGAATGAAACTTTTTTTGGAACAACTTTCTGTCTTTTTCTTATTCCTCTCCAATAGTGCAGCATACCATGAGGAATGGAGGTGTAGAAGAACAGTGGCACAGAGCACGAGACAGGGTATTTGAACCTTTTTTCTCTTATTGTGTAGTGCATTTAGAAATTATGGGGTAAATTAAGCAAAAGCCTAACTATTCAAACATTCAGACACAACTAGGTGGGCAACGGACTGCTTCTTTCTGCACCTCCAAATATTCTTCAGACACCTTCAAATTTTTTAAAATTCCTAAAGTGTTCTTCAATTGTACAGGCTATTTGAACTCCGTAGATTCTTCCACCTCCATTCACTGTGCCGCCCACTTCCAACCACTTCAGACCTCCATTTTGTTGCAGCTTTCGATGTCGATTTGAGTTTCGAAATTCATCATCGTCCATAGCCTTGTCAAGCGAGTGAGATAAAGATGATTTATTGAAAGTTTTAGGATAATTTGGTGATGATTATATCATTGGAGATGGTTTTTTTTTTTTTAGAAATACATTTTTGGAATAAGTTGTTCCGGAAGCTAATACTTCCGAAATAATCTGGTCCAAAGCTAATTTCGGATCTGATTTTATTAGTTAATACTGAGTTGTATTTGTACTAGCTACTTTTTATCTGTGAATTGTTTTTTTCTTTTTCAAGTGTTCCATAAAATAAAAATAATTATCTATCTTAAAGTATTAACAGATACTATTTCAATAAAAGACTATTCTCTCTGCATATTTGGTTTTCGCCATATTGTTTGAGTAACTTGTGTTAAATATCGCAACTCTATTACCGGTCTTTAGTTATTATTTGATTTCATGAAATTCTAAGAAATAAAATTCTCTGTCTCACTTTCTAAGGACGCGTATTAATAATTTTTAAATAAAGTTAGTATTTTCGATTTGTCAGTTTTATCTGACCTATTGATTTATTTGTTTTAAATTAAAATAAAATAAAAAATTAAAAAAACTTTTTTGTGTATTATATTATTTGACAAACGCAAATATGTAATAACATTATCATTAAAATTTATAAATTAAGTTATAATTATTAAAAATAATGAAATAATTTAAGGTAATAATTTTTTAATTTATCTCATATTAATTAATTATTAAAAAATTTAAAATAATTACATTATTAAATATGCTTTTAAAATGAAAGATAAAACAAAAAATAGCTCGCTAATCCATCTTTTAACTAAAAATAAATAAAAATTTCAGTTCACCTAATCAGAATAAAACTGGCAAGTCTTATCATTTTAGCACCCGTAAAAATATTCATGTCAGTGGATTTTAAATCTTGACTATAGACATATTAAAATATATCAAAAATCCTTTTAGCACTCGCCACGCTGTCAAAATTATTGGAAAGTGAGACTTTAAATTATTACAATCTTATCATTTACTATTTTAATTATTTTTTTTTGTGTCTTTTAAGTTTTTTTTAATATATACAAAATAAAATAATTTCATTACAATATATATATATATATATATATATATATATATATGTATGTATAATTAATTAAAAAATTTCATGAAGGGTAAGGATATAAAAAAAATTAATATTGTCCTGAATTATGAAAATGAAAGGTAATAAAAATATTTGTTTAAAATGTTATATTTTAAAAAAATACTAAATTTTCATAAAATTAAAAATGCTCAATGTGTGGACTAAAAGAACAACACATATATCTTATCTATAGAAGTATAAGTTTACTCTAGGTCTATATTTAATGTTTATAAGTTTACTCTAGGTCTATATTTAATGTTGGACCAACATGAAAAGTGTAACAAAAATTTTGTATGTGAGTTGGGTCCTTATCCAATTATGTGAAGCAATTATTGTGGCACTTAACTTTATGAAAAAACTGGCAAAAATAATAATACAACATTATGGAGCTGCACTCAGAAAGTTGGTAGCACTGTGTGGAGGGGACCTCTGGGGTGATGCAGTGGCACACTTATATTATCATCATACACTTTTCTTAAACAATCTTTTTGGAATATTAAACTGAATAATTTAATTAACTCTTTGTATTTTATGTTGAAAATCCTACATTGTAGTATAAAAATAAATGTAAAATTGATTTTAGTTTTATGAATAAAGATTAAACTGAATTGAACAGTAGCAGGAGCATTACATCCAGGTTGAGATGAATGATAATGATTGAAGACCAGTTATGATTATCTACACACAATTGAACACAAAGTCTTTCAAAACATAATATAATAATATTCAGAAAAATTTCCAGCTACGTTTTTCTCAGTGCCTTCGTTGCAAGGTTTTTCTTTCTTTCTTTATTATCTTTTGGGACATCAATTATTGTTTTCTTTCCTCCCTTCTATCTTTTCATTATTGGGTCACTGGGTAGTCACAAAATTTGACAAAAAATCCCATTTGTGCAATATATTGACTAGAAAATAAACTAGACAGATTGAAGAACAGGTTTGAAAATGTTTTTATATTCTGTGTTCTCATTATAATTTATTATGCCCAATCTTATCTATAAATAGAAAAAAATCGCAGTTTTTTGGTCTATATTTTATAAGAATACTTTAACTCTAAATAATGGTTGCAGCATTTTTTTTTGTTTATAAGAAAATATTTTCCAAATAATATTAAAAGATTAATACGGTTAATTTATTTTGTTAATTTGAGCTTATTTTTATAAATGAGAATACAGGTAACAGTTATTAGTTGACTTGGGTGGAGAATTCATAGTTATCTAATATGGCATTAACAAAGCCCTCAGGCGTTAAATTATGTCATTAATCGAAGGTTGAGAAAAAGATTGAAGATAGAGTGTGGTTGGAATTTGCTCTGAAAATAATGCAGAAAAATAAATAAATAAATAAATAAAATAAGATTTGAACGGTTCATAGGCTGATTCAATCTTAAATGTAGCATGTTGAATAGACAACTTTACTGTGATATTAAATGATAATCTACCTAAAAAAAAGATGAACACGAACACCAAATCTACGTCACTCATTCTTGGATCATGACGTGAGGAAACATGGTGACAAACTGTTTCTATTCCAAATCAATTTCAAAACATTGGATTATATAAAAATATAAATTAAGTATTTAGCTTTTCGAAGTAATTAAAATAATAGATTAAATATTTCTAATATTATCAGTTACTGACCATTAATTGTTAATTTTCTAAACTATGATTTTATGTCAAAAGATTGTTAGTTTTGATGGCAGTTATTTAAGAAATTATTTTAAACATATTTTTTAATTGATTAATATCGTAAATAGTTTTATATTAACGGTGCAAATTCATTAAGTTTATAAGTCTAATCTCTATATAAGCAAAGAGTTTACTTTCACACTAAATATTTACTTGCCAACTAACTAAACAAAATATTAAAATAATGCAAAAAAAAGGCAATAAACAATACATTACTCATCATCATCATCTCAAGAACTGTTCAATCCTCCACAATTTTATAGACACGTTTGCAATTTCACATACAATTCCACAAACTTCACAAATATCAACTAGTAATTTGAATAATTAGTTTGTGTTTTTTTATGCAACAAATAATCTGTCATATTGTCGTATATTCCTATATGTCACAAGAAAATTGAAAAGCTTTACTAAACATATATCTATTACTTTGATATTCATATTTTATTAAAAATTCACATACACAAAATCACCCAATATTTTTGAATGAATTAAATTGAAATGAAACTCTGTATCTGGAAGTAGATATGTTTGGATGTAAAACTAAAAGAGAGAACTTTACTATTAATATTTTTAAATTATTAATTAAGGAGCTCAAACTTTTATTCAAATAAATTTGGTCTTTAACTGAAAATGTTTAGAATTTATATAAGAGAAAAATGTCAGCCAGGTACTAAAAACACTAAAAAAAATAATTTACTTATATTATAAATTTTTAATACTTTTAATGAAAAAGAAAAAAACGTTTTCAATTTGTGTAAGAAAACCCCATAAAAAATATTGGTATTTTTTTAGGCAAAATAGAGTGTGGGACCCTGATAAATAAGGCTGAAGGTATGAAAAGTCAACAACAGTTCATCTTCAAAACCGCTCCTTTCTTCAATTCTCAGTTCGTCAATGGTGACTGCTCTCTTTATCAGCCAATCACAAAATTAGAATTGTGAGTGTATTTTTAACTTTTAAAATACTGCCACTAATAGTATATATATACTGTTGTACTGTGTCTTCATTTATATATACACACATACACATAGAGACAGAAAGATAGAGAGAGAGAGTCTAACTAGAAAAATTTTCTTTCTTTGAAAACCTAGTGAGACTCTGTGTGAGACTTTGTGAAGTGAACCCCATCAGAGTCCCAGAATCATGAAGAAAGGAAACTTGGGGCTTGGTCTCAGACTCTCAGTTCCTGTTTCTGATCAATCTAATTTTGCCAAGTTCCTGTGAGTCTCTCTCTCTGCGTTGTGCGTGATTGCAAATGTGATTGGTTAATTATGGTTGGTTTTGACCAAATGGAATTGTTGGTATGTGGGGTGTTGTAGGACTGAAAGTGGGACTTTTAAGGATGGGGATCTGCTTGTCAACAGGGATGGAGTTCGAATTGTCTCTCAGAGTGATGTTGAAGCTGTAACATATTTCTCTCACCTTTTTCTTTTCCTAAAGAATATATCTTTTTGTGCATTCTTTGCAGATTGTTTATTTCTTTGTTTCAGTAAATGTCCAATCCGATAGTTGAATTGCTTTTTTTTTTTTCTTAAAGAATATATCTTTTTTTGTGCATTCTTTGCAGATTGTTTTGTTTCAGTAAATGTCCACCCGATTGCTTAATTGTTTCTTTTCGTAAAGAATATATCTTTTTGTGCATTCTTGCCTTTGCAGATGGTTTATTTGTTTGCTTCAATATATATCCACTCCGATTGCTCAATTGTTTCTTTTCTTGAATTTGATCTTTTGGATCTGATGAAATGCCTTGTGATAAGGGATTCCTGATTTTTCTTTAGACTCATTGTTCTCAGGTTTCAAACCCAAGTGGAGTATTGTATGTTTTGAAATGAATAAAAGAATTGCGAGGTGGATTATTTGCTGTTTTCCCTGGCCCTTAATTTCTTGTATATGTTGGTGGGTTGGTGGCGGTGGTAGTGGCGGTGATGGGGCTATCCTTTACAACTGTTTTCAAAGTGAACCAAATTTGTTAACGGTGTTATACATTTCTTATTTTATTTGTTTAGTGTCTTTAATTAAATGGAGTACAAGTTGCACGTTTATCAAGTGAAACTGAGCTCAGCACAAGTCATCCAATTCATGAGCCACAAATCGATTCTTTAAATTCACTTCTCTGTAAAACAAAGTTTTTTGCACAAAATTGTTTGAATTCTGAGTTAATGTTGGGTCCTCTTCTTCCTTTTCTGATGTATTAACTGTCAATCATGATAAAAAAAATCAATGTGACTAATATTTGAAACTTCCTACGCTTACTCTTATATGGTCAATACATTACAGAAAACAAAATGCGTTAATAGTATACATGGCAATGTTAAATGACGACCCATGTTTTTGTCAGAGAGCAAGTTTAAATTTATTCCTGTTAAACTTCACATATCTATAGCTGTGCATTTCAACCAGTGGTTGTTTATGGTATGAAAAGAGCAGCACTTGGGAGGCTTGAATGTTGACTTCCTGCATTTTTTACCCGGTCAAAATAAACAATACATGTGCTGGTTGAATTTCTGACAATTTATTGTATATGGTTCTAAAATTTGTTATATGTTTTCAGCCACCTCCAATCAAGCCTACAGACAACCAGTTAACTTTGGCAGATGTAGATGTTATCAAAGTTGTTGGAAAGGGAAATGGAGGTGTTGTCCAATTGGTACAACACAAATGGACTAGTCAGTTTTTTGCCTTGAAGGTATTGCTGCTTGCTGCAAACTGTGCTTTGAATTTGCATAGTCTGTTCTCTTATTTCTTGTTCATTTATCCATGTATTGGCCTTGCCTACCCATATACATACTTTTTGATGATGCCATTCCCCTCACCATTACATCCATATCTTTGAGCAAGGATGTTTGAGAACTTGTTTTCTGTATGCAATTTCAGTGTCACCCAAAGGCACATTATCTGTAAGTTTCAGAATGTTCTTTCTTTCAATTACTGCTTAATGGTTTAATTTCATTAGCAGTAGTTTATTTTCATTCAAATGGAAATTTAGTTCACTGCCAATTTGTTGCTGGTGCTTTCCTTATTATGTCAGAACATGATACAAATCAAGAATAGGAATGGGAAAGAATACTAGAGTGGGTTTTTCTTTGAAGTCTCGGTCTTTTCTTTTGGAATCGGATAGTTATACAACATTTTTACTCTGTCTTTCTATTTGTTTATATAAAAACCTTAATATTTGTCACTTATATCTGCATTATTCACAATTCAGGTCATTCAAATGAATATTGAGGAGTCTATGCGAAAGCAGATTGCACAAGAGCTGAAAATTAATCAACAGGCACAGTGTCCTTATGTTGTTGTCTGCTATCAATCATTTTATGAAAACGGTGTCATATCAATCATCTTAGAGTACATGGATGGGGGTTCCTTAGCTGATCTACTGAGGAAAGTTAAAACAATTCCAGAGCCTTTTCTTGCTGCCATCTGTAAGCAGGTAAGAAGTAAGGACTTTACGTTCAGTCTTGTACCCATAATTCTTTTCACTGAATCCCAAACACGATCTGATCTCGTTCTCTTCTAATGATGTAGGTGCTGAAGGGTTTGGTTTACCTTCACCATGAAAAACATATTATCCACAGAGACTTAAAACCCTCTAATTTGTTGATAAATCATATAGGAGAAGTGAAAATTACTGACTTTGGTGTGAGTGCAATTATGGAAAGTACATCTGGTCAAGCAAATACATTCATTGGAACTTACAACTATATGTCTGTGAGTAATAGTACAAGTAATTTTATCAATTTACCACCAGAATATACTAGTGTTGCCTAGAATATAACATTCACTGCCAATTTTACAGCCAGAGAGAATCAACGGAAGCCAGCGAGGCTACAACTACAAAAGTGATATATGGAGTTTGGGGCTAATATTGCTTGAGTGTGCATTGGGGCGATTTCCATATACACCAGAAGATCAAAGTGAAAGTTGGGATAGCATTTTCGAGCTTATTGAAACCATTGTTGATAAACCTCCTCCTATTCCTCCATCTGAACAATTTTCTAAAGAATTTTGCGCATTTATCTCAGCATGGTAAGTGCTACGTATGATATTAGTTGTGTGCGGACAAGAATCTTTATCCATTATAAGAAATGAAACACAACCACACACACATCGAACACTAACTTAACTTTAGCAGTTTCTTCAAGGTCATCCTGACATTAGTGTGGATGCTTGAGGAGTTTTCACTTTTGCAGAAATGTAATGCACTTGCCATACCTACGAACCATTATTTTAATTAATAATTTCATTATTCTAATGGTATCTTTCTTAATTTCATTGAACAAACATGTGTTTAAACATATAAAAGTTAGCATTTTCCATCATTATTCTGATGGCTTTTCTGCCAGAAACTCCGTTTTACTATGTGTCTGCTGATCTTCCTTTTTCAATCTTCGCATTGTTTAGTCTACAAAAAGACCCAAAGAATCGACTGTCAGCTCAGGAATTAATGGTATGTGTAAATCTTGCTTATGTGCATTGTTGCTTATGAGAATATTGTCTTTCTCATGCTAAATATCTGATTGAATTTTCAGGGACATCCTTTTGTCAGCAAGTATGATGACTTGGACGTGAATCTTTCATCTTACTTCTCCAATGCTGGATCTCCTCTTGCTACCTTGTAAAGGTTTGTATTCCAATCTTGGATTCTATTATAATTTATAAGGTTATTCTTTTGTTCTTTATTTAAGAATCTATCAGGTGTTCTTAAATGGAGATCCCTATATGAGTATAATGTATTAATTTATCATAGGCAAAAGTAGTTTTTCTTCTGTGTTGAGGAATTTGTTTGCTATGGTAATTTTTGGAGCTCATTTTTTTAAAGTTGACAAGATCCTTTGTTTGTAAAGCTTGTCCTAGGTTGCTTATGATTCTTGAAATTCAGATACTGTTTCCTAAATTACGATGGTAGGATGTGCTTTCATGCAACCACCCAGTTTCAGACTCTATTATTTCTGGATATTTAGTTCTGAAAAGTGGAAGTTGTTTGTAACCATAGTTTTTCTTTTTGTGTTGTAGAGCACTGCTTGCAAATATGAGGAGCGGTTGCAGATGAGTTGAAGAACCAGCTCCCAGAGTTACGTCAAAGATTATTCTGTACTTAGTTGTTGAGTGATTTAGTTCAAGAATTTGTTGAGAAACTCAGAGATGCATGGGTCAAGAAATTACAGCAAAATGTTTAAAATTTTATGATTGCAACAGAATGTATCAATGGGATTTGCCTGAGTTGCTGGTAATATGATCTGATGTACAAACTTGTATGGGATAAAAAGTTTTGTCAGGCAGTCCCAAATGAACGCTGAATTTGAGTCACGCTAGCTGACAGTTCCTCAAGCTATATTTGAGACTTTGTATTTGGTTAAGTCTTATCAATTTGCCTGATTGATGTTGGAGTTTTTATTGCTTGCAAATTACTAACAATCAAATTCACGAGTAAATCCAAGGTGCGTAAACTATTTTTTGAACAATTGATTAACTAACACAAAATGTTGGCTCAAATTTTTCAAATAAAAAAAAAAATGTTATGCTTGGAAAGCTCCCACAGAGACCCAGTGATGTCTCATCCAAGCTGAATGTACCCTTGTACAGTGCGAATCTTAGCATATATAACTTAGCCCTGGTGAAAAACTGAGGGGCTAAAATGTGCCAATGACTCTAAAATACAATAAATAAATAGCTTAAAATGAAGATATTCCAGAAGGGGAAACACATCACTTTAAGGCTTTCTCTTAATTTTTCTTTGAGCCTTTAAGTCTATCACAATTACAGAGATGTTATCTTGGCTTCCCCTGTGGATGGCAAGCTTTGTTAGATACTCTGCAGCAGACTGTGCTGCAGGATCAGCTCCTTCTTCGCCAGGTCCTGTTGCTCCGTCTTCACCAAACTTTTTGTGCCAAAGAAGGATTCTCTTCCTAGCAACCTCGCAGGCTTCTTCATTTGTCATTACATCCCATAAACCATCACTTGCTAGAATAAGACACTGATCATTTTTCTCTCTACGCACAATATTGACTTCAGGTTCTGGAATTATCCATGGCTTAAGGTATCTATCACCTGTCGTTGGATAAGAAGAAAATTTAGTCTACAGAGATTATTTGAACAAAAAATTTATGTAGCCATAAAGAAATGACGTTGAAGGAAACGTACTAAAGCCACTTTCTGTTCCAAAGATTAACATTTTAATGCCTTTGGAGACGAAATATTATTAGATGGTTCAATTCATCGTGTTTTCAAACAATTTTATTTGACTTGTAACTCAGCTTAATTTGAAAATCCGAGTTACTTCTGATGTAAAATTTGATTGTGATAATGGACAATGATTGTTTCAGATAATTTCTCCCTTCCAGATTGAATTAAAGAAACTAACAAAAATGTAATAACCCTTTAAAGCGTGTTCACCAAAAACAAGGAAATAATTTTCTATTTTTAATGCTTTTTAAGTGCATTACCTATTATATTCCTTTTAGTTTTCTTATTTCGATATACACTTTCTCTCTGTGTTATCACAACTAATCTTTTTCTCTTCATATTGATTAAATTAAGAGTATAATTGAAAAAAAATATTACTTTAAAATAATAGATAAAAATAAACAACTTTAACTGACAACTAAGAAGAAACAAGAGACTACCTATAAAAAAAATACTTGCTGCAAAAACAAGTTACTTTGAGACTTCCAAAAGTTAAAACAAAACACATCATTGACATGAATAAGACAGTGTTTGTCCTCACATTCAACTTCAGACAAACTCGTGATAAATAATATCTAGAAGAGATGTATAACTGAAAATATAATGGCCGAACCATTTGACAGCTCCTTACGTTCAACAGCATGATATAAAGTTGCAAGAAAACCAATCATGTTGTAGAGATGATGCAACAGATACATACCTATGGACCTTGACATTGCCAAGACACCAAGAACTCGATATCCTTTCCAATGTATGACTCTTCCTCCTGCAGCTTCTATCCTTGCCCGCTCGTCCTCTCTATTTGGCTGCAAAACAGGAAGTTAAGTTACCTCTATCCGGCAACTTCAGCTTCTAATATAAATTCACCAAAATACTATGAAACTAGAACGAAATGCCTTACTTTGTGGTCAGAAGACAGTGGCATGGCCTCTTTTCCACGGTACAAGACAGTTCTTGAATCTCCACAATTTGCAACTATTATGAAGCTTTGACTTAAAATAGCTACCACTGCAGTGGAACCAGCAGTCTCAGAAGCAACAGGTTCAACATGAGACTCAGATCCACCACTGTTGTTTCCATTATTACTTGCACCAGTTCCTCCCACCTCATCATCTACTCTCTGAAAACAATTGATGAATGCTTTCTTCCAATGGTCCTGCCAATCATCCCTCCCATTTGTTTCAGCCAAACTTGATTGTGCAGCCTCTATCTCCTCAATCAATACTGAATGAAGACGTTCCTGGCAGTAGTTAGCAACCTATCCAAACAGCACCCCATCAGTGAAACATTAATTTCAACTACACAATTTGTATAATTTGACAGTATTTTTAAGGCATACCTGAAGGCCCCCATGTCCATCGTAGACAGCGAAAAAGTGGGCTAGTGACTGTTTTTCGTTCTCATCGATTTGGTCATTCATCAGCATCTGTGAAGGAACTTGAAAAAGTTGAGGCTTAACAGAAATAACATCTTCCATCTCCTGTCTCATTCCGCAAATTGATGAATAACCCCACAAAGGGCCACCATTCAATTCCAAAGCATTTTTGTTGCTTGTGTTCTCCCCACGCACCTGGTCAAGAAGCACAGCAGATGATTTAGGATCAGACTCATCAGATCCACTTTGATCCTCACTAGTAATGTCCATTGCAACAGAAACTGTGTTCTCCACTGGCTTCATTGATGGACACGTCTCGTTTACTCCAGACATGCCATGAACATCATCATTAACATTCATGATGATTGGTGATTCTATTTCAGAATAACTAGTCTTCAAAGGCACAGCTTCCTCCCTACAAGGATCAGTTTGGCCATTAGCCACAGAGCTTGAACTATGTAGACAGTGAAAATCTACAGCTACCATTACTTCATCTTCCTTTCTAGCCTTATGATGGTTTTCATTCAAAACCCAATTACTCTCACATTCAATAACCATTTCTGAGACAAGGGCATCTCCAACTTGATTCTCCTTTACCTCCGCAGATACCGTAATCTGGTGCTGCAGACTAACATCTGCATGGCTTTCACTTCCAACAGAATATGACTGACAACACTCCACTGCAGGATTTAACATCAAAGCAGCCGCTGCAGTATTTGCCATAAGCTTCAGCCCAGTTATCTCCATGTGAGTTGTCACTGCAGACTCTTTTTGAATCAAATTTCCAACACCAAGTGTAAAAGGTACTGCAACACTCGAAGATATTTCCTCCATTTACTTTGCCTTGTAGCAATAGTCTTCTTATCCTTCGGTATCCAATAAGTTGCAATCCCTTTAACCACTTTTTCCACCCTTTTCCCTCAAGCCTCTTTCTATTGTACAATTCCAATCGGCATCAAAACACCAACAAGGCTCCTACCGCAAGAAATTTAAGAGGTTCAAAACCAACCTCCTAGGAAATCAGTCAAATAATACAGTATAACAAAATTCAATCCTAAGGTTCTATTATTCGCTTAGGGCATCAAAGACTAGAACAAAATAAACGATCCATGAGATCCTTTCTGAATTCACCTGTTTTAGATTTTATAAGCCAAGAGCACACAATTGATGACCCAAAACCTTCTATTCCTTCCTCTGTATGAGAACCCTGGAAAACCAGAAAACAAATTGTTTAAGAAACCAGCAGCAAATAATTGACAACGTCAATGCCTTGTCTCTAGCAAAGGGAGACAAGGGAAATGGGGTCACTGAAAGCGAAAAAATAGCAAAGAAATAATAGAGGTTTCCTAGATCTGAGGTAAGTCACCCCGGCCACTGAAATTTCCTTTCCCTGGTTTCACCTCTTCTGTTCCTTTCATGTGTCAATTACAAGAAGCCTTCACCACCCACCCTCCAAATGAATAATCATATCAAAACCAAAGGCAAATACTTTTGGTCACGTCAACTCATACCCATCTGTGCCTTCACCATCTACGCTCAAACTACTCCTAGATTCCATCTCTAAAGTGCACTCAGTTTAATTAATATCTACAAATAACAAAAGGGTCATAACATTAATTCAGCAACATGAGTCCTGAGTTATTTACCTTCACAAACACTGATGAAAAGTGAGAGAAGGGAAGAAGGTGGAACAGAAACCTTAACAAACTTTATGCAGTAGAAACACAGTAATTCATTCATCAGTTTTCATTTCTGACAAATAAAATAGAGAGAGAGAGAAGTTTCAGCTTTTGAAAAATAAATTATCACGCAACAGATGACTATGTTTTCTTTTTTTATTCAATTTTTTAATTTTCTTTAGAAACAAAAAGAAAATGCAGAAACAAAAAGTAAATGAATTATCAGCAGGCTTTCCGTTTCTTCCCTGAGGATCGACACGTAGCCCTTTCTTTTTGTGAAAAATAATAAAAAAATGGTTTTTAATTGGGATTGAGTTTTGTTACATCGTTTCCCAAGGAAAGGAACCTTTATTTTTTGGGTTGAATCCACCAATACAAGATTAAGACGTGGAAGTCATTCTAATATCAGTGTCTCTCTCTCATCCATTATGGACTTTACTATCTTTTCTGAATGTGCTGTCATTTTATACTGTTATGTTATTCATTCTTCATCAAACATCAAACGTTGAACCACCCACAACATTATTTTTCCTATTTTAATTGGAAAAACCACGCACGGAAAGTTGAGGGCCAGTACGAGGAGGCCACGTGGGCGTCACAATCGAGAACCCAACTTCGAAGGTAGATTACATGTACGAAACTACTTCTAACATAATAATACCAAAATACCCTGTAATAAAGCTATTTTTGTTATTACTTTAACTTTATCTCACTATTTTTCTATTTTTTGGGTGTGGGTATTTTCTTTAGAGATACAGTAAAGTGGAAATGTTCCGAGTGAAAATCTATTTCAATTTGTCACTGTTCCTTTTTGTAATATAATCACTTTTAAATAAATAAATATCTATTTCCACTTTTATAAATTTATTTCAGCTTTTTAAAATAATAAAAAGCCTAAAAGAGTATCAGATCTAATTAAAATGTAGTTTTGAATATTTTCTCACGTTATTAGCTGATTCTTTTAAAAGTTTGTATTTATAATCAAATATAAGTTACATTTTTTTAAAAGGAGCGAACTTGTTTTTTACATTATCAAATACGAATATTTTAGTATTTAAGTATTTGAAGTTATTTTCTATTCTCATTCTTTTGCTAATAATTATGATACATGTTTACCTCCTCAATCAAATGCTATATTAATATATATCTTTTTTAGTTCACATTTTTCTTCATTTAAGTTGAAAAGTTACCGAATAAAATAAAGTGAAATTATTATTTTTGTTGCTGAAGAATATAGTGCTAGCACTTATAAGTGAATTCCTATAATTTGTTTCTGTTAATATATTTTTTTCTTCGATAAGTCTTAACGTTATCAAATGGATATTGATATTGTTAATAACCGTAGTTAACAATTTCATTATTTAACATTGTAGGTTGGATTACCATATCTTAAAAGTATTAATCACAAAAATAATTAGAAAATGTAGTAAAAATAAGAATAAATGGTAACTCATTTTTTTTTACAAAATATGTTATCATAATTCAAAGTGCAACTAAAATAAACTTTGAAAATACAATCATATCAAATTTACAATCAAATCAAAATAAAATAAGATAACAAGTTTCATATATATTTAAAAAAGAAAATCATGATTCCACTTAACATTTGATTTAGTTCTAAAGTTGGTACGAGATGCATTGGAGAAAAACTTAAATTAAGATTTATCCCTCAAATGTATAAATTAAGATTTATCACTCAAATGTATATAAGGTTTATGCAAATTTGGTAAGTTGAACTACATCATCCACAATTCCAACATGTGAATAGAGATGTGTAGCAACTTAATGCAACACATGTGCAATCACCTTTTCTAACTTCCTTTTTCTTCTTCTTTAAAATTGGATGTGCACATCAATCATGTTTCATGTCATTTAGTCGGGTTCTACAAGACGACATCTCCGGCATTAAACACCAATGTACTTTATTTTTTAATTATTGTTTACAATAATATTTTCATCTACATCTTTTAATGTTGGATAATGTTTAAGGTTTTTATTGTTCATCTCTTAACCAAAGAGGTGAACATTAAAGATTTCAGTCGTTAACATAAGTGAATTATAACAACTAAAATATCATTGAGATTTTTTAATGAAAAACATGATAAAAGTAGAAGAATACTGTGAATAAAAAAGTAAAAATAATTTGACTAATAAAGGAGATGGGGAAATGCATGAACTGAAGTGGAGAGAGAGGTGACAGAGAGAAGAAAAAAAAATAGTAAAGGGATGGGAGTTGACGCGTAGAAGATGAGCAATATGAGATGAGATATGACGAGATGAGATGAGAGATTCTCTTTGTATTATTAAATTGTATTGGAATTGGAAAGAAAGAAAGGTATGACAGAGAGACAACACAACACCTTCCCTTTGTCTCCACGTGTTCTCCATCTTCGCTGCTGACCAACCGACCATATCATTTTCATTTCCCTCTCTCTCTCTCTCTCTCTCTCAATCTATGCCTATGTATGTCTTCTTCCATACCTATTTCCAGCCTAAAATGGAAAATAAAGTTACCAAAACATTAATTACTAGTGAAATTCATAAAAAAATCACACCAATAATATATGATTAAGAAATAGTACAAAAGAAAAAAAATAATTACAAAACTAAAATGATTAATTTTTAAAATTTAAAAAACAAAAAAAAGTTATTCTAATAAGGAACTATTTAATAGGACAAAAAAGTGAAACATTGTATTATCATAAATTACTTCTACAGATAAGAAAGTATTTTCATAAATTGACAGTGTAAGTATTCTTTTAATCATATTTATTAAAACTATTTCAATACTATTATATAAAAAGTCCGTTAAATGCATCTCTTCCATTATATTATTGTTAGTGTCAATACCAGTATCATTTTCACATAGATAGATAAATACACAATTTATTTCCCGTGACTTTATTGCAAAAGATGTTAATTTATTTTTCTTCCACCTTCTCTGTTTCTTCATATAATTTACTATTATATTATTTTTCATTTTAGTTTACATTTTAAATTCAAATGAAATGTTCCTTCGTATGTAATAATTTTATAGTATTAGTAATAATTTGTAGTAAAATAATACCAGTGTCACAATATTACGAAATTATAAATAAATATTCCTTTGGCAAAATGGTTTCTTAAATCATTATTAAATATAAATATTTTGTTATATACATACATACATACATTATATATATATATATATAGAGAGAGAGAGAGAGAACAATAATGTTATCTTTTAAGTATCTAATCTATAATCAATTTTTATGATAGTCAAACTATATGTGTGAATTCAGTATATGTAATTTCAAGCCACTTTATTACATCCATGAAGACCAATACGATTCATGGGAATAAACTATACAGCAGAATAGTCTGAAGACTAATATACAGATATCAACAGGCATCCGTAGAGGATTGAAACGAACTTCACAACTACAATGTGCATTCTGTTCTAGATTAATCCCGATTTACGAAGCTTGTTCGACGGAATTTTACTCTCCTAAAGCTTTTCCATTGAATGTAGCCTACCGACAATTCAAACACACTCTATATTAAATCCCATTATCTGTCTCTCTCTTTTTGTTGCACTATTCTTAATTTTGAAGCAGACAGCCATGTAAGACATGTAAGAATTAAAAACTAAATTGTTGACTTGTTTATGGGGTTAAAACTGCGCATTCAAGACATAATTCAAAATTGACACCGCGTCCCAATATGGAGGAAAACCCAGGCTCCAGCAACATATAATATATAGAGGACGTCAGGCTTAAGGAGGAAGATATTCCATGTGTGCCACATGCTACTAATCAAGCGAATAGTAACAAAATAACTAGCGCGTTTCATGTCCCACTGCAATTTTACCACAATAACATAGCATAGTCTCTTCATCACTATACTCAACAAAATTTAAATAGAAAGCTGGAAGTTAGGAAGTCCAGCAAGGATTCAAAGCTTACCTCCCAGCACACAAGGAACTGCAGCTCAATTTCATCAGTGAAAAAAATTCCCTTGCATATTGGTTAATCTGTTACAAAGGTGAATCCTATCAAGAATATTAGAAATACTCCAGAAGATCTCCCCTCAATCTTCAACAGTTGTAATTCATCCATCTACAGAATCTCAGAAGTCAAAATCAACTAGAATGGGCTACTATAATACCAGGCAAGATGTTTACTCCCTATTCACTTCCAAACCTTAATTGGAGACGAGAGAATGAGCGATGATATTCAGAGAATCTGCCCCATATACCCAGAGTAACACAGCAACTGGATTATCTGGTGCAACATAGACAACAATCAGTTGATCACATTAGCATCAGTATCAGTTTTTGCAAGAAAATCTCGTATAATAATGTGGATAATACCTGGATGAAGCTACAGCCGCAAACCGCTAATACATCACATTGAATATGTATCTGCAAAAAGCAAAATGCCAAAAGAAAACCAAAGCAAGGGAGAGATGGAAGGGAGACCGTGAGAGTGGCCAGCCAGGTGAATTTCAGCAAATGGAAAGCTGATTTTATTAGAAATATTAAATGTATGTACAAGAGGTCTTTTTCTCTGATTTGTAAGAGCTACAACCAGGAAGTGTTGGCTAAGATATAATTACGAGGAATGCTAACTTGTTGTACCTTAGAACAAAAAGATCTTTACAGTGGAAGTCAACTTTAACACGAGCAAAATCCGAAACAGCTGGAAAGGTCACTCAAAAACAACTTGGAGGGCATAGTCTACCAAAGAATCTATATAACCTAATTGTGGACGGGATTAGCCATAAGACCATCCTATGTAACTAGTCATTTCTTGAACGTACTGTTTGATTTTGTTATTGGTATACTGAACAGGACTATACAAAGAAGGCAGCTTCAAACTATCATATTCAAGTCTGAGAGATCGTCCATTGGAATTTCAAGGCCGCCCATAAAGTCATCATGATCTTGTAATCCATCATCATCAATATTCAACCATGAACCAAGATCTTGACCTTGGTCATCACCAACACCGAGTACATCCATTCCAGGTAGCTGCAGATTGGACAAATCAATAGGTTCGTGATCATCCAATCCACCCAAGCCAAACTCATCCTTTCCCTTTGTATTGCTAGATGTAGGGATTTCATTAGACTTTGGAGCAGAAGATAATGTTGGTTTTGGTTGCTCTGATAACTTCCCAAGGAGGCCATTAACAGAAACTGAATTCTGAGTTGCTTTCTGCTTAGGCTTTGTTTTGGATTTTCTATCACCCTTAGCACTGGATGATGCTGGCCTACCAACTTTTGTAGTTCCATTTCTGGATAGTACCTCCCTGCTGTGCCCCTTTCCATCTCTATCTCTCTCGCTCCTCTTTCCTTTTGCACTGCTTGTTACAGAACTTCCAATGCCTGGAGCACTAGAAATACCAGGAGTACCACCAACGTCATCAAGGGACAATTCCCTCTTCTTCACTCTGTTTGACCAGAGGTCTTCCTTCCCACTAGTTTGTTCAGATGAATGATTTAAAGCAGGAAGCATATCTGATGAATGGAGGTCATGATTATCCATATTCTGACTGAACTGAGACGGACTCTGTTGTGAACCCATGGAAGCTGCAGAAAGTAAAACAAATAAATTAAAACATAAAAATTCAGAGTTTGTCGAGATGTGCAAAAAGATAAACAAGATAAGTTGACAAAGCATCTTAGATAAAGATGGTAAATACAGTCTCAAAGTTATTAGAATGTAGGCTAAAATAGTGATGCTGTGTTAAAAGAAAGGCAGAGTAGATCAAAGCATTTATTCAATAAAGTACTGAAAAAGACACCTACCTGTTCTTGCTTCCACGGAAAGGGAAGAAACATGAGGTTTTGAAGATTCAGCAAGGAACATATCCTTGAATAAAGGATCGCTGAAGCAGCTCTTGCCAGTTTCTTCAAATTGATGGCATCGCTCCAATGTTCGTTTGACAAATCCCAATGCAGCTTGCTTGGCCATTTTGTTGCTTGTATTTTTCCCACCAGAGGGACTAGGACCCCAACTAGCCTGTCAATCAACCGTTTGTCAACTTACTCATCCATCTGACCTAACTATACAATAGTAAAAGAAAGCATTTTGAGGGCGAGTTTTGCAAAACAGTAAGGGTAAGGGTTTCAGTTGAAGAGTCTCTTTTCTTGCAAGTAATTACACGAATATCTTATCCTCCTTAACCCCTAGATTTCTTGAGACTACACTTTTCAACAGGTGCATAACTAAAATAGCATGCAGAAATTTCATTCAAAAATTGAAAGCATATTATTGAATGTTAAGAAGATTACCATGTACTTCTCATAAGCCATCACAACAAGTTTATCTAGAGCACGTTGCTCAAAATCCCTGTTCAAAAGAAGTTTATATTTCCAGTCACAAGAATGAAGGCAAAATAAGTTAGTATAAGCAAATAATTAGGCTATAAGTGGCAGTGCAATTACTTTTCTTGAAGTTCTTTATCCACTGAGGCAGCTCTGAACAATCCATCTAGCAAGCTTTTCTTCTTTGAAATCTATGAAATACAAGAAAATAGAAATCAAAATGGATTATATCGATTAAAAAATGAAGAGCGTCCAATGTTGAATATAATCTATAAATTGAAGGTTTCCATCTCTTTGACTGATCTATATACTTATAAAATATATAAAATCTAACGTTGTGAAATATCACATCATAACAAATAATAGTTATGCGGGAAGAGGATTTCGACAAATAATGAAGTATAACTTGGCTGCAGCATCAATCAGTACCTGCCCTTGGTAAAGCTCCTCCAACCTAGTAATATCCTCCAATATTCCTTCATCATCTGTTTGCAACATATCAGGCTTGAAAAACAAAATTAAAATCAGTACCAGAGTAACATAAAAGATTCAACAACAAAGGCCAAAATATCTATTGGTTGCAAAAATTAAAAAGAACAATATAGTTTCAATCTTCTGGATTGGGCATTTAGACTCACCACAGGTACCGGGGCAATTCCAATGCTTTTAAGCTCCAAGAGAATCTTATCATTTATATCCAAACTATCATATTGCATCTCTGAACAGGTGAAGCTAGACATTGATGCTTTATCATGGATAAAACCATATACAGATTTACCAAAGCTTGAATTCAACCCAGTTGGAGGAATACCGACTATATCACTTTCAGTTACACCATGTTCTGGCTTGTCTATAATCCTATAACCATTAGAAGCAGAATGGCAAGCAAACTGAAAATTTGTTCCTGAGTGGTAATCCAAACCACTCAATTCTGATTGCCCATCAAGGTCAAATTCAGGGTCAAATGCATCAAACTTGAATTGCTCACTTCCACCACTACACTCCTCCTCTGAGATTAAAGCAGCTATAAGCCTATGACACAGAGGAATCATATTATGATCTCCCTTAGATAGTTGCAACTGTTCTGTAATAGTTCCAGCATTCCATTGAGCATCAGATCCAGAATCTCTTTCACAGGCCTTCAACCCATATCCATTAACAATGGTTTCACAGCCATCTACATTTGAAGGAATGGGAGTTGGCATCAGAGCGCTTGATTCAAGATTTACCTGAAGGCAAGTAAAGTATCAATAAATGTTTAAATAATCTATTCCTATTCTAGGTACGTCAAATTTTCAAATCAATTTCTTTTTGTTTTAATCATCAATAAAAACAAATATAATTTATAAAACAATAAGTGCAATTTAAAAAATCTATACATATCAAAATAAAAATGACTTGATACACAAAACAATCATAACAAAACCAAACAAATTGATGGCCATAGTTCCATGCTTCATCACAACATAACTAGCATTTGTAGTTTAAAACAAAAGTTCTAAAGCTGAAAGAAACCTGTTGCTTGAAATCATGGTTATCAGATCGATATTTGAATCATGAACCTCCAATCTAACTTTAAATATATCATACAGAAAATATATAGTATTTATGAAAAAAATTTAAACTAGAAGTACATAAAACAACTTAACTAGGAGATATACACCTAAGCAATTAAATAACTAAATGAAGTAGTGGAATAATCAAATGGGGTAAGTTCAAAAGTATTCCTTCAATTTCTTTTCACTTGACAGTTTAAACTTGATGACTTTTCATATATTCATGTTAATTGGTGAAAGAAAAGTAAACAGAAAAGAAAAAATCACAAACCATTGTATTGTGTTATTCATATCGATGATCTGAAATTGCACATATTCATCATGTATTGTAAGATAAAGTCATTTGTTTAATATTCACCTTATGATACAAATCGGCCAGTAGCCAATTTATAAGATTCTGATAACTATGCTAGAAGTTACTATAGTAAAAGAAGGTTGTATTCATTGGCCTTTGGATAAAAATCTCCACAAAAATAAGGTAAAACAAAATGAGTTTCCTTCAAAAGCTAAAATCAACCTGCGGACTTATACAAGTTGTTATCTTATCCAAGAGCTAAGACGTATAAGTTGATATTTAGCTTATGGAAAAGCTCAATGCATTTTGCCTTCCTCTTTTTTTCTACAAGTGGGTATGGAAATATTTATTCAAAAAACATTTATATATGTGGAAAAATTAAAAACAATCTCCCCATGGTTCTCAGATATGAGTGAATCAGCCAATTACAATAAGCATTTTCAGATTCTGGCTTAGCTTAAAATAAACAAAACAGTAATTGCAGCTAGCTAATATAGTTATTGTTGGGAAGTCTGAAATCCCCTGCTTCAATTCTTAGAGTGTGGGTTATATATCTGTTGGACAACTTGGTTTAGTGTCAATTGGTTTTAAAATAAAATTTGAAATGGTACCAGGGTATATAGCTCATCTTGGTAAATTGCTTATTCTAATAGGATCGCATGTTCCAGCAGGCACCAGGGAGTATTGGAAAGTTCCGCATCGTCTGCCTTAATTCTTGAAGTGTGATATATTTATTGGACACCTTCGCTTATTGTCAATTGGTTTTAAGACGAAATATGACAGTTATGAAATGACCTTGGATGCATACAGAACTGATCAGTGTCAATGCTACATTAAACTATAACACTAAATGGCTGTGCTGTATTTCATCTTCTAGATCATACCTATGACACCACATAAATATCTATACCAAAAGGAAACATTGAGTGCTTGATCTGGTCGACATTTAATATTTCTCAGTAATAATACTGATGTATTCTACAGGCATCATTGCCTACAGTAGAACTAATAAAAATATCTAACACAATAAAATAAACCTGCAAGTATTCAACAATAACACACAGGTATGGTCTCCTGATTACTAAGTACTATTGATGAATAAATATATTGCTGAAAATGTACTCTTTTCCGAAATTTTACAGAAAATGTACTACAAATCCAACACAGAAGAAAAGGTTTAGATTAAATTTGGTCCCTACACTGAATCATTTTTTGTTTTCATCCCTACATGAATAAACTTCACATATTGATCACTGCATTAAAAAATTCCCGAAATGTGTCTACTGTAAGGACCAAAATATAGTTTTTTTATATGATAAGACCAAAATGAACTAAGGAATTCTAAAATTCTAAAATTTCTTCATGAACTAAACCACAAACATTGTCAACTGACAAGCATAGGAACCAAATCTTATACCGATTTATCAACTATAGTGATGTCTACTAAATTTTGAATGTTGATCACTATGTTAAAAATGTCCATTAAATGTGTCTAGTGTAAGGACTAAAATATAGCTTTTTTTCATTTCCTTTAAAGACAAAATGAACTAATGAAGAGTCAAATTTCTTAACGTAAGAACTAAAACAGAAAACATTGTCAACTGAGAAATATAGGGACCAAATCTAAGGCCGTTGTAGCATCAATGAAAAATAAGAACTGATTCACATGCTTTTAATTTCATGCAAGGACCGAAGTATAGAGTTTTTCATGTGGGAGTTAAACAAAAAAGGTGTCACTAGGAACCAACTACTTAATTTCACAAAAATAAATTGTCATTTGTAATCGTTGAAAAGGTAAACGTTACCTTTTGCTTCCAGTAAGAAATATCCTCCTCAGTTATCAAACTGAAGAAAGGCTCCATCTGCCTCCAGAAGGGGCTGGAAAAAGTATGAGCTGCAGTAATAAGAAAATACAAACAACTCCATCAGGGAGAAATTTTTAGGCTGCAAATATATAGATAGTATTCAGTAAGATTCATACCAGAGTTGATAAGACCCTTTACAGCTGCCAGCAGCTCTTCATGTCCATCTTCTGACCCAACTAAACCAAATAAACCAAAAGTGAATAACAATATACTAGTACTTCAGTTAAAAATTTAGTTCATTAATCTTTTCTAGAAGAATGAACTAGTACCAAAAAAATCTGTGGCTGCATTAATAGCAGGCTTTTGACGTGCATAGGCCTTGCGATCAGAAAGTTTCCTGGATGGTGGCCGACCTGCCTTGCTGCAAGGATTTCATCAAGTCACAGACTTTAAACCATCTGGCCAAACAAATTGTCAAACAACTTAAACAAAGTGCTTAGATAGAAGGATGTGAACCTTTCATTCTTATCAGATCCCAGTCTAGCACTTCTAAGTTGTTTTGCAGTTCCAATATTCCCAAGCTTCTCAGATGTCATTGGCATCAGTGACCTTGTGGCAGTAAGACTGCGTCCGGTCCTCCCTTGCCTCCTAACACCATCTCCATGTTCTTCAGAAACAAGCTTATTCTTTCTTGTCGGTAATACCAAGTTAGACACCTTTTGAACGTTTTGTCCAGCTTTCTGATCTATCTCTTCCGGCTTCCTACCCTTTTCTTTTGGTTTAGTGTCAGCCACCCCTGATTCTTCACTTTCAGATAAGGCAGCTGAAGTTGAAGGATCAGCTTTTAATTTAATTTGCTGGGTAGAACTGCCACCCATGCGTCTGGAAAATCCTAACCCCAGATCATTACCAGCCACATCAGATGCAGTATCCAAAGCTGGAGCTTCATCATTATTTGAAACAATAGACATGAAATTTGTTCTTCTAGCAGTGCGAGAGCTCTTTTGTGGCCTCTGCCAGGGTACAACAGGTGGGGAAGATGACCGTGCTGAAGCCACACGCTTGCGATTGTTAGCAGCAGCAGGTGGCTTTGTAGCACAGTGAGAGAGTTCCCAATCATTAGGTACAGCTGCTCTATGAACAACAGGGGACAACTTGGGGGCAACTCCAGAACCAGACCGTGGAGCCCGAATAGCAGTGTTCATTTTTGCACTAGCAGTAGGACTGGCTGAATTAAACTCATCACGTGCAGTTGCCCTGGGCATCCATATAACATAAATACTGAATCAATCATCGCTTACATAAAATATCACACAGACTAGAGACATTTGAAGATGAAATAAGGAGACAATGAGAAAGTAACATGCAACAAAATTGTAAAGGACAATTTTTCCTAAAGCAAAAAAGCATATAAAGAAGATATGGGATCCACGGCTTGTGTTTACTTGTTTACAGCTCTGAAATTCACCCTTTCCTTGTCTGAACCAACAGGGCGACCTCGCCTATCATTGACAGGGGAATTGTTATCTTGGTTGTTTCTGGGGGTAGAGGCTCGTATGCCCAACCCAGTTTGTTGAGAGATACCATCTGATTTTCCAGCCCCAACAGTTCCATTAGAAACTCCTGGCCTGTAAGAAAATAGTGAAATTATTATATTTATAGGCTAGGTTTAAGCACTATAATCAGTTAGAATTGGTTAGAGAAATTAATAAATATAAATATAAGTAGTTCCATGTTACCTTCCATCAGAGATTTTAATGTCATGATCCTTAAATCAGTAAAATCCTTCACAACTGTATTCTCTTTCTTAGACAAAAACCATTTCACCATTAATACTCTGAGGAGAGAACTCCAAAACAGTTATCGTCTATAATTTATTTTCATTCTCCATTTAAAGCATATAGCAGCAAGAAAAGGCTACAATTCATGGAACTGAGCACTTTATGCAGTTATCAGGTAGTTGGTTAAAGAGGAAATAGAATGATTAAGTTTTCAAGAACGTCTCTTCGCCCCGACATTCAACATCGTTGTTTATATGGATTCTCTCTAGGGATATAACATTTTTTTTTATATTTTCACTCTCTTTTCCTCTTTTCTAAAGGAGGTTTTCATTATCCTCAATCCTCCCACATACTGTGCCAACTCTACCATTTTCCATTAAAATATTATTTTAATATTATGATATATTATAATTAAAATTGAATATTATAACAAAAAATAAAACTATGTAACACATTCATACCTGAAAGAATGAGAATCATTACTCAATTTCGACCGAGAATCAGCAACAAGTCTTTGTTGCATTCCCTGTTTAGTTTCTTGGAAGGTGTTAACAGGTTTAGTCAATGTTGTACTTGGAGAACCATCTAGTTTGATGCAGGAACGCTTCTTCTTCATCTTTGACTTTTCCCAACCATCGCCAACAATAGGTAAGGTTCGTTCTTCACTCTGAACTACACCATTGTTTGTAATCCGGGACTTTTCCTTGTCTCTGTCAACTGTGCCTGATGGCCTGACAAGAGAATTAGTCCGCACATCCATCTGAAATTTATCAAAACAAGTCAGTCTTGCTAAAAAAATTTTGTGCATGCCATACTAATCTGAAAAGTTACTCTGTAAAATAAAGAACAAAATTTAAAATCCGAGCGGACAACAGTTTTGCTCACAAAAACCTAAAAACTGAAAAAGCAAAACATTCTATATTTCACTCATTTCACAGAAAAAAATGAGAAGGCATAAGCAAACATAAAGCTGTCGGAAACCTACTTACAAATTTCAGGCAGAACACATTATGTGTACAGTAAATCTGTATATATAATTTATTTAAAGCAATATAATTCTAGACATAAAGTGATATCCACAAAAATGTCACTGGAGAAATGGAATGGGTGGCGTATTTAAACAAAAGCGGTTTCAAAGTAAATCACAGTTAGGAACCAATGTTACAAAATAAAAATATACAACTGGGACAGGTATAACATTATTTGTGACTGCAGTATTTATTTTAATTTTCCAAACAGTAAGAAAATGAATATGCAATTATAGGAAGAATTAAAAGAAGAGTGAAATTGAGCACGTTAACACTTGCAAACTAGCACGAGGAAAATCACCGAAGACACATACCCTTACATCAACCATAGAAGTTCGAGTACGCTTGTTTGGAACAACATTTTTGGTTCTTTCTTCTGACTTTTGCTGCTCAAGTTCAAATCCACCTGTCACAGGATGACCTTGAACACCACCCTTACCCATGCTTGACCCCAAGACTGGCCGATCACTTGACATGGCATTAGAACGATCATTAGAGAAACTTTCAGCTCGAGATCTTTTCTTTGATGTTATAGTTGGGAAAACTTCATGAAATACTGATAAAGCCTCGTTAAACATTTTCGCACGTTCCCTGTTGAATAATGCATATAATGCAATGTTATAAACTTAACATCTAACTTCAATGCAAGCAAAAAAACCTACAAAGAACTACCTTGCTGCCATTGCATTTGCACCCAAAACAGCCTTGAGCCGTTTCATGTCTTCTGGTACTGGTGATGGCAGTAGTTTGCTTTTTGAAGAACTAGATGGAGATTCGTCGGATGAAATTCCAAGAGCAGCATTAACATGTCGCTTATATTCCACTTGACGATTAGACTTATGCTCTAGTGTTAACAACTTCGGATCAAAATGCACATAATTGAAGAAGTTCTCCACATCCCCTTGTGTTGCTGGAGAACTGCTTCTTAACATGTTAGGAAGAGAAGATAGCATTGGATTTTCCATGCTTTCCCGAAAGCTACCTGATCTGTCTAATGAAGCAGCTATGTGGGATCCACGTTGCCCAGGGTACAATGGTCTATCTGGGCTACTGGAAGAAGGATCAAACTTGCTAGATGTTGCCATTGTCCTAGTTCCCATACATCCTTTGAGTCAAAAGTACAGAACAGAGAGTGGTGCATGACAAAGATGCAGCACAATGGCACATAAAGGGCAAATCTAAATAACAAGAGAACAATTGGCCAAAGCACCTGAAAGGTCAAAATAATCACGGAAAAGTTAAATTCTTCTTTGGCAGAGATATGGGACATTTATGTACACCCCAATTCATCAAAGGTATGATTTGGGATAGCAAATAAGCATTCATACTCGAGCAACACAAACACGTATTACCAAAAAAAACTTTTAAATTAATTAATAGGTAAAAGTTTGTAACATGTATAAAGCTGATCTGAATGGTTAAAATTGCATTATACTCTCATTACAAATCTCTCAGTATTCTATAGTAAAAAAGACAAAATATATGATACACATTCTAATAATTGCCACATATGATATACATAAAAAGAACTACCAGTGCCGACACTCTAGCGCAAATCTACTTCAAATGGATATTCCAATAAAAACATTTGTATTCGTATCCTAACCACCAACCTACTAGACAAATCTCGTAAAAAAGAGGATTAAATTGCATCATATATTTGACAGAATCTACTGTATATAAGAGTAGGTCCTCATCCTTATATCACTAATTAATCATTACAGCATACCATTTCAACAAATAAAAACAAATTAGAAGGCAGGTTTGCTGGTGAAGTCACTAAAGAAAATATTTAAAAATATAATATTTCTATGCTTTTGAAAAGAAAAAATAAATAAAATAAGTCATTTTAGTGATTTCTTTAGGAGAAATAATTACTCCAGGAAAAAAAACTTAAAAAACTATAGTATAGAATCACTTTATTGCAGGCATAAACAAACATATCATTAATCTCCAAAATAAAATCTCCCTTTATTTTAATAATATACATACACCACAACAAGTCCTTGCAGCAATTGAATCTTCTTCTAAACAAATTTAACTATCTAAGTTACAGTTGAAGAGGGACTACGAGATAAAAAATTGCGTAAAAAAGATTTGTACAGTCAGTTGACTTTTGATGCAGCAAATTATTGAAAAAGGAATTCTTACTGTGAAGTGTATGTTTGTATTTCGGTTCAGTTGACCTGAACATGGATCCAACACACTAACTCATTCTCAGTTTACGTATCAGAAAGTGGGAAACTAATTCCGTTCAACTGAGTTGTAGCGGAATTCCAAACAAACCCTAAGTCCCCCATGCAATAATGGGGTAAAATGATCCATATGAGCATGTGTAAGAATTTTTCCAACTCCACAACAGCCAACATTGATTCTGACCATAGAACATACTAACAAGTTGAAAATATGCAAGTCAGACTGCACTTACTTTACCAAGCATCATGATCATATAAAAAAATATTTAACTTTATAGGAATAAATGTTTAATTGGCATCATGGTGAAATCTATAATGTTACAATAAATGCTATGAAAAATTGTCAACACTAGCCACAACAATTTATGCTGACTAGACTTCAAACACCAATCTAAGCCATTAATTAGACTGTTTTTATCCTACTCACAAGACAAAACAGAATGTCAATCTTTACAAATAATCGACATAGTTTCCGAATAAAACAGTTTCAAGTCCCACTCTCCGGATGTGCCATGCAGAAGCAAACATGAGACAAACACTTTAGTTTACAATATGTCCTTCCTATACTCCTGCCCATCTCTCGCGCTTAAGTATACTTCCCAGTTCAATGCACTACCTATCTATAAGCAATGACGGCGCATTAAAATTTACCATGTAGTCTTTACTTTTGAGTATATGACAAAAACACAATGCAATAAAAAAGGCAATTCTGGTCAATTAATATCTCCAGTGGTATACTATTTCAAATAGAAAACAACAGAAAAAAAAAATATGCATGAATCAACAAGATAACTCTCGTTGCCTATGCTGGAGCAAGTCCATTCAAGCAGATACCCCTTGTGTAGTTTTCCCCTGTTGCCTCCATCTAAATTTGGTCGAAAGCACGATTTTAATTTCAATTATGTTTTGAAGCAAGAAGAGGAAACCCTAGGGTTGAATCAACGGAAAACGACAAAAGGAGAATAACGAACTACCTTGGTTTTGCAGTAAAAGCATTACGAATTGCATAAAAGGAAAACCCTAGAAGTTGAATCAGGAGAATTGAAAAGAAGAAAAAAAAATAGAGCGAAATTCAAATTTGAAGACCTTGAATGTGGCAACGAGGAGATAGTGGAATTGGAGATTGAAGGAATCGTGAGAGAGGTTGGAATTAGGAGGATTTGAGTTGCCCGACGCTGAGTTGGAGCTCCAAATTCGTACGAGGCGAAGCCATGGAGTCCGGTGTTTTGATCATGATCGCCAACAATTGGACCGACTTCAAATTACCATTTTCCCCATCTTTTCTCCTTTTCCCAAACTACGATCTTCGTTAAATTAAGGGCATTTTAGGAATACCACTCTTTAACACCGTATAACTGGCAATGTGTTACAATACATGTGCCATGATTATCATGGCATCATGTAAATTATTGTAATCAGCTATATAACAATTAGTTAAGAGTCAGGTCCTTTTATTTCCAAAAAAATTCATCTCTTTTTGTGGCCACAATAATAAATTACAAGAGCAAGATTAAATTCTGGTATCATCTATAACATAATATAATATCTTAATTAATATACCTATATATAAATGTTTAAAATATTAAGAAGCAGTTACTTTGTCTTATCTTATAATTAAAAGTGGATATGATAATAATACTCTTCAAAATTAACTTTTAGCATGTGGTTTGCTTTGATGGATTATTTTATTTTAAAAATTTTACAAGTATAAAAGTAATAAATCAGATATATAAGTATTATTAAATGTTTTATAATAGGAAATATGAGTATATGAATATATATATATATATATATGGTAATATCTCATATCTTATTAAACTGTATTATTTCGAAATTTTCTTGTTATTTATTGTAATACTTTTTTAAATCTGTAAGTTATATTGATTATTTCTAGACCAAAAATATAATTGACTATTTGTTTTCATGAATGATAAATATTATGCATGGTCTTTTTCTATCTTTAAAATTACATTCAAGAGTTTAAGTTTAAAAAATAAAAATTTTATAGTGTTATTTTCTCTCTATTTATTAATTATCTAAAGATAATTTCGAAAAAAACAAAATTTAATAATTACAAACAAATTTAATGTTATTAATTAAGTTAATCATTTTTCAACAAATGTAATTTAATTATAAGCGTCTTATATTTAATAGCGGAATAAGTAAATACATGTTATTTCTTAATCTAATTAATTTCGCAATATAGGATTATATATTAGACTAATGTGATAAGATACACAATCAAATAAAGGGATCATATATTTTATTATCAATAAAATAAGTCTATTGTATGATATTGTTTAAATTTAAATAACGATTTAAAACGTCAATCCTAATATGTATTTGTAAATCATTTTAAGGAAGAGGTGAAAATAAATTAGCGTAAAATAAAAAAATCATAAGTAAATTTTAATCTCATTTTAACTCTTCGAAAAACAAAAAGAGAATTCAATAATATGTTTGTTTTGAAATATAGATTTGAGGTTGTAGATTTAAAATGAAATTTTGTAAAAAACGAAATTGTTTGAATTAAAGAAAAAATGGAAAAAAATAATATAAATAAAAATATAATTTATTAATGATATAATGGGTGTGATTGATATTTTATATTTTTTTATTGATAAAGTTATAAAATTATAAATTTATTTTTGTGGTTAAAATAATTAAAATTAAAATATAATTAATTCTTTATATGATACAAAAATATTAAAATTTATAAAAAAGTATAATTGTGAGTTTTTTATAACCATCATTTTTATGTTTTATATATGATAAATATATTTAATATGAGTTGTTTTATGAATATTATTTGTTTTAGATTTTATATGTGTGTGTTTTTTTGTTTTTTTTTTTAAATTCAAATCATGAACTGATTGTTTTGTTGTCAAAGGTATTCTTGGTAATGAGTCATTTCTCTTTCCAAGATTTGTAAGAAAGGATTCCAACATGATAAGAACTTGCAACTTTATCGATGTTGTGACAATGAAAGAACAAGGAATCATAGAATAAAACTTATATGTGCTCCGAGTCTTCATGTGTTTATCAAAAATCCATCAAGATGCTCAGTGACCTTATTGGCAAAAAGAAGCACTTTTGCACAACAAGAAAAAGTGAAAATACACATGCAAGGGTTAAATTTGTATTTTTTTTGTCATATTGGTTTTCGTTGTCTTTTTTCACTGTGGTGCTCGAATAACTCTCTTCTCTCCTCCCTCAAATATACGTCCTCAAAATAGTGCAAATCTGCAAATTCAAATGTTAATGCAACTCTCCTTTCTTTTCTTGCTAATAGTTGAATATTTTATTCCTTATCACCATGACTTTCCCTTTCTTTCTTCATTGTGGTGTACGAATGAGACTCTCCCCTCCTCCCTCAAATTCACTTCCTCAAAATAGTGCAGATCAACATATCCAAGCGTCCATGCAACTCTCTTTTGTTTTCTCTCAAACAGTCGAATCGCTAAACTAAACACAACGTACAAGATAAAATGGTGGACTATTATAAGTATGATTAGTTTTAGATTTTGCTAAATACATATTTAATCTTATAATTGTTGAACTATATATTTCATAATTAATTACTATCATTGCATTTTGGTTCTTCTTCATGTGTATCTCATAATATTTTAAAAGAATATTTGATAAAAATTGCATAATTTTGTATTATATATTTGACACTAAATATATTTATTTGGCAATAAATAGTTTGTTGTAGTATTTTTTTAGGAGGTCTAAACAAGCATATAATGTCAAATGTCAAGACATTAGTAAAAGTTAAAAGTTAGAGAGGTTGTTTTCAATAAATTTTTAATCATTGTTGATCATAATTGTATAAGGAAACTCAGAGTGACAAATGATGTTTATCCATAGGAACTTTTGTACAGTTATTTTTGCAAGGGGTTTAACTTTAAACAATTTTGTAAAATAATTAACCACAATGAAAATAATTTGACATTTTTTTAATGAGTAAAAATGGTTTAATCATGTTTATCCCCCACATTACAAGGGTTCATGCTAATATGGTGCAACTCTTTGGGTGCCAAGTGTATGAGATTAGTTTGTTGTTGACAATTTAAACACTTATTAACAAAATTGGTGCAATCTCTTTGCAAGGTTGACAAACAATATTTGACTTTGAACACGTGAGAAACCATAGTTGGCCATATCCAAAATGTAGATTGCATATCTCCATGTGTAATTCTTTCAAGTATTCGAAATGTTAAAGAGTGATGCCTTTCGGTGATGGTATCAAGTACCTCATTTTTATAGTTATTAAAAACGAAACATGACATTTTCCTCTTAAAGCCTTTCTCATATTTTAATCCATCATGAAGGGTGCCTGTTTGGAGATTCTCGTGTGATGGAGTTTGTAAAAATAGGTTCATTATTCATCATTGAGCCTTATTCCATTTCAAGTGTGGAAGATGATAATGTTTGTTGGATGATTTTCCAATGTTGCCCCTTTTGATTGGTGTTGATAACTTTGGATGAGAGATCAGTTTAACCATTCTCTTCACAAATATGTTTAAAATGAATTTTCCATGAAATCTAAAAGCACGTCAATTACTCAGTAGTAGTATTTTATTAGTAAAGGATTTTGGATCTATACTACCCTTTAAGGGCCTCATTGTTAGTGGGAGTTATTTTAACATAGTTGTTTTGTCACACTAGTGTCCCATGCTAAAAGAAGATCAGAGACAAGTGTCTTACGTTGATTGATAAATATTTGGAATTCAAAATATTATTATATCTATATTTGAATTTAAAAAATATTTTACTTTTTTCATTTCATACATTAATTATGTTTTTATAATTAATTTATACTCTTTCTTCTTAAATTATAAATCATTCAACATTTTCATAAGAATTTATATAATAAAATTAATAAAAAATCTATTTTGGTATATATATATATATATATATATATATAAATCTTATGATTATTAACGTGTTAGAATATAATCTAAGTTAAAGTTATATATTAGTTAAAAATACAAGAAAATAATATAAAATAAAATTCATAAATTTGTTTTTTAAAAGTTTTGAGTTAAATGGTTGTCATATATTTAATTTATACGAAATTAGTAAAATTAATCTTCATTTCTTCTATGATAATAAAAGTTATTTTTATTTTAAAAAAATATAACACTGATAAACCTAATAAATTATAATACTTATAAATTATTAGTAATTTTATATTCAACACCCAGATCCATTTTACATTATTCTGAAATGTGGATTTTAATTTTAAAAAATGAAAAAAAAAAACTCATGAATGAATTTATATTTAAGTTTAACACTTAAAAAAGATAGGGATAGGTTGTAACGTATGTGAGTTTTGCACATAGACAGCATGTGATGATGCAAAGATTTAATAGTTAGTACAATTAATTAGGAGAAAAAGATATTAACTAATTAAGCTTCATGTGAGTTTTAGTGACATAACTATACATGATGCCTAGTTTTAGATAATTGAGGGAGACAAATAGCATAGAAAGATGATGTAAAGTATAAATAAATTATGCCAATAGAAAAAATTCTTTCTATCAAAATTTAAAATATGTTTAGTAGAGCTATTAATGAGATAGAAACCAACAACAAAATCTGAGAAAAAAATTTATTTATGCAAACATGTTAGGAAAAAAATGTTTATATTGATATGTCGTTTTCTAATGTTCCCACAGGTGCTGGATCAGTGGCTGATAACAAAAAGTGTGTGATCACTATGGTTTGAAAAGGGGAGCATGTCGAGGTAGAAGGAAACATGCACTTAGGTATATAATATTGTTCTCTTCAATGTGAAAAGAGGGAAAGTAGTTGAGGGTGGGATTGCAGGACATGAAACAGAGAAGAGGAAAAAGAATTATAAGACTTAAACAAAACAGACAAATTAACCACGCAACTGCCACCATTTTATAGGAGTTAGCGACAGTTCAAAATTCGTTGCGATCACCACTCAGAAGGAAAAACATAACTAAAATATTCTCTGTAACCAGAAGTTTGGAGCTAGACAGGTAGACCTTTGTCCTACATGTGCACTATTTAAGTTCCTTTTTTCAGAGTGATTAATAGAGAAGAAGAAAAAGTGATCTTCTTCTCAGACAACCTAGATAGAAGTCAAAACTGACGAAACACAAAAGTCATTACTGATATTTCCAGGTTGCAGAGCTAATATTGTGGGACAAGATAAACAATATTACGTCACTAATAAAATAAAATCTAAGAGTTACCATTTATTTACGACCCTGTATTTTGTACCTTCGTTTCACAACATCCTTTATTTTATCCTTTCATAATTTGGCAAAAAAAAATCATTATTTTAATTAGTTATAGATTTCAATTAATTTAAACAAATTACTAAAATTCAATGTTAAATTTGTTAGTTTATTTTTTTCCTTATTTTCTTTATCTACTGATTTAGTGGGTTTAGTTTCTTTCTTTCTATCTTATTTATATGTCTTGTCTTTCTACATCGCACTTTTTCACGGTGATATGTTTCGTTGTCTCTTTGATGTAGGTTTAAGTTTGGTAATTGAATGTGTGTTTTTTTAGCAGTGAGATGTGTTTTAATCTGATTTCAAATTTATATTTCATTTATTTCTTTATATATATGTTTTAGAAAAGTATCACATAATAAAATTAATTCTATTTTCATTTCAAACAAATGGTCAATTAGTACACTAAAGGAAGTATATAGACAAAGGGGACTAAGTAAAACAGCAGTTTAATGCTTGAATTTTTACAATCCTAAGGCAGAATATTCTTTCAATCTTCAATTCAATATATAATATATGATATGTAGTTACAACAAAGTAGTCACACCATACTTTCCAAGTGAGAGTTATTTCCCATTCTCAAAACAACATTTTCGGAAACTCAAATAAGAAAAACAAGCCGCCGCGGTTTCAGGGTGACGTTACTTTGAGGAGTTTTTAAAATCTTTAAAATCAGCGCGTTGTTTCAACCAGAAGCAAGAACTGACCACAAAATTTCTGAAACCTCAGGGACGCGCCCAAAAGGCTTCAAATAAGAACAAGAAAATGAAAATCAATTTCATTCCTTTTCCAAGTGGGCAAAAGATACCTATCTATACAACAACTTAACATCGATCACAATCTTATTATAATTATTGGCTATAATAATTATGATGAAGCCAAGTATAGCCAAAAGAATGCTTGACAAAATGAGAAAACAAGTACAACACATCATTATCAGAACCATGCCTCAAAACATCTAGTAGAGATTTGACCCATATCTCTATAAAAAATTGGTGCCGGCGCGGCCATGGTGCAACAAATAGTGAGCTATCTGATCTCTGGCCTGCTCTGCAGCATTAGAGCGAATGCCATTCTCCGCCACCATTTCATCATCAAAGATCTCAAATTTCCACTCGGGCTCAATTTCCTCATTCCTCATCTCACAGATATTATGCAGAACACAACAAGCACCAAGAAGCACAGGCAAATCCTCCAGCTTCACTTCGGTTCTCTTCTGCAAGCAAGACCACCTTCCTTTCAGTCTCGCAAACGCCTCCTTAGCAATTCCCTGAATCTCCCCCACCTTCTGGTTAAACGCGTGCTGCGTCCAAGTAAGGTTCTGGTGCGTGTAGGGTACCAGAACACCCTCCATCAAAGGGTGCCCCGAATTTCCCACCACCCACACGTCCTTCAAGCTCCCCCTACTCGCTCTCTGGTACAACGCGCTCTTCTCCAGGACCTGATCGTCGGAGAGAGAACCGGGCCACCCGATACACACGTCGTTGAAAACCCCTTTGGGATCAACCACGCCTTGAACCGTTATCGAGTAGCACGTCTTCTGGTTCCGCTCGGTGTGGCGCTTGTTGAAGTACGCGTTCACGTTGGCCTTGGGTGCAATGATGGGAATGTGAGTGGTGTACATTGACCCTCCAACGTTAGGGATTCCCGAGAGAGACTCAAACTCTTGTTTTACAGTTTTCATCTCGGATTCGTTCGGCCAGTGGAGAAACTTCGGCATGAGGACGGTTTTGATGGCGGCGCAGACTTCCAGAACGAGCTTGTGGCAAGTGGAGATTCCCAACCCGAAGCGCTTGGAGACCTCGCGGAGAGGGTCACCGGTGGCCAGCCGCCAGATGCAGACGGCCACGCGCTGGCGCACGGGGATGGCGTCGCGGAGCATGGTGTTTTTCTTGGTGACGGCGGAGTCGAGATGCTGGCAGATGATGTCGAAGGTGGCCTTGCTCATGCGGAAGCAGCGGCGGAATTCGTTCTCCGGGAAGTCGGGGCGGTTGCAGCGCTCCCACCAGTCCTTGGAGCGGTCCTTGACCCAAAGGCGGCGCTGCTGCGGCGGCGTGGAAGAGGTGGCAGTGTCGACATCTTCGACGGCGCGGCGAGGTCTTTTAGTTGGGGAGGAGTTGAAGTCGAATTGGAATTGGTTAGAATCCATGGTGGGGTGTTGGTCTAAGTTGGCGAGGGAATTGAGGAAGTGGTTGATTGTGGTGTCGTTTAAGTCGTATTGGGAACGCTTTCTTGGGTTGGCAGAGAAATTGGGAATGAAGGTAGAATTGGGATCCATGGTTGAATCGGGGAGGAATAAGGAAGAATAGTCTTCAAGGGTAAGGAACGATGAAGAACCAATTTCCATGTGAAACGAAGAAGGTGTGAAAAGGTTGTGTGAACGGTGAAGAATTTGGGAAAGAGAGAGAAAGGTGTGGGCTTTATAGCAGAAGAAAGGGAAAGAGAAAGAAACGTAGGCGTGTGCACCAAATGGGAACGCGGTACCTTTGACCCTCGTCATCACTAATCACTTATGTAGTACATGTTTTTTTTTTTTTTTTTTTTAATGTTCGGTGAAGTCAAAGGAAACGTGGGGATTTTGTTCAACGCGCTCCTAAATGAAAAACGTTCCAATTGTGTGGAAAATTGCCAGAAATTTCCCTCGAACATTCCTTGCTCGAATCATCTTTGGGATTGGGATTAGACAAAGTTGAAGCCGAAAAGCGAATAGGGAAAGTTAGATCTTTCTCGCCCCTGTTTTACTCTCACGCTAATTTCTTTTTTTTTTTTCTCTGTCCCTGTCAATCTTACAAATTAAGAAAAATGTATAAAATAAAATACAGAGCTTTAAAAATGCAGTGCAAATTTATTGTACGCACAGGTGTTCCTTAACTTACTGCTTTATAACCTTTTTCGTAACTTGTTTTCAGGTCTCACAAATGGTAATTATTAGTGTGATGATGATATTTAGTTAAGGAACTTAATTAATACGCTTATTTATGGTGCTTTAAAGTAAAACTTGTACCCATGAAAAAATTGAATACTTGTTTTATTGAATGATTAAGAGCATTAAGCATTCAATACTTATCTGTTTGATGTTTCTTAACAACATTCCTAGAGATCCTTAATGAAGGTAGAGTAAGAAAAAATATAGATATGTGTGAAAAATAAATAAGGAGTGAGGTTAATGTTTTATTGTTTAGGTAATTCGATAGTAGAACAGGAAAAACGTGTTACTTATTATTTTATATTAATTATATTTTAGTATAATATTTTTAATTATTTTATTTAGTGAATAATAAATATTATATTTTTATCTCATAAAGATTGAAGAATTAAAGAATTTAGTTTCAAAATTAAAACTTCTTAATTGTTATTTTTTACATGGTTTAATTTTTTTATATATATAAGAAATATACCATAAAAAAAAGAAAAGAACATTAATTATTTAAAATAAATGTTTTAAAAAATATTATGATTAGTAAAACTATAAACTAAAATTTTTAACAAATATCCATTAATTATTAATGTTTTGAATTAGGGAGGAGTGAAGTACAGAGGAAATTAGGAATTGTCTGAGAGAAACTTAGATAGTCTCCACATTAATTAGCTATAATAAATAAGTTAATTGGGGGAGACTTCTGCACCAATGGTCTTAACATTAATTAGCTACTAGCTTTTTAGGTACGTATCCATTAAATATTTTAATTTTTAATAATAAGATAGAATATCATTCAAATATTAATTGTTATAATTATACTTACTTCACTTCCGTCATTAATATTTTTAACATAATAATCAATTAAGCTTACTTACTTTACTTAATTATTTTTAAATATTACTAGCGTACTTAAATTTATCTTTGATATTATTAACTTTAAAAATGATTTTTAATAAAAAATATATTTATAATATTTGATAAAAAATTTAATATTTCATATAAACTATAAAGTGTCTAATAAAAAATCATGAATTCTTTCAAACTATGTATTATATCAAAAGACTAGATGAAGTATTATATTATATATTATATTAAATATTTTTAAATTATAATATATTACAAAAAATATTGTATCCCTTATTTTATAGAATAAAATAATTTTATCAACCACACTTAAGAGCACTCTTGCAGTGGTATTATAAGTATAGTTTACTTGAATTTTTATTTGATTTAGTTCACTCAAATAGAACATTTAATTTTTCAATTTTAAATGAATGATTTATTATATCTCTTTTATGTTTTTACTCACCTGAAAAAATTTAATGCATATACAAAATTATAATCAGAACAAAAATTACGCTACCTTAAAATTTAAAAAATGACAAATAAACAAAAAGAAATTTTCCTAAAAGAACTATTATTATGTAACAATCCTATATCATTTTTATGAAAATGTGTATCATAATGAAAAATTTATTATGGGAATGCATTTTAACGACATATATAAAATAAAACAAGAAAGAGAACGAAAATCAATAATAAGAAAGTGATTGTTTGAGAAATCACACGGTTTGGTTGGTAACCGTCCATTAGCTTTCACCTACATCAATTACTACGTCCTTTTTATATCTTTTACGTATTTAATAATCAAATTTAGATATTAACAATTTATAACAATTGTCCACGTATTATAAAATTATTTTTATGTAAATTAAACAACAACAAAAATACAATATGACGGGAGAAAATATATTTTTACAATGAAGCAAGAAATTTTATTGATAGCACATTTATATTTGTACTCCATATTGAACTATTTTCAAAATTTGTTTAAACTGAAAATATTTTTAAATTCGAGAATAAATAAAAATAAGAATTTAATTTTTATGTTTAAAAAGAAAACATTATAATATCAATCAATTATAAACGTTACAAATAAAACTTTTAAAGCAGTCGTTATCAAAACTACTAGTCTGACCAGATATAGGAATATGTGGCTGTATGTATGTATTTAAATCAAATTCAAACAACAAGACATTGTCCACTTTAAAACATACAACAATGAAGTATTTTTTATTTTATTTTTTCTAACAAATAATTAGAAAAAAAAACGGAGAAACTTAAAAAGTTATGAAAAATTATGAATATTTTTTTGGGAGTGTATTTATGTCAAGTGATGATAAATATAAATGTATATATATTTGATTGTCATGAGAAATGATAATTATATTTAAATAACCTTATAAATTATATTTGAATGGTTATTTTTTTTTCTTCAAAATATGCTAGTGATAGAAAATATGGTTCAGATTAAATAAATAAAAATATAATTAAATGGTAAAATGTATTCAAAGGAGAAATGTGAGTACTCGTAAATGTGTAGGCTAACAAATTAGAAGTTATTTACCAACAAAATCTTAATTAATTATTATTTTTAATTAAAACATATTCATTTCATAAAAAAATAAAGAGTGAATATAATAATTCACATTATTAAAACTATAGAGACTAAGATAAATAGAAATAATTTTCATTAACTAATGCATGGCTTCATTATTGGCATTTATAATTGAGAACAGCACATTTTTAATTGTTAATCTTTTTTATGTCAATAAACTTGAGAGTGTTTTGTATATTGTTTTTCAATAAACTAATATATTTCACCAACTAATTAAGTAAGATAAAATTATGTGTTTATTTATATTTAATTGATAGACTATATTTAACTTTGCACAACAAATTGATGAAGGATAAAGAAGGTAATTTTCTCTTCTTAAAATGCAACTTTTAATGATCACTGATGAAACTTTTTTTTTTCCAAACCGACTCTTTCATTATAAATGTTTAAAACACTAAATAAGAAACTTTGAGGAATAAAATTAAATATAATTTATATTCATAAAAACATGTAACTTCATTTAGATTATGTATCATATACTAGACAACATATCGTTTAAGTTGTAATTGTACTTCGTTTAATCGAATTGTATACTATATTTACTTAAATATTAAATAGTATATTGTCTACTTGGATATTTAAACAATTATGATATCTTAAAATATATTTTGTATAAACATAGCCATTGAATTATAAAAAAATACATTACATGTTATTCATTAAAAAATATTGTCCAAATTATCAACAATAACAAATAATCGAATGAAACATATTTAATATGTTTTGAAATGATATACTGTAAAATATCAAATAATTGTATGTTGACATGAAATTTTATATAAATAATCAATAAATTATTTTTAATTTAAAAGTGTATTGAAATAAGAATATTCAATTCAAAATGATAAAATAACATACTTGTGATTGTAAATTATGCTGCCATGATTTAGAAGTGGCTATTAAACTTTTTAAAGAAAATTTTGATTCAAATGAATTTTTCAAAAAATTGAAAACTTCTTTTATAAATTTGAGCTATTTGGTTTAATCAAGTTTCACCTCACTTGTTAGAGAGGTCAATGGAAGTGGTGGTTAAACTTTGAATGTTATTCTCAAAAATAGTTTGAACTTTGAATTTTGTTTTTTTTTTGTTTTTTTTTTTTTATATGGTCAAACACTCATATGACATGAATTACCACATTCTCACCACACAGTTTTGAAAACATTTGACTTCCACAAAAATAAAATACATTTTTGGGTTATTCATAAATCATGGTTAACTTTCAAAAACTATTTTCGTTTGGCGTCATACTAGGAATCAAATCAAATTAACTTACCAAAAATAAATAAAATACTTGGCCAGCAACAGAACATGACGCGTAACACGTGATAATATGATTATACTATAAAAACCGTACGTATAATATTAAAATACTAAAATATTAAAAGCAAGTCAAACCATTATTCAAACTAATTTTATTTTTAAGATCTTGTTAGAGCCACATGCATAATTTGGTGTGCTTGTGATTGGGGTGGTTGACCACGTATATCTATCACGGATCCAAAGCTAACTTTTGGTTACTTATGTCATGTTTAAATATATTATTTTTAATCTTTATACATTTGTAGTTTATGTAGAAGTATGTGTTAGTTTACAATACTTAATATTTTATAATTATTTTTTTTAATTTTTATCGTTAATTGTGATTGGTTTATTATAAAATAAAAATATTGATTAATATAATTAAATAATAAGAATATTTCACATTAAGATATTTAAATGTGAGAAAAAGTATCAAATTTTGTTCATATATCCGTTTATTGTTTTAAAATTAAGAGCTTAAAAAATAATGACTGCGGCTAAGATGCTAGAATTAAAATTTAATTTAACTTTACATTACTGGTTTTATAAATTAAAATTTATATTTATTTATATACTATAATTTAATTATATTTTTAGTTAATATGAAATTTCTAATTACGTGATAAAAAGTTTAATAGAAAAATAAAAATTGTTTTTCTTTAAAATTTAGATGGAGAAACCAAAATATATGGAATAATAGGTACAAAACATTTTTTTTCAAACTAGCTTTTCTACACTTATATTAATAAATGTTTGCTTTTTTCAGTAGTAGGAGTAAAATTTAAAAACAAAACTGTGAAAATGATTTTAACGGGCGGAAAATCCAAAAGGTCTAGAAAAAAGAGATAGATTAGAGTATGATATAAATAAATGATTATAAACGGTACTACTATATATTTTAGCATTATTTGATGAAAAATATCATTTAGAGTCTTTAAAAGTACTTTTTAACGCTATTAAACTGAATAGACTAAACACTATATTGCAACAAAAGAGGAAGTAGCGCGTTCCCATTTCTTTAGAGACAAAAATGTAATTTATTTTATATGATTTCATATAAAAAATATAGTGCAATACATCTAACTTTTAGAAAAAAAAAAACATATAATTTACTGGTATAATTTCAAAGAGAGAACATAAAGTAGGCAGTAAGTTTGTTCCATTCCATTATATATTAGAAAGGAAAATGCTACTATTTCTAAAATACTTTCATTTGATACTTATTTTTATTAATAAAATATTATATATTAATAAAATAATAATATATAAATGCTAAATGGACGTGAAAGATGAATAATAATATTAAAATATCATCATCCTAGAAATATATAAATGTGGAAAAATAATAATAATAATAAAAAAATTGTACTAGTATAAGTATACACCATAGTAAGAAGAATTGAAGAAAGTGGAAATTAGTATTTTTGCAAATTGTGAATATTCTCCATATTCTATGTTATTTACAGAAGGGTCCTCATTATGTTGGGATTTTACAGTAGTGTTCCATACCCAAATTAGTGGTGAGGGTTGAGTGCTTACCCTGAAGCTTGGAAGGGTACCGTGTCCACTCATTACCCACTAGACTAATATGAGGTTCCCAAATGATATGTGAAATTAGAAGACACCCCAGATGATCAATTCTAGCTCTGCAATGGCCTCCCTTCTCAAAGCACCTTCCTTTCTTTCCCCTCTGAACCAAAAGGTGATTTTAGAATTCATGATGTTCAGGAATCTCATACTGGGGGCTTTTCTGTTTTGCTTACAAGATGTAAAATTTGGTGTCCACTGATCATCACAAGGGGTTGTGCAACCTCATGGTGCTTTGTTTCAAATTGGAAAGTCCATGATTTCTAACTCTGCTCATGTTGGGCCGTGTTAGCAAAGAGAAAACTTAGTTGCAATAACTTAAGTTTTGTTGTTATGGTTTTTTCAATCAGAACTGAAATTTCGTTTTAATTATCGGCATAATCTTTTAATCTAGTCTTATTACGACTGAGATAAAACTCAAATTCTGATTTACGGTATTTTATCTATTCTTTTTATGAACGAGAAGGTATAGTTATAGTTTCCTTGTCTGATACTTTGTACCTTTTTAGATGTTCTGTTCGCAGTGTTGAAAAACTCAGTGATTTGAGTAGTTGAGTACGATAGATATTACTAAAAAGGGAATCTTTACCTAGTTCTTGTCAATCTATTTACAAAGCTGTATTGAGCTTCCGTAGGTTTGGATTAGTAATGATAACGTAATTAATCTCGTATTAGTCTGACACTAAGTAAGTCTTAGTTAGATTAATCTCATTTTTTAAGTGATCATTGCATTAGGTCACGAGATATATTCAGTAGTACTTCCTACATATTCTGAGTCTTCTTGGTAGATATGGTGTTGGTTGTGTATAATACATTATCTAAGCTTCGTACCATAGCTTACTGAGAATTTAAAATGGTAAGAAACAAGTCATTATGATGTCAGTTGTGTCTGATACCACCTTTATCTCCATACTCATTGTGGCTCCATGGATCTATGTTATCTACTGAAGGGTTAGGAGGGAGAAAAGTGAATTTTCCTGGGCACTTGATACCTTTTCAGATTGGGAATAAATCATCACTCCTGATTGGTTGACATGTTTCAGTTTCTTGGGTGCTTTTCCGTTATTGGAGGTAGCATTGTTATTAGAATCTTCCGATTCTCATTTCTCAATTTGAATCACGCAATCTAATACAATTTAGCTAGCCTATGATTCATATCATGTGAAAGTCACATGTGACTTTTGAATCTTATGATACTTGGGTAATTTAATGTGATTCAATATCACAAGATTTAGCAATTTGCTGGCTTTTTATGTTTTCTTTCGCCATTTCTTATCAAGAAAACTGACAAGTCTGATGAGCATAAATTATTAAATGAAAATGAAGTACGGGAGCATTAATGACAAACCTTGATTATTATATGCCTTTGTTCTTCTGAAACAAGATTTCACATCATCATCGACTCCTTCTATGCACTATATTCTATTGTTGCATAGGTTTGCATGTGCTCTTTTGAAATAGAGGCCTCATCATCCACTTAGTTATTACTTATGTTTTATTTCATGATACTTACGATAATTTTCTTGTCTAAAATTGTTCCACTGAGAATTTTACATAATTTATATAATATATGTGTAGTTATAATTTTTTGTGCTTCTGAATATTGCTAATGATACATTGTACGATTTGTGGTTCAAAAATTAGCATGAGGGTTCATGATTTGGATTGCAATTCTATAATCTTGGTGGTAAACACAATCAATTATCTGTTAAGAAAAGGAAACATAATATATTTTGTTGGTAATTCTCAATCAGACCAGGGAAAAAAAGGATTCACGAACGGATCTTGAAAGCATGTAACTTCATTTAGTTCCAAATGAATTTCAGCATTCTCTCATGAAGGAACTTTGTTGATTGAAACTTCAGCAGAATGCCATTATATACTGTCATTCTGGACACCCAATCTTAATCCTCTTGTTTGCTAACCCATTTTGGTTGCAGTTGAATCATGTCAGCCTTTCTCCCACAACTACAAACCTGCAGTCCAAATTTTATCATGCTAGTGTCAGAAATGGGAGATGGCATGTTCCTAGCATGGCTATAAAAGCTCAGGCCGCTGTTGAAGGGGATGTACTTGACAAAGAATCAGTCTCTATCAATGAAGAAAGTGGTATATAGTTGGTTATTGTTCATTTTCTGCTGTGTTCACGTGTTTCAGAGTTGCTATTATTTTGATATTGCTGATACTTTTCAGATTATGGGGTCGTTAATATGCACCATGTTGGAATTTTATGTGAAAGTCTAGAAAGATCCCTAGACTTTTATCAGAACGTTCTTGGTATGCCAGCTTCTCAAACTTAAATTTGCTGTGTACATAGTGTTTACCTAGAAGCAAGTATATGAATTACTAAAATTAATGAAATTTAGGCCTCAAGATAAATGAAGCAAGGCCACATGACAAGCTTCCATACAGGGGTGCTTGGTTGTGGGTAGGCTCTGAGATGATTCATTTGATGGAGCTTCCAAATCCCGACCCTTTAACTGGACGACCACAACATGGTGGTCGAGATCGTCACACATGTATTGCAATCAGGGATGTTTCCAAGCTGAAAGCAATCCTTGATAAAGCTGGTACAACTTCTTTGAATAGCATAACTTGTGGTTCAACATTATTTACTATGCCTTATGTTATTTTCTGCTTTGTAGGTATTGCCTACACACTTAGTCGTTCTGGAAGACCAGCAATCTTTACCCGTGATCCTGATGCGAATGCTCTAGAATTTACACAAATAGATGATTGATGGTTGTGGATATTACGTGCCAAGCCACACCCCTTTGGCGCCATAAGTCCCCAGAAGGTAGAAATAAATGTAGAAATGATTACGTGTATATAAAGGCTGAAGGGACTAATAAGCCATATGGTAAAGTAGTCTGCTATGCAGTGGCAATATCGCAGCAATATAGTACTGGCTCATCATATATATTGCACGCCTGCAAGGACAAATGGAACGTGAGTGCTGAGAATTAACATTGAAATTGTACGAGATAAGATTGTGGAAACTGGCAAGTGATTTTTCACTCGGCACTAGAGACTCCACGAAAAGGAAACGTAAAAATACAGAGTAAAAATTTGAAGATATTCGTGGCCAAGAGTTTTACTATTTTAAAATTAAAGAAAATAAATTACAACGCCCGTAATATCGTATGTATCACTATCATAAGATTTGACAAGGAAGAGACAGAGAGAAATTATGGGTGTTTGGAGTTTATTTAGGTCTCTAAATATCACATTCTTATTTTCATCTTCTCTAGCTGTCAAAAACCCTTATCTTCACTCCAATAACCACCCCAACACCTGCTTAGTCTCACCCAAAATTGAATTTATGGTAGCACTCTTGCCCACACCTCCTTTCCCAAGAACAAGTATATTTACAGAAAAATTCAAATCATCTCTTCCCTCCGCTTCAAGCCCGGTAGCAGTCTCCTTTGCAAACTCTGGGTAACAAGTGTCATCTGGTACAACACCTGTGCTGCTATTGATTCTTCTGTAGTAAAACTCAGCCTATGAACACGGTTATTTCCCTCTCCATTCATACGGTTTGTAGTGAAAGGTGAATGAATCAATCCGGAATACAAAAACTATCTCAAATTTTAGATTATACAAGAATATAAAAAAATATATCACCAATTTTGTAATCTAAAATATAATATATATATATTTGATTTTAGATTATACAGTTTAAAATATAATTTTCAGAATGTAAAAAATATATTCTACAATTTGGAATATAATATAATTTTTACATTTCAGATCGTGTAATCCAAAATATAATTTATATAATTTATATTCTGAGTTGTACAATTTAAAATATAAGTAATCATAAATTTAAGTTATGAATTATATAATCTAAATTACACATTTTGGAATTGAATATTTTAGAAGAGCATTTCTTATATTTTCATAAATATGGGGTACTGGAAGAAACTGTGGAGGAGTAGGAAGAAACGTCCAAGAATAATATCATTACATCGCAAAGCCTAAAATGTAATTATAAATACAAAATATTTCAATGACATATAATTAACATCCTTCGCATAAAGTAAATAGCAATTCCATTATATTATGATCATTAGATTTATAACAAGCTTCAATCCGTTCACAATGGAACAACGCCTCAATGAATATGTAAATATTTCTTGTGCAATATATTTTCATTCTTGTCCAATAAGTTCGTAAGAAAGTGGAGCAGCTAGCATTTTCTCTTTGGGCTAAATACAATGCCTATAGAAAGTTTATATACAACATTATATGAAAAACTAAAAACAATTAGCTCTTTAGCAGCACGAGCAGATGAATTCTCAGAGTATATACCTTTCATATGTACCTTTTACAGTATTTTTCACTCTATCTGATCACCAATCTTACAAACTTCTAGAAAATTCAAGTTCTGACAGTTTTGAGCTGCAAGTAAAAGTGGGTTGGATTGATATCAACAGTAACTAGTAAGATATTCATTCCTTGGTGCTTACTAATCAAAAGGTGACTCCTGACTTCCACTCCTGAATGGCAGAACGTAGAGTATGGTTCGGAGTCAACACAGAATGCTGAAGTTTAAGCTTTGTTATGGGTGAGACATTGTGTTTGCTGAGCCATGCCTTGATTGCTCTGTACTCATAAGTGAACCCATCCGCAGCAATATATGGATCATCCATGATTTCCTACAGTACTCACAAGTCAACCAAGGATATAATGATCTATCCAAAATAGATGTGTATCACATAGAGACATAAAAAACAGAACAACCATATTTTCACCAGATAAGTGCAGATTTATACCTGAAGGATTGGACAATAATACTGGCTTGGTGCACTTATACTATTTCTTCCTATCCTTGCACTAGCATTTGCCGCATTAGAAAATCTTTCGAGCAGTGGAAGAACTTCAGTATCAAGTTCTGGTCTATCTCTGCATCTAAGTGCTGTGCATTTAAGGGCAATTTGAGCCAATTCTAATGTCTCATCCAATGGCCAATCTCCAGCTGATGCATCTAAAAAATCACGGAAGGAGCCATTTGTAATTGCATCTTCAACAATCAGAATGAGCCCACGCGCATGGCGACCAGTTATTAATTGGAGAGTTATAACTCCAAATGCATATACATCTGATTTTGCTCGCACAGTGCCAGTTCTCTGATATTCTGGGTCCATGTAATGCAGAGTACCGGCAAGGACGGATTCTCGGTACTCCGTAATATTGTCAGGCACAACTTCTGCAAGGAGTTTAGCCAGCCCAACATCAGAAATTTTGCTCACATAATTTCTGTCTAACAAAATGTTGCCAGGTTTTATATCTCGATGGACAATCGGATCTGGCTTCGAATTATGCAGGAACGAAAGCCCACAAGCCATTTCAAAAACTATGCGAAATCGAACAAACCAAAGAAGTGGTGGTTTTCTATTTTTGTTGAGAAGATAGTCTTCTAGACTTCCATTTTCCATGTATTCATAAACTAGGCAACCATTCTCAGGACAGGCTCCAAGTAACAAAACCATATTAGGATGATGCAGTTGACTAAGAATCTCAACCTGAAGCAAATGGGAGACTACAGATACTCAGAAAGGAAGGCTTTCTCTTGTTATTGCGGCATTGGAATATTGAATTCTTTTAAGATATTTAAAAGGCACCTATAATTAGGAAGCATTAAAAAGTAGATGAAGGGAGTGTAATTTGAAAATTCAATCTACATTTAAATCAGAAAATTTCACGAGTTCAATTGCAGAACACAAAGAACAAAGTGTAATTCCTTAGGAAGCTTGATCTATATCAAGGATTAGTAACTGTTAATAGTCAACGTTTCCCGTAGTAGAGGGAGTGGGATGGCCAATTTTAAATATTTCCAATGGATTTGGATACTTGAGCATGCACTTGTAAGTTTTATAAATCAATTTCTGCTCGAGATTCATTCATTTAGTTAAAATATGATATGAACAAGTCCACCAGAAGGACACACCAATATAAAACAAGTTCAAAGGGAAGAAAAAACCAAGCACAAGGAAGACCTCTTTTAGAAACTCCTCTTTCTTGTTGATTGCATCCTGATGCAGAACCTTTACAGCTACTGGTGTGTGATCAAGATTACACCTGTAAACTTTCCCATATCCTCCTTCACCAATCATCAAGTCCTCAGAAAAGAATTTTGTCGCTATCTTGATGTCATCCATGCTGTACTTTCTGTATCTCCTGTCATTTGAGAGCAATTTATCAACAATTCTCTGTTTCTCGATTGATTCTTTAAGGACATCAAGTTCAGCCATCTGTCTTTCGTATGATTCTTTAGAAAACTTATTTTTCGCCTCCTCAAGTTCCTTCATGACTTTTAAATACTTAGTTTTCTCTTCAGAAGCAATCTTTCTCAAAACCTCCTCTCTTTTTAGGGAAGCATTCACTATTTTAGTTTCTTCAAGAGATTCAGAAGAAAGTAAAAGGGCCTGCAAGTGAAGGCATACAGGTAAAAAGGATTAAGGCATAAGGGCATATATTTCTCTGATTGGAGAATAAGTACCATGCAATGCCAAGCTCCAAACCACAGATTCAATTTATGTCCAATTTTTGCAACTGTGCCACAACGAAACAGACATGGCCGTGGCTTTCAAAAAAATAGTTTGGAATAAAGAGTTTAATGAAATTAAAGAGGGCATAAGCTTTGAGTTTGAATACAATTGAAACCAATAACTTTTCTTTTGGTTTTGATTTATTTATTGAATTTGAATTTTGATGACTTCAAGGCTCTTGAACAGGTTTTAGTCATCCAAAATTAATGTTTAAAAATAACTGATAAGCAGCATTATATCCTATTAGGGAAAATAGTTTACACTTTCTTTTAACAAATTATTCAAGTTGATTTCTTTGTAGGCGCATTGGCAAAGGTATTGAGAACGTGGGGGACTGGAAGGGGGATAAAAGAAATTAGCTTAGTTGAATTTGTGACCCAGATATGCATTCCCTTCTACAAACAAGAGAAATATCAAATATTTTCAACCTCTCACCTGGTTTTGAGCTTGAACCAGCTCTTCACAAACTTGTTTGTACATGGCGATAGTATTTTGCAACTCCAGTTGCAGCCGTTCCACTTCTTGTTGCATCACTAACTGCACAAGTACACAACATATGAACACCACAGCCATGTTGGAAGATAAAAATATATATAGCATTTTCACCAAATAAATTATTTATGGGCGACGCACTCCAGAGGTTTCTTTTGACTAAAATGAAGAAAGTTACCTGTTCACGTTGTGCAGAAGCAATGGAATCAAAAGAGTAGAGGCTAATCATTTCAATATCATCTCCACAGTTTTCTGGATTATCGTTTTTGGTAGAATTTTCAAAAGAATTTCTGCGACTAAATGTTTGCAGACCAATGTAACTATGCTCAGATATTGATAAAAATCTGAAATTCTTTAGGATTTTAGATTCTGTTGTAGATGAACTGATTGCCGACATTTCTCTGCCAATGCCAACCTCATTGTCTACTTCATTTACTTTAGTAGACATTAAGTAACTTGGGCTAGTCTCTGTTGGAGGGGAAAATAAAAATCAGGAACTAGACAACTTCTTTCATAAAGATTTGTATTCAGGACCCTACTTCTATGAAATCATTATCAGAAACCAATATAAGATGGCCACACAATTAGGGCACAGGTGCAGACATCAAAATCTCAAAATGCAAGAACTTCAATCATACCATGAGAATGTGAAGATGACAAATCGGCCAACTTCGAAATAATTCTGTCTCTAGCTACAACATACACATCACAGCTGTCTGGAGCAAATCTTAGGCTGGTAGTTGGTATTCCAGGTCCTTTTAGCTTCCTGAAAGAAGAAAAACTGAAATTTAATGGCATTATTCAGAATTACTTTATGATCCATCCTCTCTCTTTGATAAACTGTTTGCAAGAAAAATGAATTAATTTCGATGTACTTCTAACAAAAGCTTGAGGTTGACGTGACAAATTTAGCATGCAAGTACCAAACTTTAAAGCGCAAAAACATGATTAGATAATAGGTGCATTCAGGGTGTTAGAATCAAGTTGATTTGTTACAAAAAAAAGAAAAAAAAAATAAAAAATATTTATAGTTTCCACCACGTTATTATAGGATTAGTTTACATGGACTAAAGTCAGCATAACATAAAAATCACAAATTTTGCTTTAGCACTTCGAATATTTAGAAGAGAAATGTTAACGAGATACTCTTTTAAGAGCAGTCTCTACTATTAACTAAAATTTATTAAAACTCAAAATTTGGTTACTCTCACTTCCGAGTTTTGTAATTTCTAATAAATTTGAACTAATATATAGTAAGTGCCTTAAAAAGTGTACGTTATATTTTTCAAATTTAGAAAGGGATACCTTGTTATAAAATTTGAGGAGTCAGATCCCAGCACTAATGTTTGGACCCCGGACTCCGAAATAAAGCTAAGAAGTGCTTCTGCCACATTTTCATCTTCTAGCAGGACTGTTTCCATCTACAAAATTTCCACATTAACCTTCCCTTAACACCTTAATGTCAAGTTGAAACTAGCGCGGTCCAGAAAACCAAGTTATGAAGGACTGATACTTCAAGAGAAATTAACGTATATAGGGTTTTAAACATTGATATGTGATCAATGCTGACATTTACAAGATTCACTTACTTTTGTGACCTTAACATTTCTGTGACAGTGTAAACAAAGAGTAAACTTATAAAATTATAATAAACAACTCAGCTAACTATCTAGACATTGTAGATATTCTTATATATAATTATTTATTCAATAAGTTCTTTTATACTTTTTTCACAAATACAATAATAAATAAAAATAAATAAACTAGGTTTATGAGACAAGATAAAATCATCTAATACACTTTAACGGTACGAAAATTTAAGCCATGAAACTTCTTAAGAAATTGTGCATTTGCATATGATATAAAACACTCACCGTGTTTGAGCCGCAGAGTTTTTTGAACGGAACGAAGATTTGTTCAGATTTTTGCTTCACATCGTCCACATAAGCTGCAAAAACGTCCGCGTCTGCTTCCGAAACAGGAATATACTCTTCAGCTGCGAATTAGGAATCCCAAAAACAACAACAACAACGCATTTTAGTTATCAAAAGCGATTGGAAATAGTATGTGAAAAAATGAGGGAGTGCGAGGAACGTACTTGGTGTGGCAATTGAAGTGATTGGAGAGATAACGTGAACTAAGATGAACCTATCTGCTTGAGGGACGAGATTATCCACCGCCCACTGCACGGCTCGCCGGCTACCCTTGCCGGAGCCTCCACTCACGGCGACGGCAACCGATCTCGGCAACGGTGGTGCGGACATTATTCCGTTGGTCAACGGTCAACAAGAGTTTTAACTCCGTCAACTACCGCAACAACCGTTGAATTTGTAGTTCTCTGTTTAAGGCATTGCTCAGACTATTCGCAATTCTTGTGCTGATATAAAACCGGTCTTTTAAATTTATGGGATTGTTTTAAAGCATTTTTTCTATTTAATTGTTATTTATAATGGTGAAGAAAACATTAATTATTTAAGGTTTGGATTTGAGATTATTTTTTAAATTTGTTTATTTATTATAATATAGACTTGTTAAACTATAATCTTCAAAAGTAACAGAGATAGTCTAAATTATAGATTTGTTAAAACTTTAGTAATAAAATATTTGGTTACTAAACAAAATCATTGACAGAGTAGAAGGATATAATAAATGCAACAGCAGTAATGAAACCAACAAAAACCCATGAAAGGAACACACATTTCCTAGTGCAACTTCTAATCTTCCATACCCATGTTACTACTATATAATTATTAGTCAAAACAATAGATGCTTGGGACATTAAACACATTGAAGTGAAACTTATTGGAAAATATTTATTAATAAATCACCAATAAGACAATTGAACTTTGTGTTATCTTATTATAAAATCTTTAAATAATACTTAGATTTGTCATTTGTCTCATTTATAAGTTATTTAAATTATTAATTTTTATACCACTTAAAACTTTTACACACAGTTAAAAACACACAATTAAAAAGTTATTTTTAACTGTGATAAGTTATTCTTTAATAAACATTTCTTAAATATATGATTATTCTTAATTATGTATACACTGTATATTATCGTGATGTATATTTGCATGAAGTTTTGCCTAACAATTTTTTTTTAATATAAGAGATGTAAGTATTTAAGATTGATCATTTTCTCAGTCAGAGCATCAAAACAACATTTAATTTATTTGTTTGTTTACATATAACATCAAGACATTACCAATGGAATAATCATTACATGCAACTGTGAAATCTCAGAAAACATATATTCCGATTTTAATATTTTTTACCAAATTGTGTCTCTTCGATTTACTGCAAAATATTTTTTTAAATTAGGTGTCTCATTTTCTCATGCAAGATTTTTTTCATGAATTTGTTTAAAATTATCATCCAGACAAACAAAAGATATATATACATTTTTCAATCTTTTAATTGATTCTTGATATGACTTCACATCATCAATGTTTTTTACTACTCTATCACGATGATTCAATCTTCTAAAAATCTCAATCAACTATCATTTTTTCTCATGAAGTTTGTTTTTTCATAGATGTAGGACAAATTTTCTTTATTGCAATGTATATCTCTATTATATATCACATAGTTAGTTGGAATCATTTAGGATGATACCTAAACAACTTTAGATTGAACTATAACTAGAATTGGTTTCTCTACCATCTCTCCATATAAGTTATCCAATAATTCCAAAGAAGAAAATAAAAAAAAAAGTCATGAGTTTAAATACCAAATTGAAAAAAAAATCACTTTATACCTTTCATTCATTACATTCATATACAAATATATTATTCTTATAATATTTTACTTCTACAAATTAAGAATTAAACAAATTAATCTATAAATCAAGACTAAATCAAAAAATATTTTATGATATCTCATACAAATCAATAATTTAGTTAATTAAATATTTTTATTTCAACACACCAAGTAAAGCTTCAAAATATAGATGTTAAAAGCAAGATAATAAGAAGTTAAAGAAGGTTGTGACAAATAGAGAGTAAGCACACAGCTTTTCAGCACGAAAGGTGCATGCTAGGAAAGAGCCAAGTGCTCACTCTCTTCTGTCGCCTCCACAAACAAACCTGAATCATTCGTTCTGAAAGAAGAAGGAGCTTCTGTGTCTAACCTTCTGCAACTTCATTTCATGGTTTGGCTCTGATCAATGTAAATATAGAAGGGAGAAGCTATTATGTACCAATAAAATATGCCCTCAGCGTCAACATCTAGTGATTCAATTCTACTTGCTTCTTTTTCTGCGAATCTAATAACCCTGCACACTCCAAATAAAGATACGGGACAATGGTATAATTCCTAACATCAAACACTACTTATACATAGATATATTAAAATAAAATTATTTGATATTTCATTTATATGGATCATAATAAATGTAATATATATTTTTTCAAAACATACCATAATATGAATTATTTAATCACTTTATTATTATTGTTTAATTTTAACGAAATTCGATCAAATTTTGCTATAGTTGCCTCGTGTGGAATTGCTTAATTGAGAGGGATGAAAGACAAACGTTAAAAAATTACAAATCCAATAAATTGTTCAAGTATAATACCTTAACAAAATAGTTTCCTGTGGAAATACCAATATATCTTCGCTGCTGCAAAATAAAAGACAAATACAAAAACCATAAGATAAATGTATAGTGCTCTAGCATTGATACAAGATTATAGGACCAACAAACTATAGAAACAAAAGCAAGTAACATGTGACTAGGAATTTTAGTTCACGCTAAGAATGGATCTTCATGTGAACGGTAACCCTAATTATTGGTTGTGAAGAAAGACCATAAATGAAAAATTGATTTTTGTAAACCAAAGCCTTTACATAACAAAATATAATTAATGTGGTGGTATTTTGATGATATCCGTTTCTCTTATTAATAGTTTCCCTTTTCCTTGTCTATTAATTTAGTACAATCAAGATGTACAACATGATAGAACTTGTTTTAAAATTATTTTTCTACTTGTTATGAATATATAATCAATTATATTAAATTTATAATCAATTATTTTTCTTATTTATTGATTATATCAATTTTGAACTGATTATTCTAATAAAAAGTTGTTTTTCACATGTTTTACAGCTAACCAATTATTTCAAGAAATAATTGATTATTTATGTTGAAAAACAATCAATTATATTGATTAAAATATAATTGATTAATTAATTATTTTCACTATACTAAAAAATAATTAATTATATTTTTCTTCTTTGTTTCTTATTTATTGATTATATAAATTTTTAACTGAATATTCCAATAAAAAGTTGTTTTTCACATGTTTTACAGCTAACCAAATATTTCAAGAAACAATTGATTATTTATGTTGAAAAATAATCAATTATATTGATTAAAATATTATAGGTTATATAAAATCCGTGGCTAAAATCGGTGGCTAAATCCTTTTTTTAGTGATATGAAAAAATATGATAATCAATTATAATTAATAATATATTATTTCATTAAGTAATTCCAAAACTCTTTAAAATGAGAATTCTTCTAATTCCTCTACGTAACACACTCTTAATTTAAAAAGAAATTTACAGGCTTCTCAAGAGAGTTTAGAATATTATTCACTACAGCTTGTTAAAATAAATTTGTTCAAGATTAATTAAAGAGTTTGACCATGTAGGTTGTTTACTGTAATTCTTTTAAAAATTATTTGTCACTCCAAAGGTATATTTTTTCTTTTATTTCTATTTCACTAAACTGTTACACATCCATAAAGTGTTTGAAGACGATTAAGTATTTTCATTACCTTATAATTTTCTTTAAGGATGTTTTGAGTGTTTTCATTATCTTATAGTTTTTTAGGTATTTTAAGAAGTACTGTGTAATTATTATTTTAGTTAGATAAGTACTCTTGTAATTAATAACTCAAAAATGAAAGATCCAATATAAGATTATCGGAATCAAACTTTATGTAAATTCTTATAGAATCAAATCAGTACGTGTCTCTATAATTTTTATATTTATCACATTATCCAGATTTTTATTTATTTATAATAATTATTATGATTGTTTATTCTTATTACCTTCTATATGAAAATTTTCAATAATAAAATTTTAGTCACAAGAGGTCATATTTAAACTAATTTACTTTCTCCTAGTTTTGATGATAATAATACTTTCTTTTATACAAGTAAGCAAGAAAAAACTCACGTGAAAAATTTTAGTGACATCTCAACCAAAAAATTAAAATAAGAGAAAACTATAAAGAAAAAAAATATAAATTTGAAAATAAGAAGAATTTTAAATTCTTATTTGAAATTTAAAATTCTCCAATTTCAAATAATCTAATACTCTAATAAAATTTTATTTTTTTTAAATTCTTATCCAAACAACGAATTTGTCTTAAACACATTTTAAATTCTCTAAAAAGAAAAACCAAATTACCCTTTTGAAATTCAGAATCCAAACACAACATAAATTCTAGCTTCTTTAATTATTATTTTTTTTTTTTACAAAACTTATAAACCTAACCCTTTTAATAAACTTGTTAGGCCAATGGTGAGTCGGGTCAGATAGTCTGGTCACGTGTGCCTACTTTATATATTTTCATGAATTTAGAATTAGCTACATAAGAATTGCATTTTGTTTTAAGAGATTGAATCACTTGATCAAAATTTTGTTGGTGAAAATTGTATGGCTGGTGGTTTGTCCTATTTCATTCTGTGGCTCTGCCTTAAAGGAATCGAAGCTTATGCCATTGGCATTTAGCTGCAAATGTCCATTCAAGAAGATGAAAAGCATTTAGGTGAAATTAATTCAGTTATTTCACCATTGGACAATTGTGGAGTCTGGGGTATGGTGGCTTAAGTTGACCATGTGCATTATGGTGGAAGCTTATTCATAAATAAAAGGTTGAAGATACAAATGCTAATTTTACGTGGACATCCTTTTCAGTAATTTTTTAATAAAGGAATAAAGATGGGGGATCAATAGCTGAAAACATAATTTATCATTGTAAGAAAGGGATGTTTTGTTGTGCACATGGCATAAAGATTGTATATATGTTTATCAATTAAACAAAAACAACTGAAGCAAGAATCGTTCTTGAGGAATTTTACACAAAATAATCACTACATATTCAGAGATTTTAGACGTGTCGATCAGTCTATGGACCCATTCTCATTTGACTGTCAACAAAGAATAAAGTTTTGTTGACACCGTTTTCTCATTACCTCCACTTGATACCGGGATAATTTTGTCAAAGCATCTTACGTGGCAGAGGCAAATGTGGAAGTGCAAAACTGAAGGGGCAAAAGTGGAAGTCAAGTTCTGAAGGTATGCCCTAATTTTTGAAATCCCGCACCTCTCACTCTTTCA